>Ga0256404_1009257_pt1 | contig 14241 bp, 7 predicted proteins | sample RumenRJG_01DNA_FD_185990 | JGI IMG/M metagenome (GOLD analysis project Ga0256404, IMG submission 185990) | Bovine rumen microbial communities from Lethbridge, Alberta, Canada - RJG_01 | ecosystem: Host-associated > Mammals > Digestive system > Stomach > Rumen | place: Canada: Alberta | collected...
CGGCATAGGTTGAACCGCCTGTCATGTAAACTTGTAACATCTCGGCGGAATACAACAAAACTTGATTTCTGTCACGAACAACTTTAAAAAACTTTAACTTTAGAACTTAGCTGCGCCGACAAAAAAGACTGAGTAGTTACTCAATAGCAACACCTGAAGCAACGTGGAATACAACCAAATCATCATACGCGGTGCCAGCGAAAACAACCTGAAAAACGTTTCGCTCAGCATACCGAAACATCAAATCACTGTCTTCACGGGCGTCAGCGGCTCGGGCAAGAGCTCGCTCGTGCTCGACACCATCGCGGCCAAGTCGCGACGCGAGCTCAACGACACGTTCCCCACTTTCGTGCAGCAGTACCTGCCGAAATACGGACGTCCGCACGTCGATGCTATTGAGAACCTGCCCATCGCTATCGTCATCGACCAGAAGAAGCCTGCGCAGAACTCGCGTTCCACCGTGGCCACCTACACCGACATCGCCGCCCTGCTGCGACTGCTGTTCTCGCGTGTCGGCAAACCCTTTGTGGGCTATGCCGAGTCGTTCTCGTTCAATCATCCCGAGGGCAGCTGTCCGCGCTGTTCGGGACTGGGCGAGATTCGCGAGCTCGATATCCACAAACTCGTGGACTTCGACAAAAGCCTGAACGATGAAGACACCATCCACTACATCGCCTTCGGCAAGGGAGGATGGCGATGGATTCGCTATGCCCACAGCGGACTCTTCGACCTCGACAAGAAGATTCGCGACTACTCGCCCGAGGAACTCGACCTCTTCCTCAACAGTCCGCAGATTCGCCTGAAGAACCCGCCTGCCAACTGGCCGAAAACGGCTAAGTACGAGGGTCTCATCCCGCGTATGTATCGCTCCATCATCAACTCCGAGGAAGGCCTGCTGCATGCCGCCGTGCTCAATCCGATGCTGCGCATGGGCACTTGTCCCGACTGCGGAGGCACCCGCCTGAGTCAGCGCGTGCTCACCTGTAAAATCAACGGAGTGAACATTGCTGAGGCATGCGCCATGAGCATCACAAAGTTGAACCAATGGATTGCCACCATCAGCGACCCTCTGGCCGACGACCTGAAGGCGGCCATCAGCACCCGCCTGACAGCACTTGAGGAAATCGGACTGGGCTACCTCAGCCTCGACCGCGGCGTGGGCACGCTGTCGGGAGGCGAGGCACAACGGTGCAAGATTGCGAAATACATCAACTCGTCGCTCTCCGACGTACTCTACATCCTCGACGAACCCAGCACGGGCCTGCACAACCACGACATACAACTCATGAAGCACTCCGTGCAGCGGCTGCGCGATGCGGGCAACACGGTGCTGCTCGTGGAGCACCATCAGGAGATGATCAGCATGGCCGACCACATCGTGGATCTCGGCCCGGGCCCGGGTGCCGACGGCGGCCACATAGTGTTCGAAGGCACCTACGAAGCGTTGCTCCAAAGCCATACCGCCACGGGCGAAATGCTCAGCCGCCGTGGCTGTTTCAAGGCGCAGCCACGCCTGCCACAGACCTTCTTCCCGCTGCGCCATGCCAGCCTGCACAATCTTAAAGACATCAGCATCGACTTGCCACTGGGTGTCTTCGCCGTCGTGGCAGGCGTAGCCGGATCAGGCAAGAGTTCGCTGATGCAGGCTGCCGCTGACGCCCAGCCAGCGTCCCTCCCGACCGGCGAGGGAAACGGGGTCATATACATCTCGCAGAAGAACATCGGCGTGAGCCTGCGCTCCACGCCTGCCACCTACATGGACGTGGCGCCCGACATCCGCAAGCGCTTCGCCAAAGCCCACAAACTGAAGGAAGCCTACTTCACCTTCAACGGCAAGGGCGCCTGTCCCGTGTGCGGCGGCAAGGGTGTCATCGTCTCCGAAATGGCTTTCATGGACAACATCGAGACCACCTGCGAAGCTTGCGGCGGCCTGCGCTACTCGAAGGAAGCGCTGCAGTACAGGCTGGCGCCAGAAAGGAGACCCACCCCCCTGCCCCTCCCGTGGAGGAAGGGGAGTAATTACTCTCAAGGCAGTGGCCTGCAAGCAGAAAAGCATTCTACTCCCCTCCCTTATAGGGAGGGGCTGGGGGGAGAGTCTTCCCTCTCCATCGCCGAAGTCATGGACCTCAGCGTGCTGCAAGCCTGCTCGTTCTTCAGCGGCACCGGCATCGAGGCGAAACTACACCCCCTCCTGGACGTAGGCTTAGGCTACCTGCATCTGAACCAAGCACTCTCCACACTCTCGGGCGGCGAACTGCAGCGGCTGAAGATTGCTTCCTACCTGGGCGAAAAGAACCGCACCTTTATCATCGACGAACCCACCGACGGGCTCCATCCGAAGGATGTGCAGCGGCTCATCAACCTCTTCGAGCAGATGGTTGGCAAAGGCAACACTGTCTACGTCATCGAGCACAACACCGACGTCATCAAGGCAGCCGACTACGTCATCGAGCTCGGCCCGGGCGCAGGCGACGAAGGTGGCCGCATCCTCTTCGCCGGTCAGCCCATCGAAATGCTTCATTGTCCCGAATCAGTCACGGCCCCCTATCTGAAACCCTGACAACAAGTACCGGCTCTTCAGCCACATAATAGAAGCAGCATGTAGTTTCATAAAAGCTATGTGCACGTACCATGAAAGCGTTTTGCTTTGAGCAAAGTATATATAAATAATGTATAGCTTAAAGCTTTTTTATCGCACCATCGATAGTTCCTGCAACTTTTTCCCCTCGTGCTACGTCAAACAGACAAAAGCACGAGGGGAATTATCTTTTGCAAAACAACATTCCCCGCATACACGACACGGAACCCACGACACTGCAGCAACATTTAAGAAAAATTAGTACCCCGAAGTGTCACAAAACAACCTTTTCTGTGTCTAATAACCAGGACGCCAACAAATAAAAAGAATAACAATAACAAATAAAAAACAAACAAAATTATGAAAAAGTCAATGATTGCCCTTGCAGCCATGATGCTGCTCACCAGTGCCGCCAAGGCACAGACCATCACCGCCGAAACGGTTCTCAACATCTACTTGGAGGCCGTACAAAGCGACAGCAAAGAGTTCGCCTACAATGCCGACATCAGCGACGGAATCGTCACAGCCCAGTACATCTACGCAAAACAGCAGCAAGGCATGAAAGGCCAAGTGATGCTGAAGCCTCAGCTGAAACACTGCTACAACTTCGACACCGACGGACGACTGACATGCCGCACTACCTACCTCTGGAACGAGTACAACAACGACTGGCAGACCTGCTACCAACTCACTTACAGCTACACCGACACACAGAACATCGTGGAATGCAGCCGCTGGAGCACCCTGGCCAACCGCTTCCTCGCCCCCAACGAACGCATGGTCTACGAAGCCGACCCATTCGGCACCGAAGGCATTGTCAGCAACTACCACCGCAAGAACGGCAAACAAGACTACGTGCTGACCAGCACCCTCAGCGTGGTAGGCGACATGCTGCTCGGCAACAAACTGCTGACAACCCACCCGTAAAGATCCTGCACTACAATTTTTAACAATATATACACCAAAATCTCTCTTTTTAAATTGTTAATAGGTAACAACCTCAACAGGCTGTCAAGCATCTGAGAAGACACTTGGCAGCCGCTTTTTTATAGAAAAAACTCCTCGAAACAACCCGAAACACCCTAAAAATAAAAAAAAAGATGAAAAAACAACGATTTTTCTTGCACGAATCATAAAAACTTTGTAACTTTGCACCCGCAAACGAACCAATAAGGTCAGTTGCTAAGCAAAAAGGATCGGGATTTAGCGCAGTTGGTAGCGCACACGTCTGGGGGGCGCGAGGTCGCTGGTTCGAGTCCAGTAATCCCGACCAAACGAAAGGAGCTGAAAATCAATAGATTTCAGCTCCTTTTTTCGTACCCTGAAATTTGTGGTGAAAAGCGAAAGAAAACGTGCGGAAAAAAAATCGCCCGCCAAAAGCCCGTTTTTTCACCTTTTTCGCGTTAATTAAAATAAAAAAAAGAAAAGCGGTGGTTAATTTCAAAAATTCTTCGTACCTTTGCAGGTTGAAATATGCGCGCGCATATAGGAGCGTAAACACCCCCTTGTTTGCCACGGATTTTTTAAAACATTAACAATAAAAACAAAACATTTATGATCAAAAAATTACGTTTATTCAGCACACTACTACTATTGGCGGTAGTGAGTGTGGCGTGGGGAGAGCAGACCACTGTCACCGCAAGTAAAGTAGCTTCTTCCAGTGCTAGTTGGACAGGCTCTGGCGGTGAAACTTGGAATGTAGCAGTTACAGGTGGCGCGACTAACCAAAATGTTACAAATAGTTACGCTCAAGTGGGTACAAAAGCCAGTCCATCAACATCAATTACTTTTTCAACTTCTGGAATATCTGGAACAATCACGAGTATTGTTGTTGACTGTGCTTCTTATAGTGGCTTAGGTACAGTATCTGCAACTGTAAACTCTGACGCTTTTGGTACACAAAGTCAGAATATTCCTAGCTGGTCAAATAGTACTGGAGGAGAGGTAACTTTCACAGGTTCTGCTTCTGGAGAAATCGTCATAACAATGACAAATGGAAGTGGTGGTCGCGCAATGTATATAAAGAGTATTGTCGTAACTTATACCACTGGTGGCTCCGCCACAGAGAAAGTCGCTACCCCGACCTTCTCTACTCCAGCTGGAACATACACCGCTGCTCAGAATGTAACTATCAATTGCGCAACAGATGGTGCTTCAATTTACTACACTACAAACGGAACTGATCCTACAAATGAAAGTGATCCTTATAATGGCGCCATAAACGTTGCCTCAACCACTACGATTAAGGCAATAGCCTATGTTGGTGAGGATGCTAGTAACATAGCCGTAGCCACTTATACAATACTTACTCCAACAACAATCGCTGATGCGCGCAGCGCTGAAAACAATGAAACGGTATGCACAACTGGAACTGTTACATCCGTTTCTGGAGCAACGGCTTACATTCAGGATGCCACATCAGCCATCGTCCTTCATAATGGAAACACTAATAAGCTTACTGTTGGTGACAAAGTGACGGTGTATGGAACAAAAACAGTATTCAATGGTTTGGTTGAAATCACTAATGCTCAAAGTGATGTTGTGTCACAAAATAATGAGGTTTCTCCAGCTGTGAAGACAATCTCAGAGATCAATACAGACTATTCAGGTAGCAATGCCTTGCAGGCTATGCTTGTGAAGATTGAGGATGCAACGGTGACCGCTATTAATGGCGACAACACAACAATTGCGCAAGGCGAGAATACAATCAACATTTACAAGCTCTCGACGGAAGTTTCTGTAAATGACAAGATTACGTCGCTTGTTGCAAACATTGGTTGCCACAATGGCGTACAATTGGTAAATGCAAAGGACGTAGATGTGGAACAGGCAACAGAGCCTGCTATCGTTGTTGAACCTGCAACCGTTGAACTTGAACAATACGAGGCTGAGGGAACGGTAGAAGTGACTTACCAGAATGTAGAAACAGATTTGGCCGAACTTCAGATGTGCGATGCTGAGGGAAATGATGCAACCTATGACTGGATTACTGCTGAGTTGAACAACGATAAGAATATAGAATATCTTGTTGAAGCCAATACAGGAGCAGCCCGTACTGCTTACATGAAAGTTTATAGCCTCGATGCCGAAGGCAATGACGTATATTCTGACCTCATTTCCATCAATCAGGCCGCCTATGCTGTTGATTATGCCGTTCTTCCCTTCGAGTGGGAAGGTGGTGCAAGCTCCGATTTCAACGCTCTTGCAGGCGTTACAACTAGTGGACTTGGTACAGACTATGGAGAGAATAATGCTCCGTATCAGATCAAGTTTGACAGTACAAATGATTACATTTTGGTAAAAACCGATAGCCGTCCTGGAAAAGTAACTGTCGGAGTCAAGATGATAGGTGGAGCAAACGCATCCTCTATCAAGGTGCAAGGCTCTTCCGATGGCCAGACATTCTCTGATGTTGAGACGCTGAGCATAAGCGGTAGCCAAAATGACGTAATCACATTAGAAACAAGCAATGATTTCGCAGAAAACGATCGTTTCGTGAAGTTGGTGTTCACGAAAGGTTCTAACGTCGGTATCGGTGCTATTACTATAGCTAAATACACCACTTCTGCTTCCATTACAGTGGCCGAGACGGAAGTTTTGCTGACTGCTGCTGAAAGCGAGGGGACAATAGGCGTGACATACAAAAACTTGGCAGATACTCCTGAGCTCGTATTCTTTGCTGCTGATGGAACCACTGAGGCTGAATACAGCTGGCTTGTAGCTGAAATCAATGGAAACAATATCAGCTACATGGTTGAAGCTAACGAGGGTGAAGCCCGTACTGCTTACATGAAAGTATACGGTCTTGATGCTGAGGCAAATGATATCTATTCCGAACTGATTACCATTACGCAGGCTGCTGCAGCAACACCTGGTACGGGAGACTCTTATGAATTGTTCAGCGGAAAACTTGTTGAAGGTGACTATATCATCTATTATGAAGGCAAGGCTATGAACACAACCGTAACGAACGATCGTTTGCAATATGAAGCAGTCTCTCCTATAGATAATGTCATTACAACAGAAAATGCCGCTATTGTTTGGCATATTGCCAAGAGTGGTGATTACTGGACTATCTACAATGCAGATGCAGATGCTTATGCAGCCAGTACAGGTGCAAAGAATAAAGCTCAGATGTTGGAAGATGGCACTGATGATAAGGCTTTGTGGACCGTTTCTGGAACTGAGACCTATGACTTTGTCAACAAGAAAAATACTGCTAATAGTGTAAATGCCTATCTTCGCAATAATGGAACTTACGGTTTCGCATGCTATGCAGAGGGTACAGGCGGAGCATTATCACTCTATAAGAAGGTTAGCGAGACTCCCCAGCCCGAGACCGTTAAGGTCAATATCTCTGATGCCGGCTTGGCAACATTCTCAAGTGCAGAGGCTCTTGACTTTACTGATGTAGAAAACATCTATGCTTATACAGCTACGATTAATGGCGATAAGATTTCGTTCACTCGTGTATATCAAGCTCCAGCTGAGACAGGTTTGTTGCTGCGCAATCCGAATGGAGGAAAAGCAGAAGCTGATGTTCCAGTGATTGAAAATGTCACGCTTAATGTCGAGAATGCTTTCGTTGCAGTTTTGGATGATATCCCAAGTCTGGCTACAACTACAGATGGCGGTACGAACTACATCCTGAATAATGGTTCGAAGGGAATTGGCTTCTACAAGGCTAATTCTCAGAAGGTGGGTGCTGGTAAGGCTTACCTGCATGTGCCTGCTGGCGTTGGTGTTCGTGAGTTCATCGGCTTCGATGAAGAGACTGACGGCATCCGTCAGATTGAAAACGGACAGACAATTGACAATGCTGAAATCTACAACCTCTCCGGTCAGCGTGTGAACAAGGCTCAGAAGGGTATTTACATTGTGAACGGCAAGAAGGTTGTTATGAAATAAAAAGCCTACCCCTAACCCCTCCCTAGAGGGAGGGGGACTGGGAAGGTTGTAGGAAGTAGAAACAAGAAACTCGGAACTAGAAACTATCATAAGACAATGGAAAAGAAACAATATATCATGCCCTCAGTGAGGGTGAAGGCCGTGAAATTAGAAAACCAACTGCTGGCTGGATCAGGTATCACTTTCGATGATGTGAATAATACAGGTACTGGTAACCTGAACGATGAAAATGCAACAGGCGAAGGTCTTGGCAAGCAGAACTTCGGCTCCCACAACGTCTGGGATGACTAAATAATGAGTAGTGAGTAGTGAGGACTACGGCACTAAGCGCCGTTGCTCATCCCTCATTATAAAAAGAAAAAGCCCGTAAGGGTGTGTTTTAATTTTTATTTAATTTTCTGTTGAGCGGCCCCAGCGATGGGGCTGCTTTTATATTGCCTCCCGTGTTGCAATTTGACTTAAATGCCTGAGCAAATCAAGTTAATTTGCTGAACCATCTAAGTTAAAAAAGACGTTCTCCACACTGTTCTTTCACCTTTTTCAAAACGTGTTGTAATCGGAGCAACACGCGCGGTTTCTTTCTGCTGACGTCCTTTGTCTCGCCAATGTCCTTTTTGACATCAAAGAGCTGAGGGGTCTTCAGATAGCCGGTTTCAATCTTCGGTCCCCAGGGAATGATGGGCTTGCCGTCTGACGGCTCGATGTATTTCCATCGCTTAGTGCGCAGCGTGAGGCTCCGGTTGGCCGCCATCGAGACGACATACGGACACGATTCCCTGCTCTGTCCCAGCCACGTGGCGAGGCAGTCGCGGCTGTCGGAGGCAGCACCCTCTGGCAGACGGATGCCTATTAGCGCAGCCATGGAGGCGACACCATCGGTCAGAGCCAGCAATGCATTGCTCTCACGACCCTTTGCCGTATGGCCTGGCCAGCAGACGATGAACGGAACGGCACTGCCTGCCTCGAACGCGCTGTACTTGCCTCCGCGGAACGGACCGCCCGGACGATGGTCGCCAGCCAGTTCTACGGCGTGGTCGTCGTAGCCGTCATCGAGCACGGGACCATTGTCGGAGGTCAGGACAATCAACGTCTTGTCCTCAATGCCTTTCTCGCGGAGCACGGCGATGATTTTACCCACCGTCCAGTCGAACTGCACAATGGTATCGCCACGTAGCCCCATCTGATTCTTCCCGCGGAAGCGGTCGTGAGGATAGCGCGGCACGTGGATGTCGTTGGTGCACAGATAAAGGAAGAAAGGACTGCCTGCCGACTGCTCGATGAAGCGCACGGCATGTGCCACGATGCTGTCGGCAATGTTCTCGTCTTGCCACAGCGCCTTGCCTCCCCCACGCATATAGCCGATGCGACTGATGCCATTGACGATGCTCATGCTGTGTCCATGGCTGGGGCGCAGTTTCGTCAGCATTTCAGGGTTCTGCGCTCCTGTCGGCTCGTTGGGGAAGTTCTGCTGATACGACACCTCGATGGGTGCCGACGCGTCGTAGTTGGCCACACGTCCATTCTCGATGAAGACACAGGGCACCCGATCGGCCGTCGCTGCCATGATGTAGCTCTCGTCGAATCCGATGTCGGCAGGCGTCTCGTCGAGCAATCCGTTCCAGTCCTGCGCAGCAGTCTTGCTCCCCAGTCCCAGATGCCATTTGCCGATGGCCGCCGTCCGGTAGCCAGCCTGCCGGAACACGTCAGCCAGTGTGAACTGCTCCGGGCGGATGATCATCCCTGCATTTCCGGCCGCCACATCAGTGCCCTTCCGCCGGAACGGATACTCCCCCGTGAGCAGTCCGTAGCGCGAAGGCGTGCTCGTAGAGGCGCAGGCGTGGGCATCGGTGAAGCGCACGCCACGTGCCGCCAACCCGTCGACGCACGGTGTCTGCACCTTCGAGGCACCGTAGCAAGACAGGTCGCCATATCCCAGGTCGTCGGCAACGATGAAGATCACGTTCGGCCGTTCCTGCGCCGTCGCTGCCGTTGGCAGCATCGCCAGCAGCACCGCGTGTTGCAGGCCTATCGGGAGTGCCGAGGGGGTCTTCTGAAACGCCCTTTCTCCTGCCGGGAGAGGCAAAATCCTTTTCATGTTCTGAGATAGATTATTCTACGATGATTTCGTCGAAATACATCCACGGAGCCTGCCCGCCGCGAAGGAAACCGGCAGGAATGGTACCGGGATGGATAGCTTTCACGCGAATGTAGCGGCTGGCGGTGCCATCGACGGCGACGCTGACATCCGCCTTGTTGGGCAATTTGCTGAAGATGCTGCTGTCGTCGAGGATCTCGCGGCCGATGAGCGTGAAGTTCTGATTGTCGTTGCTGCCATAGACATAGATGGCACACGGCATGGCCACCGTCATATTGCAGTTGGAGAGCGTGCCGATGGTGACGCTCGTTGCCGCCACCGGTGCTCCAAGGTCGATGGTGAAAACGGCATCGGCGTTGTACCACCCAGCCCACTCGAAGTCGCTGTGGCGGTCGGTGCCTCTCAGTCCGTTGATTAGGACGCTGGCGAGGCCGTTGGTGCAGTTGGCGGCGGCCACCTTGCGCCCCGTAGCCTTATTGGCAGAAAAAGGCAGCGTCAGCGTCTTGCCCATCTGCTTGTTTCCCTTGAAGGTGGCCGCCTTCACGAGGCTGCTTCCCTCTACCGTAAGGCCAGCAGCCTTTTGGAAGCGGGCCGACTGAGCCGTGGGCTCTGTTCCGTCGGTGGTATAGCATATCCCTACGTCGTTGCGCTCGCATTCGAGGCTGACTTCCAGTCGCCCGTCGCCCATGGGCGTAGCGCTGTGCTGAATGTTGTACATGGAGCGGGCATAGTTGATGCCTTTTGGCTGAGTGCAGGCAGGAAGGCGTCGAGGGCCTTGAGGAACCCCGGCCAATCCTCCTGTCCCTGTGCTCGCCAGGCGTTGTCGGCAAGTGCCATCAGGCGCGGGAACAGCAGGTACTCCACGTCGTCGGCTGTCTGGCAAAACTCTGTCCACAACGATGCCTGCAGGCCACGCAACAGCGCCTGCATCTCTGGCGTCCAATCGTCGGCCACGGGTTCGTAGCTGTAGACGTCGTGCAGGGTGTTGTTGCCAAAGTAGGTGTAAGGTTCAAACCACTGCGGCCCCTGATACCTGATGAGGTAGAGCCTTCGGGCAGGCGTGAGGATGAAGGGCCGGCCGTTTTCGCGCGCTTCCTTCACGGCAGCCTGACCGTAGCCCTGCCACCCGAAGATGGTGATGTCTTCGCTGGGATGCCCGAGGGTCACCTCGTCCCACCCCATGGCCTTTCGTCCCTTGCTCTTCAGATGGCGAATAATGCGATCCATGAAGTAGCCCTGCAGGTGTTCTTCGTCGGCGATGCCTTCCCTCTTCATCAGCTCTTGGCAGCGACTGCACGCCCGCCAGTGCGACTTCTCGGCCTCGTCGCCTCCGATGTGGATGTATTCCGACGGGAAGATGCCGATGACCTCGTCGAGGATGTCTTGCAGGAAACGATAGACCCTCTCGTTGCCGGCGCAATAGATGATGCTGGCATCCTTGCCGCCGATGCCGGGCAGCACGCCGATGAAGCGATTGCCAACCACGGGGCACGTCATCTCGGGATAGGAGGCGATGGCAGCCACGCTGTGGGCGGGCATCTCTATCTCCGGCACCACGTTCACATGCCGCTTCTTGGCATAAGCAACGATGTCGCGCAGCTCCTTCTGCGTGTAGTAGCCGCCAACGGGTGTGGGCTCTCCTTCGCGCGGGTTCTCGCGGTTGGGGAACGGGGTGTCACGGGCCACGCGCCAGGCTCCTATCTGTGTGAGCTTGGGATATTTCCTGATTTCCACCCTCCAGCCGTTGTCGTCGGTCAGGTGCAGATGCAGGTTGTTGATTTTCAGTTGCGAGGCGACGTCGATGACTTTCAGTATTTCGTCTTTCGGGATGAAGCACCTCACCACGTCGAGCATGAGTCCCCGATAGGCAAACCGCGGCTCGTCGCTCAGGGTGAGGCAGCGCAGCGACTTGCCGTCCGACTGGCTCACAATCTGGGCCAGCGTCTGTTCGCCATAGAAGAATCCCTGCCGGGTGGAAGCGCTGATGGTCACTCCCTTCTCGCTGATGCTCAGCGCATAGGCCTCCTTGCCGAGCGACGGGTCTTTCTGATGCCTGGCCTGACGGGCTGACCACCCTTGTGGCAACACGTAGGAGCCTTGGCCGTAGTCGAGGAACTTCGGCTGCGGAATGATGTGATAGTCGAGCTGTGCCCAACAGAAAGCGGGCAGCAGGGCAAGGAATAGCAGGAGTCGTCGCATGATGGGAGGGGCTTTCTTTGATTAAAGCTTCTGTTGAATTCTGATTCGACTTTTTCTTGCCAAGGCAGAATCGGAGCGAGCTTCATGCCGCTCATTTGGCTATCGGGTCGTCGTATTGCTTCTGCAGCTTGTGCAGCTCCTTCATCATCTTCTTCGTCACCTTCTCGGTACCGGGTTTTCCGTAGAGGTTGTGCAGTTCCTGCGGATCGTTCCAAAGGTCGTAGAGTTCCCACTGGTCGATGTCGTTGTAGAAATGAATGAGCTTGTAGCGCTCGTTGCGCACACCATAATGGCGCTTCACGGCGTGCTCGGCCGGATATTCGTAGTAGTGGTAGTAGAGGCTTTTGCGCCAGCGCTTGGGATGCTTGCCCTCGAGGAGAGGCACGAGCGACACGCCCTGTATGTCGGCAGGCACCTCCACCCCCGCCAGTTCGAGGAATGTCGGTGCATAGTCGATGTTCTGCACCAGCTCGTCGACGTCGCCTTTCCTCGTGTAGCCCTCGGGCAGACGCATGATGAGCGGCGTGCGGAAACTCTCTTCATACATGAATCGCTTGTCGAACCATCCGTGCTCGCCCATGTAGAACCCTTGGTCGGAGGTGTAGACCACCAGGGTGTTCTTGTCGAGCCCCTTCGCTGCCAGATAGTCGAGGACGCGCCCCACGTTGTCGTCGAGGCTCTTCACCACCTTCGCGTAGTCGCGCATGTAGCGCTGAAACTTCCATTCCGCCAGCTCCTTGCCTGAGAGGTTCCTGGCATAGAAATCGCTGATGATGGGCTCGTAGAAGGCATCCCACGCTGCTTTCTCCTGGGCGTCCATCCGGTTGTAATAGGATTCGTAGAGCCTCTTCAGGCGGCTCCTCTTGTCGGCGCGGTTCATCTTCAGGTCGTATATCACGTCCATGTCCTTGATGATGCTCATCTCTTGCTGCTGCGCTGCCACGCGGCCCTCGTAGTCGTCGTAGAACGTCTCCGGCACGGGGAACACCTTGTCTTCGTAGAGTTCCAGCTCGGGCGTGTTGGCCATCCAGTTGCGGTGGATGGCCTTGTGGTGAATCATGATGCAGAAGGGCTTCGTCTTGTCGCGCTCGTGCTCCATCCAGTGAATACTCTTGTCGGTGATGAGATTCGTCAGATAGCCTTTCACCCGCACCGTGTCGCCCGTCATCCTGATGAAGTCGGGATTGTAGTAGTTGCCCTGTCCGGGAACGATTTCCCATTTGTCGAAGCCCTGCGGCAGACTCTCCAGGTGCCATTTGCCAAAGATGGCCGTCTGATAGCCCGCCTGGCGCAACAGGGCGGGAAACGTCTGCTGCGAGGCATCGAACACGCAGGAGGTGTTGTCCGTGAATCCGTTCTTGTGGCTGTGCTTACCCGTCAGCAAGCAGGCCCGCGACGGACCGCTCAGGGAGTTGGCAACGAAGCTGTTGGTGAAGCGGAGACCGTCGTTGGCAATGCGGTCGAGATGGGGTGTTTCGATATACCGGCGGTCGTAGCAGCTCATCATCTGAGCCGTGTGGTCGTCGGTCATGATGAACACGATGTTGGGTCGCTCGGCCCGCTGCGCAAAGGTGCTCATGGCGGTCAAAAGGAGCGAACCGCCCAATGGTAATCTGTTGTTCATTTTTTTTATTGTTTGGAGTTAGTATGGCAGTTCGCAAAGAGCGGAAAACGCCCCGAAGGGGCCGCTCGGCTTTGCCGCTTTCGTAGCGAAGCGGAGAAAGAATATCACCCATCCCCAGGGCGTTGCCCTGGGCTATGAGGTGCTGCCCCGTTGGGGCGTTTTGCGTGCGTCCGGCGACGCTCCTGACGTCAACGAGCGCTGCAAACAGCTTCTTATGCCCATTAAACGGCAAAGAACAAGAAAAACTTGTATGCCATCGACTGCAAAGATACAACTTTTTGACGGCGAATGCAAGAAAAATCGCAAAAAATAACTACGCCCAGTACTCCTCAACGAACCGCCCTCGCGGCTGCTCACGCCATTGCACGTGAATCCACCTGCTTTGTGGGTTCCTCCTGCTGCGTTCGTACAGGCATAGGTCAACCCACTTGTTTTGTCTCAATAAGTCAAAGAGCGCTTTGCCTTCCGCATCAGTTCTGACCCAGAGACCCACCCCCCTGCCCCTCCCTGGAGGGAGGGGAGTAATATCTCCAGACTGAATGTTGAGCTGCCTCATCCTCTGAAAAGAGTATCTACTCCCCTCCCTCACAGGGAGGGGCAGGGGGGTGGGTCTCTTGGGCAGGGGGGTGGGTCTCTGGGGGGAGGTTGTCCTTATACCAACGTTGAGAGGTGATGAAGCCAGCCGGTTCCCACGATGGTGCCGCCCAGCATGGCGACGCCCTCGGCAGGAGCACCGGAAGCGGCAGTAGTCACTGACAACGTCGAGCCGATGGCGGTCAGGATGGCCACGATGAGCTGGATGATGTACTTGATCGTTTCTTTTTTCATAATATTAGG
>Ga0256404_1009262_pt1 | contig 14235 bp, 14 predicted proteins | sample RumenRJG_01DNA_FD_185990 | JGI IMG/M metagenome (GOLD analysis project Ga0256404, IMG submission 185990) | Bovine rumen microbial communities from Lethbridge, Alberta, Canada - RJG_01 | ecosystem: Host-associated > Mammals > Digestive system > Stomach > Rumen | place: Canada: Alberta | collected...
ACGCCTATAGGGGGGAGGCTTTTTAGACCCCCCCTCCCTTGTTTTTATTTGTTTTTGGCCGGATCTTTGTAAATTTTCTTGTAAAGCAAAGGAAATTTCTCTAAAATTTCATCATTTACTCTTTTCATTTCCCAATCAATCATACTTTGACTCATTTCATCTGTGTCTAAAGACCAATTGGCGACCAAAGCTGGTGTGTTGTAGCCTAAACGAAAGTCTTCTTTCAACCATTCACGATAATGTGTATAGGGGTTCCAAGGATTATCGTAGGTAGTGATGGTATATTCGTCCCACATTTCCCTTTTCCTCCTTAACTATATCGTGCAACAGTTGATGGAGAACAACCAACAATTGCTGCAATTTCTGCTATGCTTGGCCTTGACTTTTCAGGCTTTGCTAAATATGCAATAATTCGCAAACGATCAGCATCTGAAATGTATTCTTGATTCTTTGGCATTGCTCTTTGCTTAATCTTTTCGCTATCAGAATTAAGTAATACATCAAGAATTGTACCTTGACTAACAGCACCAGACTGCATTGCTTCCCATTCACGATCAGTTATCTCAATTGTTGGTTTCTTAGCATTAACTGCTTGTCTAGCATAAACAGCTGCTAAACGTTTTACTTTCTTCATCTCTTTATTTCGTTCTTCCTTACGCATATCAGGGTTCTTTTCCATTAATTCGTTGCGCTTGGTCTTAACGATATTATTGTAGATGACTGTAGCTAAACGTTCTTTTGGTGCATTCTCTTTTATACCCTTAAGCTTCTGCTTAAGAGAGAGTACTTCATCAGCGTACTTCTCCTTTGCTTCTTTATTCATTTCGAGAGTAGGCGTGTTAACCATCTCTCTACGTACCTCGTTAGCTAGGGCTTTCATGTCATTAGCGAACTGAGCGTAATCCCATTCCTTTGGAGTACCCTTGTGATCAGGACCACTCATCAATTCTCTAGCGTCCTTAACCGTAGCCATCATGGGTACTTTCTCTTGTTTAGGAGCCTTCTCGTCTACTACAGTCCTACCGAGTTCCTCATCGTAGTGCCACTTGCTGTTCTTCATCTGTGGGGTACTCTTATAAAGTATCTCACCGGTGTTCTTATCAGGCTGCCATAACTCGTTGTATTTGTCTCGATAAACAGGACTCTTAGCACGAGTTATAAGAGTGGATGCACCATTAGTCTCTTTTCCAGTAGTGGGGTCTATATTACCCTGGTACCTACTCTTTAACTCCTTGATATGGAACTGCTTCTCTGCTGCCTTCCAGTTAAGGTCGTGCTTCTCAGAGTCAATGATTACATAGCAAAACTTAACGGCATCTATGATGTCTTTTCTAGGTGCGCCAACAGTCTTCATATCTTGAAGAAGATTGGTAGCAACACCCATCATCTTATTCTGATAAGACTTAGAAATTCGCTTGAACGTTTCACCCTCTTTTCTTTCGAAACTATTGGGATCAAAGTCCATAAGCTCCTGAATAGCTTTGTCTTTTCTGATATTGTTTATTACTTTACCGTCTGCAGAAACGGTAGGAATAATAACAACACTATCACCATCATAGTCAGCACCAGACATCTGCTTTGCTGCTTTAGGATGTATGCCAACAGCATCCGTAGCATTGAGCATGAATGACTTAGCTTCTTTATTCTTGTGAGTAACTGTATACTCTACAACTTCAAACAATCCCTGATGAGGATATCGAATCGAGACTACTTTGCTCCCTTCCTCGTACATAGGAGCATAGATCTCATTTGGTTTTAAAGATGGAACAGGTAAGATAGCAAACTGTTGCTGACCAATGAACGGTGCACCTCTAAGTTCAATAGCTGCTGTATCACACTCACTAGCAAACTCTTTTAAAAGATGCTTTTTAATAGCAGGATTGGTGTAGCTTTTAATATCATTAAACTGTGCAAGTTTATTTTCATAAGCTATTTTGAGCTGCTGTTTAATAGTATTTCTGTCCTGGTTAACAAGCATCTGAGGTGGTGATGTTTTCTTCCAATCTCCCCAGTCTCGTTCGAAGTTGACTACGTTGATTGGCGACTGATGCTCTTTTCCATCTTTACCTGTATAATCCCACTGTCCAACAACCTTTCCATCTTTAACTTTAATAGCTGCTTTAAAAGGATTATCGGGATCGTTTTCAAGATGTTTGAAGACCTGCTTTGCTTTAGGATCATCCTGCATCCACGGAGTACCAGACTCTTTATTTGTATTGAAGATGATATCTTTTCCTGGAGGAAACTGATCGGGATCAGCATAGATTGCCATTCCTTTTAAGTAGTGAGTTCCATCGACAGCGATTCTAACTTGGGCATACATATGTGACCCAAGTCCTAAATCTTCAACACCTCTTTTAAGTTGGATAACTCCGTCTCTGTCTACTCCACCTTGGTCGCCATATTTAACTTCAATCCTTTTTGAATCTACGCTAACAGGATATCTAAGACCAAGCTGGTTTGATTTCGGAAGTCCATCTTCAATAACATAATCTTTAACAGACTTGATTTGATCCATATGCTCTCGCATATCTTTATAAGTAACATCTGGAGGACATAAGATCTGCATGGTTAACTGGTTATCAGTATTAGCTCCAATTCTGTTAAGATGCAAAGGATACCTATGATAACCTCGTTCTTCAAGTAAAGCTACTGCTGTTTTGAAATTGGATGCTGTTGTACCAAAGCCATCTTCGCCTCCAGGCCCAACATCAAGATAGCGTTTCTTATCAACCATCTCTTGCAATCCATCTGCAACTCTAAAAAGTTTATTGTCTTTTTGAGCATGGTAATCCTTGAGATAGTTCCTGACTGTACCTTCTGTTACTCCGAGCTTATCGGCAATTCTTTGGTTAGACCATCCTTCTTTGTTAAGTTCAACAGCTTCTCTTGTATTTTCTATTTTGATCTCGTTAGTTCTAATAGACCTTTTGGCTCTAAGCTTATAAGAATCTATTCCGAGAGCCCTGGCGATATCGCCATCTTTCTTTCCGTATTTCTGAAGCTTCTCGTCAATTTCAAGATCATCATATCCCAAATCTCTAAAGACCTTTACGATACCTTTATCATCGTATCCTTCTTTGTAAAGATCTCTAATCATTGGAACGCCAAAAGCTTCTCGTTGATAAGGGTTCTCACCAGTTCCCCAACCCCAACGGCCTGAGCCTCTGCCGGGTGGGTTTTCATCATGAGCTCTACCTTCGTGATAAAGCTCAACTTCAAAGTTATCCATGATCAAAGCTCCTTCTTATAGTCTTCAATAATCTGGTCAAACCGGACTATCTTTTCCATAATTGGTGTAATGTCTTCTCCGGTAGGAGTTCCGATCATCACGTCATCATTTTGATAGATCCTAAGTTCGTGCTCTATCTTGTCAGGTTTCACTCTGTACTCCAAACAGAACAGAGCATCATAAATAAGGAGCTGCTCCATTTTTGCTGGAGTAACTCCTGTCTTAAGATCATGTATTCTTAACAGATTGTTTTTGAAACTAATCGCATCAGTGGTACCAAAGAAATTTGGAGAATAAAATAATATCTGCTCCGGTCTCATTTTGAACCCAATAGCGTCATTGACATATTTGGCTAAGGTATTGCGTCCTTTGAGCTGAACCCTATTTTGAATACAGCTCTTAGCCAGTGCATGAAGCTCGGTTCCTTTCTGAGTAGCAAGCAAAGCTTTGTAATAACTTAAAGCTTTCTCTTCGTCATAGTTTATCCAACTATACTTGCTCGCTCCGAATGGTGCGTGAGCGCCGTCCCTTACGTCCCGATAATGCTCGTTCCAAATCACGTAACACTTCCTCCTTGTTCTCAGGATAAATAAATGCTGAGAAAGACATGTTGTTCATCTTCTCGACATAGTAGTCCTGATTTGGTTGATGCTTAGCGCTCGCACTTTTCTTGCATTCTAAACTAGCCCAGCGGTTCTCGTGAAGAATTATAAGATCAGGAATCCCTTGTATTCTGTTCGCATCATTTTTCATCACAATACATCCGGGAAACCGATCTTGTAATTCCTTCTTCAAATCGCTTTGAAATTTAGATTCAAGCATCTTCAAATCCTCCAAAGAAATTAAAAAAGAAGAATATAAGCTCATATTCTCCCTTCCTATAAAGAGGCCTGAAAATTTTACGAGGTTTTAGCATCCATTTTGAGCTATTTCGCTATAAAAGCTCTCTCGTTGAAATTCTTCTTGTTGTTGAGCGCTCTAGCTATAGCTAAGTCAATAGGTGCAGTTGATTTAAGCTTGTAGTAATAAAGATCACTGAATGGTGTGTTCATTCTATCTATTCTTCCTGCTGCCTGAATAGTCATCCTATAACTATAGGATTGAGAGTAGAACACAATAGCATCTGTCTCTGTGCAATTCCAACCTTCACAACCAGCTGAGTACTGAACAAGATAAACCCACTCATCAGTCTTCGGTATCTCTTCATGCTTCTCACCATTCCATTCTCCAACTTCAACATCTTCGAAGTATTCTCGAAGCATGACGAGTTCATACGTATGGTTATAGAAGATGATTAGCTTATGATGCTTTCTTAATATTGGTCCTAGAGCTTCCAACCTCGAAGTATCAGAGTTAACACATTTCCTTAGGAGATAGCACAACTCACCTCCTTCTTCAATTGGCTTGTCCTCATAAGGATTCCATCTGTCTCTCCAGATAGTTTTATAAAGTACCTTGTCATATACACAACCAACTTGAATATAATGTGGCGTGGTCTTACGCTTGTATGGCATAGTAACTAGAATATTCAGTCGATGCTTAATTAACTCTCCAGTATCGATGTATCTGTCTATCTTTGGATATCCGCCATAATTAGTTATGACAGCATGACGTCGTATAAACTCTGTCTTGTTCCTATAGAATCCATTAGCAACGAACACAGGTATATAATCACTCCAGGTATCACCTGGTGTTGCTGACAACAGTATCCATTTGTTTCGTTTAGCTATTTTAATAAACGCTTTACTCCACGCACCATAGCCAACCACTCTCTGTTCGTCAAAAATAAAGAAGCAGTTAAAAAGATTCGAGTATTTCTTTATGTTATTCCAAGAATCGATCTCAACTTCAACAATATCGAATCTTGCACACTCTTCTAACCATTCTTTTGAATCTCTCTTCTTAGCTGTAGTTATAATAACCAAACGCCGAGGGGAGCTTAAAGCTCCCCTAACGACGCTTCTAACCTCGTCCAACTTAAAACCATTTTGAATAGCGTAGTAAGCTAGACTGGTTCTTGATTTACCAGTACCAACTCCGCCGCAAAGAATACATCCGTTATGCATCTTCTTCACAGCAGAGAGTTGATGCTCGTATAACTCAATCGTTCTCATTCCAAGGCATGTCCTCATCTTCATCAGGAATGTCAGCATATTTGTCTTCCAGTGTATCTGTGGACTTAGTTACATACATGCTAGACAGATATGCCTTTGTTCCTGTGTGTCCAGCGAAATCATAGTTATAGGGTCTGATGATAAGGTCAGCCTTCTCAATCTGAACCCAATCAAGAATTCCAATAGTGCTCGGATCAAGTGTCTGCTTTCTGCGCTTTCCGTTAATCAGCACAATCTTCGGCGGCACCTTACCGAACACAACTTTGACAGACAAAAAGCAAAGAGGCTCGTCTCCTTCTTCTCTCGGAGGCAGCCTCTTAACATTCCAACCTTCATCTTCAAGTAAATCAGCCTGATCCGGATCAAGCACAACTCCAAACGTTCTATCAGAGTTGAACCGGTTTCTCTCTCCAGTGAAATCTCTGAAGATAAGTCTTGCATTCTCAATGGTGATCTTGTTGATGGGCCTCTTCTCAGTCTTGTTCATTTGTTTTCTCCTTTCAAATTTAAATTATGCAACTTTTATAGTTTCAGGCGGATTCATCTGTCCAGCTAATGGATCGCCGTCAACCTCATCAAAAGCATAGTCCTCAGGCATCGGATTCCTATCGTCAGATACGAACCAATTGAAGTCTCCATATTTTGAGATATCCTCAACAGCCTGGTTAACCTGTTCCTTGTAATAGCTATCATCAATAGCTTCTTCCAAATTCAAATTCTTGACGCTTATCGATTCCATCCATCGATAGCCTTTTGTTCCAGTAGCTGCGAAATACTTTTCGTCTTTAACTCTATAAAGTATTCCACCGCCAAAGCCATCTTTAATAGGACAGAATCTTCCGACTCTACCAACAAACTTATACTCATGCTCACCTTCCGGTAAGTCTTCGTTAAAGTCTAAGTAGAGAGCTCCTTCCTGTACACTCTTTGTTTCACAGAAGTCGTCAAATTCAAGCTTCTCATGACTAAAGAGTGTTTTGAACACGTACGGTATCTGGAACTGAGCTGCAGTTGCTGTCCACTCATTAGCATGCTTACCACCTTTGTTCCTAATACCCTTTTCATCGTATCTGGCAATGTATGTAGAACCATTTACAAGGCACATCTTCGAATATGTAGCCTCGTGTTCAAACTCGTACCCATACTTCCTACCAAATTCAATAACAAAATCGATGATCTCAGGAGTAGCTTCAGGAATCTTAATAGAGTCTGTCTTGATATGCGCAACTTTAAAATTCCTAGCCTTCACTTCATCCTGCAGCGTACGCATAAATAAAGCCCCACGAAGAGCGATGATGTTGTTAACATCTCTCTTATCGCGGAGCGGGTTATCAAACGTAGCTGCAGCAATTCCATAAGTACTGTTGAGTACCAACTTCAAAGCATTTTGAAGCTGATCTGCTTCCTCGTCGCTACCTAAGTATTTCTTAAGCTTTCCATCAAACATCTTGGCTGCTGTCTCATAGTCATGATGCTTAATAGCCATTCGAGCATCTCGAATCATCTTATAATTCTTTGTATGCTCTCCAAACTTATTGAGCGCCAGTATCGACGCACCATGCATGTTTCCAACATCAAGAAGAGCAACATTTCTGTACATACCAGGTTCAGCATATACATATCCGCCCTTACCCACATCGGTACCTCTGAACATGTTCTTACCGTTAACATATTCATACCCAGGAAAGCTGTTAATAATCTCTCCATCTTTAAAGATACCGGGAATGTTATCAGGAAACTGTTCACCTGTAGCAAGATTAGTATACACATGCTGAGGATTCCGTTCATCTCCAACAAGAATCTTAGTAATGTGTTCCCTATTTGTGTTGTTCATTTTGAGACCAGACAGTTCAGAAAGGATTTCTCTACACTTCCAGTCTGCCTGAATTTCATGAAACACGGCAATTGTAGCCTTAACATCGTTCTTACAATATTCGACTACAGTCTGCCACATATCCTCTGGCACTGCTTGGTCCCATGGGATACTCATTTCGATGTGGTCAATTCCAAGTTGAATCTCCCACTTTTTGAGAGACTGCTTATTAGAAGCAATATCCCAAATATCAAAGTCTGAGATTCCATAAGCAGGTCCAAACGTAGAATTACGCTCTCCATCAATAATTGATTTTGAACGCTTGTAAAGACCTGCATTGTTGTAACCTAATGTCCTCGCATAACAAACATGGTTATCATATCTCCTGTTATTAAACCCGCCAATGATAGCTGACTTATCATTAAAGATGTCTTCGATCATTTTACCATCAGGATTAACGAGTCCAATAATATTCTCGGGGTCGTCTACGTATCCATAACAGAATACGAATAGATTAGGATAACACTCAATATCAAATATCTTAATACGATCCCAGCTGCGTTCTACAGTCGGTTCAACTTCAACAGCTCCAGGATCTTCATAGTGTTTTGACTTGAAGTGCATCTTAGCAACCATTTTGGCGCAGTTCTCTTTTTGATGCTTCGATTCCTGACCAAAGTCATAAATCACACCGCCAAGGTCTGATACATCATACTTAAATCCCTGTTCATAAGCCTCATCCAAATTCTTTAAGATAAGACTTACTGACTCGGCATGTGAACGCTTCTTATTGTCTGTATTTTCACCTTCGCGAAGCAACTTCAATATCGAGTTCCTAAGATGATTTGCATCCTTAAACTCGAAACTATCAATCACTTTCTTCTTGCCTCCTTTCAACGGCAAGCCAGATGATATAGTCGCAATAGGGACATTATTACATCTCGTGAGCTTACGTCTCATAGCAGCTTTACCGAGATGTACCTTAACTTCAATATCTTCATCAAAGATCCGGTCAAGTTCACTAGGGTCTCCTGTATACTTATACACCATATGCAGTCCCTGGTCACTCTTACTAGTCTCGACGTAAGTCTTAGGAAAGCAAGCTGCTGCCTTAATGTTTAAGTCGTAGTTCTTCTTCCCAGACTCATCTTTAAGATCTAAGTCCATTTCGACATATACACTATCTGGTCTTACATAATGAAACTTGCTCGTGTCGATGTCTTTTAATGTGGTTTTTACATCGTCCCACGGCTTAATAGGAATCTCCTGCCCGTTTTTAAGTTTAGCGTACTGTGCAGGAAAATCCTTAAACTCATCATCGAGTAACGAATGCTGCGGTGTCAACTTCAACCAATCCGGAATACTGTCATCCGCCGGGCCATCACCATCTCCCTCTCCAACCTCAACTTCCTCATCCGATGAAACAACATTACTAGCAAGCCCAAACTTCTCAGGTTTAATGTCTTTAAAGAAACTAAAGACTCTAGTTCCATCAGCTAGTTTAGTGTCCGGAATGAACTCACTAAAATATGCAGTAAGCTCCTGTTTAAGTTCCATTCGATTCATTTTGATCGTGATACCAGCATCATCGCAGTACTTCTGATAATCTGCCCAAACTCTTTTTAAGCTGACTCCTTCCTTATACTCAAAGTAATTCTCTTCCAGGAAGTTATAGATATAGTTGGTAGCTCGAATTGATTTTGTCGGTCTATACTTTAAGTACTTCTCTGGGTCTTTCTCATATACCTCCTTCCAATGATACGCAATTGCTCCAAGCTCAAAGTCGATCTGTTTCATTAGCGTATTATATCGCCTGAAACTAACAAGCTTACCAGTCGGTCTTACATCGATAAGTCTCCTCTGCAGTCCAGATCTAGCATCCGTTATTTTGACTTCTTCGTTTGAACCAAGAACAAGCATCGTGTCAAACGTCATGGTGAATTTCTTAGCATATTTCGTGTTAACGACCTGAGGCTCATGAGCAACAAGACTATTAATAACTGTGTTGTCCTTAATATTGTTTAACTTAGCCTCATTGTCAAAAGCAACTAAAGGGTTATCTTTGAGACTCTCTAATGGGAACGACGCGTTAGGGTTACCCAGCACGCTAGCTTTGACTGTACCGCAATACCCATCAAATATCTTTTGAACAATATTGATAACGGTCGACTTACCAGTACCGGCATCTCCAATTAGAACCAAGAACTTCTGAAGCTTCTTACTCTTCTCAGCAACAATAGACCCAAAGAGCCATTCTGCCTTGTCAAGTTCAACAGGATCATACAGAACATTCATTAGTTCCGAATATGCGGGATGGTCACCCGGAGCCAAAGCATATGGAAGAGAGTGTGATGAGTAAAGCTCTCTCTTCTTTTCAGTGTTTGTATACACTAATGTAGGATTGAGAGGTCTGAAGTTATCAATACCTAACTTCAAATATTTCTTCCACTCATAGTACGAACCTGAAGAAATAGTGTTTACATATTTCACATGAACATCGGGCATATTGATTTCTTCAGCTCTCTTCTTAAGTTCCGCATCTATAAGTTCGATACACCGGGATTCATTTTGACACCACTCCTTATTCTCCTCGTCCCAGAAAGCATAAAACTCTCCGCCTCGTCTCATCAAATCTTTGGTTTTTACGAGGAAGTCAGGCATGACCTCCACCGTACCCTTGGAGGTCACTTTTTCAATAATTTTAAAAAAATCCATTTTGACCTCATTTTTACCAAAACACCGGGATTTTTTTTGACGTTTTTTACAATTTTCACACTCATCATGTAAAATTTCAAAAATTTTCCCGGTTTTTCCCGGTTTTCCCGGTTTTTTTTGGCCTTTTTTAAATAATTATAGAAAAATTTTGTTTTCTACAAACAAATATATTTTTACTAAAAACACCGGGATTACCGGGAAACATCGTGATAAACGCTATTTTTACTCATAATTTTCCTGTAACCACGCACTCATTTGATACCATATTTCGACCTCCCGCTGGTCTCTTGTGGCATGTCTTAATGGAAACATACCCCCATTTCCATTAGCACTATACCTTCTGAATATGACATTCTTTAATATGCGCTGCACAGCGACGATGTTAAATCTGTAATCGTCATACCTTTCCAACCCCAAATTATAGATGATATCCCAGAACCAAAGACGACTATTATTGTCATCCCCCGTTCTCATAAACTCTTCTTCACACCTGATTGCTAATGCGACAAACATCTCTAGCATAGAACATGGTCCTGCTTCAGGCAGCACTTCACCTGTTTCTTCCGTGTATTGTCTACGTAGATCAGTCCCATCAAGAGCTCTATTTTCATCCATGGGGTTGGACCACATAAATTCAGTCTTATAAAGTTCGTGGAAGAGTAAACTATACGCTCGCTCTTCCACGCCCTCAAGTCCTACCCTATCAATAAGATAAAGGTAGTAATCTTCACTATCAATTATTTTGATCACCCCGTTTCATTCCCAATCGGAACGAACGAATCAAACCGCTTTGTGATCTCAAAGTCATAACCAACGTAAGAATTTCTTACATAGATTGTCTTCTCCTGGTTAGATTTAAATCCATATTTTGTGAGGCAGTTTCCTACATAAAATTCTTCATCAGTGATTTCCTCCCCATTTTCTGCAAACGCAAGAGTATCATCCTGCTGATAATATAAAAGTTCTGCCTTTTCAAGAAGAGGATCTTCTCCGTAATCCTCACGCTTTATGATCTTTGGTCTATTAAGTCTTTCACGGCTCCATCGTTCCGAGTCTCTAAGCCCTTTTATATAGTTTTCTTCTTCCTGACGATCCCAATTCTCAACTTCGTCTTCCTCCTCATCTTCAATATCTTCAGGCTCGACGATAGTCTTTTTAGGCTTTGTTATCATATCATCAGGCTTCTCTACACCGTTTTCAGAATAAGCAGTGTAGTTAATTTTCTGATTTTTCTTCTCCTGCTCTTTTTGAACAGCCTTTTCAGCCACAGATGTAATGTCAGAATCACTTAAAGTGTCTTTATCAGCTTCCCATCCAGGCTCTGATTTACTCCTTCTTTCTTTAAAATGCTTCTCCATGGCTTCAAGAATCTCTTTATCAGCCTTATCCTGGTACTTTTTGTCTATTTTTTTCTCTAAAATGAGCTTTGTACCAATGAATCCGGCCGCAGCACCGACCAAAATACCACCACTAAAGAGTAATATTTCCTTTATCATAAGAGCTCCCTGTCGTAAGTAACCTGATATTTAAGTGCATAACCGGATTTTCTTGTATAATCAGGTAACCAGATCTTCTCAACGATAAGTTTAAAGGTGTTGTCGCCGTCTTTTTTCCACTTTTTGCCAAATTTAATACCAAATTTCGGGTTCTTTTTGATCTCTCCAAAGAGTCCAAGCTCGTTTAAGACGTCATTATCGGTGAGAATTCTGCAACGCTCGAACTTTCTCTGAAGATTTTTCTCCTTTTCAAAGAGAATTTCGTCATTAATGATCTCAGAAGAAGAGAAAATCGGACAAGTTTCTGCTGAATACACCCAATAAAGCGGATTTTCTTCGCCAACTTCGTGCGTTTCTTCAACTTCAACGTCCGTTACGTTTCCTTCTTCGTCTAAAGAGGGTACTTTTACAGTTCTTTTTGCCTCCTTAGTCTTAAACATGTAATGACGGTCCTTCTCTACGCCATCTTCTTCTCTAACGACGGCTCTATATTCCTTAAAAGTCTTATCAAGAACCACATATCTACCGGATAACTGTGCCAACCTCAAAGTAGGAATGTAAGCAGCAGCACCAAAAAGAGAAACAGCAAGGACAGCACAAGCAGCCGCCCCACCCATATGCTTAACAACATTAATAGTAGTATCCACAAAAAGGGATCGCATTTCATGGTTATATTCCTTCTTTGTTAAAGTCTTAACCTCTTCTCCGTTTTCTTCGACCTCAACTTCAACTTTTTCGCCATTCTGATCTACTGCTTCACCGGCTTTAAGCTGCTCATCAAGCTCTTTAGCCTTCTCAGTATACTCATCAAGGTCCTCTTTTACCTTCGGAGCAGCCTTAACAGCCATATAAATGGTCGCTCCAAGTGCAATTGTCCCACCTACAAAGCAGATAATAGGTGCTTTTTCGACTGCTGTAATCACTGCAGCCTTACCAAACGACACAACAGCAGTTTTTAATCCGTCAAACATATGGTTCTCCTTTATTTTGATTTAGTTTACAGTTAGAGAGGAGAGACAAAAGGGAGCACGCATTTTCTGCGCACCCCCTTCCGGTCTGATAACCTTACTCTTCAGATTTCTCTTCCTCAGCAGGCTTTTCTTCCGTCTTAGACTCTTCTGCAGACTTCTCCGGTTCTGCCTTTTTCTTCTTCATGTCGCGCATCTCCGTCCATGCTCCTTTTCCAAGCACCGTTCCGAAGAACACGAACACGCTTGCGACAGCTCCCATAACAAGTCCTACGATTGTCTTAAACTTCATTTCTTTTCCTCCTTAAATTAAAAGATTTTGATAAAATAATAGTTATCATATAAAGAGAAGAAATTCTTACGCGGATGTAATCTTATTTCCTCTCATTATATACGTTAGTCGAGATATTTAATCTTACTAAATATCATTAAATACCCACCGCTCACATGCGTAAAGCTAGGTGTATCCCAGTTTTCACCGAGTCTCCACCCCCATTTTGCGTCAACATCGTCTCCAGTGATGCCAATCATGGTATAGAGGTTGCCACGGTCGACTTCCTTGTACTGTTCGATGTAATCGTTCATGGACTTAGCAAGCTGAATGGCTTCATCACGAGTCTCCACCACTATACGATCATACCTGGGCTTGGAGATCTCGTTATAGTCAACCGATCCATCAGCTCTCTGGAACCGGATTTTTGTGGAAAAAGTGGTGTAATTTGTCTTATTATTGCTTTTATTGAGGCTACTCCTGGTCACAACCGTGGATTTTCCGCCCTTTTCCCACAATTTATCCCATAAAAATTGCCCGAGATCGTAAATCCCAGGCATAAGTCGCTCTTCTATCCACGAATCCCTTATAGATTTCATGTCTGTGTTAATAAATCTACCTAAAAAGGACTCGTCTTCCTTTCCTTTAGGCAAATTTGTCAACTGTTCGGGCTTTGGTCTATCACTCATTTTGATTCTCCTCTACGAAACTGATTATAAAGAGCATGAAAATACTTCAAATCGTCCGAAATTTCGTTAATATGCCCGTCTTTATAGTGCTCCAACTCGTATATAGCACTGCCTCTGCCCGTTTTAAATGAGCACCACAGGGCAAATGTAACGATAGCAGCTTTAATCATTATCCAAATCATTATTCTGCCTTACTCCTTCCAAAAGAGCTTGTTCCATTTTGTTGACTATTTTATTACCACACTCATCACAAACGCAAATCATTTTTCCAGAATTTTTATCTTTTCCGATCAACAACCCTGCATAATAAATTGCTCTTCCGCAAATATCACACTTTTTCATCAATTTCTCCCATTTGTCACAAGTATCATTAGGTTTGACAGAATATCCAGTGCATTTACACCACATTTCTTTGGTTTTACGTATATACCTGCAGTTACGGCAGTATTTCATTAAACTCCTCCAACTCGCAAAGAAAGCTAATATTACACGCTAAATGCCAAAGGTGAGGCAGTCCAGACTCTTCATCCACACCAGTCGGATCGTCAAGATACCGCATAAAGTGACGATACGCGGCGTCCCTATATCGTTCAGGCTCAACTTTCTTCCAATTATTAGGGTCTCCATATTTTTTATTTCCATATTCTCTTATAGCTGCAATATCCCAGATAATCTTACGCGGAACGAGACTAAGACGAGGCTTCCCAGCATCTGCTTTGGCCGTGTCTCCGCCTATAATATCGGCTACCATTTTATTATTACGGTCGAAAAATTCGTTGACATCATACTCCTTCATCTTTCTCCTCCCAATCTAACTTCTGACCGCATCTAGGACAATAATCTCCGTATTCTTTACCAATATCGGGAGATCCACAAATAGGACAAATATCAAGCACTTGTGTCTGATCTCCGTTATAAAAGCGTTCTTCAGAAGGTT
>Ga0256404_1009263_pt1 | contig 14235 bp, 10 predicted proteins | sample RumenRJG_01DNA_FD_185990 | JGI IMG/M metagenome (GOLD analysis project Ga0256404, IMG submission 185990) | Bovine rumen microbial communities from Lethbridge, Alberta, Canada - RJG_01 | ecosystem: Host-associated > Mammals > Digestive system > Stomach > Rumen | place: Canada: Alberta | collected...
CGTCCACCGGACGTCGAGCGCCCCCGCGGAGCGTTATCTCAGTGGGAGATTGGACCCCCACTGAGACAAGTTTGATTGAACCCACCACCTGTAGAGGTGGGGGTCTTCTCCCACTGAGATAAAACGGGGAGCCGTCTCCGGCTCCCCTGTATTTTACCATATCAGGAACAATTGCGACATCTCCGAAACAGCCGCAGGCGTTTCCCTGCCGCTGCGCGATGGCCTGCCTCGGCACTCTTTAATTCTCTGTCTCTTTTACGCTCTCATCGAAGTGGATGAAGAGCTCGTCCAGCTGCTTCTGGTCCACGTAATCCGGGGCGTTCATCATCATATCGGAGGCGTCCTTCACCTTCGGGAAGGCGATGACGTCGCGGATGGTATCGGCCCCCACCATCAGCATGACCACCCGGTCCAGGCCGTAGGCGAGACCCGCGTGCGGCGGGACACCGTACTTGAAGGCATCCAGCAGGAAGCCGAAGCGCTGCTGCGCGACCTCCTTGGACAGTCCCAGCACCTCGAACATCTTGGACTGGATATCAGACTGGTGAATCCGGACGGAGCCACCGCCGATCTCCGTGCCGTTCAGCACGATGTCGTAGGCCTTGGCCCGGACCGCGCCGGGATCGCTGTCGATCTTGTCCCAGTCCTCCTCCATGGGCATGGTGAAGGGGTGATGCATGGCCTTGAAGCGGTTCTCCTCCTCGGACCACTCCAGGAGCGGGAACTCCGTGACCCACAGGAACTGGAAGTCGTCCTTCTTCATGAGGCCGAGCTGACGGCCGAGCTCCAGGCGCAGGTTGCCCAGCACATCCCGCACCACGCTCTTCTTGTCTGCCGCGAAGAGCAGCAGGTCGCCGGCCTTTCCGCCGAGGGCGTCGCAGAGGGCCTTCAGATCATCCTCGCTCATGAACTTCGCGAAGGAGGACTTGAAGCTGCCGTCCGCCTGGATGGCGAGATAAGCGAGGCCCTTGGCGCCCCACTCCTTCGCGTACTCCACCAGCGCGTCGATCTTCTTTCTCGGCATGACGCCCTGACCCTCGGCGTTGATGCCGCGGACCACGCCGCCGTTGGCGATTGCCCCGGTGAAGACCGAGAAGCCGCAGTCCTTCACCAGGTCAGAGACGTCGTGAATCTTCATGCCAAAGCGCAGGTCCGGCTTGTCGGAGCCGTAGCTGTCCATGGCCTCCTGCCAGGTCATGCGGCGGATGGGCAGCTGCACGTCCACATTCAGCACCTGCTTGAAGAGGTACTGCAGCAGGCGCTCGTTCACGTCGATCACATCGTCCACGTCCACAAAGGACAGCTCCATGTCGATCTGGGTGAACTCCGGCTGGCGGTCCGCCCGGAGGTCCTCGTCCCGGTAGCAGCGGGCCAGCTGGAAGTAGCGGTCATAGCCGGAGCACATGAGCAGCTGCTTTAAGAGCTGGGGAGACTGGGGCAGGGCGTACATGGTGCCCGGGTGCACACGGCTCGGCACCAGGTAGTCTCTGGCGCCCTCCGGGGTGCTCTTGATGAGGGTCGGGGTCTCGATCTCCAGGAAGCCGTTCTCCGCCAGGAACTGACGGGTCAGGGTGGCGATCTTCGACCGGGTCATGATGTTTCTCTGGATGTCCGGGCGGCGGAGATCCAGGAAGCGGTACTTTAAGCGGAGCTCCTCGCGGGTCTTGGTGTTCTCCTCCACCGGGAAGGGCGGGGTCTCGGACTCGGAGAGGATGCGGAGCTGCTTCGCCCGCACCTCCAGCTCACCGGTCAGAAGCGCCTTGTTGGGGGCGCCGGTTCTCTTCTCCAGGGTTCCCACCACGGCGATGCAGAACTCGCTGCGGAGAGACGCCGCCTTCTCAAAGGCCTCCGCGCCGCAGTCCGACTCCTCGAAGATGATCTGCAGGAGGCCGCTGCGGTCCCTCAGATCCGTAAAGATGATGCCTCCCTTGTTTCTGCTTCTCTGCACCCAGCCCATGACGGTGACAGTCTCACCGACCGGGGCGTTCACAACCTCGGCGCAGCGGTGGGTCCTCTTCAGACCCTGCATTGACTCTGACATAACGTCTTCCTTCCTCACTTTTTATGGATTTCAGTATTTCTGTACTTTCTGTGTGTCTGTACGTTTCCTGTATTTCTCTTTGTTTTGAAACAGAATCCGTCCGTTCCGATTTGCGGCGCGGACCGCACGCTCCGCCTCTGTCAGAAGCGGTTGATGCGGTGCGGGTTCAGAAGAAATCCCGGAACTCCGTGTAGCCCTGCGCGGAGAGCTGCTCTCTCTGGAACTTCTTGTTCTTGGCCATGCGCACCACCAGAACGTCGGAGCCCTGCCGCCGGGCATCGGCCGCTTCCTTCAGGACGGCGGCGAGTCCCTCTCCGGAAATCTTCTTGTCAAAGAGGAAGGCCTTCTTCTCCCTCTGCCCGGGGATTTTGAAGCCCTGGTCCATCAGGATGGTGATGATCCGCTCGAAGCCGATGGAGAAGCCGCAGGCGGGGGTGTCCTGTCCGGTGAATTTTCCGACCATCCGGTCATAGCGGCCGCCGCCGGCCACGCTTCCCCCGAAGCCCTCCATGGAGACCTCGAAGATGGTGCCGGTGTAGTAGCCCATGCCGCGCACCAGGGTGGGATCGAACTGCAGGGAGAATCCGCCCTCGGAGACGCCGGCAACGCTGTCCATGATCTCCGCCAGGTTCTCGGCGGCACCCTCCGGCAGGAAGGCCCCGAGCGTCTCGCCCAGACCCCGCACCGCAGAGGCATCATTCCCGAGGGATGCCAGCAGCCCCAAGTACTTCTCGGCGCTCTCTCCCGCGTAGCCGTTCTCCTGAAGCTCCTGCTTCACGCCCTCTTCCCCGATCTTGTCCATCTTGTCCAGGGTGATCAGCACAGAGTCGGCCGCATCATCCGGGAAGCCGGCCCAGGCCACCAGGGCCTTTAAAATGCGCCGGTCGTTGACCCGCACCGTGAAGGCGTTGTCCGGGCAGATCTTCTTCAGGGCCGTGGTGGTGGCGAGGATCAGCTCGATCTCAGCCAGGTTCGTGGGCTCCCCAAGAATGTCGATGTCGCACTGGGTGAACTGCCGGAAGCGGCCCTTCTGGGGCCGGTCCGCCCGCCACACGGAGCCGATCTGCAGTGCCTTGAAGGGCTGGGGCAGCTGGGCCTGGTTGTTGGAGTAGTACCGGGTCAGGGGCAGCGTCAGGTCGTACCGCAGGCCGCCATCCACCAGGTCCGCCTCGGTCTCGGCGGTCTCCAGGTTCAGCTTCTCGCCGCGCTTTAAGATCTTGAAGATCAGCTTCTCATTGTCGCCCCCCTGCTTGCTCAGGAGGTTCTCAATATGCTCCACGCAGGGCGTCTCCATGGGGGTATAGCCGAAGCTCCGGTAGGTGTCCTTGATGATGCCGATCAGGTAATCCCTTAAGAGCATCTCCTCCGGCAGAATGTCCTTCATACCGGTCACGGGTTTCTTTTTCATGGTCAATCTCGCTTTCGTTCCGGAAATTGCTTTCACACCGCTCTGCGGAATGGCACGCAGAAGCGCTCATCTTATCTATTTTATAGGGATCATAGGATTTTGCAAGGGGAAAAAGAGTCTTGACTCGTTCCTGCCGCGAAAGAATCACGAAAAGAAAAAAGCCGCCCCGTTCCGGAGCGGCCGCGATCGCAAAACATGTTTTTCTTTATTCGGCAGGACCTTCAGGCCGATCGTTTCCATCTGGGATTTGTCTCGTATTTTTTCCCAGCATGGTCATGGCGTTTGTGAGGAGTGATGTCAGCATTTCGCTGGTGTCGCTCTTCTCTCCCTTCAGGAGTTTCACCGCGGCCTTCTTTGTGTCGGAGTCGGCCGCCCGGTAGAGCTCCACCAGCTTCTTCTCGGCGGCGCTCAGCGACGCGGTGGTCTTGCCCACCGGCTTCGCGGAAGCGGTTTTCCCGGTTTTCTTGCCGGTGGAACTGGTCTTGCCGGCACTCTTGCCCGTTGTTTTTCCGGAAGTCTTCCCGGCGGTCTTTCCGGCCGAAGAGGTCTTCCCGGCCGCAGCATTCAAGAGGGAGGCCTGGGTAACGCCGGTTGCCTTCGCGATGGCTTTCAGCACCGCCTGGGACAGTTCCTTCTCTCCGCGCTCCGCCTTGCTCAGGTCCGCGGCGGTAACACTGGAAACCTTCTCTGCCAGCTGTGTCTGGGTGAATCCCGCGCCGGTGCGGGCTTCCTTAATCAGTTCTCCGAGCTTCTTCGCCATGGCCTGTACCTCCTCTTCTCAGCCGGCCGGTTCCGGATCCTTGCACACGTCCACCCAGCTTAAATACCCGCTGCAGGCCTCCAGCTCCGGAATGGACAGGCGCACCGCGCTGTGGTCGCTGCCGCAGGCGGGATACACCGTCTCGTGCCGCTTCAGGCTCTCGTCCAGGTAGACCTTCACCCCCTCGTTGACACCGAAGGGGCACACGCCGCCCACTGCGTGGCCGATCTTCTCCTCCACCAGGTCCCCGGGGATCATCTTCGCCTTGCAGTGAAAGGTGTCCTTGTACTTCTTATTATCTACCCTGGCGGTGCCCTCCGCAAGCACCAGAACCGCTTCTTCTCCCTGAAGGAAGGACAGGGATTTGGCGATCATGGCCGGCGTGCAGCCGAGGGCCTCGGCCGCTGCCTCCACCGTTGCGCTGGAGTGCTCCGGGACAATGACCCGGTCTCCGAAGCCCTTTTCCTCAAGATACGCCTTCGCTCTCTCAAATGCCATACAAATTCTCCTTAATTTGATTCCCGCCCGGTCCTGCGATCCAGGCCTCATTGCTTCCATATCAAGTCCCGCTCTGCGGGACGAAAATGCGGGGCACGGGCTGCCGCCAGGCGTTAAGCGGTGAGTAATTGACTACATTTCTGCGCAGCTGACGCTACGAAAACCACCGGTCCAGGAGGTCTCCGATCCCCCGGAAATCCACCTCGCAGAGCCCCTCGCTGATCCGGACCGGAACCCGGTCCCGGAAGGTGTAGAGCCTCACCGGCATTCCTTCCTCATCCAGGTCATAGCAGGTCACATCCCGGCGCTTCAGGTCCACGATCCAGTACTCCCGAACCCCCGCTCCCCAGTATTTCTGCAGCTTGATGACCCGGTCCTTATTTGCTGTGGAGGGCGACAGCACCTCAATCACAAAGTCCGGCGCCCCGAACACCACCTTTGTCTGCAGCTTCTCCTTTTCGCAGACCACCAGCACGTCCGGCTGCACCATGGTCTTGTTGTCCCGGTCCAGCTGAACGTCTACCGGCGACACCATGGCGAGGCAGGGCAGGCCATGGGACAGGATGCACTCCCGAAGGATTGCGTAAAGCTCCCCGATAACTGCCTGATGGGGATTCAGCGGGGCTCCCATATCGTAAAAGCGGCCGTCGATCAGCTCCATGCGGACGTCATCCGGCAGGGCGTAGTAATCCTCGATGGTGTACTCTCCCGGCTTCTCCTTCCAGGCCTCCTCCGCCGGCTGCTCCCGGACCATGAGAAGGGGCTTCACATCCACCTGCCCCGCACGGTCGATAATCCGGTACCGCTGCCCCTTCGGAAAAAGCGCCCGCTCCAGTGCGTCCAGCGTGGACTTCCGGGGCGCCTTCGTGATGCCTGCCATCACCTTCCGGACCGTGCCCAGGGGCACACCCGCGCGCTCGGAGAGCATCTCGTTGGTAAGGCCCAGCTTCCTCTTTTTCTGCCGCATTTCCTCGATTGTCATGGTGTCCTCCTTTCAGATGTCTGAAACAAGAATACCATATTAGGTCCGTTTTATCAAGAAACGATGCAGAAATAAGCCGAAAATATCAAATTAATTCCATTTCTGAGATATTAGAATTCCATATTTCAGCAGAAACTGTTCCACTTCAGTTCCAGTTCTCCAGCACCGCTCTCTTCCGGCTCAGCATCTCCTCAACCTGTTCGCAGTAGAGCTCCGGGTCCTTCACGGTCTCGGCCCGCTCGTAGCGGTTCTCCTCCTGGAACATGACACGGGTGGTGGTCCCGGCGCCGCAGCCCACAATGGTCTGCAGCTCCTCCATGATGAGGATGTTGTAGAGCCCCTCGTGCCCCGGGCGGCACCAGCCCACGTTTTCCAGGTTCCCGGCCATGTTTTTCTGCCGGTACAGGTAGTAGGGCGTGAGGCCCATGCCCTGGCAGTACTCCGAGGCCAGGTCCACCATGGCCTGGGCGTCGCCGTAGCCCACCGCCGCGTACTCCTCCTGCTTCTCGTGAAGCCGGGAGGCCCGCTTTAAAGCCAGGCTGTGAATGGTCACGTCGTCCGGGGCGAGAGCCGCGATTCCCTCCATGGTCCGCCGGACATCCTCCTCGGTCTCCCCCGGAAGGCCCATGATGAGGTCCGTGTTGATAGAGTCAAAGCCCTCCTCCCTCGCCATGGCGAAGCACTCCCGGAACTGCTGCACCGTGTGGTGCCGCCCGATGAGCCGGAGGGTCTCCTCCTTCAGGGTCTGGGGATTGATGGAAATCCGCGTCACCCCGTGGGCCTTCAGCGCCTTCAGCTTCTCGCGGGTGATGCTGTCCGGCCGGCCGCACTCCACGGTCAGCTCCTTCACGTGCGCGAGGTCAAAGTGCGACTCCACAAAGGAGAGCAGCCGGTCCAGCTCCCCGGCGGTGAGGCTGGTGGGGGTGCCGCCGCCCACGTAGATGGTCTCCAGGCGATGGCCCTGCATGAGCTCCGCCACCCCGGAGAGCTCCTCGCAGAGGGCGTTCAGGTACCGCTCCACCAGGCCCTGCTTCCGGTAGCGGGCCACCGGGTAGGAGGTGAAGGAGCAGTAGAGGCAGGTGGTGGGGCAGAAGGGAATCCCGATGTAGAGGCTCCATCCATGCTTCAGGTCCAGCCCGGAGATCACCTCCCTCTCCCGGACCGCGGTGCGCACGCAGAGCACCCGCTTCCGGACGCTCATGAGGTAGCGCTCCGACAGCTCCATGGCCGTCTCCGCGGGGGTTTTTCCCTCCAGGAGTGAGGTGAGGGCGAGCTTCGCCGGCCGGATCCCCGTCAGGGTTCCCCAGGGCAGCTCGTATCCCCGCACATCCCGCAGTGTCTTGTACAGGGCCCGCTTCAGGGCGTTTTTCGTGTAGAGGCGCTCCGGGTAGCGGAGGGAATAAAATTCCCGGTATACAGGTGTTTCTGCTTCCCCGGCCGGTTCCTTCCCGGGCTCTTCTGTGCTCCCGCTGCCGCGATCCGGCCCGGACGTTCCGGCCTGCTCCGCACCCCTGATCTCCAGCGTCATGCGGATCAGCCCCTCGGCGGTCTCCGCCGGCGCCTCGGGTGCGGCCTCAGGGGCGGGCCCGGGTGCGGCCTCCGCAGGCCCTGCATCCGCCGCGCCGGGCTCAATCGCCCCGGCCCGGAACACAATTCCGGCCTCCTTCGCGCTCTCCTCGTCCCGGACGTACTTCTCCCCGGGGTAATAGGCCATAAATAGTTCCCGGATATCCTGCTCAAAGGGGACATCGTTCAATAACAGTGCAACCAAGACCGTTCTCCTGAAAAAAGAAAGCGCCCGGAGAGCCGCTTGCGGGCGGAACCCGCCGGCAGTCCGGACGTTTTTGCATGTCGTCTATACGTGTCGTCTTATCCTGTCATATCAGCGTCAAAAGCCTGTCCACACGACAGAGTGATCTGCCGGCCGGAATAAGGCTTTCCTTGCCGTTTTACCTTGATGCCGCTCCCCGCGGGTGTCTCACCAGATGGGGTTGTACTTTCTCTCGAAGCCGATGGTGGTCTCGTCCATGTGTCCCGGGAACACCACCACGTCCTCCGGCAGGCGGAACAGCACGTTCCGCAGGGAGTTGGAGATCTTGGAGAAATCGCCGCCGGGCATGTCGAAGCGCCCGAAGGAGCCCTGGAACAGGGTGTCACCGGAGAACAGCACCTTCTCGTCCTCGATGTAGAAGCAGCAGGAGCCCTCGGTGTGCCCGGGCGTCCAGATGACCTTCCAGTCGTGCCCCAGCAGCTTCAGCACGTCCCCGTCGTGGAAGAACTCGTCCGGCGTGAGCTGCAGGTTCTTCCGCATGAAGCGGGCGTCGCCGTTCAGGTTCGGGTCCAGGAGCGTCTCCTTCTCCTTGTCCAGGGCCCAGAGCTTGGCGCCCGTGTCCTTCCGCAGGTCCTCCGCCGCCATGATGTGGTCGAAGTGGCCGTGTGTGAGGAGGATGTTGGAGACCTTCAGTCCCTCGCTCTTCAGGTATTTTTCGATCCGAGGAGCATCGTCCGCGGGGTCAATGACCACGCACTCCTTCGTGCTTCTGTCAAAAACAAAGTAGACGTTGGTGCCGATGGGGCCCATGACCTTGCGGACAATTTCCATTTCGATTCCTTTCTGAAGCTTGGGTCAGCCCGCGCTCCGCTCGATCTCCATGACGTTGTCGATCTGGCGGATCTTCTCAAACAGGGACTTCAGCTCCTCCACGCCCCCCACGTCGAAGGTCAGGTTCACCGTGGCGATGCCCTGCTTGGAGGTGCGGGTGTTGATGGAGAGCATGTCGATGCCCCGCTCGGTGAACACCTTGGAGATGTCCACAAAGAGGCCCACCCGGTTCTTCGCGATGATGCGGATCTCGGTGCGGTACTTGGTGTCCTCGTTCTCCTCCGCCTGCCACTCGGCGGGAATCAGCCGGGTGCGCTCGGCCTCGGGGAGCGCGATGATGTTCACGCAGTCGGTGCGGTGGATGGAGATGCCCCTGCCGCGGGTCACGAAGCCCACGATCTCATCTCCCGGCACCGGGGCGCAGCACATGGAAAAGCGCACTGCCAGGTCGTGCACGCCCTTCACCACAATGCCGTTTCCGCTCTTCCGGACCGCCACCTCCGGGGTCTTCCCGGTGGAGTCGGGGATGTTGGCCAGCACGGTCTCGTCGGAGATCTGCTTCTGCACATCCTTCCGGTGCTCCTCGTTCATCTTGTTCACGACCTGGCCTTCCTTGAGGCCGCCGTGACCGATGGTGGCGAGAACCGTGTCCCAGTCCCGCATGGCGTAGCGCCGCAGCACCTTCTCCTGGTACTCGGTCTTGTTGATCTCTGACCAGTCCAGGCCCTTGCTCCTGCAGTAAGCCAGAATCAGCTCCTTGCCGCGGTTGATGTTCTCTTCCTTCAGCAGGCTCTTGAACCACTGGTTGATCTTATTCTTCGCCTGGGTGCTCTTGACGATATTCAGCCAGTCCCGGCTGGGTCCCTTGGTGTTCTGGGAGGTGATGATCTCGATGCGGTCCCCGTTCTTCAGCTGGTAGTCGATGTTCACCAGCTTGCCGTTCACCCTGGCGCCCACCATGCGGTTGCCCACCGCCGAGTGGATGGCGTAGGCGAAGTCGATGGGGGTGGAACCCATGGGCAGGTCCTTCACGTCGCCCGTGGGGGTGAAGCAGTAGACCGTGTCAGAGAAGAGGCTCAGCTCGCTCTTGATATCCGCCAGGAACTCCTTGTTGTCGGCGGCGTCTCTCTGCCACTCCAGGATCTGCCGGAGCCAGCTCATCTTAGCGTCTTCCGAGCCGGTGGTGACGCCCTCGCTGCTGCCGCCGCTCTCCTTGTACTTCCAGTGGGCCGCGATACCGTATTCCGCCGTGCGGTGCATCTCGTAGGTCCGGATCTGGATCTCGAAGGGCTGCCCGCCGTGGTAGATGAGGGTGGTGTGCAGGGACTGGTACATGTTGGGCTTCGGCATGGCGATGTAGTCCTTGAACCTGCCCGGCACCGGCGTGAAGTGCTCGTGGATCACGCCCAGGGCCGCGTAGCAGTCCTTCACGGACTCCACCAGGATCCGGACCGCAAAGAGGTCGTAGATCTGGTCGAAGGTCTTCTCCTGGGCCACCATCTTCTTGTAGATGGAGAAGGCGTGCTTCTGGCGGCCGTAGACGGTGCCCTTGATCTCGGCCTCGTCGATGATGCCCTGCACCTCCTTCACGATGCCCTCGATGTAGGCCTCATCCGCCTCGGTGCGTTCCCTGGTCTTCTCCCTGATCTCCTTGTAGATCTCAGGCTGCAGGTACTTTAAGGAGAGGTCATCCAGCTCCACCTTAATGCGGCTGATACCAAGCCGGTCCGCGATGGGGGCGTAGATCTCCAGGGTCTCCCGCGCCTTTTCCTTCTGCTTCTCCGGCTTCATGTGCTGCAGCGTCCGCATGTTGTGCAGGCGGTCCGCCAGCTTGATTAAGATGACGCGGATATCCTTCGCCATGGCAAGGAACATCTTTCGCAGGTTCTCTGCCTGGATATCCATCTTGTCTGTGGTCCAGGTGATCTGGGTCAGTTTGGTGACGCCGTCCACCAGCAGTGCCACGTCGTCGCCGAATACCCGTCTGATCTGTGAGTCCGTCAGAATGGTGTCTTCCACCACGTCGTGCAGAAGGCCCGCGATGATGGTCTCCTTGTCCAGCTCCAGCTGCGCCAGGATAATGGCGACGCAGACCGGGTGGATGATGTAGGGCTCGCCGGACTTTCTCTTCTGGTCCATGTGGGCGTTTTTCGCCGTCATATAGGCCCGGCGGATCAGCTCGAGATCGTCCGACGGATGGTAGAACTGAATGGTACGGATCAGTTCCTGAAAGAGCGCGTCCGGATCCATGAAATCTGGCGGACATGCCAGCGGATTGGTCCGCTTGTCGTCCTGTAAATCCAAAAGGGCTGCCATCGCACGATCCCTCCTTTCTCCTTGACTGGCTGTGATAAATTACATGAATGAAGCACCCAGATGCCTGGGTGTCAAAAAAATTTATAGTAATTTGAAGGTTTATTATATCTGATCTAAGCGAAAAAAGCAAGAAAAGCCGCTGTTCCCGCGAGGGTCAGGAGCTCCGTCAGGACCAGGGTGCAGCCGCAGAGATCCCCAGTGAGACCGCCGAATTCCCGGAGGGCGGTCCTCCGGCCGAAGAACACGCCGGCAGCCGCGGGAAGCACCGCGAACAGCGGTCCCGCGAGGCCTGCCAGGGCGGCCGCAGCAGTTCCCGCCGAAGAAGCCGTCCCGGAGCCGGCAGCTGCGGCTGCGCCTGCAATAGTGCCGGCCCCTGCCATTGCACCGGCCCCTGCCATCGCAAGGCCGGAAAGAACCAGGAAGGCTGTCAGCACACATTTGACAGTTCCTCTGCTTCTCTCCGCCGCCTCCGTAAAGGCCCAGACAGATCCCGCGCCCCGGGCGTTGGGAATGGTCATAAGCAGATACCCCACCGCGCTGCGGGAAAAGACAAAGCCCCAGGCGACCGCTGCCGCCGCAAAGCGCCCACTCACCGGGCTCGCCGCCGCCACAAGAAGGACCGCGGCGTGGCAGGCAAAGCTTAAGAGCAGCACCGCGCCGCAGGAAATCAGCGCGAAGGCCCCGGTGTGGGGATCCTTTAATATCTCAAGCTTCCGCTCCCTCGGGGCGTTGGATCCCAGGGCGTCCGCTGTGTCCAGGAAGCCGTCCATGTGGATGCCGCCCGTGTACCAGAGGGGGAACAGGGTCAGCAGCGCCGCGGAGAGCAGCGTCCGGGCCAGGAGGCGGGCGGTCCCCGCCGCTCCCGGCGCTGCTGCGGCATCACCTGCAGTGACAGCAAGCGCTCCTGCGGCATCGGCCGCGGCTGTAGTAACGGGCGCTCCCGGAGCGGGAATTCCGCCTAAAAAGAGGAGCAGGGAGAACAGGGCGAAGTAAATCAGGCCCTCCACCGCTCCCACCAGCGGAAAGCAGGCAAGGCTCAGACGCATGTTTTCGTCGCTCCACTCCGTCTCCCGGACCGGCAGACGCGAGTACATGGAAAAGGCGATGCGGAGGGAGGGCCAGAAGCGCCCCCTTCCGCCCGAAGTCTGTTCCTGGTTTTGTTCCGGGTTTGGTTTCTTATTCATTTCTGTCCAGGGCTCCTCACATATTGTCTGCCGCGATCATCCCTTCAGGATCACCGGGCAGCCGGACCTTACAATCCACACCTCGCTGGCCTCAGCGGCGATCCGGTTCTGGGCCCTTGAAAAGGCCCTCAGGTAGCGGAGGCTGAAATCATCCTCCGATGGTGGGTTTCCAAAAAAGGCTCCGTCCCCGCCCAGAAGGTTCCCCACCACGATCAGCTCCCTGCAGCGCGCAGAAAGAGAGAGGACCTCCCTCACCAGAAGCTCCTCTGTCTCCTGCTCTCCTCTCACCCGGCCGTCCGGGAGAAACATCTCGTTGGCCGCGAGATTTGAGAGATCCTCCAGAAGGACCAAGTCCTCTTCCGTAACTGCGCCCCGGGCGAAAACCTGGGCGAGGTCCCGGGTCTGCTCCACCGTGCGGAAGCCCTTTCCCTCCCGCATGGCTCTGTGCTTCCTGACCCGGGCCTCTCCCTCTTCCCCGTACACCTCCATGGCCGCGAGGTAAACCCTTGGCCCTGGCAGCTGAACCGCCCGGCGCTCCGCGTATTCCGATTTTCCGCTGGCGCTGCCGCCTGTAATCAGTATCATATGCCCCATAATACCTTATTGCGCAGTGCGAATCCAGACTTTCCAGGAACTCAGGATTTCCTGCGTTGCACGAGACGAACCAGCGTCCGCGACCAGCAAACTTCTTCTAATCTGCGGGCGCCCCACAGGGACTATCTTTGCGTCGCAAAACGCGGGCGCTTTCGCGCCCGCGCAGAAACTGCCTGATGATAAAAGTGTAATTCCCTTACTCCAGCACGGCGCCCTTCCAGGTGGAGGTCACCAGCTTCTGGTAGCGCCTCATGTAAGGCGTGTCCACCATGGGCGGCATGGGCTTCCAGTTCTTCTTCCGCGCCTCCATCTCCTCGTCGCTGACTTCCACCTCCAGCTTCTTCTGGTAGATGTCGATGCTGATCATGTCGCCGTCCTTCACGAAGGCGATGGGGCCGCCCACCGCTGCCTCCGGCGCCACGTGGCCAATACAAGGCCCGCGGCTCGCGCCCGAGAAGCGGCCGTCGGTCACCAGGGCGCAGCTCTCGCCGAGGCCGAAGCCCATGAGAGTCGTGGTGGCTGCCAGCATCTCCCGCATGCCGGGCCCGCCCTTCGGGCCCTCGTAGCGGATCACGATCACGTCGCCGGGGTTGATCTTGCCGGCGCGAATCGCCTCGATAGCGGCCATCTCCCGGTCAAAGACCCGGGCCGGCCCCCGGTGCACCCAGAGCTTTTTGTCCACCGCGGTGCGCTTGATGCCGGCGCCCTCCGGGGCCAGGTTGCCCTTCAGGACCGCCAGTCCGCCCTGGGGCGAGACCGGGTCCGCCACGGTGTGGATCACCTCCGGGTCCGCGGTGCCGGGCTGGTCCTTCAGCACCTCCGCCCAGGTCTGCCCGGTGACGCACTGCTGGGTGAAGTCCAGGCGCTCCGGGCCCAGCTCCTTCATGACCGCCGGCACGCCGCCCGCCAGGTGCATGTCCCAGAGGGTGTACTTGCCGGAGGGCTTGGTGCAGGCGAGATAGGGCGTGGAGTCGCCCGCCAGGTTGAACTCCTCCGGGTCCAGCTCGAAGCCGAAGGCGCGGGCAATGGCCGGGATGTGCAGGAAGGTGTTGGTGGATCCGCCGATGGCCGCGCTCACCTTCAGCATGTTGCGGATGCTCTCCATGGTGATGTAATCCCTGGGCCGGCGGTTCTCCTGCACCAGCTTCATGATGAGCTTTCCGCTCTCTCTCGCGTAGCGGAGCTTGTTGGCCTGGGTGGCGTGTACCGTGCCGCAGCCCGGAAGGGAGAGCCCCAGGGGCTCCATGAGGCAGGACATGGTGTTGGCGGTTCCCATCATGGGACAGGAGCCGATGCCGCCGCAGACGCACATCTCCATCTCATCGTACTCTTTTTCAGAGATCTCGCCCTTCGAGAGCTTTCCCGCGGCCTCCCGCACCTCCCAGGCGCCGCCGAAGGGGCGTCCGTGGTAGTAGGCGGGCATCATGGGGCCGCCGGTGACAATGACACTGGGAATGTTGATGCGCCCCGCCGCCATTGCCATGGCCGGCACGATCTTGTCGCAGCTCGCCAGCATGACCAGGCCGTCCATGCGCTGGCCCTCCGCGGCCAGCTCCACGCTGTCGGCGATCAGGTCTCTCGTGGGCAGCACGTAGCACATGCCCTTGTGTCCCTGGGTCTCCCCGTCACAGAGGGCGATGGTGTTGAACTCGAAGGGCTGCCCGCCGGCGGCGATGATGCCCTCCTTCACCGCGGCCGCCAGCTCCCGCAGGTGCTTGTGGCCCGGGTGCATCTCGTTCCAGGAGTTGGCGATGCCGATAAAGGGCTTGTTCATCTCCTCCTTGCCGATTCCCAGTGCGTAGAGCAGCGTCCGGTTTCCCGCGTTGATGATGCCGTCTGTCATTTCCCCG
>Ga0256404_1009264_pt1 | contig 14234 bp, 11 predicted proteins | sample RumenRJG_01DNA_FD_185990 | JGI IMG/M metagenome (GOLD analysis project Ga0256404, IMG submission 185990) | Bovine rumen microbial communities from Lethbridge, Alberta, Canada - RJG_01 | ecosystem: Host-associated > Mammals > Digestive system > Stomach > Rumen | place: Canada: Alberta | collected...
CTGTGGATATAGGCAAATGGATTGTAGTGCATGCTCTTGGAGAAATTGATGGTATTGAATACCTTGATCTCATACTTTCCGATGGCCTGCAGGGCATGACCGCATTCCACCAGGATACTGCCTTTTGTCAAGGGATATTGGGACGTTAGAAGGCAAAAAGCTCGAAAAAGTTTATGTAAAGACGGCATCAGAAGGTGCCGTCCTGCACATCCTTGCGGATGAGCTTCTTGATTTTGTCCTCAAGGGTCTCTTTCACGGTCTCACTGAAGTGGATCCCGACCAGAAAGGTAGTATTGCCCTCCCTGAACTCAAGGACGGGTGCGGCCTGTTCAGCAGCATCCTGAGTGCTTGATTCCAGGTTGGGTTCCATACTTTTTGCCATTAGCGCTATTACCTCCATTTTTGTGGTTGCTGAGGTTAGTGGTCAAAATGACCACTAACCACTTTTCCGGTTCATGAAAAAGGAGCTCGTCAACGAAAAACGTCAACAACGCTCCAAATACTTCTTAAGCTGTTCTATTGTCCTCTGACTTACTAATCTGCTTTTACCCTTCCTGTTTACGTTGCCTGTAGACATAAAGAAAAAGAAGAAAGAAATATAAGGCTTTTCTTATCGCCGGAATCTTCCCGGAACGTCAACAGGGAGTAAACGGAAGTCATCGGAACAGGCATCTGTTATCCGGTATCAAAGGGAACCTCTACATCCGAATCCAGATCTTTAAAACCTTCCATCAGGGTGAGTTGCTTGTTTACGGCCTCTTTGTTGGCGGCTGGTTTACTGTCGACAGGGATCTTTTCCCAGCCGCGCTGGCTGCCGTAATCGGTACCGGGGAAGCGCTTCGGATTGCTGAAGTATCGCCAGCCTTTCAGCTTGCCGTTCTTGATCAATTGGTTCACGGTCTCGCAGATCTCGTTGGTCTGCCATCTCTGAGGCTGAACGAACTCGTTATGGAGCGCCTCTTTGAACAGCATCTTCGAGCAGATCCGGTCGCTTTTGGTTTCCTGCATGAAGGCCAGGATCAGTCCGGCATCCACGTCCTCAGCAACAAACATCTGCTGATGCTCCCGGATCTCTGCTTCAAGTTCCGGCGGCAGCTTCAGCCGGACATTGCCCTGATTCCAGATCTCCATGACCTCGGCCCACATCTGATCGAAATAAGCCCTGGATGCTTTCTCGTCTTCCAGGATATGAACCTCGGCCTCGCCATCATGGCAGTCAATAGGGAGGAAGCGCCGGTTGCCGGTGCGGTCATTCGGAAGAAAGAACATTTTGTTCGTAGTCCCGGCGAACACACACTGCCTGAGCCGGTCTTCAGAGAGCTTGTCATAACGGATCCGGTAAGTTTCCTTCTGGCGGGAGAGGAAGCTTTTGATGGCCTCATTGGTCTTGGCATTGATCGCCGCCATCATCTCTGACATTTCGATGATCCAGTGGCCCTGAAGCTTTTCATAAACATCGTTGGCTTCCAGGTTCTTCAGGTCATCACAGAACCATTCATCATTAGTGCAGAGGAACCGGAAAAAGGATGACTTGCCGACTCCCTGGCCACCGACCAGGCAAAGCATATAGTCAAACTTGACTCCTGGCTGGAAGGCTCTGGCGATAGCGCCCAGCATGAAGAACTTCAGAAGCTCATAAGTGTAATCGCTGTCATCGGCTCCCAGGAAATGATGAAGAGCATAGCGGACCCGGGGAACCTGGTCCCAAGGCGGCAGACTGTTCAGGTAATCTCTGACCGGATGGTACTGGTTCTCATCCGCAACCAGCTCCAATGCCTCGTCCATTGTCGGGGCGTTTTTGATGCCGTAAGTGTCCTCGACATATAGATGCATGGCTCGAAGATCGCTGTTAGCCAGGGCGTTTCCCTTATCCTTGCGCTCCCAGGGAAGAGTGCCGTTCACATAGACATTCTGCGCCAGGATGTTGTAGCGGAATCGTCCGCGCAAGTTCGGATCATGCCGAAAGATCAGGGTACAGTTCCTTCGGGAACTCAGGACCGCTCCCTTGTCCGATACATCCAGCATCTCCTTTAATTCCTCTATCGGAATCGGTCCCTGAAGCTCGTCCAATGCCCGATCCAGCTCCATGAGCTTCTCCGGACTTAAATTCTCTAATTCGTTTCTCAAGCGTTTCAACCTCCTTTTTTTTCTCGATAAGGATCATGGCCTTGTCCTCCGGGGCTCCATCGAACAGGCAGTCAAGCAGATACTCCACGTAATCTGTTTTTTGGCAGGCCTCCACGAACAGAGGGTGCCAGTCATACTCTGGTGACTTCGGGGCATACCGGATTTTCCAGTCATTCAAAAGATGCAGATAGTCGCAGTAAACGCCGTACATACGGTCTGCACTTTGTTCCAAAAGCTTCATTCTGGCCCAACAGGGATCCGGATGCCTGGCCTTCGCCGGTGGCCATTTTCCCTTTTCCTGAACCGGAATACTGAGGCCAAAATCATCGATCAGCTTAATGGCCGCCTCCTTAGGCGTAAGATCGAAGAGCCTTGCCGTAAACCGGATCACATCACCCTTTTCCTGGCATCCGAAACAGATGAAGTTCCGGTCAACCTTCATGCTCGGGGTCCTGTCATCGTGAAACGGACAGCAGGCCATCCCGGCGCGATTGACCTTGATGCCGTAGTGGTCGGCAGCCTGCCGGGTGGTAACAGCCGCCTTCACTTCTTTGAACAAGTTCATAAATCCTCCTACAAAAATGCGATCGGATCAAGTTATCATTTTGCTAACATGATCCTGATATCAGGGCACAAAAAAAGAGCATCCTATGTTCCGTGGTTCTCGAAAAATAAGATGCTCTTAGTGCTCGATATTCTTTTTTGGTTCGTTCTGCTCGGGGGCCTGTCCGACGGCAGTCCGGTCTGAATGAAGTCTGCCATCGGTGAGACGGTCCGAAATGGAAACTTTCTCCGGCTCGGCTTCTTCCGGGACCACTTTGCTGATATAGTAGCGGATCGACCGGAGCTGTTTCAGTTCATCCTTTACAGCTTCAAGCTCGGCGCTTCTTGCAGCATTGTCATCGGTAAGATCCTGGAATTCGGATCTCAGCGCGGCGTGGTCAACCGTCTTGCTGCCGTTCACCTTCATCAGCAGGCCCACAGCTTTCCGGTAACGGTCAAGTTCATCACTGTGCTCATTCCGGTAGCGGTCCCTGGCTGACTTGAAATTTTTCTTCTGCCAGGTATCATGGATCGGCTGCAATTCCTGCATGGTCTGATAGGCTCCCTGAATTGCAACGATATCATTGATCCGTTTCTGGGTGCTGCGGATTTCGCTGCTCAAAGAGCGGTACCGGCCATCAAGCTGATCAACATGGGCGTGAAGGTCATCCAGAGAAAAGAGCTTTCGGCTGTTCAGGTATGAGACTGCATTCCGCAGTTTCTCATAATCGGCAACCGTGCCTTTCAGTCTGGCCTTCGCGGACCAGCCTTCTCGTTCCTGGCCCCGGAGCTGATAGTAGTCTGTCAGCAATTCGGCCAGTGTCGGTTCCTTCAGCCTGGTCATTTCTTCGAGAAGTATCTTTTTCTTTTCCTGCAGACCGGCGATCCAGCTCTGAAGAGCGGCCAGCGCATTTCGGATCGAGGCCATCAGACTGTTTGTCTTTTTGATATCCCGGTTCAGATCCCCGATGTTTGTGCGGATGCCTTTCTCTTCCATGTGGGCAACTGCCGGTCCCATGTGGACCATCGGGATCCTGTCGATTCCCTGGCGTTCGTAGGACTTCAGACTGACTCGTTCCGGCCTGCCGTTACGTTCCAGGTATTCGTTCTGAATCGTCTCCCAGGCATGCCGCCAGGTCTCGCAATTCCCGCGATTGTTCCAGTCGTTCAGATTGACTTTTCTGCTTTTCCATCGGCCGTTCGGCAAACGGATCCGCTCTCCGTTCTCATCAAGGACATACTCTTTTTTCGCTTTGGCCATCCATTGTCCCTGTTCATCCAGGGATCTCATGGTCAGCAGAAGATGGGCATGTGGGTTGTGGCCTGGCGGCGCGGGATCATGAATTGCGAGATCTACGATCATGCCTTTGCTGACAAACTGTTCCTGGCAGTATTCGCGGATCATCTCAACACACTGCTCCATCGAGACTTCCCGGGGAAGGGAAAGCCGGAGCTTTCTGGCCAGCTGGGAGTTCCATTGTGTTTCAACTGCCTCGACAGAGTTCCACAGTTTTTCTCTGTCTGCATACTCCGGCGGCGCGTGATCCGGAAGCATCACGGTTTCATAGACCAGCTCTTTCTGCTTGGACCGGTAATCCTTGGATTCCATATCATAAGCACAGTAGAGCTTGCTGGCGCTGATATACGCAGAAGAGTTGACCGCAGATCCGTTTTCACTTCTCTGGACGATACTTACATCAAAATCTGGGCACGGCATAAGATTCCTCCTTTCTCGCGTGAAATAAAAAAAGACCGGTGGCGATTACGCTATCGGTCAGGTTCATGGATATGAAGCTGTAGGACGGGTCGAAAGTCCCGGCAAGGGGATAGCCGCAAAGCGGCGCAAGGGGAACAAAGTTCCTCTTGGGATGACAATCGGACCGGCAGACCGACAAGGGCTGACAGGAACGATTTCATCGAGCCTCCGGCGGGAACTCTCGGCAGAGCGCAACGCCTCACCTCAAGTGGGGTATAGTTGCGCCCTAACAAGTTAGGGTCATTTCAGCATGGTTCTTCGTTGACGGTTTTCAGAATTTTTTCCAGGGCATCTTTCACCTCTTTCTGCCTGAACGCGATCCGCAGAAGATCCATGACCTGATCGTTGGTCAGCAGCTCCGGATGGACAAGAAATGATTCCAGCATACCGGCGCGGGTGCAGAGACGATTGGTCCGTTCGGCGCGGGTCAACTTAGGAATCACTTTCCGAGTCAGGATCTTTTCCTGCTGTTCATAATACTTCTTCTTACGCTCGGCCTTATCAATTTCGGACTGCAGCGCTTCGAGAGTATCTGGTTTTTTCTTTTCTGGCATAGGGTCATCACCTCCTTCCTATGTATCGAGGGTAAAAAGAAAAGCGGCCAACAATTCAGTTGACCGCTGTGTTGTATATTCTCTCATTCTGTTGGTGTTATCAAATGCTTCTTTCATTGTGGCAATAACCGTAATACCAGCATTCGTAAGGGCTTGTGCATTGATTCCCCGGGGCAACATCAACTTCTTCCGGTTGCTTCTGCATCCTGTTTAGATCCCATATGTTGTCGTTGACCCATGTGGCGTATTTCTTTGCTTTCTCAGTAACATCATTGATCACAAAAGGATTGTTTTCATCTGGACCATGTGTGACGATATAAATATTCCCGATCCTCAGCCTGCATCGATCCATGATGTAATACTGAAATCCGGCATCCTTGACAAACTGCTCATATACAACAGGCGCATTCTTGACTTCGTAGAAATCATATCCTTCCTCAGTTTTCCGCAACAAATCTACTGCACAATAGTTGTTGTAGTAGATAAATGCGGCTTCGCAGATAACCGGCGTCCCAATCGCCAGATGCTCGGCAGTTTTTGCAGCCATGGCTTTTGTATCAGGGAACTGCGTACCAGGTCGGTAGACTGTCATTTCCTCGTATGGTCCAAACATGCCCATTGCTTGATCACCGAATTCGTTTCCAGCATCGAGACTCTTTTGAACGGCAAGGGGAATGACTTTCATATTTGGCTTATGCTTGTCAAGCCAGAGCATTTTCTTGCACTGCATGCCACGCATGAAATCTGTTTTTGTTATACCCATAGAGTTTCAACTCTTTCTTCTGTCTGTTAGGGCGAATCAGTTTTCTTGATCGGAATCAGAACAATCTTCAATACCGCAAGCTGATTTAAGAACAGCTATCATTTCGTCTTCATGTGTCTTATACATGGTTTCCTTCCAATAAAGGCTTGCTGGTTTGTCACCGTTTTTGTCAGTAAGATCACTCATAATCCTCAGTTTAATGCTGCCTTTTGCTATCATCTCTCTAAATGTGCTCTTTTTGGCCTCCGGTGACATATTGGAGAACTTCGAGTTGACATTTCTTTGAATGATACACAAGTTGCCAAACTGATCCACTCCGTCTTTCCAGGATTCAAATGTTCCTTCAGACGGATTCTGGGGATACCAATGCTCGACCGAATTTCTAAACTCAAATACAAAGCTATCGTATTTTTTACGGTTTGCATTCCAAAGAAGGAAGTCCAGATAATTGAAAACAATGTGTGGAGTATTGACTCCCATTGCATATTTGCCTTCTTTGCATACATCAAAGAAGTTTTCTATGACTGCTTTTTTTGCTATGGCTTCTGCCGCTTCGCTATAATCGGCCATATCATCTGGAGAAAGTACAGTATGTTTATAGTCGTCCGCTGACATCCATAACAAAAGCTGAGTAATCCAATGCATTACTTTAGGTGACGTATAGGAAACACGAAGCGCTGATTGGATCATAATGTTGGTCTTTGTTCTCCAATCATTCGTACTGCCCCATTCGCGGAACCGGACAAAACTTGAATTCTTATAATATGGTTTCTTTCTTGTCTGCTGACCAGAAACATCAAGGCTTTTCAGGCTCCATTCACCATCAGAGTTTTCATTTGCATACTCACGTTTGACTATGTACTTATCGAAAAGGTATCTCGTTCTAAGTAGGCAAATGATGAATTCTTTAGAAAACTGTGCCCGATCGTCTGATATATGGCCATTATCAGTAACGCCACATTTAATAACACGCGAGAAGGTTTCGACAAGCTTTTTGTCATCCAACAGCTCTGCAATGATTGCCGAGGCTCCGTCTTCGTGCCGGATATCTTTGGTGCCAATCATCACTTTTAATGTGTGGATCAAGAAATATGGAAATTCGATAACGCTTTCGAACCGCACTCTAATGTCATCATCAATAAAGCCATCATCAGAATCGACTTCAAAATTAACATTGATGATATCGGTTATTTTATGATTGATTCCTTCCAGCGAAGAGGCTTGCATCCCAGATCTATATTCATCCCAATTGCTGGGAGGCATTCCATTCCACTTAGCTCCAAAGAGCTTTTCCCTGACGGTATTGTTTTTACTGATAAAGTGCATCTGGACATATCCTGTCATGTCACTGCAAGCGTCCCAGATTTTCGCAAAAACAGCTTTGTCCAGATCATCCTGAAGATAGCTCATAAGGGTAGCTTTCAAGATGTCGTGCTGCTCGAGCTGCTCTCCACGAGTATTCATAATCTCAAAATACCGATTAAGGTCTGTGTTTTCCGGTACCTCTATTCGATATAAGACAACTCTTTCAAGCTTCTTTAGAAGATCTGCTTTGTTATATTCTGGCTTATTCAATTCTTCTGTGAGGATGCTAAGCCCACGTTGAATACTCGACTCAATTCTCTCCATGTCGAGCTTGCTTCGATTCTCAAGAAGAAGTTCTTTGACATTTTTAAGGGTATAGTTTGATTTGTCCCGACATGCAAAAGTCAGCGTGTTCTTAACATCTACACCCAAACAATTCAGAAGCAAGTAGAGTGAGGTCAGTCTTTGCTGACCATCAACTACCTCAAACTTGTTTCCTTGCCGTGATACGATCAATGAGCCAATATAATAGTTTGCATCATCTGCAACATCGGAGATGTCTTCAACGAGCTGGATCAACTGCTTGTCTTCCCATGCATAAGCACGCTGGTAGAGAGGAATCGTATATTCAATGTTGCTATCAAAGATGTTTTCCCCAGAACTGATTATTCTGAGTTCAGTTACCAATTCACGCATTTGACACCTCGGCTATTCCATTGATTTCTTTCAGTTTTTGATAGAGCCAGTTCCAATTCGCGCTTTGTGGAACGTCCCCTTCGCGTTTGACTCTAACTTGCAATCCAGAGATTTCATTGTGCAGCCTGGCAAAACTAATCTTGGCAAACATCGGGATGACATTTGTGTACCGAGAATTGCTGGCATCCCCAATTGCATATTTGTTGATGCTGTCAAACCCCAGATTCTCCATATCTATACGAACCATGAACGCCCAGGAAAACAACTTCTTTACCGACATTTCATCAAAATTGTGAAACTTGTCATAATAGCAGAGCAATGCACAATAGAAGAGGTTCTTCGTATATCTAAATCCTGTTGAATTGTTTTTTGCCTCAAGGATTGTTTCAATAGCTTCAAATGAGGGATTAGTGGCAATTTCTGTTTTTACATCCCTGAGAAGATACATATAATGATCCACCATCTCGAAGAAATCATTCCCCGCAATGAAAGGCTCGGTGATCTGGAAATACGGCATAGCCTTGCTTGCACGTCTGGCATACGTATATACCGACGCTTCTCCAATCCCTTTGTATGTGTCTATCTCTTTGGCTGTAAATGATTTGCTCTTAATTCCGCGTGACCAATTCCAGATAGGGAACAGGTACAAATCGAACAGTTCCCTAATCTGAGTGGTGTCCTTTGCCTCCCACTTTGTAACAGCATGTTCCATCTCGTAAGGATATTTCTTCATTTCACGAAGATGGTATGCCTTTAATAGATCATGTGGATCCAGAGCTTTTCCTCTGGCATTCTGTGAATCGAAAAGCTGGAATGCTTCAGAGACCTTATCAACGCATATCACAACGACTTCCAGAATGCTGTCCAGAGCTTTGATAAAAGCCTGCTTTGTTTCTTCGTTTTTCAGAGAGAACCATTCTCTGATGAACATGTAGTTCGTATGGATATTCCCTTGCGTAACCTTATTCGTAAAGTCCTTATTCAGGATACTGCAACAAAACCCTGGCTCCAAATATTGCTTCAGAAGCGTAAGAGAAATGATACGCTGCTGGCCATCAACCACATCGTATGTGCCTTTCTCATTCTTATGAACAATAATGGTTCCAATACGATATTTAAATCCGGCACGATATCGATCCGAATCGGAGATTGCGTTGGTAATATCACTCAGCAGATCTTCTATATTCTGAATGGTCCACTTATATGGCCGTTGATAATCTGGAATGTCCAAATCCATATTCAACAATTCATTTATGCTTCTGATCTCTGCCATGCTTTCACCGCCTTGTATCACATATTTACAAGATGACCTTTTTACATAAGTTCCTTATAATTCATCCGCGAAGAAATCGCTGTCAAGTCTTTTCACCTCGTAGACATGTTCGACAGAGACACCAACGTTATGTTTTATCATAAGTCGCGTAAGTGCCGCGCCATCTACCAATACAACCTTAGTGCCCAACAGATTCCCGGCATACTGTAATGCACCGGAAGAGAACTTTGCCGTAGTAATAAACAATCCCTTCTGGGCTTGTTGTCCGGTTAATGCGCCTACAAACTTTTGAATCTCTGGTTTCCCAACGGTCTGATCTACAGCCCACTGTTTTGCCTGAATATAGATATTGCTGAAACCAAGCTGGTCCTCTTTTATGATGCCATCAATGCCGCCATCATTTGATTGCTGCGTTACCATCCCAGCCTCATCAATACCGCTTCCATATCCCATGTGCAGCAACAATTTGACCACTAATTTTTCAAACTCTGTAGAGGTCAGCTTCATAACCTCATCCATGAGTTCGCTTGCCAGTGTTGCGTTTACCTGCTTATAGGCTGCATCAAGCGCTTCCATCGGTGACTCGTCCGTAGGCTCTTCAGCAACATCAGATCCGTCACCAGTTGTCGCTTTGTGAAATTCCTTAAAAGCTTCATACCTTTCGAGATATTTCAGATCAATCTTCTCCCCAGAAGACAGAGCTTCTTTTCCTTCTGTGGTAATACGGTATCGACCACGAGATGGTGTCTCGATCAATCCGGCTTTGTTAAGATATGTCCGCGCCCAATTAACACGGTTCCCAAAGGTGGTTTGCCTTCCGCTAGGCAACATTTCTGCTAGATCAGCTGAAGTCATGTTCATATCCTCAGCTACTTTTAAGCGAACTTCTTTCGCGGTATGTAATTCACCATCCTCGATTGCTTTCAAAAAGGCCTCGAAGAATTCAAAAAATTTCGGCACTGCCATAATCTATGATCCTCCCTTAAGATTCTTGCTTTCTTCCATACTCGGCTGTCGGTTCTGCCACCATACTCAGTGTAGGTGGTGTTATATCATACACGACAGGCTTCTTTTCCTCAGCTGTAAAGCTTGCATTTCCAAGGCCAAAGAATCTTTCAAAGAAAGCCTTCAGTTTATCTATGACGCCTTGCTTTTTAGCAGCTCTGCCGCCTCCACCAAAGCGGGAGACCGGCGGCATCAGCTTATCGATATCGGTACCGGTAGTCCGGATCTCACCGTCCCGGAATGCGTTCTCCAGGAACTTCCTGGTCTCAGCTTCTTTCAGCTTCTCACTGTCGATGATCTCCATGAGCTGCCGCTCGCGCTCTTCAGCCACATAATCATGCCATTCGACCATGACATCATCCACGTCATTGATACCGGCGATAAAGGTTTCAATCAGGGCCTTCTTGCTGCGAAGCTCCGGGCTGGCATCGATGGCCTTCTGGATCGTGATCAGCACTTCCTTATCGGTGCAGTGCGTATCATGATACTTCTTGACCAGAAGCAGTATGTAATCGATGTTGATCTCGATCTGTTTAATCAGCTCGACTTCGAAGACAAGATCATCCGTAATGTCTTCGGAATCCTTGTCTTCACGCTTTCTTCTCCATTCATCCCGGAGATCCTGGTATCTTCCCAGGTAATCCTGCAGATCTCTCTCAGAAATAAGCTCATGACCTTTGAATTCATCGAAAGAAGAAAGCAGGTTCCTCATCCGGAGGATCGCACCGAATAGGGCAATGAAATCTTTTTGGTTCTGTTCCCCGATAATCTGCGGCTCCGAAAGCGGGAACTTGGTGGTCAGCTCATCGATCATGTCCACATAGCCAGGATGGGGCTTATCTTCCATATCAACATAGCCATGATAATAAGCATCAAACTTCTGAAGAAGAACAATGCCGCCAGCATCCTTATCGCCGAACAGGGAGATCGCGGCATCCACTCGCTTCTGCAGATTCCGGAAGCAGACAATGTTGCCGAAGGTCTTGATGCTGTTCAGGATGCGATTGGTCCGGCTGAATGCCTGGATCAGGCCGTGCATCTTCAGGTTCTTATCAACCCACAGCGTATTCAGGGTTGTCGCATCAAAGCCGGTCAGGAACATGTTGACCACGATAAGCAGATCCAGCTCCTTGTTCTTCATCCGGAGAGAAACGTCTTTATAATAATTCTGGAACCGGTCGCCATCGGTAGAGTAGTTCGTATGGAACATGTCGTTGTAATCACGGATAGCTTTGTCGAGGAAGTCACGGCTGGTCTGGTCCAGGGCGCTGGTATCTTCGCTGTTTTCCTCGTCCAGAAGATCTGCATCCGGCTCGGCCTCGTTGGCCCCATAGCTGTAAATGGTTGCAATCCGGAGCTTCTTGGTCGGATCGGCAGCCATCTGCTTCTGAAATTCCTGATAATACAGTCTGGCCATCGGGACCGATGCCACGCAGAGGATCGCGTTGAAGCCGCTGATACGCTGCTGTTGTTTCACTTCCTCGACCGCACCGTTTGCGCCAGAAGCTACATCAGCGATATTCATCAGTGAATTGAAAACGTAGGTCTTATCACCGCGATAGGTCTTCTGGTCAAAATGTTCCAGGATATATTTCGTTACCAGCGCGATTCTCTGTGGTGCCATAAAGGCTTTCTCACGGTCGATATCCCAGACATCTTTATCGTCAATATCCGGGTCTGAATCCATGGTTTTGATATAGTCCACCCGGAAGGGAAGAACGTTCTTGTCGTTGATCGCATCCACGATTGTATAGGTGTGGAGCTGATCTCCGAAGGTCTGCTCGGTTGTAAAGAACTGCGGATTCCGGACTGCGCCGGTATTGGCTGCAAAGATCGGCGTGCCGGTGAATCCGAACAGATGGTACTTCTTGAAGCTCTTTACGATAGCCGTGTGCATATCGCCAAACTGGCTGCGGTGGCATTCGTCAAAGATGATAACGACATGCTTCTGATATACATCATGGACCGGATTCTTCTTGATGAAGGTCGAGAGCTTCTGGATCGTCGTAATGATAATATGGGCATTCGGATCTTCGAGTTGCCGCTTCAGGATCACCGTGCTGGTGTTGCTGTTCGCAGCGCCTTTCTCGAAGCGGTCATATTCCTTCATGGTCTGGTAGTCCAGATCCTTACGGTCTACCACAAAGAGGACCTTATCGATATATGGAAGCTGCGAGGCCTGACGAGCAGTCTTGAAAGATGTCAGGGTCTTGCCGGATCCGGTCGTATGCCAGATATAGCCGCCACCTGCCACGGTGCCGTATTTCTTATAGTTGTTGGCAATCTCGATCCGGTTCATGATCCGCTCAGTCGCTGTGATCTGATACGGCCTCATGACCATCAGCATGTTTTCGGAAGTAAAGATGCAGTACTTGGTCAAGATATTCAGGATCGTATGCCGGGCAAAGAAGGTCCGGGTGAAGTCGATCAGATCCGGGATGACACGGTTATTCGCATCTGCCCAAAAGCAAGTGAACTCAAAGCTGTTACTGGTCTTTTCCTTCTTCTGCTTGCCGGATTTCGCATCTTTGATGGCATTGAACCGGGTGCTGTTGGAATAGTACTTGGTGTTCGTGCCATTGCTGATTACAAAGATCTGAACATACTCAAACAAACCGCTTCCGGCCCAGAAGGAATCTCTCTGGTAACGGTCGATCTGGTTGAACGCCTCGCGGATTGCCACGCCACGGCGCTTCAACTCCACATGGATCATCGGGAAGCCGTTGATGAGGATGGTCACATCATAACGGTTGCTGTGCCTTGCTCCCTCATCTTGGCTGATCGCATATTGATTGATGACCTGAAGAAGATTGTTGTGGATGTTCTTCTTGTCAATCAGAGTGATGTTTTTGGTGGAGCCGTCATCCCGCTTCAGGACCTGGACGAAATCTTCCTGGATCTTCCGGGTTTTTTCAACAATGTGGTCATTCGGATTCGCCAGGGAATTCTTGAAGAATCGATCCCATTCAGAATCGGAAAAAGCATAGTTGTTCAGAGTCTCCAGCTTCTTCCGAAGGTTCGCTATCAGCTCGGCCTCGGAATGGATCGGCAGATATTCATAGCCCTGTTCCGTGAGCATACGGATAAATTCCCGTTCCAGTTCAGCCTCACTCTGATAGCTGTCGGACCGGGCCTTCACCGGCTCATATTCCGTGACAACGGTATTCTCTGTTGTCTGGGCGACGATATTGAAATACGGCATACAGCCACCTTCTTTCTTATGCTTTTTCCTTGAAGGTCAGGAGCTTGTCCCGGTAATACTCATATTGCTTTTGTCTGGCCTCAATTTCGGCGGGAAGCCCGGAAGAGAGGTCGTTGCACAGCTTATCGAATCTGCTTAGAACTTCTACAATACGTTTCGTTTCAGTTTTTTCGGGCAGCAAGATCTCTATGCTGTTCAGATTCTTTTGGTTCAGCTTGGGCTGTGCTGCGCCACTAATGAATTTGCTAAGATCCATGCTGTTCAGATACATTTCGACATAGTGCTGTTCATATGGATCACTGAACTTTAGAACATGAGCATGGTTGTTTACCCAGTTCTTGCCACTGATCGAAAATGCAATTGGGGTGACCCTGGCTACTAGATTTGCTCCGTCTTCAGAAATCAGGAGATAGTCACCTTCATAGATATAATCATCAACATAATCGACTATTCCCGAAGCCCCATAATACGGATATTTACCAGCGCTCCGGTTTCCTTTTGTTACCGGCTTGCGTTGAGAATCACAATTCTCAGAGATATCCTCTAACGTGACAGGCGCATAGCCAAACACATACTGAAGGAGCGTTATTTCAGCCTGTCTGTCTGTCTGTCTGTCTGTCTGTCTGTCTGTCTAGCGATTGTCGAGCCGGTCTCTGCGAATGTCAAGAGCAAATCGCGGTAATATTCATATTGTTTTTGCCGGGCCTCGATCTCGGCTGGCAAACCAATTCCTAAGTCATTACAGATCGTTTCAAAGTTATCCAGAACCTCTGCAATTCTTTTCTGGACCGCCAATGAAGGCACTGCCAGTTTATAATCAGCAATTGTGCTTCCGGTTAATGAGGCTCTTGTAGTGAAGGCGCAATGCTTTGTGACATAGTTCCTGAAAGAGTCTGTTGCAAAACAGTATGCACAATACTCCGGCCAGAGAAGATCAGTCTTAGGGGATGCTTTAATCGTAAACCCGTTGAAGACGCAGTTATCCATATCATCAAGCATAACGGAGGACC
>Ga0256404_1009265_pt1 | contig 14233 bp, 19 predicted proteins | sample RumenRJG_01DNA_FD_185990 | JGI IMG/M metagenome (GOLD analysis project Ga0256404, IMG submission 185990) | Bovine rumen microbial communities from Lethbridge, Alberta, Canada - RJG_01 | ecosystem: Host-associated > Mammals > Digestive system > Stomach > Rumen | place: Canada: Alberta | collected...
CCGGGAGATCCTGAAGGCTGCACCGGACAGAAAGCGCGGGGTTTTAAACCGGCCCTTCCCGCTCCGGCCGCCCCCACCGCCGGGCCGTTCACTGGAAATAGACGCAGCCGGTCATCCGGAACCACTCGATCTTCTGCCGGAGCAGCGTCTCGGTCACGCCGAGCTCCATCGCAAGGCAGGGCACGCAGAAGAACTGCTCCGCGCGGGGATCAAGCAGCTTTCTGGTCGCACCGATGTCGTCCCGGGAGAGCGGCGCGCCGCAGTCGGCGCAGCGAAGCGCGCCCGCGGGCGGCGCGCCGTCACGTCCGGACAGCATGCCGGCCGGCGTCTCCGCCGGCCGTGCTTTTTTTCCTTCGTTCATCAGTACGGAAGCGCCTCCAGCTTCGCCCGGTACAGTGCGCATCCGTAAGGCTCGAGTTCCAGCCGCAGCGTGCCGTTCTCCGGCCGGACCGTCCCGCCGGTCCAGAGTTCATGAAACGCCGCCGTGCGGCCGGTGGAAACCGGGAGCCCCAGCTGATCCATATTGAGGCCGGTCTGCCGCTTCTCTCCGCCCATATTGAAGAACCCGACCGCGATATCGCCGCCGTCCAGATGGCGTGCGTAAACCAGCAGATCCTCCGTTCCCGGCGCCTCCTGCATCTCCAGCCGGTAGGGCTGGCGCAGCGCCGGATCCTGGTCAATTGCCAGCACCTCCCGGTTCATGAGTGTCCGGCGCGTCTCCTCGTCCATCTTCCGGATATCGCTGCCGATCATCAGCGGCGAGCCCATCATTGCCCAGATGGAGAAATGGGTCCGGTACTGGACGTCGTCGCAGCCGCCGATCCCGACATTGCCGTTTCCGTGCATTCCCACCACCAGCATGTCCATATCATTGAAGCATCCGGGCGCGTTGTACGGATGAAGGGAGGACTGGCGTTCCGTCAGATTCCGGATGCTGTTCCAGTTGTCGAAGATGTCCGGCGTTGACCGCCACATCGAGGCGCCGGTCGACTTGATCCACTCCGCGGTCTCGTCGCTTCCCCAGGAGCAGGCGGAGAAAAGGATGTCGCGGCCTGTATTCTCAAGCGCAAGGCCCATCCGACGGTAGAGATACTTTCCCGGCACGATCGGGCTGTGGTAGCAGTAGTCGTACTTCAGGAAATCGACGTCCCAGGAGGCGAAGGTCTCCGCGTCCGTGAACTCATGCTCATAGCTTCCCGGATAGCCCGCGCATGTCAGATTGCCGGCGCAGGAGTACATGCCGAACTTCAGTCCCTTCCCGTGGACGTAATCCGCCACATACTTCATGCCGTGCGGGAATTTGACATGGTCCGCCACCAGCCGCCCGTTCCGGTCGCGCTTCTTCTCCGACCAGCAGTCGTCGATCACCAGATACTCATACCCGGCCTCCTTAAGGCCGGTGCTGACCATCGCGTCGGCCATCTCCATGATCATCTGCTCGTCGATCCGGTCGCCGAATGTATTCCATGAATTCCATCCCATGGGTGGTGTCTTTACAACCATCGTTCCTCCTCCGGATACCGGCGGCTCTTTCCGCCTGCCGGCTGTTCCTGTATGCATGTCCCGGTTTCCTGTTTCTTCGTTCAAGTGTAACACAGCCTTTGACGGAATCGAATCGCATAATGCCGGTTCGGCGGATAGCCGGATCGCGCATCACTGGTTTCGTTCGTTGAACATGTAGCCTTTTCCCCAGACCGTGCAGATCCTGGCCGGTTCCTGCGGGTTCCGCTCAATCTTCATGCGCAGATTCCGGATATGAACCATCAGCGTATTGCTGCAGCTGTAGAAATACGGTTCTTTCCAGATCTGCTCGTAGAGCTCCTGCGCGGTAAATACCTTCTGTGGATGCCCGATCATAAGAAGCAGGAGCTGGTACTCGATCTCCGTCAGATTCTTCACGCTGCCGTCGACAATCACGCGGTTGAACTCGCGGCTGACACGTATGCCCGCCCTCTCGATGTACTCGCTGGCGGCCGGCGCCTCTCCCTTTCCCTGATAGACCTGATACCGGCGGAGCAGCGCCTTGACGCGGCCCAGCAGTTCTCCGTAAGAGAACGGCTTCGTGAGGTAGTCGTCGCCGCCGGCCATAAAGCCGACCAGCTTGTCCTCCTCCCTCGACTTCGCCGTCAGAAACAGGACCGGTACGTTGGAACGCTCGCGAATCTTTCGGCAGACCGTCACGCCCGATACGCCGGGCATCATGATGTCAAGAATGATCAGGTCAATGCCGTCGCGGAAATTTTTCAGCGCAGACTCGCCGTCCTCCGCCTCGATCACATGATAGCCCTCGCTGCTCAGCAGAATCCGGATCCCGTCCCGGATATCCGCGTCGTCCTCGACGACAAGGATATCCGTGCGCCCGCTTTCATCCGTTTTTTTCTCATGTGCGTTCTTTCTGATCGGAAGCTTCATATCCTCTCCTCATCTCCGGCCGGCCCGGGCGGCCCTCCTGCACGCATCCGTTCGCTTAAGCGGTTCCGCACCGCCCCCATCACGTACCAGAGCGTCTCATAGCGCAGAAACGACAGTGCGTTCCGGTCGAACAGAAACTGGTCGTGCGGCGGGAATTCCTCATCTCCGTCCCAGAACTGAAACCACATCCGGAAGCCGGGCAGCACCGGAAGGATCACGCTGACGTCCCCGCTGGTGCCCGCGTCCGTTCCGCCCATCGCCAGCGCCTCCCGGCGCAGCCTTTCCGTATGTCCGGAAAACACGTCCCGGTCTTCCCGCGGCTGGAGATGCTGCGCGTGGTAGGATCCGACGACGCCGCCCAGTTCGGAGATCGAAGCCCATATTCCGGCGGCCTCCGGCTTTGTCTTCGGATAACAGAGATACTCGTAAAGCGTCATCGCCTCGTCGAAGGAAGCGTCTCTCACCCTTCCTTCCGGCTCCATCATCGTCACATGACCGTCCTTCAGCGAGACCGCCGTACGACAGTCCATAAAAAGCACCTCGATCCGGTCGTCTGCGCGTTCGAGTCCGTGCAGCCTGACCATGTTGTCCGGATCATAGGTCAGAAACAGCGCAGCCGCCTGAGACGTCTGCAGCGCGTAATTATTCCTCATCCGTCTTTTCTCCGCTTCGTTTCACATGGATCCGGTCCCTGTACATCGCTTTCTCACAGTCGGGAATCGGGTATTCATCCGGGAAATTTTCCCACAGAATCTTCAGTCCCTGGTCGTACGCTCCGTATTCCATGTATTCCCAGGCCTTTCGCTTCAGAGCCTGTTCCTCCGGCGTGCCGCCTTCCTTTTTCAGAAACCAGTCGATACTCCCGACCTGTCCGTCGTCGCTCAATTATCTTCCTCCCGCCTCATCCGCCGGCGGTCCGTCCCCGCTCCGTGGGGGAACAGCCCGCCGCCCATGTCCTTCCGGTCACGGATAAGAAGGCGGCGAACCGTCCTCCGGTCCGCCGCCCCCTCTTTTCCTTCTGCGTTGTCTGTCACTTTTTCTTCTTGTTCGCGTTTCTGCGGGCCAGAGCTTCCAGCTGCTGCTTCATTTTCTTCTCTTCCGCTTTTCTGCTGTCCTTGTTCTTTCCGCCAAGCTTGCTCAAATCGCTTACCTCCGATGTTCTGACTTCAGAATGTCATTGTACCACGCCGCGTCCCGTTCTGCCAACTGTCCGGATTCGGCGGTTCAGGTGCCGACGCCGGTCATCGTCATGATGAGGCCGCATTCCATATGACACTCACTGAACACCCGGAGCAGATAGCCGAGATCCGGCTCCTCCGCCGACGTTCGTTTCGCCAGCGCCCGCATCAGTGCTCTGGCTTCTTTCGTACTCTGGTCAAACCAGACGGTCGTGTCGCCGTCTCCGGTCTCGACCAGAAGCTGCCGCTTGCCTGTCTCATATTCATGCCGCACGTACATCTTCATCTTTCCGCCGCTCCCTGATGATGGTCTGTGTTCCTTATCATACAACCATCTTCGGAAAAATGCATCCGGAAAGACAGAGAATCGGGAAGTCCGGCGTCAGCGCAGGCGTTCCGGACTTCAAAAAACAGACGGTCCCGTCTCCGGAAAACCGTCTGTCGTCATCACGGCTGCGAGGCCGGGCCCGTCACCGTTCCGCGCGCATCCACGCGGTCAGCGCGTCGAAGGAACGATCGCACACGCACCGTCCCATCTTCCGTGCCTCCGCACCTGCCGTCAGCGGATCCACCCCCGCATCCGTCAGTATTTTTTCGAAATATGCGCTGCGCCGGCTCAGTTTTTCAGCTATTTCGCGTCCTTGCTGCGTGAGCCGGATCCGCTTGTCCTCTGTCACAAGCAGATACCCCTCCTCCTCGAGCTGACGAAGCGCGTTATGCACGCTCGCCTTCGAGTAGCCGAGCCGATGCGCGATATCGACTGACCGGACGGATGGCAGTTCCTGCTCCAGTGAATAAATCGCCTGCAGATAGTCCTGCTTTGCATCGGTCATAACCGTACCGCCCCCTCAGGCTCTTGCCTCGGTGCGATATTTCGCCGGCATCGGACGGAAGACAGCGTAGGCTGCCAGTATCACCAGAATCATCGCGGCCGCCGTACCGGCTGTGAAGCCGCCGCCCGCTGCCAGCGAGCCGATCTGATAGACGCAAAGGGAGAGGCAGTATCCGATCATCATCTGGAAGCCGAAGGTGATCCAGCCCCATTTGGACGACGCGTGCTCACGGAAAGCCGTCGCGATCGCCACCATGCAGGGTGCGTCAAAGATATTGAAGAGCGTGAAGCTGAGGGCCGCCAGTGCATTTCCCCCGAACATCTGATAGATCGCCCGGGACACATCGGCCTCGCCGTCGCTGGAGGCATGAGCGAGCAGGCCCAGCGTCGCCGTCGCCTGCTCCTTCGCCATCTCGGCCGAGATCGACGCGACCGCGCCCTGCCAGGTTCCGAAACCAAGCGGTGCGAAGACCCACGCGAAAGCCGTGCCGATATATTTCAGCAGACTGAGTTCCACCTGATCATCAGTCAGATACTGCATGGACGGAGAGAAATGCATCAGGAACCACATCACAATGCAGACCGCGAAGATAATCGTGCCGGCCTTGATCATGAACGCCTTGGCTCTCTCCCACACATGGATCAGCACGCCTTTCACGGTCGGCAGATGGTAAGCCGGCAGTTCCATGACAAAGGGAGCGGGATCGCCCGCGAAGTAACCGACCTTCTTCAGCGCGATGCCGCCGAAGATCACGATCGCAAGGCCGATAAAATACATGCCGGTCGCGAAGAACGCGCTGCCGTGGAAGAAAGTCAGCGCCATCATGCCGACAATCTCCATCTTCGCGCCGCAGGGAAGGAAGGTGGCCAGCATGATCGTCATTCTTCTGTCCTTCTCATCCTCGATCGTCCGCGTCGCCATAATCGCCGGCACGCCGCAGCCGGTGCCGACCAGCATCGGGATGAAGGATTTGCCGGAGAGGCCGAACCTGCGGAACACGCGGTCCATGATAAACGCGATCCGGGCCATATAGCCGGAATCCTCAAGCAGCGACAGGAAGAAGAACAGCAGCAGCATCTGCGGAACGAAGCCGAGCACTGTGCCGACGCCGCCGATGATGCCGTTCACGATGAGGCTTTCCAGCCACGGCGCACAGTGAATCGCTTCGAGTCCGTTGGCCGCGGCGTTGGTGATCCAGTCGCCGAACAGCGTATCGTTTGTCCAGTCCGTGAGAAACCCGCCCAGCGTCGTGACGGAAATGTAATAGACGAGGAACATGATGCCGGCGAAAATCGGAAGCGCCAGCCATCGATTCGTGACAACCCGGTCGATCTTATCCGACGTGCTCAGCGCTCCCTTCGCCGTTTTTTTCACGACCGCCCGGCTCACCAGCTGCCTGATGTACTCGTATCGCGCGTTGGTGATGATAGATTCCGCGTCATCGTCCAGTTCCTTCTCGCAGTCCCGGATATGCTTCTCGAGATGATCCTTCGTCTCCTGATCCAGATTCAGTTTCTCCATCACCTTCGCGTCGCGCTCGAAGACCTTAATCGCGTACCAGCGGAGATTTCTCCGGTCGACCATTGAATCGAGGCTCTCCTCGATATGGGCGATCGCGTGCTCAACGGCGCCTGTGTAGACATGCGGCGTATCCGTGTCGCGTTCTTTTTCACGTCGAACCACCTCCAGCACCTTCTCCGCCGCGGCCATTGATCCATCGCTGTGGAGCGCGCTCATCTCGACGATTTCGCACCCCAGCTCACGGCTCAGTGCTTTCATGTCGATCCGGTCACCATTCTTTCTTACCAGATCCATCATATTGACGGCGATCACAGTGGGAATGCCGATCTCCAGCAGCTGGGTGGTCAGATAGAGGTTCCGCTCGATATTCGTCCCGTCGATGATGTTGAGAATCGCATCCGGCTTCTCCTCGACCAGATAGTTTCTGGAAACCACTTCCTCCAGCGAGTAGGGCGACAGAGAATAGATACCCGGAAGGTCCTGAATGATGACGTCCTTGTGTCCTTTCAGTCTTCCTTCCTTCTTCTCCACCGTCACGCCGGGCCAGTTGCCGACGTACTGTGTACTGCCGGTCAGGTCATTGAACAGCGTCGTTTTTCCGCAGTTCGGGTTGCCGGCAAGTGCAATCCTGATTGCCATTCCTACATCCTCCCTTGTTTACAGCGGCCCTCCGTCCGTCTCTTCCGATCCGTCCGGCGGCCGTCTTTTTATATGAGCAGTCCCGCTTACAGTGGTTAGTGTAAGCTAACTCATCCGTAAAATAAAAAAGCCTTCTCAGGCCATTTCCAGAATATCCGCGTCCGCCTTGCGAAGCGACAGCTCGTATCCCCGGACGGTGATCTCCACCGGATCTCCAAGCGGAGCCACCTTGCGCACATATATTTCCGTCCCCTTCGTGATCCCCATATCCATGATTCTCCGCTTGGTCTTGCCTTCGCCATGGATTTTGACGACAGTCGATGTCTCACCGACCTTTACGTCACGTAATGTCTTCATCGTACCTCCTTCCCTGTCACGCCTTTGTTTCGCCTGTTTTTACAGAGCATGCATCCGGCGGCCTTCTCCGTCTCCGGTGCCTTTTCCGGCAGACCCCGGCCGTTCGCGCAGACCGCAAACTCCGGACTGTCGCTTTCCCGATCAGCACGCCGTTCTTTCAGTTCTGCACCATGATTTTCCCGGCCATCTCTCTTGTCACGGCCAGTCTTGCTTCCTTGAGCGAGATGATCATATCGCCCTCATGAGAAGAAACGACCGAAATCTCCGCACCGGGAACGAACCCGAGATCCTCCAGATGCTTTTTCACATCCGGCCGGCCGCCAACCCGGGCCACCAGCACGGTCTCCCCGGCATTCGCCAACGACAACGGCAACACAAGTCCTCCTTTCATAAGTATTCCCAGCTTACTCCTCTTTGAATTGATTAATTATAATTAGTTATCATTAACTTCAAACAGAAGTGTATGACCGGTTCTTCATCTTGTCAAGAGGATTTTTCGGAAACATCCCGATTCCACCCGGAGATTCGGCCGGGAAAGCCGGCCGCGGGGACCGGCTTATCCTGCACCGCTCAGCTTCTGGTCCGCGCCTCCATATAGGAACCGTCCCGTACGATCTCAATCCAGTAGCCGTCCGGGTCCTCGATGAAATAGATGCCCATATCCGGATTCTCAAAGCAGATGCAGCCCATCTCCTGATGACGCGCGTGCGCCGCCTCATAGTCGTCCGCCGTCATCGCCAGATGATATTCCTGCTCGCCGAGGTCGTACGGCTCTATCCGTTCCTTCATCCATGTCAGTTCCAGCCGGAATCCGGTCTTCCCGTCGCCGAGATAGACGATCGTGAAGGCGGGCCGGTCGTTCCGGCCGACTTCCTCCAGTCCCAGAGCGTCCCGGTAAAAGGCAAGGCTCGTCTCAAGGTCTTTGACATTGAAATTAAAATGATTGAATGCAAATGTCATATGGTGAACTCCTCCCCTGTCTTTTCGATGCGGACGAGCTTCGTCGGAAGCGCTCCGTATTCCTTCCGCGCTTCCATCCGCCGGATAATCGACGGATCGTCCTCAAAATGCATGGGAAATACATACCGTGCCGAAGCGAACTGCAGAAAATCCTCCACGCCCTTCCAGTAGCCGGAGATCCGCGGATCCAGCGGAATGAAGGCCGCGTCGAAGGTTTCGCCGCGTATCTTCTTCAGCTCATGGCGGTAGGAGGTTTCCAGCGCGCGGTCTGCCGCATCCCCGTCCCACCACCAGTTGTTGAGATCGCCGGCGAAATAGAGGTTCACTCCATCGGCCCTGATCAGAAACGCGACGCCCTGATCATTGGAGTACAGCGTCCGGACAGAAAGTGCCGGCGGCAGAGCGGGCGAATCGGGCAGCCGGCTCCACGCACCATTTTCCGGGGCCGCGTCCGGGCCGAAACCGCTGCGTTCCTCCTGACCCGGCCCGTCGCCGCTTCCCTCCGTCGGAGCCGCGCACTCCCTGCTGCCCGTTCCGCCGTCGGAACCCGCAGCCGGTGAAAACGACGCACCGGACGCATCATCCTCCGCCGTCCCGCGGACCGCGCGGCCCGGTCCGATCCGGACCGTCCGGGAGGCGAGAGCCGACGGTACTTCTCCGTCCGGGATGTCGTCCGACAGAACGAAGCTGACATGTTCAGCAGCTTCCGACAGCGAAAAAATCCGCGGTGAGAAGTGATCTCCATGGGAGTGGCTCGCGAAAATCACGAGCGGCACAGTCTTTCGTATCGGCGGCAGCGCGCCTCTGAAGTAATCAAACAGCAGCGTCATGTTATCCAGTTCCACCAGAAAAGCGCTGTGATAGATAAAGGTCACCCGCATATCCTGCCTCCTGTCTCTCTCCGGCGAGCCGCCCGGTTCGTCAGCCGGACGGCCGCTGCCTGCATTGTATCACACCCCGGCCGGCGGAGGAACGGGAGGGAGGACAAACAGCAGGTCCGCGCGGCCCGGCGAAGTCCTGCACACCGCGAAAAGGCGGGTTGCCGAAAACCGGCGAAACGCGGAAAAACAGCCCGGTGAAGACTGGTGCAACGCGAAAAGGCGGGCCGCCGCACCGGCTCTCAGCCGGCAGCGGCAGCCCGCCCCGTATCCAGACGCATCCATTCTGCTCAGGAATCTTCTCAGGCGCGGTTGAATTTTTCCCTGCCCGCACCGCATCTCGGGCAGTGCCAGTCCGCCGGAAGATCCTCGAACTTCGTGCCGGCGGGCACGCCGTGCTCCGGATCTCCCTTCGCCGGATCGTAGACATAGCCGCAGACAGAGCAGACATATTTCCCAGTCGCGGTCTTCACCACGACTTCCTTCGGCGGAATCGGCGACGGCATATGCTCAAGATCGACCACGCGCTTCGCCTCGAGGTTCTCATAGCCAAGCGGCGTGTGCGTGGAAAGATAAACGGTCGGGTGCTGGCTGACAAAGGTGCGAACCTGGTCCAGCGTCTCACGCGCGGCCGCCTTGTCCTCAAAGACGATGGACAGCTTGTTCTGATAGAGCGCCTCATCCGTATAGGTGACGTCTCCGTGCATCAGGTAAAACAGCCCGTCCTTCTCGGCGATCACGATGCTCATCCCCGTCGTGTGTCCCTTTGCCGGAATGAAATACACGCCGTCCGCGATTCTCTGGGACGCCGGGAAATTCCAGTAAGGTCCGTCCGCGAAGGCGGCCGCCTTCACGTTCGGGAAGCGCTTCAGCTCCTCCGCTTCCGCCTCCTCCGGAGAGCAGATAATCTGCGCCTTCGGAAAGCTGCCCAGCTCTCCGGTGTGGTCAGCATGCTTGTGCGTCACCAGGATCTTCGTCACCTGCTCCGGCTGATAGCCGAGCTTCTTCAGCGCCTCCGTATATCCGCTCACACGGCGGCCCATATAAATCGGCGTCTTCTGATCCGGCACCTGCTCGGGAAATGCATCCGGCACACCCGTATCAACCAGGATCACCTCCGAGCCGGTGTCGATCAGAAAGTTCTGAAGGCTCGAGCGGTACCGGACCGCCGGATCGAACGCTTCCATGCCTTCCTCGCCGCCAAACGCGAACGGTTGCGTCATATATCCGTCTTCAAACAGCTTCACCGCTTTGATTTCCATTTTTCGCCTGCTTTCTCCGGCCCTCCGCCGGATCCGTCAATTTATGATTCACAATTATATATTATCAAATATAATTGTCCTGTCAAGCATTTCCCTCTTCCTCACGGAACTGAAAAATCGTCATCGCGTTGAGCACAGACACACCGGAAGAAGCCGGCCGCTTTCCTTCTTTCTGATTCCTCAAAAGCACTCTGTCTGCACGCAGTTTTCGTTGGGAAATACGCAATCGGGCCCAACAGGCTAAAGCCCATATAAAAATACCCCGGGACCCGGTTTCACGATCCGGGTCCCGGGATACGATATACCGATCGGAATCTGTCTGTTTTACAGCCGCAGATCCGCTCTGCACTGCACGCCGCTGTAAGTGGCCAGCACCGGCGCAAACTCGCTTCCGAGCTCATCCTTCAGCTCCTCGACACTCGGCATGTAGCCGAACAGCCTGTAAAACGTGCTGACCGCGACATTCATTCTCTGACGTAATTCATTGATCTTCATTGTGTTCGCCGACATACCTCGTACCTCTCTTTCTGAAGATTTGATGATGCTGCTGCCTGAAGCCGGCTCCTTTCGGCTTCATGATAACGGAAAAGCCGGAACCCGTGCGTCCTGTCCGCATTCAGGACAAAAATCAGCCGCCCGGGACAACTCCGCTCATCTGCTATGACAAGCAGTATACCCGGCGGCTGTGACAATGCTGTGTGCAAAATCATACGATTCGATTAACCGTCCGCTTCATTTTTATTAAGAAACCGCCTGCGGCGCTGAAGGACAGCTTCTCAGAGAAACGAACCGATCACGCCATAGAGAACGCCCGCCACCGGCCAGACGATCCATGTCATATCCCACCGGCCGGTCAGAAAACTCAGCAGCAGATACAGGGCCACTGCGATCGACCAGTACGGACCTCCGATATCACGGTCTCTTTTCTTGGCCTGACGGGAGAAATCTCCCTCTTCGAGAAGCGCGTCATAGCCGCCCCGGATCACAGAAGCGGAGACGACCAGCTCCACACCGACCGACACCATGAAAAGCGTCACGGAAACGCCGACCGCAGGAAGAAAAGCCCGGTCTTTCAGAAACAGCCCGCTCATCAGCACTGGGATGGCGGCGAGGACGAAGAGCGCGATCCCGGTGATCAGCTTCCGGATATACTGCGGCTCCTCTTTGCTCCGCTCCTCCCTCACCATGCCGTCCACGCCGTAGGCGGTGTCCAGGTCATGCTTTTCAATAAACTGGTACGGCTGCTCTCTGATCCCGTTGGAGACGAAAAGCACAACTGCAGCCGCCACGGCAAGAAGAAGGATGATCACGCCGAGGCTTACCGCCTGCTCCTCCTTCAGCGGGATCATTCCCGCCTCCTGTGCGGCGGCGAGCAGAATCAGCGGAATCGACGAGAGAACGCAGAGCATCACCCCGGGAGCGACCCGGTGAGCGGCCTGTCTCCGGAAATCAAGATACGCATGAGCCTGCTCCATGGAAACCGGAGTCAGCCCGGATGCCGCTTCATCCGCTGCCTTCTCATCCGGATCCGGTGCTTCCTCCGGTCTCTCCAGCGTATCCTTCAGAAGATAATCCGTCGATACGCCGAACAGCTGCGCCATCTGAAGAATCCGTCCGATATCGGGCGTCGTCTGCGCGCCCTCCCATTTCGAGATCGCCTGACGGCTGACGCCGACCTTCTCCGCCAGCTGTTCCTGAGACCAGCCCTCCTTCTTCCTCAGTTCCGTGATTTTATCCGCCAGAATCATGTCTTCTCCTTTCCGCCCCGCGACTTTCCCGCGCGTTTCTCAAGGCTCAGCATATCCGGAAAGCCGGTTGCACACTACCATCCGGAGCTTGCAATCCGTCAACCCGCGGTTGCCGGACCGTATCCCGGAGAAAACCCAGTCGGGACGGCCGGAAAAAACGGGTTCGGAGGCCGGATCACCTCGCCGTCCGGAAGAGACGCGCCGTTCCTTCACGGACCGTATCCGGCCTTCCCTGCGGAATCCTCAGCGAAATACGCAGCCCAGCAGCAGTTTCAGCGTATTCTCCGCCCCGTCCCTGTGGCTCCGCTCATAGCCGTGGGAGGCATAGACGCCGGCGCCGATCAGTCCGTGACGGAGGTCATGACCGGCGCGGAGCGTCGCCTCCACATCCGATCCGTAATGCGGGTAGACATCCACCGCGTAGGAGGCACCCGCCGTCTCCGCGGCGCGGATCAGGCGGCGCACCATCTCATAGTCATACGGCCCGCCGGAGTCCTTGGCACAGATGGACACCTGACGTTCCGTGCAGCCGAGACCCTCGCCGACGCAGCCCATATCGACCGAAACCGCCTCGGTCACATCCGCCGGAACGGACGCGGAACCGCCGTGCCCGACCTCCTCGTACACCGTGACATGCACATAGACCGACCGGTCCGGCGTCAGCTTCCGTTCCCGGATCCAGCGTGCAAAGCCCAGCAGGATCGCGACGCTGAGCTTGTCGTCAAGGAACCGGCTCTTGATGTAGCCGCTCTTCGTGATTCTCGTCCTCGGCTCCACGCAGACGATGTCGCCGGGCCGGATCCCCAGCGCTTCGGTCTCCTCCTTCGTATGCACGTCCTCATCGAGAACCGCCTCGATGCTGTCGAAGCTCCGCGCGGTCTGGTCGTAAGCGCCGTTCACATGCACCGACGCGTCCGTCAGCTGAATCGTCCCTTCATAGACGCCGCGGTCCTTCGTGACGACCCGGACGTTCTCTCCTTCCGTGTTGTTCGCGTTCAATCCGCCAAGCGGCGTCAGCTTCAGCCGCCCGTTCTCCTTCACGGTCATCACCATCGCGCCCAGCGTATCCGTATGCGCTTCAAGAAGCAGTCCCTCCGATCCGGGCACCACAGCAAGCGGAACCAGCACGCCGCCCTTGACCGTCCTCTGCGGCTGATATCCCAGCGCCTCGAACTGTCCTGCGACATACCGCGCCGCCTCCTCCGTGTATCCGGTCGGCGAATCGATCTGAAGCAGATTCACCGCCTGTTCCATGATAAAATCCGTTTCCTTATCAAGGTTTCCGATTTCCATTCCGTCCTCCTGTATGCGTCTTTGCATTCCTGCTCCAGTATAGCATGCCGTCTGTAAGGTTTGTGTAAAATGCACCCGGTCCATGGTTCATCCGGCTCAGCCGCATTATAATGGAAAAGACGGAGCAGGCCGGCGGCCTGCATGTTACGAATAATGATGACGCCGGAATACCGGCGGCGGCAAGGAGACAGCATGATGACAAAACCACTGATCTGGGCACACAGAGGCGCAAGCGGCTATGCGCCGGAAAATACGCTGGCAGCCTTCGAGCTGGCCGCGAAGATGCACGCGGACGGCGTGGAACTCGACATCCAGCTGACGCGGGACGGAGAAATCGTCGTCTGCCACGATGAGAGGATCGACCGGACATCAAATGCGAAAGGGTTCATCAAGGACTACACGCTTGAAGAGCTGAAAAAGCTGGATTTCTCGAACGGGAATCTCGCTTACGAAGGGATTCAGATCCCGACGATGCGGGAAGTGTTCGATCTTCTTAAATCCACAGATCTTACGATCAACATCGAGCTGAAGACAGGCGTCTTCTTCTTCCCCGGCATCGAGGAGAAGATCGTGAAACTGACGCGGGAATGCGGGATGGAGGACCGTGTCCTTTACTCCTCCTTCAATCATTACACGATCCGACGCCTGCAGTCCCTCGTGCCGTCCGTCCGCACGGCCTTTCTCTACGCGGACGGCTTCATTGACATGCCCGCCTACGGTCAGGCGCACGGCGTCGGCGCCCTGCATCCGTCCTTCGACAATCTTCAGTACCCCGATTTTATGGCGGAGTGCCGGGCGAAAAAACTCGACGTCAACGTCTGGACAGTCAACAGCGAAGCGGATCTTGCGGTTTGCGTCCGCGAGGGGGTGCATGCCATCATCACGAATTACCCGGACAAAGCACGGAGGGCGTCGGATAAATTCTCTATTGACATATAATCCTTATTGATATATTATATCAATAGTTCAGAACGACAGCGGCACCGGAAAGAAACAATATGACAAAACGCATGACGCTCCAGAAAACATTCATCTTCGACGCGGTCCAGAAGCTGAAAAATCATCCGACCGCGGACGACGTCTACCGCGCTGTGTCAGCTGTCTATCCGTCAATCAGCCGCGCGACAGTGTACCGGGTTCTCAATGAACTGG
>Ga0256404_1009266_pt1 | contig 14232 bp, 7 predicted proteins | sample RumenRJG_01DNA_FD_185990 | JGI IMG/M metagenome (GOLD analysis project Ga0256404, IMG submission 185990) | Bovine rumen microbial communities from Lethbridge, Alberta, Canada - RJG_01 | ecosystem: Host-associated > Mammals > Digestive system > Stomach > Rumen | place: Canada: Alberta | collected...
GCACTTTTGCCTTGCTACTACAAGGAGAAATGTTAAATCAGAAAAAGTTTATTGCCTCCCTCATCACTGCAACCGCCTTATACAAGGCGGTTAAAGTGGGTGTGGGCGGGAAATAGAACGTTTACCGTTAAGTAGGAAAAGATCTTTCCCTACCTAGCGAACGATCTTTTTCTATAAGATTACAACATTGAAAAACTTACTTCAACCTCATAAGAACACAGCTTCGACCCCATGAAAACACTGATTTGATAGCATAAGAACACAGCTTTGATTCCATAAGAACATAGCATTGATGCCATAAGAACATAGCTTCGACCCCATGAAAATACTGATTTGATACCATAAGAACATAGCATTGATGCCATAAGAACACAGCTTTGACGCCATAAGAACATCGCTTGTCATCAATGACAAAGGTATCTCGATAGGCTGTTTTCAAGGTTTTTCTTTGTGTCTGCGCCAAGATTCGACGTAGGAGAATATGGCGCAGCCAATAATCTCCGTGGGGTCATGTTGATAGGTAACAGAAATTCAATGTATGCCGTATAAGGCAAAAGTGTAGGGTCAGATGAAAAAGTCCGTGGATAGAGAATTCTTGCTTATTTGCGCATAGAATGCTCGTGTACCCTTTCGGGGCACCTCATTGCTAAAGGATGCACGAGATTAAAGCCCCGCACTGCGCTCGTTCCTCGCTTGTGCGGGGTTATCCATGCGTGTGCCCCTTCGGGGCACTGAGCCATTTACTGCGGAAAAAATCCTCCTCATAGTGTTAGTTTGTGCATTCCTTGCCCTATTTACTTCATAAAGCCCCCTCTACAGCGATAGTACCTATTTTTCAAGTAGAGTATGCCTTCTTTGCGCTATTTACAGCCCAACGGGGCTGAAGCATGGGTAGCCCCGGTCAAGCGACGATAGAAGCGCAGACCGGGGAAGGAAAGCCCACTCCTATCTACTGCCGAGGTGACCCGAGGGGTCACACGAGCATATTATGCGCATTGACATAGATGAAGCAAACACGGATAACTGCAACTGATCCAAAGTGTAACCTTATATATTGTACAAGCTTCTCCAATATGTGGTTATCTATCACCGAGAAGGAAAGGAAAATATTTTCAAAACCGGAATACGCGCCTTTGGTTAGCACCATAGGGCAACAAAAAGAGTGACAATATTGGAAATGTAATCAACCAACATTGTCACCCTTTCGAGTGGATTGCTATCCGCAGCTAACCCCCTTCTTAGAATTGTTTATCCAGCATTTCACTCCCCCTCTCCCTTTGGAGAGGGGGCGAGGGGGGTGAGGCTGTAAGGGGGGTGAGGCTGGTATTTTTTTACTCAAAATTCTTATCGTCCAGCATCTCGAAGCCGCAGTAAGGCACGAGCACCTTCGGCACGCGGATGCCTTCCGGTGTCTGGTTGTTCTCGATGATGGCGGCAACGATACGCGGCAGAGCCAGAGCAGAGCCGTTGAGCGTGTGGCAGAGCTCCGTCTTCTTCGTGTCGGTACGACGGAAACGGCAGTGCAGGCGGTTGGCCTGATAGCTCTCGAAGTTAGACACAGAGCTGACCTCGAGCCAACGCTTCTGTGCACCACTCCATACCTCAAAGTCGTAGCAGATAGAGGATGTGAAGCTCATGTCACCACCGCACAGGCGGAGGATATGATAAGGAAGCTCGAGCTTCTGAACGAGGCCCTCGACATGAGCGAGCATCTCGTCGAGACTCTTATAAGAGTGCTCCGGAGTGTCGATACGAACAATCTCTACCTTGTCGAACTGATGCAGGCGGTTCAAGCCACGGACATCCTTGCCGTAAGAGCCAGCCTCGCGGCGGAAGCAAGCAGAATAAGCGCAACGCTTGATAGGCAGATCCTTTTCATCGAGGATCTCGTCGCGGAAGATATTGGTCACAGGAACCTCTGCTGTAGGAATGAGATAGAGGTTGTCGAGGTTGCAATGGTACATCTGACCCTCTTTGTCAGGCAGCTGACCCGTGCCGTAACCGGATGCCTCATTGACAACATACGGTGGCTGCACCTCCAGATAACCGGCCTTGCGGGCCTCATCGAGGAAGAAAGCCTCCAAAGCACGCTGGAAACGAGCCATCTTACCCACGTAGAGTGGGAAGCCGGCGCCCGTGATCTTCACACCCATATCGAAGTCTACGAGATGGTATTTCTTGAGCAGATCCCAGTGGCACAGTGCGTCGTCACCAAGATTTGGCATCGGACCACCCTCCTTGACGACAACATTGTCGTTGGCATCCTTGCCTTCGGGTACGAGATCGTTGGGGATATTTGGGATCTGGAGCAGTTCGTTGGTCATGTCGGTCTGAGCCTTGTCCATGATCTCCTGCAGTGCCTTGTCGGCAGCTTTCAGCTCAGCAACCTCAGCCTTGACCTTCTCGGCCTCGTCCTTCTTGCCTTCCTTCATCAAGCCGCCAATCTGTTTCGACAGCTGATTCTGGTGCTGCTTGTTGCTGTCAAGCTTCTGCTGGCTCTCGCGGCGCAGCTTGTCATACTCCAATACTTTTTCAATAGCTTCGCGAGCTCCGGCGAAGTGCTTCTTCTCCAAGCCCTTGATCACGCGTTCAGTTTCCTCACTGATGAGTTTAAGTGTAAGCATATAGCTGTATATTGATTATATTTTCTTATTTGGGGCAAAAGTACAAAAAAAAACGCTCACAGCAAAATTTAATCGAGAAAACGCTTGCAAAGGCTCTTGATTACGATAAAAAAACGTATCTTTGCAATGTTACTATATAAGATATGGTAAGATTCAATAACATCGATATTGGTACTGTAAGATAAAAAAGACATCGGATATGAAGGACAGAGGAACGAAAAAACGTCTTGCCCGACGCTGCAGGGGAGCTATTGCGCTCGCAATTTGCTGTCTGATCAGCATTTCTGTGCAGGCACAAACACCCAAAGGGCACCGCCTGCCCAACGTGGCGGTCGGCATCCACCACCATCACCCCGATTCTGCCCTCTGCTCTCCTCTGAATATAGGATTGCTCAGCGAAGTAGACACGCTGCACGGCTTTCAATACGGCACGTTCTTAGGTGCCGCACGCGGACGGGCCGACGGCTTCATGCTGGCTACCCTCGCCAACGTGGCACACGCCTTCAACGGCGTACAGCTCAGCGGTTTCAACAACATCGTCTTCACCCCGATGAAGGGCTTACAGCTCAGTCCCATCACCAACATCGCCATGGGCGTGAGGCAAGGAATGCAGTTCTCCACCATCGCCAACATCAGTTCCGGACGCATGAGGGGACTGCAACTCAGCACCTATAACTATGCCGACACACTGCGGGGCACGCAGATCGGCATCATCAACGTGGCACAGAGCCACCCACGTGGCGTGCAGATAGGACTGTTTAACTACACCCGCGATCCCGAGGCACGCAAGATAGGACTTGTCAACATCAACCCGCAGACCCGCATCGACGTGATGCCCTTTATCGGTACGTCCACGCGTCTGAACCTCGCCCTGCGCTTCCGCAATGCCCACACCTACACGATGATCGGCGTCGGCTCGCACTTTCTGGGACTCGACGAAGACTTCTCGGGTGAGCTCTTCTACCGCATGGGACGCTACTGGACCCTCGCGCCACGATGGACTATCGGCGGCGACGTGGGCTTCGGACACGTGGAGACGTTCCAGGACAAAGGCGACACGCCGCGCCGTATGTACTCACTGCAGGCCCGCGTGACGGCCGACTATGCCATCAACGACAATCTCGGAGCTTTCGTCGCAGCCGGTTATGGCACGACACGACGCTATGGCTCGAACACCAACTTCCGTTCGCGTGCCATCATCGAGGCCGGTCTGGCACTGCGCTATCACCACGATCCCGACCACCAGGCACAATGGGAAGAGGAGCGGCTACGTGACCGGGAGTTCATGCTCGGCAAACTGGCACTGACACCGGAGGACAGCCTCTACAGGTGGAGCGACCCGAGCTATACCAAGAAGCGATGGTGGCGCGCCGCAGCAGAGGCAGCGGGCATCAACGTCTTCGTGCATTGCTTCGACCGCTTCGTCATGGACGAGGACTTCGCACAGGTCACCTTCAAGAGCATCGCACACAACTGGCACCACGCCTTCGTATGGGACAACGATCAGTTCTCGACCAACCTCTTCGCACATCCTTACCACGGCAACCTCTATTTCAACTCTGCCCGCAGCAACGGACTGAACTTCTGGCAAAGCACGCCTTACGCTTTGGGCGGCAGTCTGATGTGGGAGTTCTGCGGTGAAGTGGAGCCACCGGCTATCAACGACGTGCTGGCCACCACTTTCGGCGGCATCTGCATCGGTGAAGTCATGCACCGCGTATCGGCGCTCGTACTGAACGACCGCACACGCGGCTTCCGCCGCTTCCTGCGTGAAGCCGCCGCCTTTGTCACCAACCCGATGCAGGGACTCAACCGACTCATCGACGGCGACGCGTGGAACGTGCGCCAGGACAGATACATGTACCACGACTTCAGCCGCATACCCGTGGAGTTTGCCATGAGCGTGGGCGACCGCTATCTCGCTGATCAAGGCGGGATCTTCCGTGGTGAGAACCAGCCTTATCTCACCTTCAACCTGCTCTATGGCGACGCCTTCGACGACAGCAACACGCAGCCCTACGACTATTTCACGTTGAACTTCTCCGCGGGCTTCACCGGCAACCAGCCGCTCATCAACAATCTCCACCTGCTCGGCAAGCTCTGGAGCCACACTGTCTACGACGGCAAGCAGGGAAAGACGATCGTCGGAATCTTCCAGCACTTCAACTACTACGACTCCAAGCCCGTGAAGGACGGCTCCGACAAGACGCCATACCGCATCTCGGAAGCCGCCTCCTTCGGTCCCGGCATGATGTGGCAATTCCCGCAAGTGGGTAATCTCAAGCGTTTGGAGCAGGCCATCTTTGCCGACCTCATCCTCCTCGGCGGTACGAAGAGCGACTACTACAATGTCATCGACCGCGACTATAACATGGGATCGGGATTCAGCCTCAAGTCCAAGACTCAGATGATCTTCCCGCGGCTCGGCTACTTCTCCCTGCTCGTGGACTACTACCACATCTATACATGGAAAGGATATGAGGGTAAGGACCTGGAGCACACCGATCCGCTATACCTCAACGCACAAGGCGACAGGGGCGACGCACAGCTGTTGGTCTTCAGCCCCAAGTTTGTTTTCCAACTGAAAAACAACATAGGTATCGAGTGGCAAGGTGCTTACTACGGAAGATACACCTATTATAAATATCATCCAAACGTCAGAGCGCATACTTTCGAAACCAGACTGGGACTGCTCTACAGATTTTAGCAGAACTGCCAAGACAAGAAACAAGCATCGGGTGAGCTGCCATCATTGCAACTCACCCGATGCTTGTTTCTCGCTACATGCTAAAAACCAACTGCTTCTTCAGCAGGCCGTCTTATCGATCCAGCGATTAGAAATCATAAGAAAAGCCGAAGGACACAAACTCGTTGAGCATCCAGTAGCCAAAACTCTTGTCACGCGTCACGCCATCGTCGAAACGGGGATAGGCATAGACCTTGGCCGAGATATAGCGGTTGAACGAGAAGGTGAACGTGTTCTCCCACTCCAGCTCTGAGCGCTTATACGTAGTATAGCCGTAAAGGCGGGTCTGCCACATGAGGTTGTCAAGGATCTTCCACTTCAAGTCGCACGTAAACTGCGAACCATAGTCGTGGAGAGTGTGGTGCCCCTCTTCCAAGCCATTGGCTTGAGCAAGGCTTTGTCGACCCACATACTTGAGGTTATAGGCGATAGGAGCCAGGTGGATGGAACCCGTCAGGCGGTTTTTCAGCCAGTTGACATTATAGTCCATACCAAGCGAGACGTTGAAGTTGAAAGGACTCATAAAGTCGGATTTAACCTTCGGCGAATTGGTGTCGTACTTCCGCAAAAACTGTGTCGTGGCGATCACCTGGAAAGTATAGTACCAGCGCTTCGTGGCCTGCAAGCCCAGTTTACCCGTATAGCGGAGGAGGTCCTCGGTGCTCTTGGCCTTGTGGAGCGAGTCGCCCTTGGTCGTCTGTATGCCGAGCTTCATCTCCAACTTATTGTCCCAGCGCAGCTTCTGCTTGTTGTCGTAGTGGGCCTCAAGCGTCAGCGCGCCGACTGCCGAATAGTTTCCTTCACCACCTTTATACCAGTTGCGCGAGATATAGCTTTGGAGAAACTGCAAGTAGTAATCGCCGCCGAAGGTCCAGAAATTGGGTTTGAACACCACCATGTCCATAGGCACATACTCCGGCTCTTCCGGTTTGGTCGGCTTGACAACGGTCGCCGGGTGTTCGACAATCGTCGTGGGCTTGAGCACAGGCCCCGTCTTCTCCAAGTCGCGCTGCGTCGTCTTGACCGTGCCCGGCCGATGGAGGTAGATCCACAACAGTGACTCGTCGACAGGCGTCAGCGTGCCGTCGAGCGAGAATGCACGGTGGGCTACGCCGCGGTAGAAAGTCATCGGAAGAAACAATGGTGCCAGCGTGCTCTCATGCAAGGGCCCGGAAACCTTCACACTGTCGCGATAGAGAGAATCGGAAAGCAGACGCAAGGAATCCATATAGGCTGTCACCAACTTGCCCCGCCCAAGCAACGGTGCATGACGATAAGTCACGGGGCGGGCTGCCATCGGCTCCACTACCGACAGAAACAGAGCGGTCACAAACAAGCAAACTGCGAAATGGGACAGAATATGACTTTCTCTAAGCGACATTGTTCCTTGAACTCCTTATTTCTCTTAATGATTCGTTATATTGTCTTAACGTTGCAAAGATAACAATAATTTTTGTTTTTGTTGTACATCTCATAAAAATATGCTAACTTTGCAACATCTTTTATAGATCGAGTAACTCTTTCGTATTCAATAATTAAAATCCAACTAAATATTGACAATGGTGGCAGAAACAAAGTACATCTTCGTCACAGGCGGTGTGGTTTCCTCGTTAGGAAAAGGCATCATCTCGTCTTCTATAGGTAAGCTTCTACAAGCAAGAGGCTACAACATCACCATCCAGAAATTTGACCCTTACATCAACATCGACCCAGGTACGCTCAATCCCTATGAGCACGGCGAATGCTATGTGACTGTCGACGGTATGGAGACCGACCTCGACCTTGGACACTATGAACGATTCACAGGCATTCAGACTACCAAGGCCAACTCTCTGACAACAGGGCGCATCTATAAGAGCGTCATCGACAAGGAGCGCCGCGGCGACTATCTTGGCAAGACCATCCAGGTCGTGCCACATATCACTGACGAGATCAAGCGCAATGTAAAGCTCCTCGGACAGAAAAACCACTACGACTTCGTCATTACCGAAATCGGAGGTACCATTGGTGACATCGAGAGCGCGCCATTCATGGAGGCTATCCGACAGTTGAAATGGGAACTCGGCAAGCGTGCCGTCTGCGTGCACCTTACTTACGTGCCCTACCTCAAAGCCGCCGGCGAGTTGAAGACAAAGCCGACACAGCACTCCGTCAAGGAATTGCAGAGCGTAGGTATCCAGCCCGACATCCTCGTGCTGCGCACTGAGAAACATCTGCCTGACCAGGTCCGCAAAAAGGTGGCTGCATTCTGTAATGTCGACCTCGACTGCGTCATCCAAAGCGAAGACCTCCCCAGCATCTACGAGGTGCCGGTGAACATGCAGAACCAAGGCCTCGACGCTGCCATCCTGCGCAAAGTCGGTGAGCCCATCGGCGAGAAACCAGGACTCGGTCCTTGGCGTTCCTTCCTCGAGCGACGCAAGAAGGCCACAGAGGAAGTGCACATCGGACTCGTCGGTAAGTATGACTTGCAGGACGCCTACAAGAGTATCCGCGAGAGCCTCTCGCAGGCTGGCACCTACAACGACCATAAGACGGTCATCACCTTCATCAATTCGGAGTATATCACTTCCGACAATGTCGCTGAGAAACTGGCAGGACAGGACGGCATCGTCATCTGCCCGGGATTTGGACAGCGCGGTATTGAGGGTAAGATCATTGCTGCCAAATACTGCCGTACCCATGATGTGCCGACCTTCGGCATCTGCCTGGGTATGCAGATGATGGTCATCGAGTTCGCACGCAACGTGCTCGGCTATGCCGACGCCAACTCGCGCGAGATGGACGAAAAGACACCGCACAACGTCATTGACATCATGGAGGAGCAGAAAAACATCACCAATATGGGTGGTACCATGCGTCTCGGTGCCTACGACTGCGTGCTCCGCAAAGACTCGAAAGTATACTCTATCTACAAGCAGGAGAATATACGTGAGCGTCACCGCCACCGCTACGAGTTCAACAACGACTATCAGAAGGAATACGAAGACAAGGGAATGATGTGCGTGGGCCGTAACCCGGACAGCGATCTCGTCGAGATCGTGGAAATACCAAAGCTGAAATGGTATATCGGCACGCAGTTCCACCCCGAGTATCAGAGTACAGTGCTCAAGCCACATCCGCTCTTTGTCGACTTCGTCAAGACGGCTATCGCTAACCAGAAGAAGAAATAAGTACTGAGAAGAAGTGCATCAACACTTCATACATCAAGAATTAGAGAATGAGAGAATCGGAAAATGATTTTATAATTCTCTAATTCTTGATTTCTCTTTGAACTAAACATGATTCGGGCAAACGCCCGAGAGAAAAGATTTATGGATAAGAACAACATTATCGGCTTCGTGCTCATCGCGCTTGTGCTTATCGGCTACAGCTGGTACGCGAAGCCATCTAAAGAGCAGGAGCGTGCACAATTTGTGCAAGACTCCATCGCCCAGGCTAAGCGACAGCAGGCTGAACAGGATGCCAAGACGGCAGCCTTCAACCGTCAGCAGGCCGCCAAGCAGAAGATTGCAGCCGACACGACGGCACTCTTCCACAGTGCTTTGACCGGACAGGCCAAGGACATCGTGCTGAAGAACAGCAAAGTTGCCATCACGCTGTCGACGAAAGGTGCCACGGTCACCAAGGCGATCATCAACAACTACAAGGACAACATCACTGAGGCAAACCATGTCACGCTCTTCCAGGGCAAGGACCAGAGCCTCACCTACACCATGGCTGCCAAGGAGATCAACATCTCCACTGCCGACCTCTATTTCGTTCCTTCCAATGTGACAGACTCTACTGTCACCTTCACGGCTACCGCTGCTCCGGGCAAGACTGTCACGCTGGCCTACCGCCTCGGCAAGGACTATATGCTCCACATGCAGATGGCTGTCAAAGGTATGGAGGGACTCTTCGCGCCAGGCACCAGCACGATGGACGTGAACTGGAAAGACAAGTGCCGTCAGCAAGAGAAAGGTTTCAACTTCGAGAACCGCTACGCTACCCTCACCTACCATAATGTGGAAGGTGGTACCGACAAGCTGAGCGAGACATCTGAGAAAGTTGACGAGGACATCGAGGACAGCATAGACTGGGTGGCCTTTAAAAATCAGTTCTTCTCTGCTGTGATGATTGCAAAGAACAACTTCCAGGGTCACTCCCTGATGACGTCCATCCCGCAGGAGAAAGGCTCCGGATACCTCAAGCAATACGAGGCTAAGATGAAGACTTTCTTCGACCCGAGTGGTAATACACCGTCGGAGTTCGAGTTCTACTTTGGACCCAACGACTTCCGCCTGCTGCAAAAGGTGGAGAAGGAAAGCACGTTTGGCCACGACCTGCAGATGCAGCGTCTCGTCTACTTGGGCTGGCCGCTCTTCCGGATCATCAACCGCTGGTTCACAATCTACGTGTTCAGCTGGCTGAGCAAATGGTTCCCCATGGGCGTGGTGCTGATTCTCATCACCCTGCTCCTGAAGGTGATCACCTATCCGATGGTGAAAAAGAGCTATATGAGTTCCGCCAAGATGCGCGTGCTCAAGCCGAAACTCGACGAGGCAACCAAACAATATGATAAGCCCGAGGACGCCATGCAGAAGCAGCAGGCCATGATGGCCGAATACGCTAAGTACGGTGTATCCCCGCTCTCCGGCTGTCTGCCGATGCTCATACAGATGCCAATCTGGATTGCAATGTTCAACTTTGTGCCTAACGCCATAGAGTTGCGTGGTCAGAGCTTTCTCTGGATGCACGACCTCTCGACTTATGACCCGATCATACAATGGCACAGCAACATCTGGCTCATCGGCGATCACCTGAGTCTGACCTGTATTCTCTTCTGCGGCGCCCAGATCATCTACTCTTGGTTTACCATGCAGTTGCAGAAAGATCAGATGGTCGGTCAGCAAGCCGAACAGATGAAGGCCATGCAATGGATGATGTATCTCATGCCACTGATGTTCTTCTTTATGTTCAACGACTACTCTTCAGGTCTGAACTTCTACTATTTCGTCTCGCTGATCATGTCGGCCGGCATCATGCTCGTGCTGCGCAAGACCACCAACGACGAGAAACTGCTGGCTATCCTTGAGGCTCGCTACAAAGAGAACCAGGCTAACCCACAGAAGAAGATGAAGGGTATGATGGCACGTATGCAGGCTCTCCAGGAAATGCAGCAAAAGCAGATGGAGGAGAACCGCCGCCAGGAAGAACTGAAAAACAAAAGAAACGGAAAGAAATAGTGCCGCTATATATAATAATGAGTAACGATGAAGATCCCGGCATAAGGCCGGCGTCCGATATCGTTACTCATTTTTCACGAAGCAGCCTGCTGTTTGGAAATCATATACTGACTTGAGAAGAGCAGGAAACTGCTTCTTTCCTACATACAACTTACTCCCATGAATAAAGCAATAGCAATGGTGCTGGGTGCCATGCTTCTTGGTACCCCAACAATGAAAGCACAGACGATGATTGAGAAAAACAACATCACGCTCGCCAGCGACCAGATGACGCTAGAGGCCCTGTGGGCCATGGGGCGCATCGGCGCCTATGCTGTCTCTCCCGACGGCAAGACGCTGGTCTACCAGGTGAGCTACTATAGTGTCAAGGAAAACAAAAGCCACACGATGCTCTTCGTGCAGCCGCTGAAAGCCGGCAAGAGGATTGCCAAGGCAACAGCCCTGACCAAGGACAGCAAAAGCGAGACAGACGCCGCATGGATTGAGGGCGGCAAGAAGATAGCCTTCCTTCGCGACGGACAGCTGTGGAAGATGAATGCCGACGGAACCGACCGTGTGAAGATGACCGACAGCAAGATTGACATCGAGGGATTCCTTTTCTCGCCCGACGGCAGCAAGGTGATCCTCGTCAAGAGTATCCCTTATCACGGAAGCATCCAGAAGAATCCTGATGACCTGCCCAAGGCTACGGGCCGTCTCGTCACGGATCTGAACTACCGTCACTGGGATCACTACGTCGAGAGCATGCCGCATCCGTTCATAGCCAACGTCAGCGGTGACAAGGCTGATGACGGCGTTGACATCCTTGAGGGGCAGCCTTATGAGTGTCCGATGGCTCCTTTCGGCGGTATCGAGCAGTTGACATGGAGCCCCGACTCCAAGCAGGTGGCCTACACTTGCCGCAAGAAAGAGGGCGTAGAATACGCCATCTCAACCGATGCCGACATCTATCTATATAATATAGGTACGCGCGCGACCCGCAACCTCTGCAAGCCGGAAGGATACAAAGAACCGAAGATCGACCCGACAAAGACCATGCGCAACCAAGCCGTCAACCATCAGGCTGGTGACATGCAGGTGGGTTACGACGTCAACCCGAAGTTCTCTCCCGACGGCAAATACATTGCCTGGCAGAGTATGAAGAACGACGGCTATGAGAGCGACCGCAATCGTCTCTGTGTCATGGAACTTGCCACTGGCAAGAAAAGCTACGTCACGGAGAAGTTCGACTCCAATGTGGACGACTATATCTGGAACAGTGACAGCCGCACGCTGTACTTCCTTGGCTGCTGGCACGCCTGCGTGAACATCTATTCGACCGATCTCAACGGCAACGTCAAGCAGCTCACTGACGGCTGGCACGACTTCGGCTCACTGAAACTCCTGGCTCCTGGTAAGCTCATCGCTACGCGTCACTCCATGACAGACCCTGACGACATCTATCAGGTCAACATCAACAAGGCTGAGAAGAAGAGCGTTGCTGTCCGCCTCACCGCTGAGAACGACCACATCCTTGGCCAGCTTGCCAAGCCCACCATACAGCAGCGTTGGGTCAAGACGACCGATGGCAAGCAGGAACTGGTATGGATTATCCTACCCCCGCACTTCGACGCTACCAAGAAATATCCTACTCTGCTCTACTGCGAGGGCGGTCCTCAGAGTCCCGTCTCACAGTTCTGGAGCTATCGCTGGAACTTCTCCATCATGGCCGCTCACGGCTATGTCGTCGTAGCACCTAACCGCCGTGGCCTTCCCGGCTTCGGTTCTGCGTGGAACGAGGAGATCAGCGGCGACTGGACAGGCCAGTGTATGAACGACTATCTCAGCGCTATCGACGATGCCACAGCCAACCTGCCCTATGTCGACAAAGACCGTTTGGGTTGTGTGGGTGCTTCTTTCGGCGGCTTCTCTGTTTACTATCTTGCCGGTCATCACGACAAGCGCTTCAAGTGTTTCATCGCTCACGACGGTGCTTTCAACCTGGAGTCGATGTACACCGACACAGAGGAAGACTGGTTCTCCAACTGGGAGTATGACGACGCTTACTGGAATAAGGACATGACTGCCAACGCCAAGCGCACCTACGAAAACAGTCCGCATAAGTTCGTCGACAAGTGGGACACACCGATTCTCTGCATCCATGGCGAGAAAGACTACCGCATCAATGCCAACCAGGGCATGGGCGCCTTCAACGCGGCACGTATGCGTGGCATCCCCGCAGAGCTACTCATCTTCCCTGACGAGAACCATTGGGTGCTCAAACCACAGAATGGTATCCTGTGGCAACGCACGTTCTTCAACTGGCTCGACCGCTGGTTGAAAGACAAGAAATAAATCGCAATCATACAAAAGACATATAAAACGAGATCCGTGAAAGAGGTGCCTTGCCTCTTTCACGGCATCAGAAAAAAAGAGAGAATCCTATTATGACAGAAAAACTTCAACGTATTCTCAGTGACAGCAAGGGTGCCCGTTGGACAGCCCTTTTCATTGTCGCGTTCACCATGATGACCGGTTACTTCATCACCGACGTGATGTCGCCACTGGAAGTACTTCTTGACAAGCCCGTAGCAGCCGGTGGTCTGGGTTGGACCTCAGACGACTATGGCTTCTTTGCAGGCAGTTACGGTCTCATTAACGTATTCCTGCTCATGCTGTTCTTTGGCGGCATCATCCTTGACAAGATGGGTATCCGCTTCACAGGAATCATGGCTTGCGGTTTGATGGTGATTGGTGTGTTCATCAAATACTATGGTGTAACGGGCGACTTCGGCGACAGTCGTTTCACCCTGAGCTTTGTCAACTTCTCTCTGCCCATGTCTGCGGCAGTAGCCTCTCTGGGCTTTGCCATCTTCGGTGTGGGCTGCGAGATCTGCGGTATCACCGTGTCGAAGATCATCACGAAGTGGTTCACCGGTCACGAGCTTGCGCTCGCCATGGGCATTCAGGTAGCCCTCGCCCGATTGGGAACGGCGGGTGCCATGATGGGCGCACTACCCTTTGCCAAAGCTTTCGGCGGTAAGGTTGGTGCTCCGGTGCTCCTCGGCCTGGTGCTGTTGGTGATCGGCTTCCTGTCCTTCATCGTTTACACGGTCATGGACAAGAAGCTTGACAAGAGCGTAGAGGAAGCCAAAGGTGAAAAAGAGTTCGAGAAAGAGAAAGAAACACTCGATGAGGAGACTGACGACGACTTCCACTTCCGCGATCTGAAATACATCTTCTCCAACCCAGGCTTCTGGTGCATCTGTCTCCTCTGCCTGCTGTTCTATAGCGGTGTCTTCCCCTTCTTGAAGTTCGCAACCAAACTGATGATTGCCAACTATGGTGTTTCTGAGGATATGGCTGGTAGTATCCCGAGTCTGATTCCCTTCGGTACTCTCTTGCTTACACCGCTCTTCGGCTCACTCTACGACCGTATCGGCAAGGGCGCAACGCTGATGCTCATCGGCTCGGCCATGTTGGCTGCCGTGCACTTCATCTTTGCTATCCACATCCTGCCCTATGGTTGGTTTGCCGTGATCGTCATGATCATCTTGGGTGTCGCCTTCTCCCTGGTGCCATCTGCCATGTGGCCGAGCGTGCCAAAGATCATCCCGATGAAGCTTTTGGGCTCTGCCTATGCCATCATCTTCTA
>Ga0256404_1009267_pt1 | contig 14230 bp, 12 predicted proteins | sample RumenRJG_01DNA_FD_185990 | JGI IMG/M metagenome (GOLD analysis project Ga0256404, IMG submission 185990) | Bovine rumen microbial communities from Lethbridge, Alberta, Canada - RJG_01 | ecosystem: Host-associated > Mammals > Digestive system > Stomach > Rumen | place: Canada: Alberta | collected...
GTTACAGAACCCCGGATGAAATCTTCGAGGAGGAAATCGACCGAATCTACCAGGCTACTGCCTAGCGGAGGGTGTCCAACTTGTTGTTGCAATTTAGGTTTGTTTATCTTTACATAAAAATAATATTAAAAATACAGAGGCCTCTCAACCTCTGTATGTTATGCGCATGTTAACTTTAACCGTTTTTAATGTTACTCCTATGTAAACATCTCAGATTTTCTCTGCAAACTGCACGCCGATGACCTCCCGCATCTGTTCGGATGGTGCAATATCCAGCAGGCGGCAAAGGAGCGGTGCGATCGTCAGTTCGGAAAGGCATCCGTCCTCATAGCGGCCCGGCATGACTTTCGGGCTCAGGATATACAGCGGTACATCGCGCTGCCCGTCCGTCGTTCCGCCGTGCAGATGATGCTCGTTCATACCGTGGTCTGCCGTCACTACTACCTGATAACCCTCCGCCAGCCACTGCGGCACAAGCGGCGACAGCAGGCGGCTGATATTGCTGACTGCCTGTTCATACTGCAGGCTGTCCGCCCCGTACAGGTGTCCGGCGTTGTCGACCGCCATCGTGTGATAGAGAATAAAATCCGGATGATATGCGCGGCGCATATATTCGCCGTCGGCCAGCACGTACTGATCCGGATAATCGTCGTCCTCATAGTAAATGCCGTTCTCAATGGCGGCATCCGTGCCGATCTGAAAACGATCCGCGTTCAGCGAAAATCCCGGGCGCGCAAACAGCTGCGCCATCCATTTCCATGCGGCCGCCGCCGTCACGCCTCCCGCCGCGCGGCACAGAGAAAATACAGACGGCGCATCGGGCTGCAGGTCCATCTCATTGCAGTATACGCCGTGGCTGCAGGCCGGCAGGCCGGTCATCAGCGTCGCATACATAGGTCTTGAAAGAGACGGCAGCTCTCCTTTTACTTTATATCGGGCGCACTGTCCGTAATCTGTCAGATGCTCCAGCATGCCGAAATTGCGCAGTGCCGCATCATACCGACAGGCATCCACCAGAACCATCACCAGTTTATCCATCATTCACCTCAGTATCTGCTTCACCTGGTTTTCCGCATCCGCCATAATGGCCTGCACATCGGCGCCAACAATATCGAGTCCCTCGGCTTTCACAAGCCGGACATCCTGAATGCCGTAAAATTCCGTGCACAGATGGCGGATATACCCGTATCCCGCCGCGTCGTATACAAGCGGGCCGCCGGATGTCGTCACGTAAATCAGCCGCTTCGCCCGGCACAGGCCGATCGGTACGCCCTCTTCGCTGTAGCGGAAGGTCACGCCGCAGACCGTCACCGCTTCCATATAGATCTTCAGCAGAGACGGAAAGGAGCCGTCCCAGTACGGCGCCGCCATCACGATCTGGTCTGCATCACGCAGCTGCAGCGCATACCGCAGCATCGGATCATCCAGCCTGCCCTCCGCAAGCACGCGGTCACGCCGTTCCAGGCGCTCGCGGTTCAGCGGCGCTATTGCCTCCTTCTCCAGATTGACCTCCGTGACATCTCCGCCGATCTCACGAAGCACCTGCTCTGCCAGCTGCCGCGTTCTCGACGCCGGACGCACACAGGCGTTTATCATTAAAACCGAATCCGGCATGATATTTCCCTTTCTTCTGCGCGTTATCTTTGCAGAAATAATAACAAAAGGGGCCCGGAACATTCCGAGCCCCTGCAATCAACATGCTTCTTCATGAATTGCCTTGCGGCAGTTCATCAGTCTGCGTTCTCGATGATAGCTGCAACACCCATGCCGCCGCCTACGCAGAGAGTAGCAAGACCTCTGTGAGCGTTCTTCTGCTTAAGAGCATGGATCAGAGTTACGAGGATACGGGCACCTGAGCATCCTACCGGATGGCCGAGTGCGATAGCACCGCCGTTAACATTCAGCTTATCAGGATCGAAGTGAAGCTCTCTGCCTACAGCGATTGACTGAGCTGCGAATGCTTCGTTAGCTTCATAGAGATCCATATCATCAATAGTGAATCCAGTCTTGTCAAATACCTTTCTGGATGCGTAGATCGGTCCAACACCCATGATGCTTGGCTCGCATCCTGCGATGTCGCCGTCGATCCAGTAAGCTTCCGGCTTAACGCCGAGCTCTTTAGCCTTGTCTTCGCTGAGAAGAACAACAGCTGCAGCTGCATCATTGATACCTGAAGAGTTGCCGGCTGTTACGATGCCGTCCGGCTTGAAAGCAGGACGAAGCTTGGAAAGAACCTCAACAGTTGTGCCTGCTCTTACACCCTCATCCTGATCGAAGATGACGGTCTTCTTCTTCTGCTTTACTTCTACAGGAAGAATCTCATCCTTGAATCTGCCTGCTGCCTGAGCCTCAGCTGCCTTGCGCTGGCTCTCTGCGGAGAACTCATCAAGATCCTGTCTTGTGATACCCCACTGCTCAGCAACGTTCTCAGCTGTGATACCCATATGATAATGGTTGAACGCATCGGTCAGTGCATCGTTGATGAAGCTGTCCTCAAGGGTGCCGGCATTCATACGATAACCGAAACGAGCTTTGCGCAGATAATACGGAGCCATGGACATGTTCTCAACACCGCCGGCGATAACAACATCAGCTTCGCCGCAAGCGATCAGTCTGGATCCGATGTTAATAGCCTGAAGACCTGAACCGCAGACAACGTTAAGTGTAACGGCCGGAGTCTTAACCGGGATGCCTGCATTGAGTGTGCACTGTCTTGCAACATTCTGGCCAAGGCCTGTCTGCAGAACGCAGCCCATGTAAACGTAATCGATCTGGTCAGCAGGAACGCCTGATCTCTTAAGAGCTTCCTTGATAACAAGTGTACCAAGTACATTTGACGGTGTATCCTTGAGGGCACCGCCCATCTTGCCGATAGCAGTTCTGTTGGAACCAGCAATGACTACTTTTCTACCTGACATAATATAACCCTCCATAGTAAATAATAATTAAAATTACCCGTTATCGTAATTATAGCATCTTGTTAATATATTATCAATATTTTTTTTCCAAATGTTGATTCTGTATAGGATTTTTCGAAATCCGCGGCGAAATCAGCCGTTTTTTTGTTCATATTGATCAAAAGCATTTGCTCCAGCCGCAGTTCCGGCAGATGTTGCAGCCGCCCTCGAAGGTCAGCGGCTCACCGCATTCCGGACAGAGGACCTTGCTTCTGACATCCTCGACAGCCTTCGGCACCGCGATCTTCTTCGGCTTCTTCGGCGCCGGCTCCTCTCCGCTGCGCTCCTGAATCTCACGCTGCACCTCGTTGTACATCTCCAGCAGCGCATTGCCGACCGCCATCGGACAGCAGGCTCCGCGGCTGGTATCTTTCCTGGTCGCGCTGCGCACCGCGTATGACGGGCAGGAGCCGCAGGAATTGAGCTGATCGACGATCGTATAGATGTCGATGCCGCCGCGCGCGCACATGGAAATCATTCTGGACAGGCCGATCATGAAATTGTTGCAGCCGCCCTGAGAGCCCTTGCTCAGATAAGCCTCGACCAGTGCGCCGGAATCCGGGTCGAACAGCGCGATGCAGTGCAGCGTGCCGCAGCCGGTGATCAGACGGCGTTTCTTGCCGATGACATCATCGGTAACCTGCAGAATTTCCCCGCGTCCGAGGCCTTCCCCGGCAACCGGCGTGCTGTTTTTCCGGCTGCTGTCTGTCATCAGGACGCCGCTGCGGCGGCAGCCGTCGCGGTAGATCGTGATGCCCTTGAGGCCCTTGTCATACGCGTACATGTAGAGCTTTTCGGTCTCTTCCTCCGTGAAATCATTCGGCACATTGACCGTGGAGGAAATCGAGGCATCGACGTGCTTCTGCCAGATCGACTGCATATTGATACGCTCGCGGTAATGCAGCGTCATCGCCGTCACGAAAAACGACGGCAGCTGCGCGTCATCCTTGATGCCGTTATCCTTCATGTAATCGCCGACAATCTTCGTATAAACCTTATAGAAAACGTCGTGGCCGTGCAGAGACTGCGTGCGCCGCTCATAATAATTGGCATAGATCGGCTCGATGCCGCCGGAAATGCCGAGCATCGTGGAAAGCGTGCCGGTCGGTGCGATTGTCAGCAGCTGCGAATTGCGCAGGCCGTATTTCGCCACGAGCTGCTTGGTCTCCTCTGTCGTATTTTCCTTGAAATAGGCGGAAGCCATGATCTCTTCCTTGTCGCATGCCGGGAAAGCGCCGTGTTCGGCGGCCAGCTGCGCCGACGCCGCGATCGCCGTATCGGCCATCGCAAAACCGATCCGGTCGCACAGCTGTACAGCTTCCTCGCTGCCGTAGGTAATCTGCAGCTTGATCAGCATGTCGGCCAGTCCCATGATGCCGAGGCCGATCTGGCGCCACTTCCTGACGCTCTCGCGCTGCTCCGCAAGCGGATGCAGCGGCATGCCCTCATCCAGCACATCGTTCATGCCGCGCACGCAGACACGCACGGCTTCCTTGAAATCTTCATAATCGAATTGCGCCTGCGGCGTAAAAGGATCCCGGACGAATTCGGACAGATTCAGACTGCCCAGCAGGCAGCTGCCGCCCGCCGGAAGCGGTTCCTCGGCGCACGGATTGACGCCCGCATACGAAAAATCAGGCACTTCGCTGAGCAGATTCCAGTTGGAAATTCTGTCCCAGAAAAGCGCGCCCGGCTCCGCATAGTCCCAGTTGACGTGCGCAATCAGCCTGAACAGCTCCCTTGCATCCACCTCGCGCTCGATCTTCTCACCGGTCGCCTCGCGCGTGTAGTGCAGCTTGTAAGTGCCGCCCTCCTTGACCGCCTGCATGAAATCATCATGAATGCGCACGGAAATATTGGCCTTGGTGACCTTGTCGAGATCCGTCTTCAGCTTGATGAATTCCTCGATATCCGGATGCGAACAGTCCATCGAGATCATCAGCGCGCCGCGCCGGCCGTTCTGGCCGATCAGCGCCGTCGTCAGGGCGAAAAGATCCATAAAAGATACCGCGCCGCTCGTCTCCTTCGCCGCATTGTTGATATGCGCGCCGCGCGGGCTCAGCCCGGACATGTCGACGCCGCAGCCGCCGCCGTAGCTGTAGGTGCGCGCCAGCTTCTTGGCCGTGTCGAAAATATCTTCCAGATTATCCTGCGGCGGTGCCACCACATAGCAGTTGGACAAGGTGATCTTCCTGTTGTGGTTTTCGAGGCCGCGGTTAGCGAGAATACGGCCGCCGAACAGGAATTTCTTGTCCTGAATCAGCTGTGCGATCTTCTCATCGCCGGCGCTGATGCGATCCAGCCACTGGTCAAAGGATTCCTCCTCAAAACAGTATTTTCTCTTCCAGATATCTATACCAAGCTGGTTGTCCTCTCCCAGCCATGTTTCCAGATCCATTTAAAAATACCCCTCCGTTCAATACCATATATAGTGTGCAATTTCTATATTACAACAATATCTGGTTCATGAACAGAGGGGTATTTATAATAATTTGTAATAAATGATATGGGGTTAATGGATCACGGTGTCATTGAGCGTCATATTATGGCGGATGCTGCTGCAGCATTCATGGAATTCCTGTTTCTCCTTGTCCGGCAGATCAAATTCGATGATCTCCTCGACGCCGTCCCGGCCGATGATGCACGGTACGCCGGCAAAAAGGCCGGTCTCGCCGTAGGCACCGTCCAGCGACATGCTGGCCGGCATGATGGCCTTCTCGTCATGCAGCACCAGGCTGACATCGTGCATCAGTGTCGTGCAGATACCGTACTCGGTGCGGTGCTTGCCCGTCAGGACCATATAGGCGTTCTCCTCCGCCTTCTTGCGGAACGCCCAGTGATCGAACTGAAAACGCGGGTCCTCCTTCTCCAGCTCGGCAAGCGGCTGTCCATGGAAGGTCACGTGGGACCACGGCACCATGATCGCCGCGCCGTGCTCGCCCATCATGCAGGCGTTGATCGAGCGGTGGGCAATACCTGTCTGCGCGGAAAGCAGCGCCGTCAGACGGGAGCTGTCCAGGCCGGTGCCGGTGCCGAATACGTGTCCGCGCGGCAGTCCGGAAAGCTTCCAGATCTGGTGCGTGATGATATCGCACGGGTTGGAAACATTGATCCAGATGCCGTGGAAGCCGCCGGCCATGACCTTCGGGACAAAGTCATTCACCTGTTCGATGTTGAAATCGAGCTCGTCCACGCGGTTCAGCGTCTTCAGCAGCATATTCATGTTCCCGACCGCCGTCACGACGATATCGCAGTCACCAAGTTCGCTGTAATCCGCCACACTGACCTTTGCCGAATACGGGCAGTAGGTCATGGCATCCTTCAGGTCCTGACACTCCGCCGCCACTCTCTTCTGATCTGCATCGACGAGCAGCAGCTCATCGGCGAGTCCCTGCAGAAGAAGTGCGTAGGCACAGTTCTTGCCGACCGCACCAATACCGATAATACCGATTTTTCTGTTCTTCATAATTCAAAGCCTTCTATCTTATTCATAAAATATTTTTATACCAAAGGCTATTGTAACATAAAAAAGGGATGTGCGGCGCACATCCCTGAAGACTTTCTGTCATTTTATTCTGATTTGCTGCTGAGATCGATCGCTTCATAATCATCCGGCATCGTGATACCGAGATCTTCCGCGATCTCCGGATTGTAGACCTTCTTGACTGTCTGCGGGTCCTCGATCGGCATTGTGGCCGGATCTTCGCCGTTTACGAGAATGTCATAGGCCATCTCACCGGCACGGTATCCGATATCATAGAAGTCGATGGACAGAGAGCAAAGACCTGCCTCGATGCACTGGCTCTCCTCGCCGGCTACGATCGGCACCTTCGCCGGCCGTGCAATGGAATCGATCAGCTCTGTATTGGCTGCCACGATGTTATCGGTCGGTGTGTAGAGAACATCGCTCTCGGAAACCGCTGTCGTGCAGACAGACTGCAGATCGTTGGAATCGGAGAATGTGTATTCCTTGTAGGCGATGCCGAGATCGTCAAATGCTTTCTCGATGTTCTCTGCCTGATATACGGAATTGACTTCCGCCGAGCAGTAGAGAATGCCGACCTGGCTGGCATCCGGGAAAAGATCCTTGACCATCTGTGCCTGCTCATCGAGCGGTGCAAGGTCATCGGTGCCCGTTACGTTCATGCCGGTGCAGTTATTGTCATCGAGTTCAATATTCAGCGCGGACGCGAAGCTCGTGCAGGATGTGCCGACAACAGGAATGTCGGTCGTCGCGTTGGAGCAGGCCTGAATGGCCGGTGTCGCATTCGCCATGATCAGATCATCGCCGTCGGATACGAACTGGTTCGCGATCGTCGCACATGTCGGTGAATCGCCCTGCGCGTTCTGATAATCAAATTCGACATTGTCACCGAGCTTCTCGGTCAGCGCATCCTCAAAGCCCTGTGTCGCACGGTCGAGTGCATCGTGCTGCACGAGCTGGCAGATACCGATGCGATAGACCTTGCCGTCCGTATTGTCTGCCGCGGATGCGGCTTCCGTCGTCTTCTCTGTCTCGGATGCATTGCCTGACGGTGCAGAGCCGCCGCATCCTGTCATCATGGCCGCTGCCAGTGCTGCTGCCAGCGCCGCGGAAATTACCTTCTTACTGATTTTCATAATACCCCTCCATAAGAATTCATACCTGTCCGCACTTTAACGCTTTAAACTTTAATGCTTTAAAGTGCGGACTCACATACATTATTGTACCAGTATGCTGTAAAAATGCAAGTTAAAATCCTTTATGCTGGCAATCGGTAATTTCTATGCAGAAAAATCCCGCTCCGTGCAGAGCATTGCGCTCTGCCGGAACGGGATCCGTCTCTACCTGACCTGGCCGATCAGGGCATTCATCTCCTCCTGCGTCACTCCCTCGCGCAGGGAAATGGCGTATGTGCAGTCATCATTTTCCCAGACGGCGAGCACATATCCATCGCTGCCGCCGCTCAGCGTGACATCCATGCCGCCCTCATTTTCCTGCTTTACCTCATCGTATTCATTGTAATCGCCGCTGATATCGCCGCTCCCTTCGGCCTTGCGGATTCTTCCCGTCTCCTGGCCGCTGCTCTGATAAATCACCTCGAGCATGCTGCCGTTTTCTTCATCCTGCAGCACGCGGTACACGCAGCTGTCCGAGCCGGCCACCGTCTCCGGCAGTGTGATGTCAAAGCCTGCGTCCCTCTGCGCATCCTCCAGACTGGCGTATTCTGTAAAAGGATCCGGAATCTGCATTCCGTTTGTATCCGTCTGCGCCTGCGAGGACGACGATGCGCCGCAGGCCGCGGAAAATGTCAGCACCAGGCTGCATAAAGCAGCCATAAATATTTTCTTCATATTGCAATCTCTCCTGTCTGCTGTTTTTGGCGTGCACTTCTCATTATATATATTCCTGCGCCATCTGCAAGTTCCGGAAGGAAAAAATGGCGGCATGTATATTTACACGTTCATTTGTCAGGTGTCTTGTCAACTGACAAAAACGGGTGTATACTGATCGCTGACAAATCCGAATCAGACAAGGAGTTTATCATGGAATATAATTTTAATGAACTGAAAACGCGGGTTGAAAAACTCAAGAAAGAACAGAACGCCGTGATTCTCGCCCACTACTACGTGCCGGATGACGTACAGGCACTGGCGGACTATATCGGCGATTCCTACGGTCTGGCAAAGCTTGCCACGCAGGTGGATGCCGACGAGATCATTTTCTGCGGTGTCGATTTCATGGGCCAGAGTGCCAAGATTCTGAACCCGACGCGGCGCGTCTTCCTGCCAAGCGCGCAGGCCAGCTGCCCGATGGCGCACATGATCACCGCCGATGCGATCAAGGAGATGCGGAGCCGCTATGACGACCTCACGGTTGTCTGCTACGTCAATTCCACAGCGGAGATCAAGGCGCTCTCTGACGTCTGCGTCACCAGCTCCAACGCGCTGAAAATCGTGAAAAAGCTCCCGGGTAAGAACATTTTCTTTATCCCGGACGGCAACCTCGGACACTACATCAAGGAGCAGTGTCCGGAGAAGAACGTGATCCCGTGGAAGGGCTACTGCCTCGTCCACGCCGCCATCACGATCCACGATGTCGAGAAGGCCAGGATCGCGCATCCGCAGGCAAAGCTGCTCGCGCACCCGGAATGTCCGGCGGATATTTTAAATGAAGCCGATTACATCGGCAGCACCAAAGGCATTATCGACGCGGCGCGCACGATGCCGGATCAGGGGTTCATCATCGCCACCGAATGCGGCGTGCTCTGCGAACTGCACCGGCAGTGTCCGGGAAAGACATTTTACACCGTGCATCCGAACCAGATCTGTGTCAACATGAAACGGGTTACCGCTGACAAAGTGCTCGACGCACTGGTAAATCATTCCAATGAAGTTTTCGTGCCGGAGGATATCGCCGCGGCCGCGCTGAAACCGCTGCAGCGTATGATCGAGCTGGCTGAATCCTGAGAAAGAAGGGGTTTTATATGATCAAAACCGATGTTCTGATTGCCGGCTGCGGCTGCGCCGGTCTCTACTGCGCGATGAATCTGCCGCGCAGCCTGCACATTCTGATGGTCACCAAGGCCGATCTGGAAAGCTCCGATTCCTACCTCGCGCAGGGCGGCATGTGCATGCTCAAGGATGAGTCCGACTATCAGAGTTATTTTGAAGATACGATGCGGGCGGGCCATGAGGAAAATGACCGCCGTTCCGTGGAAATCATGATCCGCTCCTCCAGACCGGTCGTGCAGGATCTGATCTCCTACGGCGCCCGTTTTCACCGCGAACCGGACGGCTCGCTGTCCTTTACCCGCGAGGGCGCGCACCGGCACCGCCGGATCATCTATCATGAAGATGTCACCGGCAAAGAAATCACCAGCAGCATTCTGGAACAGGTAAAGAAACTGCCGAACGTCGTCATGATGGAATATACGACGCTGCTCGACATCATCGAAGACGGCAGCGGCGAATGCGCCGGCGCCGTTGTCCGCATGAAGGACGGATCGATCGAGAAAATCGCCGCGCAGGAGGTTGTGCTGGCGACCGGCGGCATAGGCGGTCTCTACGTGCACTCCACGAATTTCCGCCAGCTCACCGGCGACGCGGTCGCGATTGCGATCCGCCATGGGATGCGCCTGAAAAACGTCAATTATATCCAGATCCACCCGACCACCTTCTACTCTCCGAACAAGGAGGACCGGAGCTTTCTGATCTCCGAATCCGTCCGCGGCGAGGGGGCGAAGCTCTACGACAAACATATGCACCGTTTTGTCAACGAGCTGCTGCCGCGCGATCTGCTGACCGATGCCATCTATGCACAGATGGCAAAAGACGGGACGGATTTCGTCTGGGAAGATCTGCGCCCGATCCCGGAGGACCAGCTGCGGGAACATTTTCCGAATATTGTGGAACACTGCCGCGAAATGGGATATGATGTAACAAGAGAGTGCATCCCGGTTGTACCGGCGCAGCATTACTATATGGGCGGCGTATGGGTCGACCACGAAAGCCGCACCTCGATGCACCGTCTCTATACGATCGGCGAGGCGGCCTGCAACGGCGTGCACGGGCGCAACCGCCTGGCCAGCAACTCCCTGCTGGAAAGTCTCGTCTTCGCAAGACGCGCGGCACACAGCATGCTGGCCGACAACCCGGCACTGGCGGCGAAAAGCGGCCTCGATGCCGATACGCTGAAGGCATATGCACAGGAAAATGCAGACGCGCCTTATACAGATGAAGAAAGCTGCAGCGAAAGCGACCGTGTGCGGGCCGTCGAGGATTATGCCGCAGACGGCTACCAGGACGCCGAAGCGCTGCAGAGAGAATATGCGAAGCTTGTTGAAGATGAAATCCGCCGTGCCAACAGCATGATGGCACCGGCGCAGGGCAATGACAGCAGCCGTCTCGCGCGGACTGCGTTTTTAGAGGAGGCCGGCAATGTTTGATGAGACAACCATGCGTCTGCATATCGACCCGCTGCTGCTTGGCGCGCTGCGGGAGGACATTACAAGCGAGGACGTAAGCACCTGCAGCATCCTGCAGGAAGCGGTGCCGGGCAGCGTTGACCTGCTTGTCAAGGAAGACGGCATTATCTGCGGTCTGCAGATCTTTGCCCGCGTCTTCACTCTGCTCGACCCGGACACCGAGACCGTTTTTACGAAGAAGGACGGCGATGCGGTCCGCTGCGGCGAGAAGATCGGCGAGGTGCACGGGGATATGCGCGTTCTGCTCGAGGGCGAGCGCACCGCACTGAATTATCTGCAGAGAATGAGCGGCATTGCGACCTGCACGAAAAAGACCGCAGAGCTGCTCAGGGGGACGAAAATCCGTCTCCTGGACACACGTAAAACGACGCCGAACAACCGGATATTTGAAAAATACGCTGTCACCGTCGGCGGCGGTTACAACCACCGTCTCGGCCTGTCTGACGGCGTACTGCTCAAGGACAACCATATCAGCGCCGCCGGCGGCATCACGAAAGCCGTCGCCCTGGCACGCGAACATGCGCCTTTCGTCCGCCGGATCGAGGTGGAGACGGAAAACCTCGATATGGTGCGCGAGGCCGTGGAGGCCGGCGCGGATATCATCATGCTCGATAATATGGACCACGATACGATGCAGAAAGCCTGCGAGATCATCGGCGGCAGAGCCGACATCGAGATCTCCGGCAACGTAACACAAGGCAGCATAGCCGGCATCCGTGACCTTGATGTCGACTACATTTCCAGCGGAGCGCTGACGCATTCCGCTCCGATCCTGGATCTGTCCATGAAGCATCTGCATCCGGTCGGCGGTCAGAACTGAGGAAATGCCATGAAGAGTGAAGAACGGAGAAAACTGCTGATCGATCGGCTGGAAAATGCCGAGGCACCGCTGTCCGGCTCCGCGCTGGCCAGAGAGCTGGGCGTGAGCCGTCAGGTCATCGTCAACGACATCGCCATACTGCGCGCTGCCGGCAATGAGATCATGCCGACTTCGCGCGGCTACGTGCTCAGCAGGCCGGCGGCCTGCAGCCGCGTCATCAAAGTCTGCCACAACAAAGATGATGTGGAGACAGAGATGAATGCCATCGTCGATCTGGGCGGTACGATCAAGGATATTTTTGTCTACCATAAAGCCTACGGCGTCGTCCGCGGCACACTGAACGTCCGTTCACGGCTCGATGTGCAGAATTTCGTCGAGAAAATTCATTCGGGAAAATCCAGCCTTCTCTCGGAGATTACGGCCGGCTACCACTACCACACCATTCTCGCCAAAGATGAAGCCACACTGGACATGATCGAAAACCGGATCTGGGAACTGGGCTTTCTTGCCAAGCTCCAGCCTTACGAACCGCTGGACCTCACCTCGCAGGGCTGACCGCGCTGCGGGATAAATATGAAAAGCGCCTCCGGCCTGCGCCGGAGGTTTTTTCATGCCGCCGCACGGGACTGCCGGGCCGCCGCGGCTTTTTTCATGCCGCCGCACAGGACTGCCGGGCCGCCGCGGCTTTTCATGCCGCCGCGCGGGACTGCCGGGCCGCCGCGGTTTTTTTCATGCCGCCGCACAGGACTGCCGGGCCGCCGCGGCTTTTTTCATGCCGCCGCACCGATTGAGAGGGGCCGCGATACCTGCTATAATAAGCATATTATCAAAAGAACGGACAATTTGATCGGAGGTATCTGTATGTATTATATCGGCATAGACCTTGGAACATCGGCCGTAAAGCTCCTTCTGATGGAAGAAGACGGCAGTATCCGCAGAATTGTTTCACGGGAATATCCGCTTTCCTTCCCGCATCCGGGCTGGTCTGAACAGAACCCGGAGGACTGGATTGCGGCCTGCACGGACGGCATTCTCGAACTGGTCAGCGATATCGATGCGGCGCAGGTGCGCGGCATCGGCGCCGGCGGACAGATGCACGGACTTGTCGCTCTGGACCGCAGCGGCCGCGTCATCCGCCCGGCTATTCTCTGGAACGACGGGCGCACCCAGAAGGAAACCGACTGGCTCAACGAATCCATCGGCCGCGAGCAGCTGATGCAATGCACCGGCAATATTGCCTTTGCCGGCTTTACGGCACCGAAACTCCTTTGGATGCGGGAAAATGAGCCTGAAAATTTCCGGCAGATCGATAAAATCATGCTGCCGAAGGATTATATCAACTACCGGCTGACCGGTGTGCACTGCACGGATTATTCCGATGCATCCGGCACGCTCCTGCTGGATGTGCAGAACAAGCGCTGGAGTCCGGAGATGCTGGAGATCGTCGGCCTGAGCGAGCGGCAGATGCCGCAGCTTTTCGAGAGCAGCGCGCCGGTCGGCACACTGACGGAAAAAGCCGCCGAAGCGCTCGGCCTGCCGCGCAGCGTCATCGTCGCAGCGGGTGCCGGAGACAACGCCGCGGCAGCCGTGGGAACGGGCGTCGTCGGCAGCGGCGGCTGCAACATTTCTCTCGGCACGTCGGGCACAATTTTCATCTCCAGCGATCATTTCCTGCCCGACCCTTCGCATGCGCTGCATTCTTTCGCCCATGCGGACGGCGGCTGGCATCTGATGGGCTGCATGCTCTCTGCGGCTTCCTGCAATAAATGGTGGATGGATGACATCCTGCGCTCCGCCGACTACACCGGCGAACAGAGCGGCATCCTGCCGGAACGGCTTGGCCGCAGCCACGTCTACTACCTGCCGTACCTGATGGGAGAACGGGCACCGCATAATGATGCGATGGCGCGCAGCTGTTTCCTCGGCATGACGATGGACACCACGCGCGAGGACATGACGCAGGCGGTTCTCGAGGGCGTCGCCTTCGGCATCCGCGACAGTCTGGAAGCGGCGAAAAAACTGGGACTGCAGGTCACATCCAGCATGATCTGCGGCGGCGGTGCTAAGAGCACGCTCTGGAAGGCGATCGTCGCCGATGTGCTGAATATCGAGCTTACCGTACCGGAAACCGAGCAGGGACCGGGCTACGGCGGCGCCATCCTGGCGGCCGTGGCAGCCGGCGCTTATCCTGATGTGAAAACGGCCGCGGACACACTGATCAGAACGACCGACCGCATTCTCCCGGATCCGGAGACGGCCGCGCTCTATGATGAAAAATACAAGGTTTATCACAGCCTCTACCCGGCGCTGAAACCGCTGTTTCCGGCATTCTGACATGAAAACCGGAAGGGGCGCTCCTGCTTTGATTCTGTCATGAAAACCGGAAGGCGCTTTCGCTTCGATTCTGTCATGAAAACCGGAAGGCGCGCTCCCGCTTTGATTCTGTCAATCGAGTAGGAGGGGGTGATTAGCCCCGTCCTCTCACA
>Ga0256404_1009268_pt1 | contig 14230 bp, 7 predicted proteins | sample RumenRJG_01DNA_FD_185990 | JGI IMG/M metagenome (GOLD analysis project Ga0256404, IMG submission 185990) | Bovine rumen microbial communities from Lethbridge, Alberta, Canada - RJG_01 | ecosystem: Host-associated > Mammals > Digestive system > Stomach > Rumen | place: Canada: Alberta | collected...
GCGGCGGTCACCGCCTTCATGAAGATGATGCCCTTCAGCTTCGGGCTGGCCCTCGGGGCCCTTTTTTACCGCCTGTTCATCTTCCGGAAGATGCAGAGCCGCTACGAGACCATGGTGAACGACGAGAATCTGCGCCTCACCACCTGCCGGGCCCTGCGTGAGAGCACCCTTGATTCCACTGGCGGCGCCGGGCTCACCCAGGAGATGGTGGCGGCGGCGGACCTGCTCCCCCATTTTGTGCCTGGAAAATCTCCCTACGGTGCCTACAAGGGCATCTCCGGCCGGGACGGAAAAACCAAAGCCATCGTGGCGGATGTCGCCCTGAACGACAGCACCCGGCAGGCAAATGGCAGAACCAAAGGCTTTGTGAACTGCGGCTGCTGGATCCACCTGGAGTTCCAGGAGAAGAAGGAGCGGGACTTTCGCGTCCTGGGAGACGGAACCCTCGCGGTCTACCTGAAGGAGGACTTCGAGGCAGCGCACCCCGACATGAAAGCCGTTCCTGCCACGGAGACCGGGATTTCCGAGGACATGACCGTCTACGCGGATCCCGGGAAAGCCGGGGCCCTTCCCGGAGAGGAGTTTTTCCGGAAGCTCCGGAACCTCGCCGATTACACCCCGGCGGAACTCTGGCTCAGCGTCCGGGAGAACCACATGGACGTGTACCTGAAGGACCGCTTCCTGGCGCTGCCGGTCAATGTGAAGGCGTCGGTCACCAAGGAGTCCCTTCTGTTTGATCCCCTACCAGAGCTGAAGCGGATCCTGGACCTCTCTGAAACTCTTTGACACTATCCGATAATATCAGATACAATCAGACGGCATTTAACACCATCAGACACCATCAGATACCACATAATACTCTCTGACACAACTCTGAACGTCCGAAACGGAGCGGCACATCATGGGTAAGCTGAGAATCGAAGCGGAACTCTGTCAGGCGGTCAATTTTGCCCTGCAGCAGAACGGGGCGAAGATCATTCCGTCAGTGACCCTGTACAACGAGGGGGATGCAGACGAGAAGAACATGATCCTCCAGATCCGGCCGGAGCTCCCGGTCTTTCTGCCGTGGCGCGTCGGTGTGGACCGGATCCCCGCCGGGGGAAGCCTGCGCCTCCGGGCGCCGGAGCTCTCCCTCTCCGCGGACTATCTGGCAGGCCTCACGGAGAAGGTGAGCTGCCGCGTGGAATTCCGGCTGTCCCCGGACAGGGCCAGCCGCCAGCCGGCGGAACCTGCACCCGCAGTGGAATCAGCAGCAGAGGCGGAACCTGCGCCCGCGGCGGAAGCTGAGCCAGCGCCTGAGACAGAGGCCGAGCCGGCACCCGCGGCAGAGGCGGAAGCCGCACCCGTGGCAGAGGCGGAAGCCGCACCCGTGGCGGAACTTGAGGCGGCGGAACAGGCGCCTGAGACAGAAGCTGCACTGCCCGCCGCCCCGGAAGAGGACACGGCGCCCGCCCCGGAAGAGAACACGGTGCTCTGCCGGGAGATCTCGGTCCTTGCCTACGACGAGTGGCAGGGTGCCCAGGCCTTCCCGGAGATCCTCGCGGCCTACGTCATGCCCAATCACCCGGTCCTGTTGCCCATCCTCAAAAAGGCGGCTGAAATCCTCTCGGCATGGACCGGAAAGCCCCAGCTGGACGGCTACCAGAGCGGGGACCGGAACCGGGTCCGCTACATGGCGGCTGCGGTCTACGAGGCCATCAGGCAGGAGCAGATCCTCTACGCAGTGGTGCCGGAGGGCTTCGAGGAGACGGGCCAGCGGGTCCGGCTTCCGGAATCCGTGCTCCAGAACCGCATGGGAAACTGCCTGGACCTGAGCCTTCTCTACGCCGGGTGCCTGGAGGCCATGGGGCTGCATCCCCTGCTGATCCTGCAGAGCGGACACATCTTCGCCGGGGTCTGGCTCACGGAGGAGTCCTTCAGCGAGGCCGTGACGGAGGACGGCTCTCTTCTGGAAAAACGGCTCTCCGACGGTCTGCAGGAGCTGACCGTGGTGGAGTGCACCCTGATGACCTCCGGAGGCGGGGAGATCTCCTTTGAGACCGCGGAGCAAAAGGCGGTGGAGGAGCTCGCCGACTACGGGAAATTCCTGTACTGCCTGGACGTGTTCCGGAGCCGCAGAAGCGGAATCAGGCCCATGCCCCTGCGGGTGATGACGGAGGGCGGATACCAGATTCAGGACGGCGCGGGTTACAGGCGCGGAACAGGAAACGAAACCTCGGACAGCGCCCAGGAAGAGGGCGGGGGACTGGTCTCTGCCCCGGAGCTTCTCTCCGGCAGCTTCTCCTTTGAGGAGGCCCTGGAGCGGGAGCCGGTGACGAAGCTTGTGAGCTGGGAGCGGAAGCTTCTGGACCTGACGGCCCGGAACATGCTGATCCACTTAAGGCTCACCCAGTCGGTGGTGCCGCTGCTCTCCGGATCTGTCGCCGACCTGGAGGACACCCTGGCAACCGGGGAAGAGCTGAAGCTCCTGCCCCGGCCGAATGAATTCGATCGAGTAGAGTGCGAGCGCACCCCTTTCACCCAGGAGAACACCAACGACCTGGGCGGGTTTGAGGACCTGATCCGCGCGGAGTGCGCCGCCGGGCGGCTGCACACGGTCCTCGGGGAAAAGGAGCTGGAGAAGGCCCTGACCCGGCTGTACCGGACGGCGAAGGCCTCCCTGGAGGAGAACGGCGCCAGCACCCTGTTCCTGGCGGTGGGACTGCTCCGCTGGTACGAGAGCAGGACCAGCTCGGTTCCCCGGTATGCGCCCATCCTCCTTCTGCCGGTGGAGCTGGTGCGGAAGAGCGCCAGCCGTGGCTACATCCTTCGGCAGCGGGACGACGAGCCCCAGCTGAACATCACCATCTTCGAGCTCCTGAAGCAGGCCTACGGCATTGTGGTCCAGGGGCTGGATCCTCTGCCCCGGGACGAGAAGGGGCTTGATATCCGGAGAATCTTCGCGGCGGTGCGCCACGCGTGCCTCGGGGAGCCCCGGTGGAACGTGATCGAGTCCGGCTTTGTCAGCAACTTCTCCTTCTCCCAGTTTGTCATGTGGAACGACATCCACAGCCGGGCGGAGTTCCTGTCCCAGAGCCCGGTGGTGCGGAGCCTCATGGAGGGCCGGCTGGAGCCGGAAATCGCCGCCCAGTCGGAAGGGGCCGGAGCAGATAGAGACCGGGACGCAGAGGGCAGAGCGGCAGAGGCCAAAGCCAGCGGAAGCGGAGACATCGAGAGTGGAGCCAGCGGCAGCGAAGCCGGTGGCGAACTCCTCCTGCCTCTTGCGGCGGATGAGTCCCAGCTGGGGGCGGTCCGCATGGCGGCGGAGGGAAAGAGCTTCGTGCTCCACGGCCCGCCCGGAACCGGAAAGTCCCAGACCATCACCGCCATGATCGCCAACGCCATTGTCCGGGGCCGGACGGTTCTGTTTGTGGCGGAGAAAATGGCGGCCCTTACGGTGGTGGAGAAGCGCCTGAACGCCCTGGGCCTGGACCCCTTCTGCCTGGAGCTTCACTCCAACCGGGCCACCCGGAAGTCGGTGCTCTCCCAGCTGAAAAAGGCCCTGGAGGTGCAGAAGACCCTCTCCGACGGCGCCTGGAAGCAGAAGACCCGGGAGATCAACGCCCTCAGGGGAGAGCTGGACGCCTACGCGGAGGGCCTCCATCAGAAGCACCTCTGCGGCTTGAGCCTGCGGGAGATGCTGGACCGCTGGGAGGAGTACCGGCAGTTCCCGGAGTTCTCCCTCGGCGAGGTGGATGCCGACGGCATCACCGCCCGGGAGCTGGAGGAGCAGCGGGCCCTGGTGCAGCAGCTCCTGGCGGCAGGCCGGGGCGTAGGGCACCCCTCAGGCCATCCCCTGAGGCTGGTGGGCCGGACCCGGTACGACCAGCAGTTGAAGCAGGACATCCCCGAGGCCGCCGCCAGCTACCTGGCCGCTGCCCGGGAGAGCCGCGCGGCCATGCAGCGATTTGCGGAACAAACTGGCATTGGCCGCCTTTCGGAGAACCAGACAGTTTTCGGAAAAGCAGGTTCAGATAGAGCAGGTTCCAACAGCGTCGCTTCAGACAACTCAGCGTCCAACAGCGCCTCTTCAGGCGGCGCAGCTTCCAGCAGCGCGGCTCCTGAAAGCGCGGACCTCCGCGAGCGGCTCCTGGCCGCGGCGGCGGAACTGCCGGATCCCTCCGGCATCCCCGAGGCCCTTCTCCGGGAGAAGGCGCCGGAGCCGCTGTTCGGGGCATTGTCCCAGTATTTTAACGAGGCGGAGGCCCTGGAGGAGAGGCGGGAGGCCCTTCTCGCCCTCTGGTCGCCGGACTTCCTGCGGCTTGACATGGGGGCCTTTGAGCAGGAGTACAAGGAGGCGGAGAAGAAGCTGCTTCCCTTTATGAAGAGCCGGGCGATGGGCATTCTCACGGACCGGCTGCAGAGCTATGCCCGACAGCCGGTGGACACCCAGAGGATCCCGGCGCTGCTGACCTCGGTCAGGCTGTTCCAGGAGGAGGAGAAGGCCCTCGCCGCACGGCGGGACGGCCTTCCCGGCGCTGCCCGGGAGCTCCTCGCCCAGTTCCCGGACCGGGGGGCCCTGGAGGGCCTCCGGCAGCGGTACGACGCCTTAAGCCGCGCGGCGGGCAGGTTCCCCTGCTTTGAAAACCGGCTGCCGGAGCCGGCCGAGGCGGAACAGCTGAGGCGGAGCGCGGAGAGCTTCTTACGGGCTGAGGAGAAGGAGCGGCAGGCGGAGGGGGCGGTCCTCGAGATGCTCCGCCCCTGGAAGTGGAGAAGCCTGGAGCTAAGCGAGCGGGAGGCCTTCCTGGAGACCGTGTGCGGCCATCTTAACGAGCTGAAGGACTGGGTGGTCTACCAGCAGGCCGTGGAGCGCTGCGCCTACGCGGGCCTCACCCCGGTGCTCAGCCGCTACGAGGAGGGAGAGCCCCACGAGACCCTGTACGGCGCCTTCTGCCGGAGCCTCTGGGAGGCACTGGCGCGGTCTGTCATCGGCCGCGACGAGGCCCTGAACAGCTTCACGGGGGCCTCCTTCGCGGAGAAGGTCCAGCGATTCCGCAGGCTGGACAGGGAGCAGATGGAGTGCGCCAGGCAGGAGATTTACTGCCGCCTCTCCGAGCGGCTTCCGCAGGACCGGGAGAGCGGGGAGATCAGCGCGCAGCTTGGCATCCTCCGCAGGGCCATCCGCTCCAACGGGCGGGGACTCACCATCCGGAGCCTCTTCGAGCAGATCCCGGACATCCTGCCCCGGCTGTGCCCCTGCATGCTCATGAGCCCCATCTCCGTCTCCCAGTACCTGAAGGCGGAGAACCGGCCCGCGGACCTGGTGATCTTCGACGAGGCCTCCCAGCTTCCCACCTGCAAGGCGGTGGGCGTGCTGGCCCGGGGCCGGAACGCGGTGATCGTGGGGGATCCGAACCAGATGCCCCCCACCAGCTTCTTCGCAGGCAGCATGATCGATGAGGACAACCTGGACATCGAGGACCTGGACAGCATCCTGGACGACTGCCTGGCCCTCGGCATGCCGGAGACGCATCTCCGGTGGCACTACCGGAGCCGCCACGAGAGCCTCATCGCTTTCAGCAACAGCGAGTTCTACGAGAATTCCATGATGACCTTCCCCTCCGGCAACGACCGGCAGAAGCGGGTGCAGCTTGTCCGGGTGGAGGGCTTCTTCGACCGGGGAAGGACCCGGCAGAACCGGGCCGAGGCAGAGGCCATCGTGGCGGAGATCCTCCGGCGGTACCAGGACCCGGCGGCCCGGGAGCAGTCCCTGGGGGTGGTCACCTTCAATGTGAACCAGCAGACCCTGGTGGAGGACCTCCTGCAGGAGCAGTTCCGGGCGGACCCGGAGTTCGACAGCTGGGCCAACGAGTCCCAGGAGCCCCTCTTCGTGAAGAACCTGGAGAACGTGCAGGGAGACGAGCGGGACGTGGTCCTGTTCTCCGTGGCCTTCGGGCCGGACGAGACCGGGAAGATGTCCATGAACTTCGGCCCCATCAACCAGCAGAACGGCTGGAAGCGGCTCAACGTGGCCGTGACCAGGGCCCGGCAGGAGATGCTGGTGTTCACGGTGATGCGGCCGGAGATGATCAGCCTCACCCGGACCTCCGCCAGAGGCGTGGAGGCCCTGCGGGATTTCCTGGTGTTCGCGGAGACCGGCCGGCTTCCCTTCGGCGGAGGGGAGCAGGAGAGGGGCGCGGGGCGCGTCGGCGGCATCTTACAGACCCTGTGCCAGCGCCTCACAGAGGCGGGATACGAGTACCAGACCCAGGTGGGCCACTCGGAGTTCCGGGTGGACCTGGCGGTGGCGGACCCGGAGGACCCGGAGAACTACCTGCTGGGCGTGCTCCTGGACGCGGAGAGCTACGGGAGGGCCCGCTGCACCCGGGACCGGGAGCTGTCCGAGCCGGACGTGCTGTCGGGACTCGGGTGGAAGCTCCACCGGATCTACGCCATGGACTGGTGGGATGACCGGGAGAAGGAGTGGGAGAGACTCCTTGCGCGGCTTTTGGAAGTGAAGAAGGAGAAATACGGGATATGCCTGGAATCGGAACAGTCGTCAACGTCCTTGCCATCGTCGCAGGAGGAGTCCTGGGACTCCTCTTCGGAAGACTCCTGACGGAGGACTTCCAGAACGCGGTCTGTACCGCCTGCGGCGTGAGCAGCATGTTCCTCGGGATCGGCGGGACCATGTCGAAGATGCTGGCGCTGGAGAGCGGCCTCCTGACCCAGCAGGGCTCCATGATGATGATCGGGAGCATCGTGGGGGGCTGCGTCATCGGAGAAATCTTAAAGCTGGAGGACCTGCTGGAGAACTTCGGGGAGTGGCTGAAAAAGAAGAGCGGGAGCGCGGGGGATGCGGGCTTTGTCCACGCCTTCGTGACTGCCTCGCTCACGGTCTGCATCGGCGCCATGGCGGTGGTGGGCTCCATCGAGGACGGCATCAACCTGAACCCCTCGATCCTCTACGCCAAGTCCGTGCTGGACTTTGTGATCGTGGCGGCGATGTCCGCCTCCATGGGGCGGGGCTGCGCCTTCTCCGCCGTGTCCGTGGGGCTGTTCCAGGGGGCCATGACCGTGCTCGGCCGGATCATCGCCCCGGTGTTTACCCCCGCGGCCCTCGCGAACCTGTCCTACGTGGGGAACATCATGATCTTCTGCGTGGGCGTGAACCTGGTCTTCGGAAAAAAAGTCCGGGTCGCAAACCTGCTTCCCGGACTGGTAATCGCTGTGGTGTGGTCGATGTTCTGAAGATGCTCTGGGGAGGTTTCACCGGAGGAAACGGAGCCAGCAGGCCCGTAAAACGGGCGGGCGCCGTAAACGGCCAGGCGCCGGGTCCTCAGCCCCAGGCCTTCCGGCCCGCCTTGTCCGGAATCTGCATCTCCTGCCGGTACTTGTTCACCGTACGGCGGGAGATTTTGATATCCTGCTTCTCCAGGAGGGAACAGATGGCGCCGTCGGAGAGGGGCTTCTTCTTGTCTTCCCCGTCGATGATGCCTTTGATGGCGGCCTTGATCTGCTCCGCGGTCTGTGCCTCCCCCGAGAGCTCGGAGGCGGCGGCGGTGCTGGTGAGGAAATAGTTCAGGGGGTAGACGCCCCAGCGGCACTGCACGTGCTTCGAGTGGAGGGCGCGGCTCACCGTGGACTCGGAGAGGTCCACCCGGGAGGCGATCTCAGAGAGCTTTAAGGGGTGCTTGTTGCCGGGGCCCCGCAGGAAGAAGTCCTTCTGCACCTCCACGATGACCCGCAGAACCAGGGAGAGGGTAGAGGAGCGCTGGCGGATGCTCTGGGACACGTTTTTCGCCTCGGCGATTTTCTCCCGCAGGTACTTTTTTGCCTCCGGGTCCGAGGTCTCCTGCTCCATGGCCTGGTAGGCGGTGCTGATGGTAAAGGGCGGGTACTGGTACTCGTTCACCAGGATCTCCAGGTGGTCCTTCAGAGTCACCACCACGGCGTCGGGGCTCACGTAGGCCAGCAGGTCCCGGTTGGAGAAGCTGTTTCCAGGCCGGGGATTCAGGGAGCGGATCACCTCGCAGGCGGAGAGGATCTCCTGCATGGAGACGGAGAGCTGCCGGGACAGATCTGCCAGGTGGTTTTTCGCCACGGCGTCCAGGTGCTCCGCTGCGATGGTCTCCGCCAGGGGACATCGCTCCTGCCGGCGCTCAAGCTGCAGCACCAGGCACTCGCTTAAGGACCTGGCGCCCACGCCCGCGGGGTCCAGGGACTGGACCTCTCTTAAGAGACGCTCCGCCTCCTCAACGGGAATGGAGAAGAGCTCCGCGGTCTCCTCCAGGGAATCCCGGAAGAAGCCGCTGTCATCCAGCGCGTTGATGAGGTACAGGATGACCGACCGCTCGGTGTCGGAGTAGGGCTTCAGGAGGAGCTGGGACTTCAGGTAGTCCTCCAGGGTCTCCTCGGTGGCCCGGCTGTCCTGCCAGTTGTTCTCCGGGTCGTCCCGGTCCGTGTCGCCCTGGTAGTAGACCAGGTTCTGGCGGTCCGTGGAGGAGAGCCAGTCCAGCTTCCGCTGCAGGTCCATCTGCTCGGCGCTGTCGGGCAGGTTTTCCCGCTCCGAGAGCTCGATCACCGGGTTCTCCGTGGACAGCTTTTCCAGGTAGGACTCCAGCTCGGTGGCGCTCATCTGCAGGATCTGGACAGACTGGATCATCTGCTGGGACAGCTGCTGCTTCTGTGTGAGATTCAGACGGATATCCACGGAACGCCTCCTTTCCTGAAGTGTGCGGTGCATTTCTGATGTTAGAGCAAAAGGCGATATCCGGAGCGTTCCGCACTGCGTGCTCTCACGCTCCTCCCACATTCCGCACTCCCGCGGTGCACCTTGTGCACCGCTTCGCGCTCCATGTGGGGCAGGTCATAAAGCCTTACTCCCATCGGCAGGCAAGCCTGCCGTGTGAGACGGCTTTTGACCTTGATATCATAGTATATCACAAATCTTCCGGTCTCTGTCCAGAATCCTCATGGGACAAAACGGCCTGTTATGATATCGAAATTATTTGAAAACACAGCAAATATTTGAAACACTGCAAACATTTGAAAGACTGCGAACATGCAACACAAGGAGTTTCTTTGAAGGATCAGACAGTCAGTCAGAGCGAGCGGGCGCTCCTCTGGTCGTTTCTTGAGGGGAGCCGCCGCTACTTCGTCCTGGGGACGGCAGCGGCGCTCCTCATGACGGGCTTTGAGATGCTGATACCCCAGGTGATCCGGGTGGCGGTGGATGAGCACCGCTTCGGCCTCTGGGGCGCCGTAGTGCTGTTTGCCGCGGCCGCCGGCATCCTCCGCTGGTTCTCCCAGGTGCAGAACACCCTGGGGGGCGAGACCCTGGTGAAGCGCATGCAGGACCGCCTGTACAGCCACATCACCCGCCTGCCCTTTTCCTGGCACACGGAGCACTCCGCCGGGGACATTCTCCAGAGGTGCACCAGCGACGTGAACATGATCAAGGCCTTCTGCTCGGAGCAGCTGAACAACCTGGTGCGGGTGCTGCTCCTGATTGTGGTGTCCTTCTCCTTCATGTTCTCGATGAACGTTCCCATGACCCTGCTGTCCCTCCTGTTTCTCCCGGCCATCGTGGGCTACTCCCTGTTCTTCCTGACGAAGATGTCGGTCCAGTTTGCCCGCTGCGACGAGAACGAGGCCGTGCTCTCCACCATTGCCCAGGAGAACCTGACGGGGGTGCGGGTGGTGCGGGCCTTCGGCAGGGAGGCGGCAGAGGAGAAGAAGTTCCGGGAGCAGAACGAGGTCTACACCGGCGCCTGGATGAAGCTGTGCCTGCTCCTGTCCTGGTTCTGGGCCGTGGGCGACCTGGCCAGCGGCCTGCAGGTCATGGCGGTGGTCCTCTTCGGCGCCTGGCTCTGCCTGAAGGGGAGCCTGACCGTGGGCAGCTACCTCGCCTTCATCTCCTACATCAACATGCTGGTGTGGCCCATCCGGACCCTGGGCCGCCTGATCTCGGAGCTCAGCAAGTCCGAGGTGTCCCTGAAGCGCATCGCCGCCATCCTCCAGGCGGAGCCGGAAAACCTGGAGGGGCCCGCGGAGGATGCCCGGGCGGACGTCTCCCAGGAGGGCGCGGGCGAGCCGACGCCCCGGGCCGTTTGCGAGGCATTGCCGCAGGCTGCGGGCGAGCCGGCACTCAGAGTGGCGAGTGTAACAGCGCCCGCGGAGCCCCCGGCGATCCGAGGCCCGGTTCCGGGACATCACCGCGTCCCTGCGGAAGAGCTCCGTCCTGAACGGGCACCTGCAGGGGGCCTTTCTCTCGGTGATCTCTTTTTCCGGCTTCCTGGCCCTCGCCCTGGTGCTGAAGGTTGGCGGGGCCCTGACCGAGGAGGGGGCCCTGGCCCTGGAAACCCTCTCGGTCTTCATGTCCTACGCCCTCGGCATGATGGAGCCGGTGCGCTGGGTGGTGAAGGCCCTGTCGGACCTTATCACAGTGCAGGTGAACATTGAGCGCTTCGCCCGGCTCATGCGGGAGGAGCCGGACGTGCAGGACACCCCGGAGGTGACGGAGCGCTACGGCGACAGCTTTCATCCGAAGGAGGAGAACTGGGAGGAGGTCCGGGGAGACGTCAGCTTCCGGGACGTGACCTTCCGCTACCCCGACGGCTCCGTAAACGTGCTGGAGCACTTCAACCTGGAGGTGCCGAGGGGCACCATGGTGGCGATCGTCGGGGAGACCGGGGCGGGAAAATCCACCCTGGTGAACCTAGTGTGCCGCTTCTACGAGCCCACGGAGGGGCAGATCCTCCTTGACGGCCGGGACCTCCGGGAGCGGAGCCAGCTCTGGCTGCACCGGCACATCGGGTACGTGCTGCAGACGCCCCACCTCTTTTCCGGAAGCGTGCTGGAAAACCTCCGGTACGGGAAGCCGGATGCCACGGAGGAGGAGGTCCGGCGGGCTCTCAGAAGGGTGAAGGCAGAGGAATTCGTGGACCGACTCCCGGGAGGCATCGCGGCGGATGTTGGGGAGGGCGGGGGACGTCTCTCCTCCGGAGAGCGGCAGCTCCTCTCCTTCGCCAGGGCCCTGGTGGCGGATCCCGCCATCTTCGTACTGGACGAGGCCACCTCCTCGGTGGACACGGTGACGGAGCTCAAGGTGCAGGAGGCCATGGAAGAGGTGATGCGGGGAAGGACCTCCTTCGTCATCGCCCACCGGCTGTCCACCATACGCCGGGCCGACGTGATCCTGGTGGTGCAGAACGGCGCCATCAGGGAGCAGGGCACCCACGAGGAGCTGATCCGGCGGCGGGGCGCCTACTACCGGCTCTACGCCCGCCAGTACGAGATTGAAAAAAATACCTTTTGACCATAACTGCATTATGGTAAAATACAAAATGATTGTTCAGAAGCCAGGCATCAGACTGCTCAGCGTCAGACTGAGCGGCAGCCTGAGACGCGGGCGCTGAACAGATACGAAATTGCATTGCCAGGCAGGAGGTATCGTTCCGATGAACGCAGATTACCGTATGAGCACCAAGTGTGTGCAGGCAGGCTACACGCCGGAAAACGGCGGACCCCGCCAGATCCCCATCATCCAGTCCACCACCTTCAAGTACGACACCAGTGAGGACATGGGGAAGCTCTTTGACCTGGAGGCCCCGGGCTATTTCTACACCCGTCTCCAGAACCCCACCAATGACTACGTGGCGGCGAAGATCGCCGCGCTGGAGGGCGGCACGGCAGGCATGCTCACATCCTCCGGCCAGGCGGCCAACTTCTTCGCCCTGTTCAATATCTGCGAGTGCGGCAGCCACATCGTGGCCTCCTCCTCCATCTACGGCGGCACCTTCAACCTCATCTCCGTCACCATGAAGAAGATGGGGATCGACGCCACCTTTGTTTCCCCCGACGCCACCGAGGAGGAGCTGAACGCGGCCTTCCGGGAGAACACCCGGGCCATGTTCGGCGAGACCATCGCGAACCCCGCCCTCACGGTGCTGGACATCGAGAAGTTCGCCAAGGTGGCCCACGCCCACGGCGTGCCGCTGATCGTGGACAACACCTTCCCCACCCCGGTGAACTGCCGGCCCATCGAGTGGGGCGCTGACATCGTGACCCACTCCACCACCAAGTACATGGACGGCCACGGGGCCGCTGTGGGCGGCGCCATCGTGGACAGCGGAAACTTCGACTGGATGGCCCATGCGGACAAGTATCCGGGCCTCTGCACCCCCGACGAGTCCTACCACGGCATCGTCTACGCGGAGAAGTTCGGGAAGGGCGGTGCCTTCATCACCAAGGCCACGTCCCAGCTCATGCGGGACTTCGGCAGCATCCAGTCCCCCCAGAACGCCTTTCTCCTGAATCTGGGACTGGAGTCCCTGCACGTGCGCATGCCGAAGCACGTGGAGAACGGCCAGGCCGTGGCGGAATTCCTGGCGTCCCAGCCGAAGGTGAAGCACGTGAGCTACTCCGGGCTTCCCGGGGACAAGTACTACGAGGTGGCAAAGAAGTACCTGCCGAACGGCGGCTGCGGCGTGGTCTCCTTCGAGCTGGCGGGCGGACGGCCCGCGGCCGAGGCCTTCATGAAGCAGCTGAAGCTGGCGGCCATCGAGACCCACGTGGCCGATGCCAGGACCTGCTGCCTGAATCCCGCCACCTCCACCCACCGGCAGATGAACGAGGAGCAGCTGAAGGCAGCGGGCGTTCCCGCCGGCCTGATCCGCATCTCCTGCGGCCTGGAGGACAAGGAGGACCTGATCGCCGACCTGAAGCAGGCGCTGGAAGCTATCTGAATTTAACCTATCAAGGCGGGCATCCGCCGAAAATGAAGCAGGAGGAAGTGTTATGAATTTCATCTACATCTCCCCGCATTTTCCGGAGAACAACAAGTATTTCTGTGACAGACTTCACAGGAACGGCGTCAACGTGCTGGGCATCGGTGACACACCCTACGACGAGCTGGATGAAGACCTGAGGGAATGTCTCACGGAGTATTACCGTGTGGATTCCATGGTTGATTACGACCAGGTCTACCGGGCGGTTGCCTTCTTCATTTTCAAGTACGGCCGCATCGACTGGGTGGAGTCCAACAACGAGCACTGGCTGAAGCCCGACGCCATGATCCGCACGGACTTCAACATCGGCACCGGCGTGCAGGTCAGCGAGGTGGAGCACCTGCGCAGAAAATCCGAGATGAAGGCGTTCTTTGAGAAGGCCGGCATTCCCACCGCCCGCCAGACCCTGGTCACCAACATCTTCGCGGCGAAGGCCTTCATCGAGGAGGTGGGCTATCCCGTCATCATCAAGCCGGATATCGGCCTGGGCGCGAGGCACACCTGGAAGCTGATGAACGACGCGGACCTGGAGAAGTTCTTTGAGATTCCGCCGAAGAGAAAGTACGTGATGGAGGAGTACGTGGACGGAGAGATCCGCTCCTACGACGCCATCGTGGACTCCCAGGGAGATCCGCTCTTCGAGTCCAAGACGGTGTGGCTCTGCAACTCCATCGACGCGGTCAACGAGGGCCGGGACATGGCCTTCTACGTGGACGCGAACGTCTCGGAGAAGCAGAAGAAGGTGGGCCGGGACACGGTGAAGGCCTTCGGCGTGAAGAGCCGCTTCGTGCACCTGGAGTTCTTCCGCCTCACGCAGGACAAGCCGGGCCTGGGCAAGGCCGGGGACTACGTGGCCCTGGAGGTGAACATGCGCCCCGCCGGCGGCTACATGCCCGACATGATGAACTACGCCCACTCCACCGATGTGTTCCAGATCTGGGCGGACATGATCACCATCGACAGCCGGGTCCTGACCGATCCCAGGCGGGACCAGTACTGCGTCTACGCCGGCCGTCGGGACGGCGTGTCCTACGTCCACTCCAGGGAGGAGATCATGAAGAAATTCGGCGGCCGCATCGTGATGAACCGGCGGGTGACCGAGACCTACCGGGCCGTCATGGGGGACGAGATGTTTGTGGCGAGAGTGCCGGAAATCTCCGACGTGAAGGAGTTCATCGCCTTCGTGCAGGAGCGGGCGTAACCCTCGATATTAGAAGCAGGCACATCCTAGCTGGCACATAGGAACCGCCAGGTTTTTTTAGCTGGGCCGCCCCGGAATGGGGCGGCTCTTTTCTGTCCGCATTTTTCGCCGGAATTCCGGCAATTTTCAACCTCCTTTGCGACCTTCAATCGTGCTCGGCTTGCCGAGCGCGCGCGGTCAGGACAGCGCGCTTGCGCGCTTTCCTCTGTCCTGACCTGCGATCCGCCGGAGGCTCAACTCAGTGGGGGATTGTCACCCG
>Ga0256404_1009272_pt1 | contig 14225 bp, 12 predicted proteins | sample RumenRJG_01DNA_FD_185990 | JGI IMG/M metagenome (GOLD analysis project Ga0256404, IMG submission 185990) | Bovine rumen microbial communities from Lethbridge, Alberta, Canada - RJG_01 | ecosystem: Host-associated > Mammals > Digestive system > Stomach > Rumen | place: Canada: Alberta | collected...
TCGAACATTTGTTCCCTTCTAATATTATTATTTTTATTGTTCTGTTATTGTTTTTATTGTTTTATTGAAGATGATTACAGTTTGTTTGGGCGATTCATCCCGCCGCTTTAGAAGCGGGGGTATTCTCGCCAAATAGTGATAAATACAGGCTTCGTATGGAGGGCGCCGGCACAGACCGTCCGGCACATATGAAAGCGGCACTGGACAGGAGGCGGGATATGCTTTTACATGAGAAGCTCCATCCGCATCCCCTGTTTCTTCCGGGACAGCGGATCATAAGAACTGTTCTTGCGGCCTGGCTCTGCATGGGGATCTACTATCTCCGCGGAAAGGCAGGGCTTCCCTTTTTCGGCGTGATCGCGGCGATGCAGTGCATCACCCCCTACGCGAAGACCATGCGGGAGAACGGGAAAAAGCGCATAACGGGAACCATTGTGGGCGGCCTTTGGGGCGCCCTTGTTCTCTATGTTCTCTATCTGGAAATTCTCCTGGCGGGCCGGCATGACATTGAAGAAATGGTGTACCTGCTGATGCTCGGAGTCTGCTGCGGCGCGGTCATATACTCCACTGTGCTCCTGAACATCGCGGACAGCGCCTATTTCTCGGCGGTGGTGTTTCTCAGCATCGCCATGAACCACGTGACGGATGAAGCTCCGCTGGTCTATATCATCGACCGCCTGCTGGACACGGTCATCGGAGTCGCAGCAGGAACATTGATGAATTCCCTGCATTTTCCGCGTCTCAAGCACCCGGAGATCCTGTTTGTGTCAGGTATCGACCAGATCCTGTCAGGCGAAGCGCACCGTATGTCCGCTTACACCAAGATCGAACTGAACCGGCTGGTGGATGACGGTCTGAAGTTCACGGTGGTGTCAAAGGAAAGTCCGGCGATCATCCGGGAATGCACCGAGGGCGTCCGGCTGAAGTATCCTGTGGTGGCGATGGACGGCGCGGTCATGTATGACCTGAACAGCCGGCAGTATCTGTACACCGAAAAGATGGATGACAAGGTCTCGGAACAGGTCTGCGCGTTTCTCCGGCAGGGGGATATCCATTTCTTCGTGAACACCATCCAGGACCATCTGCTGGTCATCTATTTCCGGGAACTGAGGGAAGGCAGGCTGAAGGAGATCTACCTGAAGCGCCGGCTCTCTCCTTACCGGAACTATGTTCACACAGACCGGGATATCACGGAGAATGTGGTCTATTATGTGATGGTGGGAAAACGGGACGAGATGGAACAGCTCCAGGAAGAGATCCTGAAGCAGCCCTGGGCGGACGGTGTCCGCGTCGGCCTTGACGGATACGACTGCGGACCGGATGAGTGGACGCTGCGGATCTATTCCTCCGGCGCCACCAGAGAGAAGATGCTGCAGCGCCTGAAAGAGTATATGAACTGCAGCTCCATCGTGAAATTCGGGCGGCACGAGAACGGCGCGGACGTGTTTCTCCCCTACACCGGCGACGTGATGGTGAAGGAAGTAAAGCGCCGGTACGCCCCCGTGGACATCCGCGGCTGGCGGAATATACTGCATGTGTAAAAATAGAGAGGAACAGCCCTTACATCCTGCCTGCTCTGTCGGTTTCGCCGCGCAGCAACGCGGACGCCGCTCCCGGCTCAATGAGACCGGGTTCGCCTTCGCGGCGCCGCACTGCGCGGTGAAACTCTCCGGCGCAGGCAATTGGATGTAAGGGCTGTGTCCTCTCTTTGTTTTACACTGGAATTAAATCACGTCCGTCATGCTGTGCACACTGATGGTCAGGGTGGACATGTTGTGCAGCAGTGCCGAGGTGGAGGGCGCGATGACTCCCGCCACGCCCAGAAGGATCAGCATCATGTTGAAGGAAATGATGGAGCGGTAGTTCCTGTCGATGCGCTTCATCAAACCGCGGCTGATCTTCCGCAGCACCACCAGCTGGTACAGATCGTCCTCGGAGATGGTGATGTCCGCAATCTCCCGGGCAATGGCTGCCCCCTCGCTGATGGCGATGCCGGCGTCGGACTCCGAAAGAGCAGGGCTGTCGTTCACGCCGTCGCCCACCATGATCACCTTGTGGCCAGCTTCCCGCTCCTGCCGGACAAAGGAAGCCTTGTCCTCCGGCAGCACGCCGGCGCGGTATTCATCCACGCCCACCATCGCTGCCACTGCAGCCGCAGTCCGCTCATTGTCTCCGGTCATCATCACCACACGGCTGATGCCAAGCTCCCGCAGGGCTTTCAGCACTTCCGGCGCTTCGGCCCGCAGGGAATCCTCAATGCAGATCACTGCCGCGAGCCTGCCGCCGATGGCCAGGTACAGATGGGAGTACTGGGCCGGCAGCGCGGCAACCTTCTCCTTATCCTTTTCAGAACACTTCGTCTTCTCATCCTCGAACACAAAGTGATAGCTTCCGATCACGACCTTCTTTCCGTCGATCCGGCTGGCAATGCCGTGGGCCACCACATACTCCACCTTTGCGTGGCGCTCATCGTGGTCCAGGCCTCTTAACTTCGCTTCCCGCACCACCGCGTTGGCGATGGAATGGGGATAATGCTCTTCGAGGCACGCCGCCAGGCGCAGCACTTCATCCGCATTTCTCCTGCCGAAGGTCACCACCTCCGCCACATGGGGCTCGGCGTTGGTCAGAGTCCCGGTCTTGTCAAACACGATGGTGTCCGCCTCGGCTGCTGCCTCCAGGAAGCGGCCTCCCTTCACCAGGATCTTGTGATCTCCGCACTCGCGCATGGCGGAGAGCGTGGAGATAGGCATCGCGAGCTTCAGCGCGCAGGAGAAGTCCACCATCAGGACGGACAGCGTTTTCATGACGTTCCGGGTCACAAACCAGGTGAGCAGCGTTCCGCCCAGACTCCAGGGCACCAGGGAATCCGCCAGGTGGGAAGCCTTCGCTTCGGAGGCGGACTTCAGACGCTCCGACTCCTCGATCATCTTTACGGCGCGGTCGTACCGCCCGCTGCCCAGGGTCTTGTCCACCCGGACCGTGATCTCTCCTTCTTCCACCACGGTTCCCGCGTACACATAGCTGCCGTCTTCCTTGTTCACCGGCAGCGGCTCGCCGGTCATGGAAGCCTGGTTCACGCTTGCCTGACCGCCGGTCACGAAGCCGTCCAGCGGGATCATACTGCCGGTGCGGACAATGATCTCGTCCCCGGCTTTTACCTCTTCGATGGGGACCAGCACCTCCTGCGGCTTCCCGCCGTCCTCTTCCGCCGGGACCCGCATCCAGGCCTTGTTGATGTTCAGGGACATGGAGCGCGCCAGGTCGCTGACGGACTTCCGGTGGGTCCACTCCTCCAGGATCTCTCCGATCCGGAGCATGAACATGATGGAACCCGCGGTGCCGAAGCTTCCCCGCGTCAGGGCCACACTGATGGCGGCGGCATCCAGCACCGGCACCTCCAGCTTTCCTCTCAGCAGGCACGCCGCCCCTTTCTTTAAGTACCCGATGCTCTTGAAGAGCGAAAACGCCATGCGGAGCGGCGCCGGCAGGAACATCTGCCTGAGAGCCTGGCCCGTCACCGTCATCACCAGCTTTTCCTGAAACTCCCGGTTCAGCGCCCGTCCGGAGTGGGCTGGCGCCTCCACGTCCGTGCTTTCAAAAGAAAACACCGCCAGGGCCTTCAGCACACCTTCTTTTTTACCGCTGTACAGGATGATCACGTCGCAGGTGCGCTCAAATACGGAGGCCTTTTTGACCCCCTCCGCCCGGAGAAGGTACTCCTCCAGAAGATCCGCCTGGTCCGTCGTCATCCGCCTCATCACCGCGTGCACGCGGATCCTGCCCGCGGATTCATGCAGAATTTTACACTTCATACTTATTGTCCTGTCTTTCTGCGTAAAAGAAGAGCCGCCCCGCGGCAGCTCCTCCGAGATCCCTTATGATGATTATTCTGCCTCTGCTTCGTCTTCGATCTCTGCCTCTGCTTCCGCTGCCCGCTTCTCGTTGATCTCCTTCGCATCGGCCAGGATATCGTCCGCGTTCTCACGCACCCGGTCCGCCGTCTCCATGACGCAGTCCTTCGCGCGAAGCACCGCGGCGGTCGCTTCCGTATAGACCTTCTTTGCATCTCTGCTGGCAAGGATCTTCATTCCCGCTGTACCGAACAGTACGCCGCCCGCGAATGCCACAAGTTTCTTCATGCCAAATCCAAACATAGTCTTTCTCCTTCTCCGGTCATGCAGATTCTGATAGATACCCGAACTGTTCCGGTCCGTTTCGCAGGTAACTTTTATAATTCAGCATCCCGAGTCCGGGGTGCTGAACAATTATTAATATTCTACCTCTGCCTTCCCCCTGTTAATCAAGACTAAAAAGCAATATTGTCAATTTCAGATAAGGAGACAGAGAACCGTCCCCTGTCTCCTCGGTTACAGCAGATATTTCCGCACGGCCCAGGCCGCGCCGTCGTGGGCGTTGTCCGGCAGCACAGCGCCGGCGATCTCCTTCACTTCCTGCGTTGCGTTCCCCATCGCCAGGGCAAGCCCCGCTGTTTTAAGGGCCGCGACGTCGTTGTCGCTGTCTCCCACCATAATGATCTCGGAGAGAGGGATGCCGGTGTGGGCGCTGAAATCCCTCAGGCCCGTCCCTTTGTTGATCCCCTTCAGCGTGCACTCGATGTCCTCACCCAGGGACCTGGTGATCTCGAGCCTGTCTTCCAGGTGCCGGATCCTCTTCGCCGCCTCCTCCTTCTCCGCCCTGCTGCGGAAATAGGAGCCGTATTTCAGGATCTGCCCCGGGTGCACCCGCACCGTCTTCCGAAGGTCCGGCTCGTGGAACATATCGTTCGAGAACAGCGGCTGGAACGCCGCATCCAGGTACCAGTCCACATGGTCGCACTGGGGCGGCGCGGTATATGCCTGGGTCCCGGCGATGAGGATGGAGACCGCCGCCTCCCCGGAAAGAAGCAGGAGATCCACAAGCTCTTCCGCGGTCTCCTGATCGAAGGGATGCATTTCCAGGATCTTCTTTTCCCGCGCGTCATAGAGCAGCGCCCCGGCCGTGGTGCACAGCCAGCGCACCTCCGGCAGGATCTCCAGGTATTCCCGCAGCTCGGAGGGAGAACGTCCGCTGCAGAGAAGCACCATCTTTCCCGCTGCTTTTGCCTCCCCTATCGCAGCCATGCATTCCGCCGAGATCTTTTTGTCCGGTGTCAGCAGTGTCCCGTCCATATCAAAAGCGATCGCTCTGTAGCCCATCTTTCATCTTCTGCAGCTTCCCGGTAAGACGCCTGACCGGGTCCCCTGCTTCTCCTTCCAGCTTTGTATATTTCCTGTCGTCATAGGCCTCCAGAAGCATCTGGGAATACTTCCGCGAGGTGTTCAGAAGATCCCGGAACTCCGCCAGCGTGATCTGACCTTCCGCGTTGACCCGGTCCTGAAGCACCTGAAGCGCCCTGTCCCAGGCTTCCTTTCCCATGTAATAATCCCGGTTCACCTTGACCAGTACGCCCTGCTTCTGCAGATCAGCGAGGATCTGCTTCACCAGCTTCTTGTCCCGGTACTTTCTGTACAGATCATCATTCACCGGGACGCTGACGCCCGCTGCCCGGTAAACCTCCGCGATCTCCGCCTGTATTCTCAGGTGCTCCCCTTCCACGGAGGACGCGAACCCTTCCAGACAGACCGCGCTGCCTTCCGTCACAAGCACCTTTCTTTTCACCAGCTCCGCGAGAAGAAGCTCCTGCACAGCGGCTTCCGCGCCGAAATACTGCTTCAGCCGGGTCTTCAGCTCCTCCCGCTCCATCCCGGGCAGGATCGGATTCTTCCTGTGAAACTCTCCGATCACCTTCTGCGCATGATCCGCGATCTTCTTCCAGTATAACTGATGCAGGTATCTTTCCGGTCCCAGGGAAAGGATCTTTTTCTTCTTTTTCAGCTCTTCGAGGATCTCTTCCGTCTCCTCGAAGGAAAGGTTCATGCGCACCGAAAGCTCCCGTTTATCCGGAAAGCTCCCGCTGAAACTCAGCACCTCTTCCTCGGCCCGTTCCGCAAGGCTCCCCTCTTCACGGATCCGCAGGCCGTCAATGACCTCGGAGCGTTTCCGCCGGTGTTTCGGCGCCGCAGCTTCCAGGATCACACCGCCTCCAAAGGTCTCGACGGGAGAATAAAAGCGGATAATGAACCTGTCCCCACGTTTCATCGCCACCGGTTCCTCGAATCGGAACTGGGCGTAGGCCTCCTCCCCCGCGCCGATCTCCTCCCGATCCAGGAGGATCACCTTGCAGATCTTCTGGGCCGCGCCGAAGCTGATATGTACCAGCGCGTTGTTTTTCAGCTTCCGCTTTGTGTCCCCGAACATCTCCACCTTTGCGTCAGCCATCATGCCGGGGAGCAGCATGCCCGGGGCCGCCAGCACGTCCCCGCGCTCCACTTCGTCTTTTTTCAGCGTCAGGTTCAGCGCCGTCCGCTGTCCGGCTTCCGCTTCCGTCTCCGCCGCATTATGATTCTGGATGCCGCGGATGCGGACTTTCCGTCCCTCCGGGTAGACCATGATCTCTTCCCCGGTCACGCAGGAGCCTTCCATCAGGGTCCCTGTCACCACCGTTCCGAAGCCCTCCATGGTAAACACCCGGTCCACCGGGAGACGGAACAGCTCCGGCGCGCTGCGGCGTTCCGCGGTGTCCCGTACCCCTTCCAGGATCATGCTTCTCAGAAGTTCAATATTCTGGCCGGTAACTGCCGAGACCCGGACCGCCGGCGCGTCTTCGAGGAAACTCCCTTTGACAAGCTCCCGGGCATCCTCCTCCACCATCCTGCACCAGTCTTCCTCGGCGAGATCCGCCTTGGTAAATACGAGGATCCCCTTTTTAATGTGCAGCATCTTCAGGATCTCAAAATGCTCCCGGGTCTGCGGCATCACGCCTTCATCCAGCCCGATGATCAGGAGGACGAGGTCGATGCCGCCGATCCCCGCCAGCATGTTCTTCACGAATTTTTCGTGGCCCGGCACGTCGATGATCCCGATCTTCAGGCCTTCGTCGTTAGGCAGGCTCGCAAAGCCGAGTTCAATGGTGATGCCCCGCTTCTTCTCCTCCTGGAGCCGGTCTGTGTCGACTCCCGTCAGCGCCTTGATGAGCCAGGTCTTTCCGTGGTCCACATGGCCCGCTGTCCCGATTATCACGTTATGTGTCATATCGTTTGCTCCCTGCAGCGCCATTCACCGCCTGCAGTTTTCCCACAGCATTTTCACTGTTCTCTCACTGTCTTGCTGTCGCTTCCAGAAGGCTTTCCAGAAGCCTGTCTTCCTCTTCCGGGCGGACTGTTCTGAAGGACAGCCACAATTTTCCTTCCGCGATCCGGCAGATCACCGGCAGGGCCGCCTGCCGCAGCGCCATTTCCAGCTGTTCCGGTGTGTTCCCGCTCCCGCTGCTCTCCTCTTCCGGGCAGACTGTCACGGCATACCCCTTCAGGACGGCGGCAGGCGCCGAACCGCCGCCCGGCTTGTCCTCACAGGGCTCTGCCGCAAAGCGCCAGCCTTTCGTTCCCGCTGAACTTTCCAGCGACTTCACGAAAGCCTCCGCCCGGGCGCGAAGACTGTCTTCTCCTGCCGTGATCTGACGGAGTGCCGGGATCTCCCGCATTGCCTTCTCTGGATCCAGGTACAGACGGAGGACCGCCTCCGCCGCGGCGATCGTCATCTTGTCCACGCGCACGGCCCGGGCAAGGGGATGTTTTTTCATCCGGTCGATCAGTTCCTTTTTCCCGACGGCAAAGCCTGCCTGCGGGCCTCCCAGGAGCTTGTCGCCGCTGAACATGACCAGATCCGCGCCCGCCTTCAGGGCGGCAGACACCACCGGCTCATCGATTCCAAAGCGGCCAAGATCCGTGAACAGGCCGCTGCCCATATCGTAAAGCACCGGCAGGCCGGTCTCCTGTCCGATCTCCTTCAGTTCCTGGAGGGTCGTCTCCCGGGTAAAGCCAACGATCCGGTAATTGCTTTTATGCACCTTCAGAAGAGCGCCTGTGTTTTCCGTCACGGCATCACGGTAGTCCTCCGGCTTTGTCCGGTTGGTGGTCCCGATTTCTTTCAGTATCGCGCCGCTCTGCCGCATGATATCCGGCACCCGGAAGGCGCCGCCGATCTCCACTTCTTCTCCCCGGGATACGATCACTTCCTTTCCCGCAGCGATGGCGGAAAGGCACAGCAGCACTGCGGCAGCATTGTTGTTGACCGCCATGGCGGCTTCCGCGCCGGTGATCTTTTTCAGGATCTCCTCCACATGGGCGTGGCGGGATCCGCGTGTCCCATTATCCAGGTCGTATTCCAGGTTCGACGAGAATCCTGCCGCTTCCGCCGCCGCCCTGACCGCTGTTTCCGGCAGCACCGCGCGGCCGAGATTCGTGTGCAGCACCACACCTGTGGCGTTGATCACCCGGCGGAGATGCGTCCCGGGCTGCTTCTCCAGAAGCGCCGCGGCCTGCTCCGCCAGTTCCTCCGCGGTCGGAATACAGAACGCCCGGCTGTCCCCGCTTTTTTGTCCGTTCGTTCCCGTGTCTGCTGCAGCCCTGAGGATCTGATGGCGTAGTTTCTCCGTCAGGCTCCGGACCGTCTCCACGGCTTCCGTCCGGGATCCCTGTTCCGCGAGATCCGCGAGTTTCTTTATTTTCATCACCTCATCCACTTTGGGAATAGAACGGAGATACTCTCTGTAATCGTCCATTTTTGCCCTCCACAGCGAAACCACCAGTCCAGGGGCACCGCGCGCGTGTGCATCAAAAATGACCGCACGCGCCCCGGCAATAGGCCGGTGCGCGTGCGGCAGTGAAACGGAGGGGATGGGGATCGAACCCATCCGGGAGGAGTTCAGCCCCCCGCAACGGTTTTGAAGACCGCGAAGCACACCAGCACTTTTCCGCCTCCATTCAGTTGCTTCTTTTCGGCCCAAATCAAGGCTATGGGCTGATATTAGCTTATTGCGCGAGTCATTGTCAACCCGCATTCCTCTTCAGTGCAGCACCACCGCTGCGTCTGTCTTTTCTGTCACATAGCCGATCTCCGAAGCCGCCGGGACAGAATCCTTCAGTTCCCGGAGCAGCGTCTGGGCCGAAGCCTCCGGGACCGCGATCAGAAGGCCGCCGCTGGTCTGCGGATCGTAAAGAATATCCTGCATCGCCCGCGTCACATTCCCCTCGACCCGGACGCCCGGCTCCGCATACTCGCGGTTCCGGTAGGCCCCCGCCGGGATCAGCCCCATCTCGGCGAATTCATACGCCTCCTTGTGATACGGGACATTTCCCGTTTCAATATGCAGCGTGCAGCCGCTGCCCGCCGCCATTTCATAGCCGTGTCCCAGAAGGGCAAAGCCTGTGACGTCGGTACAGCTGTGGACCGGATATTTCACCATGATGTCCCTGGCTGCCCGGTTCAGCGTCACCATCTGGTCGTAGATCCGCTTTTCCAGCGCCTTGTCCTCCAACAGTCCCGCCTTCAGCGTCGTGGTGAGAATACCGATGCCCAGGGGCTTTGTCAGGATCAGGACGTCCCCCGGCTCTGCGCCGCAGTTTTTCAGGACCTTCTGTGGATGGACGAATCCGGAGACCGCAAGACCGTAGATCGGCTCCGCGCCGCTGATGGTATGCCCGCCGGTAATAATGGTGTCCGCCCGGTAAGCTGTGTCATAGCCGCCCCGCAGGATCTCCTGCACTGTCTCCTTGTCCATGCTGTCGGTGATGCACATGAGGTTCAGCGCCAGCCTGGGCGTCCCGCCCATGGCGTAGACATCCGACAGGGCATTTGTCGCCGCGATCACCCCGAACAGGAAAGGATCATCCACGATCGGCGGGAAAAAGTCCGTGGTCTGGACCAGGGCCGTGTCTTCATTGATCACATAGACGCTGGCGTCGTCGCTCTTGTCATAGCCTACGATGAGCCTCGGATCAGAATGGGTCCGGAAGCCCTCCAGCAGGCGGGACAGCGTCCCCGCCCCCACCTTGGCGCCGCAGCCCGCGCAGCTCGCGAGCTTCGTGAGTTTAACTTCATTCTCCATGTCACGCTTCCTCCGCCGTCCAGTATGGTCTGAAGGTGCCGTCCGACAGGATCTCCACCATCTGCTCCGCGTCCTCCGGGGCCTTTCCCCCGGGGAACGGTTCGCCGCCCTCGAAACGGACGCAGGTCCCGCAGCTGGAACTTAAGCTCCGGGGCACAGGCATCAGCCGCGCCCGAATGCCGGCAGCTTCGCAGGTCCTCCGGAAGCTTACCGCGCCGAAGTGGGAAAAAAAGGTAGCGATGCGGCTCATGCTTTTCTGAGGGAGAGGGTGTACTCTCCGTCCTGTTCGGTTACGGAAACGGAATAGCCCTGGTGCTCCGCGTACCGGGTCACGTTCTCCCGGGATGCCGGATTGTCCACAAGGACCTCATAGCTCTGCTCTCCGGAGGAGAGAGCCTTGCGGGTCATGATCACAGGTTCCGGGCAGGACAGCCCTCTTGCGTCGATCGTTTTCATCTTATGCTCCTTACACTTTTTCTGTTCAGACAGATTCAGTTATCTTTCCGGAAGGTGTTGCTGAAGGCGATGCAGAGCGCCACTGCAAGGCCCAGGATCACCGCGGTCTTTCCGTTTGCGGTGGGTCCCTTTCCGCTGGAAGCGAGGCCGAAGTTGTGGCAGAACGCCGCACCGGTCAGAAGCCCCAGGACAGCCACCGCACTGTCGGTATTTCCTTCCCCGGACAGCACCAGCTGACGGAGCGGGCAGCCGCCGAGCAGCACGCAGCCGAAGCCGGTGAGCAGCATCCCGAGCGCGTTCCAGAGGGCGTCCGTATGTGCCACCGGCTGTTCCGCCGCCGCAAGCTTAAAGTAAACGCCCGGCGTCACTGCCGTGAAGATCAGATTCATCGCCAGGGCGCTCACCAGGATCGCGATGAAGCCAAGGATCAGCTTCTTCTCTCCGAACAGTACCAGGTCGCGGATGCCGCCCACCATGCAGAGGCGGGTGCGCTGCGCCAGGGCGCCCACTGCCGCGCCGGCGAGAAGGCTGAGGATGACAGCGGCGTGCATGGCTCCGGGGCCTGCGCCCTCGGGAGAGAACTGCAGCAGTCCCGGCGCGCATACAAGAAGCAGAAAGAACACGACCTGGATCACCGGAAGCACGAAGCCCTCTGACTTAGGAAGCTTATAGCTCCGCTTCAGGGAATACCCTTTTCCAAGGAACCAGACGCCGCAGAGGATGCCGAGCGTGAAACCAATAAGGCCCGCCGCTGCATTCAGGTCCCCGCCTGCAAGTCTCAGGATCATGCGGAAAGGGCAGCCGAGAAACATGAGGCACCCCACCATGACAAAAAAGCCCAGGGTAAAGCGGGTCATGGGCGCGCTGCCGCCCTTCGGTGAAAATTCGCGGTTAAAAAGCGCCAGTCCGAAGCTTCCCAGTACGATGCCGATGATCTCCGGCCGGATGTACTGCACCGCCTCCGCCCTGTGGAGCCCCAGTCCGCCCGCCGTATCGCGGATAAAGCAGGCGATGCAGAAGCCCATGTTCTTCGGATTTCCGAAGAGCACCAGCGAAGTCGCTATGATGCCGATGATGATCCCGGCGATGATGATATTGCTCTGCTCGTTTTTCATAACAAGTCCCCCTTAAACTGTTCAAGTCCTGTCTGCAGGACTTCCGCACCGTCACAGGACTGACGATGACAGTGTTATCTTATCAATCCTGCCGGATGCAGTCCAATTTATTTTATTGCGTCCCGCCCGCCATTTATTATAATATGTAATAAAACAGCTGTCTGAAACAGCCCGCCCCAGTGTGTGGGGCGCAGTAAAAAGAGGACTATATGAACCACCAGATCTATCTTGACTATGGAAGCACCAGCTTCCCGAAACCGCCCGGCGTCGCGGAGGCGGTCTGTGAATTCATGACCCGCCAGGGCATGAACATCAACCGCGGGAATTACGAAAAAGCATACTCCGCCGAAGAGATGGTCTATGAGACCCGGTGTCTTATTTCGGAGCTGTTCCACGGAGAAGGGCCGAAGCAGGTGGTGTTCACCAAAAACGTGACAGAAAGCCTGAACATTGTGCTGAAAGGCTTCCTGAAGCCGGGGGATCATATCCTGACCAGCTCCATGGAGCATAATGCTGTGATGCGCCCGCTGAACCAGTTATCGGCCCGGGGCGTGGAATTCACGCGGATCCCCTGCACGGAAGAAGGGAAGCTCCTGACAGCGGAGCTGGAGCAGTATCTCCGGCCGGACACAAAGGCGGTGGTCATGACCCACGCGAGCAATGTCTGCGGCACGGTCATGCCTGCCGCGGAGGTGGGGCGCTTCTGCAGGACCCACGGATTGAAGTTCTTTCTGGACAGCGCCCAGACAGCCGGTGTGATCCCCATCGACATGGAGGACATGTGCATCGACGCCCTCTGCTTCACCGGCCACAAGGGACTTCTTGGCCCTCAGGGGACTGGCGGCATCGTTTTACGGAAGGGGCTGGAAAGGGAGATCGAGCCGCTCCTCTCCGGCGGGACCGGAAGCATCAGCCACACGGAGCTGGTGCCGGAATTTCTTCCGGACCGCTTCGAGCCGGGCACCATGAACCTGCCCGGGATCGCCGGACTAAGGGCTTCTCTTCTGTGGCTGAAGGAGCGCGGGCTCGAAACGAACCGTATCCATGAAGAAAAACTGACAGCGAAATTTCTGAAGGGACTGAGGCCGCTGGAGCAGGACGGACTGCTGAAGATCGCCGGACTGAAGACCGCCTCCGGGGACCGCACGGCAGTTGTCTCCGTGCAGACCCTTACGGTGGATCCGGCGGAGGCGGCATATCAGCTGGATGAAAACTACGGCATCATGACCCGAGTCGGCCTTCACTGCGCGCCTGCCGCCCATAAGACACTGGGGACCTTCCCCGCCGGGACCATCCGTTTTTCCTTCGGCTGGGCTTCCACAGGAGAAGACGCTGACGCCGCTCTGGCGGCCATGGAGGAGATCTGCCGTGGAATTTAAACATCTGATGGCTTATGCCGCCGTGGTGAGGCGGAACAGTTTCAGCAAGGCGGCAGAAGAACTGTTCCTTTCCCAGCCCACTGTCAGCATGTATATCCGCCAGCTGGAGGAGGAGCTGAACACCGTCCTTCTGGTGCGGACTACCAAGAGTCTGGAGATCACGCCGAAAGGGCAGGAGGTGTATGAATACGCGGTCAGCATCCTGAGCCTGAAGGACAAGCTGATCCGGAACTGCGGCCCCAACGCAGGCGATCTGATCACCATCGGGGCCTCCACGGTGCCCTCCGCCTACCTGCTGCCGGAGGTCCTGGCGGCGTACAGGCAGAAGAACAGCCGGATCCAGTTCACGGTGGACCAGGGCGACAGCCGGCTGATCCTGGACAGACTGAAAGACGGCCTGTACGACCTGGGGATCATCGGAATGGACCCGCAGGACGACAGTCTGCTGGCGATCCCCTTCTTTCTGGATACGATCGTGATCACCACCCCCTGTGCGGAACGCTTCCAGAGGCTCCGGGAACTGATCTCATCGGATCCTTCCCGGGAAAACGCGGTCCTCGCGGAACTCCTGAAGGAACCGATGATCCTCCGGGAAGAAGGCAGTGCCAGCAAGTACGCGGTGGACCTGTTCCTGAAGCAGGCAGACGTCCCCGAGTCCTCCCTGAACGTCACCGCCCGCATCAACGACCCGGAAGCGATCAAGAACATGGTCGCGAAGGGACTCGGCTCGGCCATCATGTCCATCCGCGCCGCGGAGAATTATGAAAAGCAGGGCCTGCTCCTCACCTTTCCCTTCCCGGGAGAGGGCTGTCACCGCTCCTTCTATCTTCTGCAGCGGAAAGACGGCATCATGACAGAGCGGGTACAGGAATTCAGCCAGTTTCTTCTGGAATACTTTAAACATTGAAAGCCCCCCGGAAGTATAATAGTAGATAAAAGATATGTATCATCTTTTGCAGTCCCGATAAGGAGTCGAAAATAGCTGATTACAAGCACGTTGCATGTGACATACTCCCACCACTTTCGATGTCGCTAAGAAGTGGGGGCTTCCTGTTCGACAGCCCTGATGGGCTGAGCATAAGCAGGCTATCCCCGCGTGTCCCGCGGTTCTTTACAGCCCGGAAACGGGCTGTTTTTTCTTTTTCATTCCCGATGCAGATACTTTTCTGTTTTACGCGGTTATCAGGATCCTGCGCCCTTCCTCCCGGATATTCACTGCTGCATTCACATCCCGGTCCATACAGTTCCCGCATCCGCAGCGATATATCCGCTCGTCGAGGCGCAGCTCTT
>Ga0256404_1009275_pt1 | contig 14221 bp, 13 predicted proteins | sample RumenRJG_01DNA_FD_185990 | JGI IMG/M metagenome (GOLD analysis project Ga0256404, IMG submission 185990) | Bovine rumen microbial communities from Lethbridge, Alberta, Canada - RJG_01 | ecosystem: Host-associated > Mammals > Digestive system > Stomach > Rumen | place: Canada: Alberta | collected...
TGATGCCTATCGGGCAGGGAAGAATCCGACGACGTTCCGCTATGAACTGTGCAACGGAACATTCATGGATCTCGGTGTTTATTGCCTCGCGGATCTGGTGAGCCTGTTTGGAGAACCCGAATTCATTCAGTCCCATGCCGTCAAGCTTGCCAGTGGTGTCGATGGGACGTCGAGTGCCATTGTCAGCTATCCGGATTTTGATGGCATTGTGATGGCTTCCAAGATCAGTACGAGCGCTTTTGATTCGGAGATTGAGGGGGAGGATGGTACGATCCGTATCAATAATCCCGGCATTCTTACCTCGATCGTTCGTATTGACCGTGTCACGAAAGAAGAGAAGGAGCTTGCGGAACCGTGTCCGTATCCGATGGCGGCCGAGATTCATGATTTTCTCGAAAACATCAAAGAAGGAAGAACAGAATCACAGATCGTACCGCATGCGCTGACGCTTTCGATTCTTCATACCCTGGACCAGTGCCGTTATAAGGCAGGGATCCGCTATGCCGGTGAAACCGAAGGTGAAACGCTATGAGCCGTCTTGTTGTTTGCAATGCAAGAATTGAAGGGACATCCTTCGACAGCGTTTTGATGGAAGACGGAGTAATCACAAAGCTTGCCGGCAGCCGGGAACTTTCCGCTCTGCCTGATGCCGAAGTGATCGATGTCCATGGTGCCTATGTGTCGCCGGGCTTTATAGATTCGCATATGCATCTGCTGGAATACGGCCAGTTTCTTTCCCAGCTGAATCTTTTTAATGTGCATAGCCGTGAAGCTCTGCTTGCCCGTGTCGAGGCGGCAGTGAAAAATGAAACCTCAGAAGACAGCTGGATCATCGGCCGCGGCTTCAACGAAGAACAGTTCGATGTGGCAGAACTTCCATCCCTGGAAGCACTGAATGCCGTCAGCGGAAAGCATCCGGTAGCACTGACGAGGGCGTGTGGTCATCAGATGCTTGTCAACTCGAAAGCGATGGCGGCCGCTGGGATTGATGGCGATACGATGATCGCCGGCGGAACCATTGACTTTCAGAACGGCCGCCTTTATGAAAACGCCATTAATGCAGTTCATGATGCGGAGCCGAAGCCCGATCTCAATCAGGTGAAGGAATGGCTGCTGAAGGCCATGAAGCAGATGAACCGTTACGGCGTCACGGCCTGCGGATCGGATGACTTCATGAGCACCGGCGCCGACTGGAAGACCGTTATGGACGCCTACAGCCAGCTCAGCTATCAGCAGCGGATGACGGTCCGCGTCAGCCAGCAGTGTGAATTTGAAAGTCCGGAAAGCTTTGCGTCGTTTCTCGATGAAGGCTACAGCACCGGCATCGGTGACGATTTCTTTGTGATCGGTCCATTGAAGCTTGTCTGTGACGGGTCGCTGGGTGCCCATACGGCAGCGATGAGCGAACCGTACAGGGACAAAAAGGATGAAAAAGGCATCCTTCTGTATGACGATGAAGAGATGCTGGTTCTGATGAAGCTGGCGGCCCAGTTCAATATGCCCACGATCTGCCACGCCATTGGCGATCGCGCAGTCGATCAGGTACTGAAGAACCTGAAAAAAGTCAATCTTCCGGGCAATCCGCTGGGACACGGCCTCGTTCACTGCCAGATTATGCGCCCGGATCAGATCAAACAGATTCAGGAAATGAATCTGAACTGCTATATTCAAAGTGCCTTCATCGAAGATGATGCCCCGATCCTGGAGAGCCGCGTCGAAAAGACTAGGGCGGATACTTCGTATCCGTATGCGACGCTGTTTCACAGCGTCAATACCAGCAACGGATCCGACGCTCCGGTAACGGAACCGGATGTGATGAAGGGCATCCAGCTGGCGGTGACACGGAAGACAATGGATGGAAAATCCGCAATGAATCTGAAGGAATGCTTGACGGTTAATGAGGCACTGGCTTCGTATACGTCCCGCGGGGCAAAGGCGCTGCAGATGGATATCGGAGAGATTGCGGTTGGGAAGAAGGGCGATCTTGTGGTTCTTGAAACGGATCCCCGTACGCTTGGGAAAACCGAAATCGGGCAGGACAAAGTTCTGTTAACGATTATGAACGGCGAGGTCGTCTATGACGCTAATGCGCTGGAACGATAAAACAACGATATAACAGGAGGAAAAAACACTATGAAAACAGTTTGGGAAAAACAGGATGCACAGGGCATGAAGGACATCATGGCCTTTGGCGAAGATTATCGGCAGTTTCTCAGCCGTGCCAAGACGGAGAGGGAATTTGTCCACGAAGCCAAGAAGCTGATGGAAGAAGCCGGCTTTCAGAATCTGAACCTGATCAACCGTCCGCTGAAGGCCGGAGACCGCGTTTACACGAGCAACCGCGGCAAGAATATCTGCCTCTTCGTGATCGGTGAAGAACCTCTGACCGAGGGCATGAACGTACTGGGTGCACATATCGATTCTCCGCGTCTTGATCTCAAGCAGCACCCGCTGTATGAGAGCGATGGACTCGCATTATTCGATACACATTATTATGGCGGCATCAAGAAGTACCAGTGGACGACGCGTCCGATGGCACTGCACGGCATCGTCTGCCGCAAGGACGGCTCCCGTCAGCTGATTTCGATCGGTGAAAAGGCGGATGAACCGGTGGTCGGCATCAGTGAGATCCTCGTCCATCTTGCGGCGCAGCAGATGGAGAAGCCGGGCAAGACGGTTGTCGAAGGTGAGGCTCTGGATGTACTGGCTGCTTCGATTCCGGAAAAGGGAATTGAAAAGGATCCGGTCAAGACGGCACTGTTGAAGCTTCTCAAGAAACAGTACGACATTGAAGAGGATGATTTCATCTCTGCCGAGCTGGAGGTTGTTCCGGCGGGTGAAGCACGTGACTTCGGCCTCGATCGTTCCATGATCATGGGATACGGTCATGATGACCGTGTCTGCGCCTATACGTCGCTGCGGGCGATTCTTGAGATGAAAAAGCCGAGACGCACTTCCTGCTGCATTCTTGTGGACAAAGAGGAAATCGGTTCCGTCGGCGCAACCGGCATGCACAGCCGCTTCTTCGAATACAGCATTGCAAAGCTGCTGGCGCTGCAGGGCAAAACGGCTCTGACCGATCTCAATGACACCTTCACAAATTCCTGCATGTTGAGCTCCGATGTTTCGGCAGGGCTCGATCCGCTGTATGAATCGGTGTTTGAAAAGAAGAACACCGCTGTTCTTGGCAACGGTATCGTCTTCAACAAATACACCGGCTCCCGCGGCAAGTCGGGTTCCAATGATACGGATCCGGAATTCATTGCCCAGGTGCGCCGCGTCATGGATGAGGACAATGTCCAGTTCCAGACCGCCGAGCTCGGTGCTGTTGATGCGGGCGGCGGCGGAACAATCGCCTATATCCTTGCCAACCTGAACATGGATGTCATGGATGCGGGAATTGCCGTATTGAGCATGCATTCGCCGGCCGAGATCGTTTCCAAGGCTGATGTCTATGAAGGCTATCGTGCCTATAAGACATTCCTGAACAAGATTCAGGGATAATCTTCGGAAGTGTTCTTATCAGGAAACCAGCGGGAGTAAGATCCCGCTTTTTCCATGGCTTCAGGTAAAGTGGAATTCAGGGAGAATTCTTTTATAATAGGGAGAGTCTGGAGGAGAAGGTGTCGTGAAGGTTCTGATTATTGTTCCAGCCCATAATGAACAGGATAACCTTCCTACGCTGATCCCGGAAATTCATTCCTATGGGTGGGAAAGTCTTGTGATCAATGACTGCTCCAGCGATCATACCGGTGAGATTCTGGACCGGATGGGCTGGGAACACCTGGATCTGCCGGTCAATGCTGGTCTGGCCAGCGTGACGCAGATCGGCTTCATGTATGCCAGAGATCATGACTATGATGTAGCAATCGTAACGGACGGAGATGGTCAGCATCCTCCGAAATACATTCATAAGCTTCTGGAAGGCATCGAAGAGGGCTATGACTATGTCGTGGGATCGAGGTTCGTGGAACATAAGAAGCCGTTAACGTTCCGAATGATAGGATCCCGGCTGTTATGCGGCGCCATCCGCCTGAAAACCGGCCGCCGTGTCACGGACCCGACCTCGGGAATGAGAGCCCTTGGCAGAAAAGCGCTCGCCGATTTTGCGGAGAATATGAATTTTGTCGCTGAACCGGACGCGCTTGCCTATGTCATTCATCATGGCTACCGGGTCAAGGAAGTTCAGGTCAATATGAAAGAACGTGAAGCAGGCGAAAGCTACTTTCACAACCCGATAAAATCTGCAGGTTTTATGTATAACGTTCTTCTGAGCATTCTGTTTATTCAGTAATAGAGGAGTTTCTATGGTCGTTAGTATTCCGGCAGGGCTGAGATGGGTGCTGATTCTCGCATCTCTCGGTATCCTGATATTTGTCATCTACAGTTCAGCCAAGTCCCGCATGAACGTCCGCTATGCCGTCGTCTGGATCACCTGGGCGGTTTTTGTTCTGATCGTTGCAGTCTGGCCGGGCGTCGCGGTGCGGATGGCAAATCTGATCGGAGTTCAGTCGGTCACGAACTTCATCCTCCTGTTCATGACGGCAATTCTGTTCCTTCTGAATTATTTCCTGTATATGCAGATGAGCAGAATGGATAAGAATATCCGCAGGCTGAATTATGAATTGTCGCTTCTCAGACAGAAAAAGGATGAGGAAGAAGAGAAGAAAACAGAAAAATGAACCGGAAGAAGGTAATATCTCTCCCGGTTCTTTTTTTGGCATTCAATAGATCAGAATCGCTGCTGCATCACAGGCTCATTCCGTCATGTCCATCCTGAAAGAATTCAGGCCAAAGGAAGCGGATCGCATCCGGAAAGGCACGGTCCCAGCTTGCTTCGTTATGCTTTCCATGCAGCAGAAGATCGGCTGTGGAAGTGACCCCTTTTTCCTGCAGAATCCTGTTTGCCAGCAGCATCGTTTCGACGTTTTCGGCAAGGAAGTGTTTTCCTTTCCCTTCATTTTCACCGAAGTTCAGAAAGACACGGGTCTTTTGATCCATGTCTGCCTGTTCCAGAACGGGACGCAGCTGTGCAAATGTAATATCGAGCGTTGAAGAGAAACACAGGGCACGGGAATATACATCGTTATAGGCCGCGATCATGTACAGCGACATCAGGCCGCCCATCGAAGAGCCGCCGATACCGACATGGCTGCGCTCACGGAAGATGCGGTAGTGCTCCTCGCAATACGGCTTCAGCTTTTCGGCAAACCATTTCGCCGTGATTGTGCCTTTGGATTTGAGGCCTCTGGCTTCCACGAGATTGTCAAAGGTTGCATTTGGGTCCAGCGGAACCGGGCAGTACTCTTCCAGCCTCCGGTTGCCCGTATGGTTGCAATCCTGTCCGACGATCACCAGCGGCAGCTTCATCCGATCCAGCGTATCCTTCAGCCGCCAGGAGCGGCCGTAGGTCGCAACATTATCATCAAAGAGATTGTGCCCGTCAAACATATAGAGCACATCATACTTCCGGCTGTCTTTTTCATAGCCGCTCGGAAGATACACCCAGACGCGGCGCGGCGATTGTGTCAGCGGCTTAACGGAAAGGGTGAATGTCTCAATGGTGCCCATGGTGCTTGACTTCTCCCATCCACTTGATCGTATTTTCGGTACCGTTCTTGATGCGCTCAATGTTGGAGCGATGACGGTACGTTACAAAACACCAGAGTGCTGAGAGGGAAAGACTTGCCTGAATCGGGGCATTGCTCAGCCAGCAGACGATGACCGCAATCAACAGAGAAAGAATCGAGGAAACCGAAACCATCCGGCACAGATACAGGATCCCGAAGAAGCAGAAAATCGGGAAGAAGAACTGCCAAAACACCGGCTGATGAAGGAAAACGACCAGTCCCAGCAGAAAGCCGTACGAAGTCGCCACTGCCTTGCCGCCATGGAAGCCGGCAAACACCGGATAGCAATGTCCGATGCAGCAGGCAAGTCCGGCCAGCGGAACGATCGAAGGCGTGACGTAGAACGCCAGCATCATCGAGAAAAACGCCTTGAACGCATCCAGCAGCGTCACGATGACAGCTACCGGTTTGCCGAGAACCCGGCCAGCATTGGAAGCACCGAGGTTTCCGCTGCCTTCTTTGCGTATGTCTTTATGAAAGAACACCTTTCCAATGACCAGCGCCCACGGCACCGATCCAAACAGATAGCTGACTGCCAGAACAAGTACGATTTTCATCTGCTGTCTCCTTAGCAATACGATCATTTTAGCACCTGGATCCCTGCCGAACGGGGCTGCCGGGAAATTTACGTTTTCTGCTATAATAGGTCGGCACCATGGAAAGGAACACGCATGCCAGAAAAAAGAAGATACGAAGACGACAGTATTCAGATTCTCAAGGGACTTGATCCGGTCCGCAAGCGGCCGGGAATGTATATTGGCTCCACGGATATCCATGGTCTCCATCATCTGATCTGGGAGATCGTCGATAACTCTGTTGACGAGGTGCTTAACGGCTACGGCAAGAAGATTACCATTACCCTGAACAAGGACGGCTCCTGCACGGTGGAAGATGAAGGCCGCGGCATGCCGATTGGAATGCACCCCTCCGGACGCAATACGCTGGAGGTTATTTTTACGGTTCTTCATGCCGGCGGAAAGTTCACATCCGAAGGCGGCTATAAAACAGCCGGCGGCCTCCATGGCGTCGGTGCCTCGGTTGTGAATGCTCTCAGCGAGTGGCTCGAAGTGGAAGTCTGCCATGATGGCAAGCGTGTACGCATGCGGTTTGAGCACGGCGACAGGAAGATCGGCAAGCTGCAGGATCTCGGTCCGACCAACCGCAGCGGTTCCAAGGTAACCTTCAAACCGGACCCCGAAATTTTCACAACAACCACGTTCAAGTACGATACCGTGTGCGAGCGGGCACGGGAGGAAGCCTTCCTGCTGTCCGGCGTCTCGATGACTGTCATCGATGCCCGCGGGAAGGATATTCAGAAAGAGGAATTCTGCTATCAGGATGGTCCTACCGCTTTTCTGAACTATCTCAATGAGGATCGCAATGTCATTTCGCCGCCTGTAAAGTTCAGCGGCGAAAGCCAGGGCATCCAGGTCAATGTCGCCTTCCAGTATACGGACGATTATCAGGAAAATACCTATTCCTTTGCCAACCTTGTCCGTACGACGGACGGCGGCAGCCATGAACAGGGTTACAAGACCGCCTTTACCAAGGCCGTCAATGACTATGCCCGCAAATACGGACTGCTGAAGGAAAAGGATAAGAATCTTGAAGGAAGCGATGTCCGCGAAGGACTGACTTCCATCGTCTCCGTTTCCGTTCCGGAGGAGATCCTGCAGTTTGAAGGACAGACCAAGGGAAAGCTCGGAACACCACAGGCGGGGCCTGCGGTTTCTGCCGTTGTCTCAGACAAGCTTGCCTTCTGGTTTGAAGAAAACCGCGAACTGTCCGACACGCTGGTCCGCAAAATGATGAAGGCTTCCCAGGCCAGGGAGGCTGCCCGTAAGGCGCGGGAAGAAATCCGCAAGGGTACCAAGGCCTCCAAGGCAGAGAAGCTGCTGTCCGGAAAGCTGGCGCCGGCCAATTCCCGCGATGCGCGGATCAAGGAACTGTTCCTGGTCGAGGGTGATTCTGCAGGCGGCTCTGCGAAGCAGGGAAGAGACTCCCATTTCCAGGCCATTCTGCCGCTGCGTGGAAAGGTATTGAATACGGAGAAGTGTTCCCTGAACGACATAGCCAAGAACCTTGAGCTCAATACCCTGACCCATGCGATCGGGGCAGGTCTGGGCAGTGATTTTGACTATACCGAAAGCAACTATTCGAAAATCATCATCATGACCGATGCCGATGATGATGGGTCGCATATTCAGATTCTTCTGCTCACATTCTTCTACCGTTACATGCGGCCGCTGATTGAGCACGGCATGGTGTACATTGCACTGCCGCCGCTGTACCGGGTCGCTCATGGCAAGCAGGTGGACTACTGCTACACGGATGATGAACTGGACGCTGAGAGGAAGAAGTATGGACGTCTGGAAGTGCAGCGTTACAAAGGTCTTGGTGAAATGAATGCGACGCAGCTCTGGGAGACGACCATGGATCCGGAACACCGGACACTGATCCGTGTCGGCATTCAGGATGGTGTGCTGGCGGAGAAGCGTGTCTCGGTTCTCATGGGGGAGAAGGCGGAACCGCGCAAGAAATGGATCGAAGACAACATCTCCTTCACACTGGAAGATGATTTTAAGGTGGAGACGAAGTAATGGCGAAAAAGAATGAAGTGATCGATCATACCGTCTACCAGAACGAGCTTCTGGAAGACATCATGGGGGACCGGTTCAGCCGCTACGCCAAATACATCATTCAGGAGCGTGCGCTTCCGGATGCCCGCGACGGTCTCAAGCCGGTGCAGCGGCGCATTCTGTTTGCGATGTATCACGATGGCAATACCTGGGACCATCCGTACCGCAAGTCGGCGAAGACGGTCGGTCTTGTCATCGGTAATTATCATCCCCATGGTGATACGTCGGTCTATGATGCGATGATCCGCATGTCGCAAAGCTGGAAGGTTCGGCTTCCTTTGATCGATGTCCACGGCAATAACGGTTCGATCGATGACGATCCGGCCGCTGCGATGCGTTATACCGAAGCACGTCTGGCCAAGGTGACCGAGGTCATGGAAAACGATCTCGACAAGGATACGGTCGAAATGGCTCCGAACTTCGACGATACGGAGCTGGAGCCGACGGTTCTTCCGGTTCCTTTCCCGGTCATGCTTGTCAACGGCGCCACCGGCATCGCCGCCGGCTATGCGACCAATATGCCTCCGCATAATCTGGGCGAAGTCGTTGATGCGACGATTTACCGTCTCAATAATCCGGAGTGTTCGCTCGATGAGCTGATGCAGATCATTCCGGGACCAGATTTTCCGACCGGCGGAATCGTGCAGGGAGCCGACGGCATCCGTGAAGCCTTTGCGACGGGACACGGGCGCATTGTCGTACGTGGACGGGCAGATATCGTCGAAGGGCGGACATGCAATCAGATCATCATCACCGAAGTTCCCTATGAAGTCATCAAGTCGGAACTGGTCAAGCGCATTGATGAGATCCGTCTCAACCGTTCCATTGACGGCATGCTCGATGTGCGGGATGAGTCGGACCGCATGGGTCTGAAGATTGTGGTCGATGTCCGCAAAGATGCGGATGCGCAGACGATTCTCAACTATCTGTACAAGAATACGGATCTGCAGATCTACTACAACTACAACAATGTGACAATCGTAGACCAGCGGCCGGTGCAGATCGGACTGATCGGGCTTCTGGATGCGTTCATCAATTTCCGTAAGGAGGTTGTGCGGCGCCGTTCCCTGTTTGAAAAGAAACAGATGGAGGATCGCTGCCATATCATTGAAGGTCTGATGAAGGCAGTATCGATCCTGGATGAAGTTATCGCTCTGATCCGTGCCTCCAAGGACAAAGCAGACGCAAAGAAGGGCCTCATGGAGACCTTCGGCTTCGATGACAAACAGGCGGAAGCCATCGTCATGATGCGGCTGTACCGTCTGTCCAATACGGATATTGTGGCTTTGCGCAACGAGTTTGCCGAGCTGACCAACAAGATCGAAGAAGTGAACGACATCCTTGAAAACGAGAACGTGATGCGTTCTGTCATCGTCAAAGAGCTGCGGGCCGTGAAGAAGGAATACGACGATCCGCGCCGTACACGGATTGAGGAAAATGTTTCGGCGATTGTCATCGATAAGGCGGCAACGATCGCCAATGAGCGGGTCATGGTCACGGTTTCCCGCGATGGCTATGTGAAGCGTGTCAGCATGAAGTCCTATCAGGCTTCCCTGCAGGCCGGTACGAAGCTGACGGGTCTCAAGGAAGGGGACGCACTGATCGGAACGATCGAGTGCGATACGCTGAATGTCCTTCTTCTGTTTACGACGAAGGGCAACTTTGCATATCTGCCGGTATGGCAGGTTGATGATGGCAAATGGCGCGATATCGGTACGCATCTGAATAAATATGTACGGATCGAAGGTACGGACAAGATCGTCAATGCGGTGCTGGTGCCTTCCTTTGATACCTATGCATGGATCGTGACGGCATCGGACAATGGACAGATCAAGCGGACGCCGGTCCGCGACTTCCAGCTGCAGCGCAATACCCGTGTGATGACGGCGATGAACCTGAACCCGGGTGCCGGCCTGCTGGCAGCGTTTGCTGTATACGCTGAAGATGAAGCGGTACTGTTGACGCGGGATGGCTTCCTTACAAGATATCCGATTACGCAGATCCCGGTGCAGGGCTTAAAAGCAAGGGGCGTGAAAGCCATCAACATTTCCAGAGGTGATCGTCTGGTGGCGGCATGTGTTCTTCACAAGGAGGATAATGCGCTGACTGTGATTACCGACGGTGCAGCGATGAAGCGTCTCAAGGTGGAAGAAACCGTCGAAAGCAACCGCCCGAGTAAAGGCTGTCTTGCGGCGAAGCGGCTGAAAACACATCCGTATGTGATGAAGGACATTCTCTCTGTCCATTCGGGGGAAACGGTCTCCTTCTTTGATCCTGAGGAACATGATCTTCCGGTTGTGGACATTCCTCTGAAGCCGGCAGCGACGACATTCTCTGAGCCGATTACGCTCAACGCAGGATGGTATCGTCTGAAGGACATTGAGGAGTGCCGCGTCGTTGACCGGCCGGCGGATGCGGATGATACGGAACACGACGAAGTGGAGACAATTTCGCTGTTTGACGGGGAGGAAGGCAATGGCTAAATGCATCGGCTGCGGCGCAGAGCTTCAGACAATGGATCCTAACGGTATCGGCTACACGCCCAAAGAGGGCAGCAGCTACTGTCAGCGATGTTTCCGGCTGATCCACTACGATGATCTTGGCATTTCGATGCGCAGGGGCATTGATCCGGAACGGGTATTGAACCGGCTGGAGAAGATGGACGGCCTCTTTGTGTGGGTTGTGGATCTCTTTGACTTCGAGGCCGGCATGATTGAAGGTCTTGCGCGGCGGTTTGGATCGAAACAGATCATCCTTGCCGGAACGAAGCGGGATCTTCTTCCGGATACGCTGAGTGACGGCAAGCTGCGTCAGTTTCTGCAGGAGCGCCTGAAGGAGCAGGGCATTTCCATCAAGGAAATGTATCTTCTTTCCCTGAACGGGGATGAGCAGCTGGATAATCTCAGGAACCGTCTGATCCAGGAACATGGCGATGTTGTGTTCTTCGGCCGTGCCAACAGCGGCAAGAGTACGCTGATCAACCGCCTGCTGAATACCGATGTACTGACCAGTTCGCGCTATCCCGGGACGACGATTGATTTTCATGAAATGGAAGTCAACGGGTATACATGGACGGATACACCGGGCATTGAAGTCGGACAGTCCATGGTCATGGACGTGGCAGAGAAGAATCTGAAGCAGCTTCTTCCTTCGCGCTCCATTCGTCCCCGGATCTTTCAGGTCTATGAGGAGCAGAGCTTTGCGATCGGGGGACTGGTGCGAATTGATCTGAGCAATGTGACCAACGGCAGCGCCGTATTCTACTGCAGCGAGAGGCTGAACGTGCACCGGGGAAATCTGGCGCAGGCGGATGCCTTATGGCAGAAGCACTATGGCGATCTTCTTTCGCCGATACCCAATGAGTTTCCCGGAACCATGCATGCGGTCCACAAGGAGGGCCGCAAGATGGATGCGGTGATTGACGGCCTGGGATGGGTGTGTGTATCCGGAGATGTCGGTACGCTGCGTGTCTATGCGCCAAAACAGGTGAATGTTACATTCAGAAAGGCAATGATTTGATGTTGACGAAGAAACAGAAAAAATATCTGGCAGGGCAGGCGGTGAATCTGAAGCCCCTGTTTCAGGTGGGCAAGGACGCGCTGAGCGACAACTTCATCGTGATGATTGACAATGCGCTGCGGGCCAGGGAGCTGATTAAGATCAAGGTGCTGAAGACGGCGCCGGAAGATGTGGAGGAGATCGCCTTTGATCTTGCCATGAATACGGAAAGCGAAGTGGTGCAGCGCATCGGCAGAACGATCGTTCTCTACCGCCGTAACCCGGACAAGCAGGATATCGTTCTTCCATGAAGACAGTCACTCTCACGGGCAGATTCGATCCCATCACGCAAAGCGAGCTGAAGACAATCATCGGCTGGCGCAAGCGTGGATACCAGGTATTCGTGGCAGTAAGCGGTGAAGGAATTCTTTCTCCGGCATCGCGCATTCAGCTGCTGAAGGCTGCGATCGCCCCCTGGCGTCATGTGTCGATTGCAGAAAAAGACGCAGTTGGAAAGGATACCGTTGATATCACGGATGAGGCGATGGAAGAGAAAGTCCGCAGCGGCTGTTTCCGCTATGGGGCAGCGGGTACCAGGACACTGCTTCTTGAAAACGGGTGGTATCTCAATGAGGCCGTTCATGCCCAGTGCAGTCCGCATCGGGCGGCGCATTCCATCTCCGTTGCCCGGGTATGCAGAGATCTGGCCAGGGCAAACGGTGTTGATGACCTGCTTGCCTGGCGCACCGGAATGCTGCATGATATAACAAAACGGATGAATGACGACGAGGGGAGAAAGATCCTTGCCGTCTATGAACCGGACAAGCTGACGCAGAATGTGAAGATCTGGCACAGCTATACGGCCGTCTATTGGTTGAAGAAGGAAATGGGGTTGTATGATTCAAGGATTCTGTCTGCCATTCACTGTCATACCGTCGGACATGGCAGAACCAGGCTGGACTGGATCCTGTACGTTGCGGATAAGTGCGAGCCGACGCGGGGCTATGACAGCTCCAAGGAGCTTGGCCTGGCAAAGAAGAATCTGAAGGCTGCGGCGCAACTGGTGTATGAAGAAGCGGAGTCTTACCGCGAGGGACGAGAGGGAAAAGAATAAATTCATGCAGGAATTATTGAATCTTGTTGAAAAGACGCTGGATGAGAAGCTGGCGGAAAACATTACGGTCATTGACATGAAGGGGGTCAGCCCTTTTACAGATCATTTCGTGATCTGTACGGCAATGAATCCGCGCCATGCCAATGCACTGGCCGAGGATCTGATGAAGGAAGCGGAGAAAAACGGCTTCCATGTGCGTCAAAGAGAAGGTGCGGAGGGTAGTTCGTGGATCCTGGTCGATCTTTATGACTGCATCGTTCACATCTTTACGGAACAGGCACGTCAGCAGTACCGGCTGGAACAGCTGTGGGGGGATCGTCCGATGGAAGTTTATGAAGGAAAGAAGAAAGATGAGGTGCAGCCGTGAATACACTCGCAATTGAGATGCTGGTGACGATTGTGCTGCCGCTGGTTGGCTTTGTTGTCGGTTACAGGCAGATGCACCAGGCGGTATACAATGCCGAGACACCAACGAAAAAGAAGCAGCTGAATACGCTGTACTTCCTTGTGTTTGTCCATGTACTCTTCGGCATTGTGGAGGCCGGAGTGCTGCTGTATACGAAGCCTTCTGCGGTTCTGCCTGTGTATTCGGCGATTGTGGCCGGGGCCCTGGGACTGATCGGATCCGTGATGTCAGGAAGCCAGTCGGCGAAGCAGCTGGAGCAGGGCTTTATGAATCATGAAGAACGCTATACAGCGTGCCGGAACAAGGCGGCGTTTATGGTTCTGCTGTCAGCGGCGGGAATGGCATTCCTGCTGGTGTCGGTGTTTGCGGTTCACTGAGTTACCAATATGGAAAAAGGTCATTAGCGAAAGCCAATGACCTTTTCATTAACGTTTTACTGAGCTGCGGAAGTAGGTGCCGGCGTATTGTAGAGCTTGTTGAGCTCGAGCCAGCTGGTCAGCGTCTGACTGCTGATCGGGTTATCGTCCGTCCATTCCAGCGTGTTTTCAATCTTGATCTCGCCATTGTCGTTCTTCACGGCAACAAAGGCGGGGAAGGAAGAAACAGTCCAGTCGGTATAGAGGCGATTGTAATCCATGTTTTCCACAAGATCCGTAATATCAACATATTCAATCAGCGAAGACAGAGTCAGACCGGTTTCCCGTTCCGTATCCCGTATGACCGTATCTTCCACGAATGCACAGTTGTTATCTTCACTGGTGCAGAAGAAGTAGTAATGTGTCGCGGAAGCACCGCTGTTGAGCGTATAGTCGCGCAGTGTGTCATAGTAAAGCGTGCTGCCGCTATTCTGGGCGAAGGCGCTGGTTTCCGCCAGCTCCGGCTTGTTGCCGAGATATACAACAACAGCACCGGAATAAATGGCCAGTAAGGCCAT
>Ga0256404_1009279_pt1 | contig 14212 bp, 9 predicted proteins | sample RumenRJG_01DNA_FD_185990 | JGI IMG/M metagenome (GOLD analysis project Ga0256404, IMG submission 185990) | Bovine rumen microbial communities from Lethbridge, Alberta, Canada - RJG_01 | ecosystem: Host-associated > Mammals > Digestive system > Stomach > Rumen | place: Canada: Alberta | collected...
GTCAGGATATATCGACCAGGAGGTTGTCGGTATCAAAGACGAAAAGACGAGTTCTGGCTCGTCGTCATCATCGTAAGCAGCGTAAAAAAGTTTTTGCGAATCGGGAAGGAGGCTGGGCGTTATCCTGCGTGATATACAAGGAGCGCCCGTATATTTTATGGACAATACTGAATCAACGGGTATTTTCGAACCGGGACTCTACATCATCAAAGATGATCCTGAGAACAGGGAAATGACGCTTTTGATAAGCGAAAAAATCAGGAAAGACGACAAAGAGGATGTCCCGTACTTTGGTATTGTATCAGAGACGAATCTGCCAAATCTGCTTGAAAAACTGAAAGATGTTACACCAAATCATGATGACTATCATCTGTATGAAGAATTTTTGACAGAAGGCATAAATCATGGTTACAAAATCAGCCTGTACTGTGATTTGCTGCTGTAAGAAAGGAGGCGGAGTGGTATGTCAGCAGAGACAAACATGCTTAGAGCCAAATATAACCGCACCATCGCTTACAACATGGAACTCGAACAGAAAGTACGGGAGACCCGGGATGAACTGTCAGCGCTTGATAAGAAGTACAGTCATCTTGAAGAATGCACGAGGACTCTTTGTGAAGAAGTGCTAAAAAAAGAGCGCGAGCAGGAAAGTCTTGATAAGAAAGGGCGTGACTGGGGAGCTATGCCTACGCTTGAACTTATCGAAATGGCAAAAAGATATGTAGCGGATAATTTCGGGTACTGGAAAGACAGGCTCACGGACGCGTACGAAATGTATAAAAAACGCGGCGAGATGATTGAAAAGCTGAAAGCTGAAATCAAAGAGCTGAAAACTGATACAGGAAATGACAAAGATGCAGGTGTAGAGCCTAAAGATGGGGACAAAGATAATCATCGTTTTGAAAACAATAAATCTGTGGGCAAAACAGGCACCGACGAAAACGCTGGAAACAAAAAGAAAGGTGTTGGCGGAAAGGGCGGCAGATTTGCTGATGCAATCGGAGTAGAAATTGATAACGCCGAGATCATTGAGGAAGACTCAGATATTTCTGAGAATCAGCAGGCACTTCTGAACAGAGTCAGGAGCGAATTTACGGGAAATGGGAAAAAGTCAGGACTGAATGCCAAACCGGCACCTGGGCGCATTAAGGCGGAGGAAGAACGTCAGAAGCAAAGAGCTCAGGAACTTAAGGAAGATACAAAGGAAAAAGCGGAGAAAATACTGGATCAGATGACCCAGATACAACTGCAGGCACTTTGTATAATATGTGAAAATAAAGAATCCACACTTTCAGATACCAGAGAGCTTACAGGGGAAGCAACTGGATCCGGAAAAGGCACGGTAAACACCTGCCTGAAAGAACTGACCGCACTTGGACTTGTATCCGCAAATACAATTTCCATTCCTGGAAAACCAAAGGTTACCATTGTAACAGCGACCGCGCTTGGGAAGGAAGCTTACAGGCAAAAGACAGGAAAAGAACCTGTCGAATCGGAAGCGGAAACACTTGTGCGTGAACACTCAACACTGGAGCACGGCTACGGGATCAAGGCGGTAGCTGAAATGCTTGAGCAAAGTGATTTCTTCAAGAGGAGAAACGCAAAAGTCTCATATATAAATGGAAGAAAACCAATCTCTTCCGCAAAAGAAAAGGGTGTAAGTATTATCCCGGATATCACGGTAGAGATAGAAAACCAGCCACCAATGTATATAGAATACGAGACAAACAGTACAACCGCAGAAGACTTTTATCACAAATGCAATAAATATCTGGCTGCCTCAAATAAGATGTACATCGTTGTAAGAAACCAGACGGAGCTGGAAGAAACTGTAAAACGCGTTGAAGACTGGATTGCGAAGACAAAAAAAGAAGGCAGGGCAGGAAAGGCCGAAGGATTTCAGATAATGATAGGCGCATATAAAAGCCTTGAAGCTTCTCTGTCAGCGACTGACAGTAAGGGGGAGAAGAAAAAACCGATTCCGGACTGGACAAGACGGGGATTCAACAGTCCAGGGAGACGATAAAGGAGGGTGATCACATGACATTTGGAGATTTTATGGAAGCGCTTAAAGTATTCAACATAAACGGAATCAACAACATCCGCTTTACATTTATGTCGAATTTCTGGTTTACACTTCTCGCCGGAGGAGCATTCGTGTTTACCATTATGTCGGTCAGAGACCAGATGGATAACATCATTACGGAAGAGCAGGATGTACTCTGATATTTTTGTTTGGAAAGGGGGATGCGGGCAGGCTATACGGCTTGTCTGCAGCATATTTATGAAGGACGTAAGTAACGAGACATTTATAAAGAAGACAAGTGCAAAAGACATTTCCAGTCTTATATTTTCGGCGGCAGCCCCGGCTCTTTTGTTCTTCCTCTGTATGTTTACAATCTCACAGTTTAAGAACTATGGACGGCTGCTGTTAACTCCGATTATGGGAGCTATGTGGGCTGCCGGGGCTGTGTGTGTACTGATCCTGCCGTCTGACAAGGAGAGTATCATACATGAGACAGAAGGATTTATCCTGGCTCTATGCCTGGGAGACCTTCTTTTGCAGAAGGCCATCTCGATCGTATCTGGCGTATCTGCCGATATGCTGACTGAAACGTTCAGCCAGCCGCTTCCGTCAACTACTGGAAATATACTGCCTGGATATCTTCAGTATGCACTATGGATGTTTACGATCATGATTCCCATTTCATATCTGGGGCTTCAGGGCAAGAGGCTCATCAATCTGAGACGCGCTTCCAACAAAGACAGGGAGCTCAGGAGAATCCGTGGTATCGGCGGACAGAAAGATTCAAAGCCATATTGAGCTGCAAAGATACTGCACAAAAGCCGGGGCGGTTTTTGCCCCGGCTTCTTTTTGGCAAAAATTAAAAACCTTCCCGCGAAAGGAGGTTTGTGTATCCGCGCCTGCTTTCTACACGCTGCATGTTTTCTGCTGCCGAAATTCCGGCGGCAAAAGGATGGCCCCTTCCCACAAAAAACCTTTCCAGAGGAAACAAAGGCCAGGCATTCATTCCGCAATTATATTTTCCTGAGAAAATCATATCTTCAAAAAAACCACTATGTCTTTAGAAACAAAATATTTTTGTGCGTTCGGAAAGGAGCATGTGCGTGTCAAAAGAGAGAAAAGAAGATAAAAGGCCAATTCTGAAGCAGCTTTTACTGCTGATTGTGCGGACGGCCGTAATAGCAGGTGCCATATATGTTGTGTGGGTATATGTCCTGACGCCATATAGGATAAGAGGGAATAATATGTCTCCGTTTGTCAGAGACGGGGACCTGGGGATTTTTTATCACTTTGAGACTCCAAGGCTGAATGAAATTGTTTTGTATAAGAGTAAAGACGGAAAGCTCAAAGCCGGACGAGTGGTGGCGACAGAAGGACAAACGGTAGATTTTCCACAAAACGGTGGGTTTCTGGTAGATGGATATGAACCGTCAGAAGAGATCCCATATGAGACGCATAAAGGGAAGGGCGTGAAATATCCGATTAAAGTACCGAAAAACTCATACTTTGTGCTCAACGACTTCAGGCAGCTTACAGATGACAGCAGGGAATATGGCTGTGTAAAGGACGAACAGGTAATAGGAACGCTCGAATTCCTCTTTAGAAGAAGGGGGTTCTGATGCGACAACTCATTCGATTTATCAATAACTGTGAGAGCATTTTTGTATTCCTCGTTTTCACCATAATATTTTTGGCAGGGCTTTATTCCCTGATAGACACGTATCTTGTCTATAACGGTGCGGCTGATACTTCGATCCTGAAGTATAAGCCGGGATATGATGGACCGCCGCCAGATAAGGAAATAGAAGGGACTATGGCGGGATGGCTCACGATGGATGATACCGGGATTGATTATCCGGTCATGCAGGGTAAAACAAATGAGGAATATCTGAATAAAGATCCATATGGAGATTATTCGCTGTCAGGATCGATCTTCCTTGACTCCAGGAATTCCACGGATTTTTCAGATGATTACTCGCTCATATATGGGCATCACATGGAAGGCGGCGCGATGTTCGGACCGCTGCATAAATATTTAAAACAGGATTTCTTCAAGTCACATAAAACCGGGACACTTACTGTAAAAGAAAAAGCTCATAAGCTTCATGCGTTTGCCGTTTTACGAACGGAGGCAACAGACCCGGTCATCTTTTCTCCCACTGAAAGCACTTCTGAAGCTGTTCTTGAAGAGACAGCTAAAACCGCCGTTATAAAAGACAAAGCTGACATGAAGAAGGCGAAGGGCAAAAAGCTGGTCGCGCTTTCTACGTGTCAGTATCCGGATACCGTGTATCGAATCGTCGTCATCTGTTTTTTGGACTAAAGGAGGGATCGTAATGCAAAAACAAAACAGTGTTGTATTGCCGCGTGGACATCCGTGAAGCTGCTGCCGTCAGCTCTCGGTTAGTCGCCTTTGCAGTCATTGAATGGCCGGGGGTCTCTCACTCAGCAGTCTTGGGTTTCAGAAATACTCAACATGCCATTTCTAAGAAGGAGTATCCAAATGTTTAAGAACAGAGCCGCTGCGATGAGCGCAGCAATTTTAGCACTTGCACTTGTGTCGCCGACAGCCGTCATTGCGGCACCGAATTATACGCCGGTAGCAGGTTCCGGCACGGAATGTGTTTTTGACAAGTATCTCGTCACAAAGAAGGACGCTGAGATTCCGAATATTACCTGCCATTTTACGATTGAGCCGGGGAAAGGCATCCCGTACTCAGACGGTCACATGGAAGTCATTGACCCGTCCGCTCATAACGTGGACAACCTTCCGTATACCACTGGCACTCCGGTGATCAAGGGATCTAATGCGGCAGCAGGCGATACCGACCGCGCGTATGTCGTATTCGCACCAGGTGATGCGACTACGAACGAGGAAAATAAGGTAAACGGTGAGACTGTCGCATTTATGAACAACGCCGCAACCGGAACCGGGGCGGCAAATGACGAGAAGTATGCAAAGCATCAGCTGACGATTGACTTCTCCGGTGTTAAGTTTACCGAGCCTGGCGTCTACCGCTATATCGTCAGGGAAGTCGACCCAAATCAGCAGGCTCTTACTGCTGATAAGAACGCCCGCACGCTTGACGTATATGTCACTGATCAAAACGAGAAGCTCGTCGTTTCCTCTTACGTGCTGCACACCGGAACTGATGCACCGGTTGTAAATGCAGATAAGGGTACAAATGATGCGACAAAAGCAGCGCCCGACAGAAAGCTTGATACCGACGTGGCGGATAAGTCTTCTGGTTTCACTAACCAGTATCTTACCTGGGATTCCACGTTCCGCAAGGAAGTTACCGGAAATCAGGGATCCAAGGATAAGTACTTCAAGATTCATGTAATTATCGGTAAGACCACGGGTGCGACTGTGCGTCCGGCTGACCGCTTCCAGGTAGACATGTCGAATGCCGAGACTGCTCCGAGAGCAACCAGCGCATCTGTTTATCAGGGTGCGGTTATGAAAACGGCCAACTCCGCAAGAGCCGCAGATGCCAGGACGACAGGTGAGTATGTAACCGGGCAGGATCTTCTTGACGGGCATGACTTCTACCTGAAGGACGGAGAGTCCATTATTATCCGTGGTATTCCGGATAATGCACTTTATACGTATACCGAGACGAAAGAGGATTACAAGGAGACCGATACCATCAGCGCAAAGGATGCGTCTGACGGAAAGGCGTATGCAGATGCACACAGTGCAAACCAGAAGAAGGATACGCTTGTCGGCTTCACAAATACGCGTAACGGCATTATCCCGACCGGAATTATGATTAAGGTCATGCTTCCGGCCCTGATGATGGCTGCAGGGCTGCTCGGAGCTATCGCAACTGCATTTCGCAAGAAGAAAAATGCCTGATGGACAGAGTTTCTGGAAAAAAGGAGAGGGCGGAAAAACGCCCTCTTCCTGAAAGTCTCAATGAAAGGAGCATGCCATGTTAGAGGCACCAGGAGTTAAGAAGGTCAGATTTATGGCCGCGCTTTCTGCCCTTGCTCTGGCGGCATCCATATCTGCTCCGGTATTCGCCGAAAAAAAGGCTGTGACAGCAAAGATTCCTGTCACGATGGAGGCCGAAGGGACCGATGAGGCATTTACCGTTAGAATCGACAACGAGCCGTCAAAGTTTGTAAGCGTTGACAGGCATGACATGAAATTAAAAAGTGGGGAGAGCGGCAATTTTATAGTTACCGCCATATACCCAGGCAATTACGACTTCGATATCTGGCAGGACGCGGGAACTGACAAAAGTACGGCATATGACGATACGCAGTACCGTGCAAAAGTCTGCGTGACTGAGGATGACAATGGTGTCATGAGTGCCCAGACATTCGTCTTCAGAAAAGGCGACGACAGCAAAAGTGACAGCGTGTCTTTCAGAAACGTGAGACATAATGATAAGACGAAGAATCCACAGACTGGAGACCAGTTCCCGATTGGAGCAGCCGCCACGGCAGGCCTTTCAGCGGTCGCAATGATTACAGCCGGAATAAGGGTCAGAAAGGAGAAAAAGCATGCAAAATAAGGTTTTGAGAAGATTTGCAAGCATTATCCTTGCTGTCTCTATGGCTGTCAGCCCCGTCTGCGCGGCTGCAGCTGAATCAGAAGCGCCGCAGGCAATCTCTGAAACAGTTCCGCTTGAGACCTCCACTCCTGAGACCGCTGCTCCCGAAACAGCGGTACCTGAGACTGCTGTTCCTGAAACGGCAGCACCAGAAACAGCAGCTCCGGAGACACAGGCTCCCGAGACGGCTCCACAAGAGACAGCAGTCAGAGAGCAGTCTTCAGAGCCGAAAGCATCTGAAGCTTCGGAAGCTGAGACAGCAGAGTCTAAAGCGCAGGAAATATCGGCACAGCCTGAAACAGGGGAGTCAGAAACACAGTCTGAAAGCGAGACTGAGGACATTTCCGTTCGCGGTATTCAGGCGGATAACGTGTCAGACATTAAGGCGCAGCGAAGAAGCGGAAGAGACGAGGACCCGTATGTTTCGGCTGCTTTCTACGGAAAGGGCCTGAGAGAAGGAATGGAAGCGGGTGTATCTGTTATCCGTGATGATGCGCTTAAGGCAGTAGAGAAAGAACTTTCGGCCTATCTTGCAGCAAAGGATCTCGCAATTGATAAGGTTAAGCTTCCACTTGATCTCACACTTAAAGAAAACGGCAGAAAGGCTGAGGCAGGAAAACTGTCTGTCAGGGTATATATTCAGGATATATCTCTTCTGAAGGATACATCTGTGTATCACCTGAAAGACAGCGGGGAGTGGGAAAATATCCCGTTTCAGACGACAGGCGCAAAAGACGGAAGTCTTCCATATGCCGCGTTTGATACAAACGGACTAAGCCCGTTTGTGTTTGTTAAAACAAAAGCTGCAGAAACAGAAGCTGTTACAGAGACTCAGTCTTCTACCAAGACGGCGGCTGAAAAGCAGCAGGTACAAGAAACCGAAGCTGATACAGAAAAGACCACAGAATCCGAGAGCGCTGCGGCTGAGACTAAAACTGAGGCTGGAACCGAGACGGAGACTGAAACAGAAGATGAAACCTACCGTGTTGTCGTTCCGGTAACAGGGAAGTATGAGACATCGTTCAGGAATGGAACTGATACCTATAGCCCTGGAGAAAAAGTAACGGTTACGCTTACGCCGACTCCAGGGGCTGAGATTACCGACGTAAGCGCTGTGGAAATCGACAGCTCAGATGAAGAGAAAGTTGAATTCATAGGCGATTATTCAAAAGAAGCTCTTGAGAAAGATGTTCCGTCGGTTATAGATGACGTTGTTGACACTAAGGGAACAGTAAAAACAACGGGAGAAGCAAATGGAGCATCTCCTGTGACAGTATCCTTCAGGATGACAAAAGCGCCAGTAGCGCTTCTTGCAAAGACTGTTGTAAGAGGAGTGGCATCAAGAGCAACCGCCAGGGTCATATATAATCCGAGGAGCGACCATCAGGGCTTTACAACAGCAACGCTGCGGATTACGTCCGGTGCATATAGTGGTAATGACATCATTGCAAGGTATTGTACATCCGGACACGCGTTTATGAACCCGCAGCCGGGACAAACAGGTTCTCTGAGTATTAATACCACAGAAGTGATAAATACTGCGACTGGAAAATCTTCCACAAGTTATACGTTTGACTGGTACAACTACAATGGCTCGTACCAGAACCTTCACGGGTATGGCTCATGGGAGAAAAATAAGCCTGTCCATGTAATATTCCATAAAGTGAACTCTCAGACAGGGCAGTATACCGGATCCGTAAATGGTACCAGATATATGGTCTACGAGACCAAGACCCAGGCTGACAGGATCAACAGTATCCTAAGCCAGGGAAAAACCCCAACATCTGACCAGTTCAAGAAGAACAGAATCGAGACAGTCACGATCAATGCAGCGTCCGTAAACAGCACGGGAACGTACGAGGTCGGAAAGAAATATTATGCCGTTGAGACACAGGCGGCAAACGGATACGAGCGGAGCACAAATGTTACAGCATTTGAATTTTCCGGTGCAAATGTAGACGTAAATCTGTCTGACAGACCATCGGAACGGCCCGTAAGCATCTATAAGAAATCGACGGATTCATCCGGAACGGGCGGACTTTCTGAGTACCGTCTGGCAGGAGCAACCTTTACTCTTACGAACCAGGCGCAGCCGTCTGTCGTGTATACCTTTGTATGCGGGGATGACGGAAAGAGCGGATCGCAAAACGTGAAGGTCGGAACATACACAGTGCATGAAGCCGGAACGCCGCCCGGATATTATCAGGCGCAGGATTTTGCTGTAAACATTGGACTTGATGGGGCGAACATTGGAGTCCAGGTCGTTGAAGTGAATGAACAGCCGAAAATGGGAAAGGTTCAGATCCAGAAGTCGGCTGTCAGCAAAGACTTTGCAAACGGAAACCCGAACTATTCTCTTGCAGGAGCGGTGTTCAGGCTTTCAAGAAATGGGAAAAGTTATGACATCACCGTCGGGTCGGATGAGAAAAGTCCTGTGACAGATGTGCTCTATGGCACATATCATGTGACAGAAATAAAAAGCCCACCCGGGTACACAGCAAACGCAAGTATCCCGGATGTGACGGTCAGCCCGTCGCAGAACGGAAGTGTCCAGATTATCAGGCCTACGGACCGTGAAATCAGGCCGAAGCTCAGGATTGTGAAAAAGTCCTCGATTCCGGATATGACGAGGAATAATCAGTTCTATTCGTTTGAGGGCGCAAAGTTCAGGCTTGAGGGATACGGCAGAACATTCACATTCACCTGCAACGCCAAGGGCGTGTCGGATACTCAGGAAGTCCCGATCGGCACATACAAAGTGACAGAGCTTACTGTTCCGAAAGGGTTTAAGAAAAACACAAACATCCCTGCCTGCGTCGTGAAAGATACAGAAGGGCTGCAGACATTCGAGATTACAGACGAACCGATTACAGGTACTGTCTCCGTTCTTGCAAGAAAAATTGTGGATCAGGAATTCTCTCCGTATTATGGCAAGAGGCCAATGGCTGGTGCATTATTCTCTGTGAAATATTTTGCCAAGACAGGGGTAACGGATTCAGATACTCCAACGAGAACCTGGACAATTAAGACTTTGTCTGAAATTGATGAGAATAATAAATGGCAATACATTGCCCGACTTGACAGCGCACATCTTTCTGGTAGTGGACTGCCTCTTTATGGAGACAACATCCTCCCGCTTGGGACAGTCTGGATTCAGGAAGTAAAGCCTCCGTTAGATTTCTATATTAACCCGACGGTTTACAAAATCGAAGTTACACAGGATGGCGAAGGCGTTACGTACAAACAGGGAATGGACAATGGAAGTCTTGTGGAAGTAGGCCACAAGATGACTGAAGAGGCTGCGAAGGTGTACGAGAAATATTGGGTACGTGCGCCGCTCAAAATAACCAAGAAGGACTCCATTACAAAGAACCCGGTTAAGGGTGTTACATTCCTCCTGTCCGGCGTATCAAAGTATGCAGGCGATGTTATGGTATCGGCAGAGTCTACGGAAGACGGGACGATTGATTTTGGCCTTGTAGACTATGGCACTTATACACTGCAGGAAACAAGTGCTCCGCCGGAATATATCATCGACAAGAATGCATACACGGTTACGGTCGATATCCTTGGAAATGTAAAGATCACAAAGGATGGTCAGGAAATAGCCCAGGCTGCAGGAAAAAATGGCGAATATGTCTTTGAGAACGAGCCATATCACCAGGTGTACTTCAGAAAGCTCAGTACATACGGAACCGGGATTTCGGTAGCGGGAGCAGAATTTAGGCTTACCGGGACATCTGATTACAAAAATGAGCTTGATCTTCAGGCCAAATCAGGGGATGACGGCTACACGCTGTTTGAGAAGGTTGAACCTGGGGACTATACCCTGGCAGAAACTGCAGCACCAACAGGGTATGAGCTGAATAAAACTGTATATCAGGTGCGCGTGAACAAAGACGGCACATTTACAATCAACGGACTTAAACAGACTGAAGAATCGTTTGGTACGGATCAGGTAAAGGTTAAGGTCTACGACTATCTCGACAAACCGACAGGCGGAGAGATCGAACTGACCAAGGTCTGGAATGATGGAAAGACTGCATCTGAACGGCCAAAACCGGAGCAGGTCACGATGTCCGTATCCACCAAAATGCCATCTAAGAGTATTTATGGGTATGGCCTGGAATATAACGCAAACGGCGGGCAGTTCCCAGGCGGAACAACATCAAACACTGTTTACTATAGTGGAAAGATCATTGCAATGGGTGCGTATAAGGTACCGTCACGGGCTGGATACAAACTGACTGGCTGGAAAGACGCTGGTGGGAATGCATATGCACTTGACGGTGCGAACAACTCAGTAGATGCTGTCGATACCGATAGAACGATCTACGCGCAGTGGGAACCTTTACAGCGCACAGTCACTGTAAACGCATATAAGTGGCTTGCCGGATCAAGCAGCTGGCAGATGTTCAGCAGTCAGAAGTACACGGCAAATGTCGACTCGACATTTAACGTTGCATCGCATCTCCCAGGCATGCCGACTGGATATCATGATGCAGGAAACACATGGGAATCAAGCCATGGTGCTTCATTTACTGTAAAAGATGATACAGAAGTACACATACATGTGCGTCCGAACGTCATGAACTGTGTATTTAACGCGAATGGCGGGACAGGTACATATACAATGACATTTACGTCTGATACTGGTGCATCATTCGGTAATGCAAGAGTATCCAGACAATATTACACATTCCTTGGCTGGTCGAGTTCTCCAAATGGTGGAGTAGAATACCCGAACAACTGCGGTGTTGCTAACGGTTGGATTACCAATGGAGGAACAAAGACTCTATATGCAGTGTGGCAATATACGCCTCCAACGTATACGGTTACTGTAAATGGAGCAGCTCATTCAGGGCATCCGGGAGATCAGGTAACATTCGGAATTCCTGGTAACACTGGATACACTTTTAATGGCTGGACTCAATCCGGCGCGGGAACGTTAAACAATAATACAACCTTTACTATCGGATGGGGAGATGCAACCCTTACGCCAAAGTGGACGGCAAAAACATATACCTTGTACCTGGATCCGAATGGTGGGTTCTATTACCAAAGAAATGATGGCTCTGGACATGGCGGAGACAATCATTACAAATATGTAAAAACAAGATCGGATTATTTCAAATTTGGAAGTACGCAAAACAATAACATAAGTGTACAGGCTCCAGACAATGAAAATAGAAGGTTAAAAATTGCTGGCTATTATACTGCAGCAAAAGGCGGTACAAAAGTCTTTAATGCTAATGGCTCCTTCGTTGCTGGTGCTTTCTGGAGTTCTGACGGCAGATATATTCATGATGGCGACCTTAAAGTGTACGCCCATTGGACGAAGAAATAATCAGGAGGGGCCGGCGATATGCCGGTCCCTTCCAGAAGAATCTTAGGAAGGAGAATAAGTGCTATGACTCATGAGCACAGGCTATTGATATTTCCTGCCCTGCTGGCATTGATCATGATGCTGATGGCGTTTTTCGTACGTCCGGCATACGCCAGCAATGCGACATACAGCACGCTGGACGGTAATGGGTGGGTAAAAGTAGACGATAATACCTGGACAAAATCTGACAGCCAGGGAAACGTAATCGTCACACTGAAGACACAGGGAAATGTCTGGAAGTATTACTTCCATGTAGATGACCCGGATGCGGTCTTCTATGCATGGGAAGACAGTGTTCCGGACGGGTATCAGATCGTGGACAGCAAGGGAGCAAGAACGTCCCCGATATCGATCAATCACAAGGATGGGACTGACGGAGTGATCACAAACTCGACTCAGTCTGGGTATCACTATGGTAGCATCCTGCTTACCAAAAAGGTCACGGGAGCAGCAGACAAGACAAAGGTATTCCACTTCACAGTCACTGTTACGGCTTCTGATGCAAATGGCACAAAGCTGATCAATGATGCCAAATCATTCGGGGATGTTCCTTTCACCAACGGTGTCGGAAAAGTCGACCTTAAGGCAGGAGAGACAGTATATATGTCCGGTATTCCACAGGGATCTACGTGGAAAATAGAGGAAATGCCAGACAGTGATTATAAAACATCGTTTTCGACAAATACCGGGGTTTCGTCAAACTCCGGATCTGTCCAAGGCGTTGTCCCGTCTGATTCAGATCAGACAATAAGCGTGGTATGCACGAATGAAAACATTCACGTAGAGCCGCAATACGGACATCTGGCTGTCTCAAAGACGGTTAAAAACGGTGATCCGTCAGATAAGTTTGGTTTCCTTGCTACATTCTGGAATCTGAAGGCAGGAGAGAAATATACTGCATCCCTGACTGCAAAGGACGGTACAAAGACTCAGCAGAGCTTTACAGCAAATCCGGCAAAGATGGGAAGCCTGTCCTTTATGCTTTCGGATGGCGGACATATTGATTTCGCGGGGCTTCCGGAGGGTACGCAGTACCAGGTAAAAGAATCAAAATCTGACGGGTACGCTGCGTCGTTTAAAATAACGGGAAGTGGCGTCACATCTGTCACTCCAGAAAAGTCAAATGTAGGATCCGGAGATCTCACAACTGCAAAAGAGACACTGGATCTGCGCTCAGACGGAACAGCGGAGAACGCTACCATTGGTTTTACAAATGAAAAGGTAGGCGGATTCTCCGTAAAGAAAGTCGCGGTGGATGGCATCGATACAGACACCTTCCATTTTACAGCTGCTCTGTGGGGGCTTAAGCCATCCGTAGAATATACAGCCGTTCTGACAGAAAAAGATGGTACAACATCCGATCTTTCTTTTAAGTCAGGAGGCTCCGGCATGGGAACAATCAGCTTTGACCTGACAAACGGCGCAGAGCTGAGTATTGATTCTCTTCCGGCAGGCGCACAGTATCAGATAAGCGAGTCGGCAACAGAAGGATATACGTCTTCCTATAAGATATCAGGGGAAGGGGTAAAAGCCGCAAAGACTGAAAACGCCAATACATATCAGAACACTGGCCTTACGACCGCGAAAGAGACTGTTGATGCTGTCACGGTCGGAGGGAAAAAGACGGCTGAACATGCCCTTGTCGTATTCACAAACCAGGGAAGCAAAGATAATGCTTCCGGAGGGTTTACTGTCGTAAAAAAGATTTCAGGCACCAGTGTTAACGATAAGTTCGGATTCACGGCTTCTCTTTATGGCCTGAAGGCAGGTACGAAATATACTGCTGCCATAACGGACAAAGACGGACTTACAGAGACGAAAGAATACACGGCAGCAGGCGACGGTACAGGCGAGCTCCCGTTTACTCTTGGCGATGGAGACAAGGCATACTTTGGTGGTCTTCCTGTTGGCTCCAAATACAGCGTAGAAGAGGAAGCGTCTGCGTATTATACGGCATCCTATAAGATTTCAGGAACAGGCATTATTGCCGCAAAGCAGGAAGCCGCAAACACGGCACCGGACAAAGCCCTTTCAACCGACGTGGAAACGCTTGACAGGCTTCAGGATGGAACGACAGAGGACGCAACGATAACATTCACCAATACTGACAGTGACAAGACGAAAAAGGGATCGCTTACTGTCACAAAAAAGAATGACGGAGGAACGCTTTCAGATGCATTCGCATTTGAAGCACGGTTTACCGGACTCCGTGGAAACTATACGTATACTGCAAACATC
>Ga0256404_1009284_pt1 | contig 14205 bp, 8 predicted proteins | sample RumenRJG_01DNA_FD_185990 | JGI IMG/M metagenome (GOLD analysis project Ga0256404, IMG submission 185990) | Bovine rumen microbial communities from Lethbridge, Alberta, Canada - RJG_01 | ecosystem: Host-associated > Mammals > Digestive system > Stomach > Rumen | place: Canada: Alberta | collected...
ATGCTCTCGCGCAGCATTTCCGGATGCTTTACGCCCTTTGAGCGGACCTACTGCATGTTTGCCCTAGGCTCTGTATTTTTCATCTTGGGAGCGCTGATCGAAGTCCGGGGATCCGTTTCTCTCCTGGTGCAGCCGCTGAAATCTGCAGAGTTTCTGTATGCAGTCCTTTTCCTGGGCTCCCTTTCCTCTGTGGTTGCCTTCTTCTGCCAGAATTTCTATATCACTTACCTGAGTATGCCGGAGAGTGTTGTATTTTCAAACCTGACCACAGTCGTGACCATCATCAGCGGCGTGTTGTTCCTGCATGATCCCTTTACGATCCTGACGATTCCCGCTGTCCTGATGATCATTGCCGGCATCGTCGGCGTCCAGCTATCCGGTCATCAGAAAGAAACCTGAGAGAAGGGGCTGTTGCACTAATAGCACAGCGTACAACAATCCCCTTCTACGGTTCCCCTCCCGCTCCCGTTTTCGCACTCATTCAATTAACCGAAGTTCGGATGAGAAGTCAATGAAGCGAAAACGCTCGCTGCGGGCCGACGACGTCCGTAGAAGGGGATTTTGTACGCTTATGTTTCGCTATTGCAGCAGCCCCTTTAATATTCAGTGGTTAAAGATCAGGTCTGACCCGCCGGCGGCACATCCGTGTCCGCGGGCTCTTTTGTTTCTTCCGGTGCCTTCTCCTTTCCGGCTTCCTTCCTGAGGAGCTTTTCTTCCTTTTTCTGTCTCTTCAGCTCTTTTTTCCGCTCCCGTTTTTCCCTCCGGGCTTCTCTCGAATCCCTTCCAAAAATCGCGGTAATGATCTTTACGATTGCCACGATCACCAGGATGAACAGAATGATACCCGGCAGGTTGCTGATGATATCGATCAGCAGATCGGTCACGGTATCCATCAGATCCAGCAGATTCTGACGGAACTTTGCGCTCACACGCTCCGCGAAGGTTGCTTCCTTCGTCTCCTGCAGCACCTGTACCTCCTGCAGGTCGATCCATACCGTGCTGTAAGCCACCTGATTGTCATAGACTCTTAAGGAGCTCTTGATGCTCTCCAGCTCATAGCGGATATCGGAAAGACGGCTCTCCAGGGCAATGATGCTCTCGATGCTGTCCGCTTCCGCCAACAGCTCCATCAGACGGTCACGCTCCACTTCCAGCGTCTCCACCCGCGCTTCAAGGTCCGTATAACGAAGTGTGATGTCCTGTGTGCTTTCCGAGCGGTTTGTGACCTTGGCTCCGGTCAATGCAGTCTCAAGGAACGCATCCAGCCGGTCATTGGGGACCCGGACCGTCATGTTCATGCTGCGGGCGGCTCTTCCGTAATACCCGCTGTCATGGGCGTCGGACTGCTCGATGTATCCCTGTACCTCGGCGACCCGCTGGCGGATATTGCTGACAACGGCATCATATTCCGTGGTCTGCAGAGACAGGTTTACGTTTTTGATCAGCTTGCGGGAGACGGGCGTATCCTCTGATGCCGTTCCGGACAGCTCGTCCTCTGACAGGGCATCTCCGGTCTTTGCAGACGCAGCGGTCGTTTCCGCCATCGTCATCGTGCTGTTGGCTCCGCCGCCTGCCATCATGGACTGCGGCGCCATAGGAGCGGCAGCCATTGCGACATCATCGTCTTCGTAGGCCGCCTCCGCGGCAGCCCAGGTCTCTGCTACATAGGAGTCGTTTCTGCCGCTTTTGGAGCCGCAGCCCCAAAGCAGGGTGAGAATGAGAAAACCGGTAATGATTCTTCCATAATTCTTTTTCACGTCGTCACCTCCCTGGTAAAAATATGCTATTTTCCTCGTGTTTGTTCGCATCCCTGACAATTATTGGTATGATACGGATTTCTACGCGCTTCGCGCTCTCGAAATCCTCCAAACACTCGGAAATCGCATCGCTCACTCCGTTCCCACTGCTTTTTTCCTCGTGTTTGTTCGCGGTCTGAGAAGTCGAAATCGTCCACGTGTAAACACGTGTCCGCTTCCGCTTCTATCCCGCTTGTATCATACATAGTATAGCAGATCCGTATAGTCCGGATACGGCCAGTACTTTTTGTCGATCATGACCTCCAGCTCGTCGACCAGCCGGCGCTCTTCCTCCATGAGCGGGATCGTGTTGCGGTAGGTGTGCATGCCTTCCTGCTCCGGATCGTCGATTTTGATCGATGCGGAGTCGGAGATTTTTTCGTTGTTGATGCACAGCGCCCGGACGTGCTCGTTGATGGCGTTCAGGATCTTGCGCTCGTGGTCCACATTCAGCCCCAGTGCAGTTTTTGATTCTATACCGCGGGCCATTTCGCTGCCGGCGCGGATCGCTGCCGGGATGATCTCCTTGTCGGTGATCAGCAGCATGGTCCTGGCTTCGATGTTGACGATCTTCGTATACTCGGTAAGCCCGATGTTCTTTCTGGCTTCGATCTCCTCTACGGAGAGGATCCCGTGCCGCTTGAACAGCTCTACGTTTTTCGCGTCATCATAATGGATGAATGCCTCCGGCGTGGAGCGGAAGTTGCATAAGCCCCGTTCCTTTGCCTCGGCCATCCAGGCGTTTCCGTAGCCGTTGCCGTCAAAGAAGATGCGCTCGTGGCTCTTAAGCTCTTCGGTGACGAGCTTCATCAGCTCATCGTGCAGGTTTTTGTGTCCCTTGAATGCTTCCAGCCGGTCCGCATAGACTCTGAGGCTTTCCGCTACGGAGGTGTTGATGATGTAGTTGGTGCAGGAAACATTGTCAGAGGAGCCCGGCATACGGAACTCGAAGCGGTTTCCGGTAAATGCAAACGGCGAGGTGCGGTTTCTGTCATCATCTCCGCGCTCCCCGTGCATCAGCCGGCCCGCGGAAGCATTCGCGTCGCTTACGGCCCTTGCGGGGTCAGTTCCGTGGATCAGCGCCTCCACCAGGCTCATCAGGCGTCTTCCGAGATACATGGAAATGATCGCCGGCGGCGCCTCGTTGCCGCCAAGACGGTGGTCATTGCCCGCGGAGGCTACGGAAATCCTCAAAAGATCCTGGTAGTCATCCACTGCACGGACGACAGCGGCAAGGAAGAGGAGAAAACGGTCGTTTGTTTCGGGGTGGCTTCCCGGTCGGAACAGGTTCTCTCCGGTATCCGTGCTTAAGGACCAGTTGTTGTGCTTGCCGGATCCGTTGATGCCGGCAAAGGGCTTCTCATGAAGCAGACAGACAAAATCATGCCGGTTTGCCACCTTCTTCATGGTCTCCATCGTGATCTGGTTGTTATCGATGGCGATATTGACCCGGGCAAATACCGGCGCCATCTCATGCTGGCAGGGCGCTGCCTCGTTATGCTCCGCCTGGGAATAAACGCCCAGCTTCCAGAGCTCCTCATCGAGGTCTTCCATAAATGCCTTGACTCTCGGACGGATGCTGCCGGTATAGTGGTCCGCCAGGATCTGGCCCTTCGGAGTCACGGCACCGAACAGGGTGCGTCCTGTCAGGATCAGATCGGTGCGCTTTGCGTAGTCCGCCTTATTGATCAGGAAATACTCCTGCTCGAGTCCCGCCGTAGGATATACATAGCGCGCTTCCTCGCCCAGGATATCCAGTACGCGGAGCGCCTGCTTGTTGAGCGCCTCGATGCTCCGGAGCAGCGGTGTCTTTTTATCCAGGACCGCGCCGTTGAAGGAGCAGAACGCGGTCGGGATACAGAGGGTGTTCTCCTTGATAAATGCGTCCGAGGTCGGATCCCAGACGGTAAAGCCGCGGGCCTCGAAGGTCGCGCGGATGCCTCCCGACGGGAAGGAAGAGGCGTCGGATTCTCCCTTGATCAGGGCCTTGCCGGAAAAGCTTAAGATCGGCTCGCCGTCCTTTCCTCTGTCCAGGAAGGAGGTATGCTTTTCGGCGGTGATGCCGGTCATGGGCTGGAACCAGTGCGTATAGTGGGTCGCTCCCTTTTCGACTGCCCAGTTCTTCATGGCCTCGGCCACCTCGTCGGCGATCTCCGGGTCCATGGGCATGCCTTCCTTGCGGATCTTCATCATTTTCGTATACGTGGCATCCTTGAGATGTGCCTTCATCACATTTTCATTGAATACCATACTGCCGAATGCATCACTAAACATAGTCTGTCCCCTTGGTTTTCTGATCTATCGGACCCGTTGTCCCTTCGGGGTCCTGAAATTACCGCTGCGCCTCCCGGATCGTAAGCGCATTCCGGATATAGTTCATGGTTTTTTTCTTATCTGCCGTCCACTTCGGAAAAATGAGAAGCCGCTTCGGCGGGTCCCCGGTCAGCCGGTGGACCGTCACCTCCGGCGGCAGGATCTCAAGCATTTCCTTTAATATATCTGTGTAGGCAGACATATTATAACATGGAAGGACTTTCCCGTCCTTAAGAAAGATTTGTTGATTCATTAAATCTATAGAAACTTCGTCAGGCATCCGCTTTGCCAGCTCTGTTCCCTTTAAGACCTGCAGGATCTGCAGCTTGACCCCGTCGATCGGAGAACCGTCCGTCTTAGCCTTAAGCCCTGCAAGGAAGCGCACGGTTTCCAGGCTTTTCTCCCGGTCCTCTCCCGGAAGTCCGATGATGACATGGACCACAACTTTAAGACCTGCTTCTTTCAGTCTCTGAAAAGCGTCCTCAAAAACAGGGAGCGGATAGCCGCGGTTGATGTACCGGGCGGTATCCTCATGCGCGGTCTGTAAGCCCAGCTCCACAAAGACGGGTTTTTTCATATTCTGCTCCGCAAGGAAATCCACCATTTCCCGCGGCAGGCAGTCAGGTCTTGTGGCTGCGGAAAGTGCCAGTACCTCAGGCTGCATGAGGGCTTCGCTTATTTTTTCCTTCAGGGAGGCAAATTCTTCCTCCGAGCGGTAATACGTCGAGGTAAAGGACTGAAAGTAGGCCATGTACCCGGCAAAGTTCCTGCCAAGCTTTGCCGCGACCCTCTCCTTTGCAAGAGTGATCTGCTCCTTTACGGGAAGTAAGGCATCGGACGCAAACTCCCCGGAGCCCCCGGCGCTGCAGAAGATGCAGCCGCCGGCAGAGCAGCGCCCGTCCCGGTTGGGGCAGGTCGTGCCCGCGGAAAGCGACAGGCGGTAGACCTTGCCGCCAAAACGCGCCTTCATTTCTTCATCAAAGCTAAGATGCCCACCTGTAAACGGCAACTTACTGCCTCCCTTTAAGTAAGACCGGTCCTCCGGATAGCTCCCAGGCTTCCGTCAGGCGGTCCTCCTCATCATAGCAAAGCTTTAAGGAAAACGGTTCCTTCCGGTCCCTGATCAGGTACTCCAGAAGATACCGGTCCCCTTCCCAGAGCTCCAGCGAAAAGATCTCGGACTTCGGGACCCAGCGGAATACTCCTTCGTCGCAGGAAGGCACCGGCATTTGCTCATCGACTGTACCGCTTATATTATCGCCCGCTGAAAAGTCGCTGCTGGTATAGGTAAAGATATACTCCGGATCCTTGTCCGCATATATAAACGTAATAATACCGCGGAATCGGCAGCTCATAAGCCGGAAGCCGGTCTCTTCAAAGGTCTCCCGGATCATGCAGTCCTCCGGGGCCTCACCGGCCTCAAACTTGCCGCCGATCCCGATCCATTTGCCTGCGTTCACATCATTTGGTTTTGAAACGCGATGAAGCATCAGGTAATGATCATCGCGTTCAAGGTAACAAAGGGTTGTCAGTTTGATCATATCGTTCTCTTCTGTTCAGAAAGCCCGGCGTCTTACTTCTTCTTTTTCGCCTTTTTGAGTGCCTTCAGTTCCTTCTCTCTTTGTTTTTGTTCCGCCTTTGCCTTCGCCTGGGCTTCCTTTTCCGCCTTTGCGGCCTCATCGATCACCTCTCCGGAGATCGACCGGATGAGCTTGGTAAACTTATACTTCTTATCTCCCATGATCAGTCTGAAGGCAGGATCAAAGTACGCTTTTCCGGTCACGCCGCGTTCGCTCATGTCATCTTTCAGCATCCTGTCAAAATAGCTGTACGATATCATGCGGTACATATACTCCTGGAGCGTATCCTTCGTATGCCCGGAAGCGGAACGGTAAATGCCCCTGATGATCATTTTCATGCCCTTTGGCTTCTGCTCCGTACGTCCGCTCATGTAGCCGTCCATCCATTTTGCCAGCTTTTTGAAGTTTTTCGGACCCGGATCCTTCACAAGGGCATTAAAATCCTTATCCGGCATGCCTCCGCCGCTTTCATTGCTGTCCCAGGCCTGCTTCATGCCGCCGAAGATCTTCTCCAGGAAAATCGCCTGATAAATGCTGGCGGAATCCATTCTGTCAGTCAGCATCTCATTACGCTCTTTTCGGATGCCATGCTGCTCCTGGCGTCTCATCGAGAACACATAATCGATATCCTGCTGGGTAAAGGCGTCCTTTTCCAGGAGATAGTTATGCGAGGCATCAAAGTCAACTGCCAGCTCCTCCATACGGGAAAGCTTTCGGTACTCTTTCTCTTCCGCCTCGGAAAGGCCATGTGCAGCGTCCTCGTTATCCTCATTGTCCTCGTCGTAATCCTTTGCCTCTTCCCTTCGTTTTTTCAGCTCCAGATATCTTGCATATGCGTTGATGGCTGTTTTCGCATCCTTGTAGATCTGAATATAGGATTCATAATGCGTCGGCGTAAACGCAGCCTCCGCCGTTCCCGAAGAGACAGTATAGACTTTTTCAGTCATCTCCTGCCGGATGTTCCCCAGATCACCCTGGGCAAGAGGGGCCTTGCTTGCCTTCTGGTATTCCCCGTCCAGATAAGCGTTGGCCAGCTCATAAAGGGATAAGAGATTTGCGAATGGGATATACAGCCGCTCGTCCATCTTGAAGAAATCTCTGTATAGATTGGCGGCCCTTTCCATCTCCTCCGTGTTTTTCTGACGGCACTCCCTGATCCGGTCCGCTGTGAAAAGGTCATGCGGTTCCGCCTCCGGCTTATTCTTCTTTTCACGAAGCCTGTTGAATTCCGTATCCAGCGTGTCTACACTGCTGTTGGCCATCAGGTAGATCTGCTGAAGGACATCACTGACTTCCTGCGGCATTCCCTGATCCGGATCCTGCTGTTCCGGAGGCAAGAGCAGCCGCATTGCCTCCGCGACGCTGGACGATTCCGTAGAGATCTCTCCCGCGAGTTTTGACAGGCTCAAGGTTGCGTTCAGAGCGTTTGTTCCCATAGAGCCTGCGTACTTAAACGATCCTAAACGGCCGCTTTTTTTACCTCCGAGGCGTCTTGCGTTTTCTCCGGCTACTGCCGGGGCGTAGGTCTTCGGATGAAGGGTAAAGACCGAATTGGTTTGATCGAAGTTTTTCAGGTCCGCCTTCGTGACGCGCTTGTTTCCGTATCCCGCATAGCTTAAGTCATCCTGTTTGGAGAACTTTGCCATCTGGGATTTGAGGGAAGCATGGTAGTGTGCGTCAAACGTTGCGCCGCCCCAGCGGAAAAAATTGTTTAAAAGAGTATATCTGGCGTCTTCCTTTTCAAAGATCGTGCCGTCGGTTTCAAGCTTTCCGACATCCACGAGCATTTCCTTGACAAAGGTCGTACAGTTGCGCCTGTAATACCCATAGCCGCCGTCGGCATAGGTCTCGGAAGCTTTTACGATACTGTTGACCTGTGCCGGGGTTGCCTTATACGTACGGCTGACAGTATACATGTGCTCATAATCATCATTGAGCGCTCCCGGGACCAGGGCATTCCGGTTCGCAAGGGCATTCTGCGACGCTGTATTGTTAAATCCGCCCGCCATATAAAACCCGTACTTCATCTTATAGCGCTCATACCGGTTGGTAAAACGGCTGTAGCGGCTGAATTCGATTCCCAGCATGGAATGTCCCATTTCAGTGCCGACCATATTTACGGAGGAGCCCTGTTTAGGCTGGTCAAAATAGGCTGTCACCTCCGGAGGTGTCGGATTGCCGTTTCCATCCTCCGCCTTTCCCGCTGTCTGACGGGACCAGACGGTCGGGACACGGCGCTGATCCAGAAGGATATGCGCACCGGTATCATTCGCTGTTTTCTTAAATTTAGCGCCGTTCCAGCCCGGGATCACATCATGCTCCCGCTTTTCCTGCATGGTCTTTTTGGCATTGTGCATCTTTACGGCGCTCACTGCCTCTTTGACTGCAAAATAGGGAGACCCGATGAGTGTCGCCGGGATGGCGGTCGTCTTGCCGATAATGACCGTGGCGCGGTCATAGGCCGCCCTTGGCAGGGGGACCTTGGTCCTTGGCTTATGTTCTGCGGGGAAGCTGTAGCCGCCGGCTTGCTGCTGCCCGTTTTCCTGCTTCGGCTCCTCCTCAATGATCTCGTCCAGATTGTCGATCGGGGGATCATTGTAGATCCGTTCCATATTGTCCCCGGTATTTTTGACCTTTCTTCGGGGCTTGCTCTGCACGACGGAATCCTGCGGTACCTCGTCATAGCCCCAGGACGCTCCGAGCGGGGATATTTTCTGCCGCGGCGCGTTCTGAGGCTTTTGCCCGATCACGGGCTTCGGGGCGATCAGCGGTTCGACTGAGCCGGAGGGCACGGAACCCGGCTTCATTCCCGGAAGTTCATTGGAGATGATGGGCATGCCGAATGCATCTTTTTCCATGGAGAAGCTTAAGTCATCATTTTTGATGTCTTTTTCCGGCATGTTAAGAGCCAGCATTTTATTCCACTCTTCGTCCTCTTCTTCGTTCCGGCTTTCATTGGACGGGTTTTCTTTGCTGCCTTGTCCTTCCTGCACATTAAACTGATTGCCGGCCGAGCTTTTCATCAGCGGCGCGGAAGCCACGGACTTTTTATCCTCTTCCTCCGGTCCTTCGACAAGGATATAATCATCCAGAAAGCTGTTATTTCCCTGTGGATTTTTCTTTTTATCTTTTTTGTCAGGCATGGTCAGCCTCTCCTTCAAACAGACGTTTAGCCGGTATTTATCCTTATCCCGCGTCGAGGGTTCAGCATATAAATTTACTATTTTATTATACGCAAAAAGGAACGCTTTTGCCACACTAAAAGAAAGAACTCCTCTACTCCTGGAGCTCACCACAAGTCCGCCGCCCATTATTCGAAATTGCTGCTTTGGCTTGTCATTCTGCTAAGGTAATGTTAAGATTGCATTATCTGCTTCCAGCACCCGCCGGAAGCCTTTGAAGGAGACGTATCATATGAGCTATACCCAGCAGCAAAACAGCAGGATCATCGACGGCATTGCCTTATCCTTTTCCATCATACTGCTGCTGGCAGCATTCGCCGGTGTGCTCTATACCGGAACCGCGGCGAGCTTCAAAATGGATTTTATCAATATCCTGATCTCTCCCGGGCCCCTGGTAACGGATTATTTCGGCATCGGAAGCATGCCTGCGACCTTTTTCAATGCCGGGCTCTGCGGCCTTGCGATGTGGGCCTTCATGCATTTTCTGCCAGGACCGTCTCATGTCAATACACTGGCCGGCTACTTCCTGGTCATCGCCCACGCTTTTTACGGGCTCAATTTCGTGAACATGTGGCCCTGCTTCTTCGCTCCCTTTATCTATCTCTGGATCCGGAAGCTTGACTACAACGAAAACCTCCATATCTGCATGTTTTCCACCTGTTTTGCTCCCTTTGTATCCGAGCTTCTCTTCCGCTATACCCTCGGTCCCGATTTCATGCAGGATAAATTTCAGATGACCGGCACCGGCGTGATCCTGACGCTTATTTTCATGGTCATGCTCGGTCTGGTGGCGCCCGCCATACTGCCCGGAGCCAAGGCATGGCACAAGGGCTACAATCTTTATAACGGCGGCCTTGCCTATGGTATGCTGGGATTTCTTCTGTTTGATTTCATGTACCGGACGATGGGCGTTCCCGCTCCGACGGTTCCCTACTATATCAATGATGTTTATGAGCGCTTTTTCCGCTCTTACCGGCTCTTTGGAAACTGCTTCTTCGGCCTGCTCTTTGCGGGATGCCTTGCGGTCGGATATGTCTTAAACGGCAGGAGCTTTAAAGGCCTGGGCATGCTGATCAGGGATACCGGATACCAGAGCAACTTCGCAAGCAAATACGGCATGCCCTTATGCCTCATCAATATCGGGCTTTACGGAGCATTGTTCCTCCTGTATATCAATCTTGCCGTTTATTTCACCCTTGGCGCCGGCTTTACCGGGCCCACCTTCGGCGTCATCTTTGCCGCGCTTACCTTCACCGCCATGGGACAGCACCCGGGCAATGTCTGGCCAATCTTTTTAGGCTACCCTCTGCTCTACCTTGCAAGAGATGTCTTCACACTGCTGGTCGCAGGGGAGACGACCTGGACCATTTCCACGCAGGCCTATATCAACAGCATCGCCTTTGCCACAGGCCTCTGCCCGATCGTAGGCCGCTACGGAAAGCGTGCCGGCCTTGCTGCCGGCGTTCTCTGCGCTTCCATGTGTACTGCCACCAGTGCGATGCACGGAGGCCTGATGCTCTATAACGGCGGCTTCACGGCAGGCATTACCGCGCTGATCCTGCTGCCGATCCTCGAGCATTACGTCAAGACCCCGCGGGAATCCATACAGTACATCAATCTTTCGGACATGATGGCCATCAACGAAAACGCGAAGCGGAAGTAAGGTCAAAAACAGCGTCCTGAATAAAAAAAGCGTACATAAATCCCCTTCTACGGTTCCCCTCCCGCTCCCGTTTTCGCACTGATTTGATTAACCGAAGTTCGGAAAAGAAGTCAATGAAGCGAAAACGCTCGCTGCGGGCCGACGACGTCCGTAGAAGGGGATTTTGTACACATACATTTGCGACAGCCCCTTTTGGTATCCTGTCATTCAATATTTAATTCTGCAAAACCGGAAAACTATGCTGCTCAGTCGCCGACCACATTGATGAAATTGGTGAAATAGTTGTATCTGTTATAGATCTCGAGACTTTCCGTGATCACGCCGGTCGAGGACTCGGATGCATGGACGAACCAGCCGTCTCCGATATAGATGCCGACATGACCCGGCCTTCCGACGATGTCGCCGGGCCGGAGTTCCTCCGCGCTGATCTGGCCGCTGATCCCGCAGATCTCGGAGGAAGAACGCGGTACACTGATTCCGACCGTACTCATAATGTAATTGACAAATCCGGAACAGTCAAACGCATCCGGACCGCTTGCTGCGAACTGATAACGTTTGCCGAGGAAAGAAAGTGCATTCCTCACGATCTGCTGACGGGTCGGATTGGCTGTGTTGAGATCCAGATAATTCTGGGCCGTGCAGTCTGACTTCTTCAGCCAGATCTCCGAGAGCACGCTGCCGTCGGAGGTGCGGTAATTGCCCACCTGCCTGCCGCCGGCCGCAACGACATACCACCCGGTACCGGAGCTGTCTGTCTGTTCGCTGATCAGCTTGTAGAAGCGGTTGCGAAGATACTGATTCTTCCCGACTGCCTCCCAGCTGCCGTCGGACAGCTGGGCAGATCCCTCTGCTACCTTGAAGCCGTTATAGTCCACATTCGGCGCTACAAGAGTATATCCGAGATCCATCCTCGTACGGGAATCGCCTGCATAGCGGCTGCCTGCCTCTCCGTTTCCTGAGGCGGAAGAGGAGCTGCTGCTGACTGCCGGGCTTTCAGAAGATGCGGATACGGGGCCCGAAGTGCTGACGCTGTCTGTCCCGCCTACCGTTACATACTGGACGGGAGCGGAATACTCATTCGCTGCGGAAGAGGACGCACTGCTGCCCGGCACGGGGGCTGCGGATTCCGATACGACAGTATCATTGTCTGAAGGGGCCTGTGGCTCCATGACCGGGGATGCTTCTCCCACAGCACTTTCTGAATCTCCCGTCGGCGCCTGTCCGGCGGACAGTGCCTCTGTCTGCGTTTCCTGCTCCGGAGCGTTAAATGATGCCGCCGGAAGATTTGAGAGGGCGCTGATGTCAATGTCTATGATCCCTGCTGAACCGGCATTCGTACCTGCCCCGGCTTCTGACTCCATGACCGGCGCCGAACCGATGTCCACCGGCGCGTCGCTGATCACATCCGCATAGGCCTGTGTACTCATCATGGCGCCCGCCAGCAGAAATGATATAAGGATAGATGTCTTTTTCATGTATGATCTCCGTTTCTGATCCGGATCATGTCCCCTTTCATCCCTGGCTTTCTGAGGGGACACTTTTGATGCTGCTATCATAACATACATCATTCATAGATGATGTATCATTTTCCTTACGAATCGTTGAAAACTCGTTGAACAAAATCGAACAAAAATCTTTCCCCGCCGCCCTTTTTTATCCTGAGTATGTTATGATAAATCAGAGTTTTCCCATAACGTAATCACAGCTAATATGCAATGAAAGGCGGAATCATGAATATCAGAAAAATCGGCATTGCCGGCAGCGGGACCATGGGTTCCTCCATGGCAAAGATCTTTGCCAGATACGGCTTTGATGTAGTTCTTTACAGCCACCGTCAGCCCTCCCTCGATCTTGCAAAGGAAAGGATCGGCCTTCCGGAAGCTGAGAAGATCATATTCACAACCGATATGAGTCTGCTTTCCGACCGGGAGCTGACTGTTGAAAACCTTCCGGAAGTCATGGAGACCAAGCACGCCTTCTACCGGGAGCTTTGCGGTCTTGTTTCCGAGGACGCGATCATCGCAACCAACACCTCCGGTCTTTCCATCAACCGGCTTTCCGAGGCAGTCACACGCCCGGAGCGCTTCCTTGGCATGCACTGGGTCAACCCGCCGCATCTCATCCCTCTGGTAGAGATCATCAAAAACGATCATACCCTGGACGAGACAGCCTCGGCTGTTTATGAAACCGCCCTTGCCATCGGAAAGAAGCCGGTCATTGTCAGAAAGGATGTCCCCGGATTCCTGTTAAACCGCATCCAGCTGGCCGTCGCAAGAGAAGCACTCTCCCTGGTGGATCAGGGCGTCACCTCCGAAGAAGATATCGACAGCGTGCTTAAATACGGTCTGGGCATCCGCTGGGCCTGCATGGGTCCGCTCGAAACCATGGATTTCGGCGGCCTCGACATTTTCTACCACATTGCAGAATATCTCGTCCCGGATCTTTGCGACTCCCACGAGATCCCTCAGGCTCTGAAGGATCATTATCAAAAAGGGGAATATGGCGTAAAGAGCGGCAGCGGGTTCTTTGACTACCCCGCAGAAGAGGTCGCCGAACGGCTCAGGGCAAGGGATGAGAAGCTGGAAAAGCTGATCCGGGATCAAAATTCTTGAATCATGGGCATTTTCTGCCATTTTCCGGTCATTTTTCTCTTTTATAATATTGAAATATTCTACATAAAAGATTTATAATGTATTCCGAAATTTGAAAGTCTTTACTATAAAGAATCAAAGTAACAGAGGTAACCACTTATGAAGAAAACACTCAGTATTTTAGCAATCGCAGCAGGTCTTGCTGCCATGAGCCTGTCCGCACATGCGGATGCAATCGTTGAAAGAGTGATCTGGGCTCCTGTAAAGGCAGAAGAAGCTCCGGCCGCGGAAGCATCCACATCCTCTACTCCGTCAGCACCGGTCACCGGCCTCATCTATGCTCCGGTCAAGACCGAAGAGACTGCCGCTTCCGAAAGCACCGCAGCTCCGTCTGCTACCGTTACCGGCCTGATCTACGCTCCGGTGAAGACCGAGGAAGTCGCTGCTTCCGAAGCTTCAGCTTCTCCGTCTGCCCCGGTCATCGGCCTCATCTATGCTCCGGTGAAGACTGAGGAAGCTCCTGCTGCTTCCGAGGGTGCTCCGGTCGCCAGCAACACCGCTGTCATCTATGCTCCGGTGAAGACCGAGGAAGTTGCTGCTTCCGAAGGCTCCGCTTCTCCGTCTGCTCCGGTCATTGGCCTCATCTATGCTCCGGTAAAGTCTGAGGAGGCTCCCGCTGCTTCTGAGGGTGCTCCGGTCGCCAGCAACACCGCTGTCATCTATGCTCCGGTGAAGACCGAGGAAGTTGCTGCTTCCGAAGCTGCTCCGGCTGCAACCCAGGTCGTTGGCCTCATCTATGCTCCGGTGAAGACTGAGGAAGCTCCTGCTGCTACCGAAGGTGCTCCCGTTGCCAGCAACACCGCTGTCATCTACGCTCCGGTCAAGACTGAGGAAGTCGCTGCTTCCGAAAGCGCTCCGGCTGCAACCCAGGTCATCGGCCTCATCTATGCTCCGGTGAAGACTGAGGAAGCTCCTGCTGCTTCTGAGGGTGCTCCGGTCGCCAGCAACACCGCTGTCATCTATGCTCCGGTGAAGACCGAGGAAGTTGCTGCTTCCGAAGCTGCTCCGGCTGCAACCCAG
>Ga0256404_1009285_pt1 | contig 14204 bp, 17 predicted proteins | sample RumenRJG_01DNA_FD_185990 | JGI IMG/M metagenome (GOLD analysis project Ga0256404, IMG submission 185990) | Bovine rumen microbial communities from Lethbridge, Alberta, Canada - RJG_01 | ecosystem: Host-associated > Mammals > Digestive system > Stomach > Rumen | place: Canada: Alberta | collected...
CTGCTCTCTGAACAGCTGACCGGGGACGGCAGTGGCTACGCCATGGACATCCCCGTGGACGCCTCTGGCTGCAGCGTCATCGTTCTCGCGGCCAGCGCCAACGCGGATGACATCTCCCAATCCCCCGTGATGCTGGTTTTTGTCAGCGAGGACGCCGTGAACGCCTACTTCCAGAACAGCGGAGTCACCTGGCAGTACGCGGAATAAACCGCATAGAAAAACGACCTCTCAGTCAACGGCTGGGAGGTCGCTTTTCTTTCGTCACTTCTGTATGGACTGCAAGAAGTCGACGGCGCGCCGGGTTCTGGGGTGGCTGAAGAACGCCTCCGGGGTGTTCTCCTCCACGATGCTGCCCCCGTCCATGAAGATGACCCGGTCGGAGACCCGGCGGGCGAAGTTCATCTCGTGGGTGACGATGACCATAGTCATGCCTTCCCTGGCCAGCTCGGTCATGACGTTGAGCACCTCGCCGATCATCTCCGGGTCGAGGGCGCTGGTGGGCTCGTCGAAGAGCATGGCCTTGGGGTGCATGGCCAGGGCGCGGGCGATGGCGGCGCGCTGCTGCTGGCCACCGGAGAGCTCGGCGGGCACCTTGTGGGCCTGGTCCCCCACCCCCACCCGCTCCAGCAGCCGCATGGCCTCGGCGCGGGCCTCCGCCTTGGGAACCCGGCGCACGCTGGTGGGCGCCAGGGTCATGTTGTCCAGCACGGACATGTGTGCAAACAGATTGAAGGACTGGAACACCATGCCGATCTGGCTGCGCAGGTTCGCCAGCTCGCGGCCCTCCTCGGGCAGCTTCGCGCCGTCGAACCAGATCTCGCCGGAGTCGATGGTCTCCAAGCGGTTGATGGTGCGGCACAGCGTGGACTTGCCCGACCCGGAGGGGCCGATGATGACCACCACCTCCCCCTTCTTCACGGACAGGGAGATGTCCTTGAGCACGTGCAGACTGCCGAAGTGCTTGTTGACATTTTTCAGCTCGATCATCGGAACGTCGCTTGCGGTCTGAATGGACATATGGACAGCCTCCTTACAGCACCTTCGCCGGGGCGACTGTGCGGTTCATGCGCCGGGCCATCCGGTCTGACAGCTTGTTCAGCGCGTAGTTGATGAGAATGTAGATCACCGCCACCACCAGATACACCGAGACCAGCGAATCGTGGCTGGTGATGAGCACCTTGGCTTTCTGCATCAGGTCGGCATAGGAGACCACGTAGGCGAAGGTGGTGTCCTTGAGCACGATGACCAGCTCGGCGATCAGCGAGGGGATGACGAAGCGTATCGCCTGGGGAAAAACCACCCGGTAGAAGGTCAGCAGGGGGGACATGCCCAGCGACAGCGCCGCCTCGGTCTGGCCCTTCGGCACGGCGTTGACCCCGGCGCGGAACGCTTCGGCAATGATGCCGCTGGCGGAGATGGCGCAGGGCAGCGTAATGCGCCAGAACGCGCCGATGTTCACGCCCATGCGGGGCAGCACCAGGAAGAAGAAGTAGATCAGCAGAAGCGTCGGCACGCCCCGGGTGAACTCGATCGCCGCCACGGCGATCCAGCGCGGGACGGGATTGCGCTGCAGCTTGCCGCGCATCATCACAAAGCCCAGGGCGATGGCAATCACCGCCGCCGTCAGCGCCGCCCGCAGAGTGGACAAAAGGCCGCTCAGCAGGTAGCGCCAGGTGCTCCATTTCAGAAAGAAATCCCAATACCGGGCCTCCAGCTGGCCCTGCTCGGCGAACTGGCGCACGATGAGATAGATCAATATCCCCAGGCCGATCAGCGCCACGACGGTGAAGGCCGCCACCCGCCGCCGGGTCCTGGGGCCGGGCTGCTCGTAGAGCCTGTCCCGAATGGAAGTGCCGCCGCTCATCGCAGTATCCTCACCTTCCTGTCGATCCTCGCTCCCGCCCAGCCGATCAGCAGCGCCGTCATCACGTACAGCGTGGCGGAGATGGCGAAGGCCATGATGCCGCCCACGGCGCGGGAGTTGATGTAATTCACCACGCCCGTCAGCTCCAGCTGGTGCGGGCGCAGGGACACCTGGGAGCCCAGCGCCGTTGTCAGCATGGTGCTCACGCACAGGCTGGTCATGGGCAGCACCGTGGAGCGCAGCGCCTGGGGGATCACGATGCGCGTGATAATTTGCGTGAAGGTCAGTCCCAGCGCCCGCGCCGCCTCGATCTGTCCGGGATTGATGGTGTTCATGCCGCTCATCAGGTGCTCCGAGCAGAATGCCGAGGGGATCAGCACCGAAGCCACGATCACGCACATCTCAAAGCTCAGCAGTATCCGCAGCCGGGGCAGCGCGTAGACCAGTATGATCAGCATGGCCGCTCCGGGGATATTGCGGAACACCTGCACGTAAAAATCCCCGAAAGCCCGCAGGGGCTTTACAGGGCAGACGCGCAGCACCGTGACCAGCACGCCGATGATGAACGCCCCGGTGAAGCAGATGGCGGTCAACCGCCAGGTGTTCAGCAGGGCTCGCAGGTACATCCCGCCGTATTCATTCAGCAAAGCCGATAAACTCATAGAGGGGTTTCCTTTCAGGAAAGGGCCTCGGACATCGCGCCGAGGCCCTTTCTAACGGTGGGGTGTTATTCCAGGCCGATGGCCGGGGGTTCGGGCGCGCTCTCGGCGCCGCCGGTGCGGTCGCCCAGGCTCACCTGCCACAGCTGGGTCCACAGGCCGGCATCCTCGATCTTCTGTAGGAAGTCGTTGACGAACGCCACGCCGTCGGAATCCTTGGGCAGGCCGATGCCGTAGTTGTCATCCTCGCCGAAGATGCCCGCCACGGCGTACTTGCCGGGGTTGCGCACGATGGAGCCGAGGATCAGGGTGTAGTCGGTGACGTAGGCGTCGGCGCGGCCGACCTCAACGTCCTGACGGGCGGTCTCGTCGTCGATCTCCTCCTGCACCACGGCCTCGGGCGCGTACTGCTCCAGGATGGCGGGGCCGCTGGAGCCCTGCTGGGTGGCGACGATCTTGCCGGCCAGGTCCTCAAGGCCCTTGATGTCCTCGTTGCCCGCGGCGACCAGTATGCCCTGCTTGGAGGTGAAATAGGGGCCCGCGAAGGAGATGACCTCCTGGCGGGAGGGCAGGATGGAATAGGTGGCGAACACGGCGTCCACCTGGTCGGAGATCAGCACGTCCTCGCGGGTGGAGGAGGTCACCTGGGTGAACTCCCAGGCGGTGGGATCGCCGAAGATGTAGTTGGCCAGCAGCTGGTACAGGCCCGCGTCGAAGCCGCGATAGTTGCCATCCTCCTCGTCCAGCAGGCTGAACAGGAAGGACTGGGCGGTGGTGCCCACGCGCAGCTTTCCGGCGCTCTTGACCTTGCTGGCCCATTCGCTGCTCGCGATGGTGTCGTCGTCGGCCACGGGACCGCTGGCGACCAGCGCGTCAAAGGCGGCCTTGTCAATGCCGACAGCTTCCTCGGCGAAGGCGGCAAAGGCGGTCAGCGCCAGCGACAGGGCCAGCAGCACCGCGAGGAGCTTTGAGATCTGCTTCATGTTGGTTTCTCCTTTCACGTCGGTCCAATCCTTCGGAACGAGGATAGTTTAGCATATTTATAGACTATTCGCAAATACGAAAGGTTGATGATCGGCAATAGGTTTTGGCTATATACTACAGGCTGTTGACGTACTTCACAGCCTCGGTGGCTGCCATCGCGCCGTCGGCGGTGGCGGTGACCAGCTGGCGCAGGGCCTTGACCCGGTTGTCGCCCGCCACGAAGATGCCCTCGGCGGTGGTGTGGCAATCCTCACCGGCCACCACGTAGCCCGCCTCGTCCAGCTTCACCCACTCGGCGAAGTTCTGGTTCTCGGGGACGCGGCCCACGGCCACGAACAGGCCGTTGAGCTCTATGGTGCGCACGGAGCCATCCAGCTTGTTGGTGACCTCGATGGCCTTGAGGCGCTTCTCGGCGATGAGCTTCGTGACGTTGGAGTTATAGACGATCTCAACATTCTCCCGCTCCTTGAGGCGGGCGGCGTTGGTGTCATCCCCGCGGAAGGCGTCGCGGCGGTGGATCAGATAGACCTGTTTGGCCAGATCGGCCAGGTACAGCGCGTCCTCCAACGCCGTATTGCCGCCGCCCACCACGGCCACCACCTTGTTGCGGTAGAAGTTGCCGTCACAGGTGGCGCAGTAGGACACGCCCTTGCCGGTGAGCCGCTGCTCGTCCTCCAGGCCCAGCTTGCGGTTCTCGGAGCCGGTGGCCAGTATGACGGCACGGCCCTGGTAGCTGTTCTTGGGGGTGACCACGGTCTTGAAGCCGTCGCCGGGCCTGATCTCCACGGCCTTCTCGAACACGAACTCCGCGCCCAGGCCCTTTGCCTGCTCGTAGACCTTGTTGGAGAAGTCGAAGCCTGAGATGTGGGCCTCCACGGGGTAGTTCTCGATGTCGGGGGTGTTGATGATCTGGCCGCCGAAGGTCACCGCCTCCAGCACCAGCACCGTCTTGGCGGCGCGGCGGGCATAGATGGCCGCGGTCATGCCCGCGGGGCCCGCCCCGATGACGATGATGTCATACATGGATTCAGCCCTCCACCAGCGCCGCGATGGCATCCTTGGGGATCAGGCCCACGGAACGGTTGACCTCTTCGCCACCCTTGAAGACCACCAGGCAGGGGATGGAGGACACATCGTAGTCCTCGGCCAGCTCGTCCTCGGCGTCGATGTCGACGGACACGATCTTGTAGGCGGTATTGCCCTCGGCCAGCTCGTCCAGCATGGGCTTCATGGAACGGCAGGGGCCGCACCAGGCGGCGTTGAAATCGGCCAGCACGGGGATATCGGACTTCAGAACCTCAGCTTCGAAGGTGTCCTTGGTGACTTCGATCACAGACATGATTCACAGCTCCTTTTCAATGTTGTTCAATACCTTCCCGAGCAGCTCACCCAGTCGGGCGCCCTCCTCGGGGGTCAGGCCCAGGCAGTCGGCCATCCTTTCGGGGACCTCCAGGGCCTCGTCCTGAAGGGCCTCCCCCGCCCCGGTCAGCCGTATGGACAGGCTTCGCTCGTCCTCCGGGTCCCGGGTCCGGGTCAGATAGCCCTTCTGCTCCAGCTTCTTGAGGATGGGCGTCAGGGTGCTGGGGTCCAGCAGCAGCGCCTGGCTCACGTCCTTGGCGCTGCCTGAGCCCATCTCCCAGAAGTACATCATCACCACGTATTGTGTGTAGGTCAGGTTCAGCTTATCCAGCATGGGCTGGTACCGCCGTGTCAACTCCTTGGAGCACAGGTACAGCGGAAAGCACAGCTGGTTGCGCAGTCGCAGCGGCGCGTACTTGTCGGTCATGTCAGATCAGCGCCGCCACGTCCGACTCGAAGTTCGCGGGCTCGCTGGTGGGGTCGAAGCGCTTGACCACATTGCCCTCGCGGTCCACCAGGAACTTGGTGAAGTTCCACTTGATGTCGTTGGGCTGCTTGCAGGTGGTGGAGATCTTGGCGATCATGGCCATGGCGGCCTTGTTCTTCATGCCGTGGACCTCCTCGCTGGGCTGAGCCGCCTTCAGGAAGGTGTACAGCGGCTCCTCGTTCTCGCCATTGACCTCGATCTTGGCCAGCTGGTCAAACTGGGTCTTGTACTTGCCGGTACAGAATTCGTGGATCTCGCTCTCGTCGCCGGGAGCCTGATGGCCGAACTGGTTGCAGGGGAAGTCGAGGACCTCCAGGCCCTGATCGTGGTACTTCTCGTACAGCTTCTCCAGACCCTCGTACTGGGGGGTAAAGCCGCAGCCGGTGGCGGTGTTGACGATCAGCAGGACCTTCCCCTTCAGGTCGGCCAGGTTCAGGGTCGCGCCCTTGCGGGCCTTGACGGTATAATCATAGATGCTCATGGTTTGAACCTCCTTTATTTCGTGCGCAAACTAATTGTACAAAATTTATTTCCGTTCGTCAATATCCTTCGGAGTTAGTTTGCTCAAATATTCGTAAACAATGCGTAAAATATCAGATGAGGATCTTCATCAGAGGCGCCGGAAGGAAGTTTTCAAAGACCTCGGCCAGCTGCGCGACATCTGCCCGGTACTTGCCCAGCACCCATTCGCAGGTCAGGCTCACGGTGCCGTGGCAGTAGACGCGCATGAACATCTCCATCCGCTCGTCCGGTTCCGCCCCGTCCATGGCGCGGACCACGCAGGCGCGCAGGTGGCGGTAGTTGGTCTCCACCATGTTGCGGATGAAGGCATCCAGGCCATTGGTGTGCAGAAACAGGTTGGCCAGGTATTCGCGCTGGGCTTCAAACCACACGGCCCCGTCCGCCAGCGTCTGCCGCCAGGTATAGCCATCCGTACCCACCCTGTCCATGATTCCGGACACCTGGCGGGAGTAATCCCAGGCGATGAGGTCGTACTTGTCCTTGAACTGCCGATAGAAGGTCGCCTGGGAATAGCCGCTGTTCTTGGCGATGGCCCTGACCGTGATGCGGTCCACGTTCATCTCCCCGGCCAGCTCCCGGAAGGAATCGGCCAGGAGCTCCCAGGCGGTCTTGCGCTTCATATTCCCGGCCCTCCCCCGTCAAAACAGCCGTCCGGACAGCAGCGTCATCAGCAGCTCGCTCAGGGTGTCCTCGGTGGCGGCACAGCCCTCCTGGGCGTAGCGCCGGGCCACACAGGCGATACCCCCGGCGTAGAAGCTGGCGGCATAGCTGCGGGTGCAGGGGTCGATCCCCGGCAGGAAGCAGTCGCAGGTGTCCATGATCTCAAAGAAGCTGTCGTAGAGCAGATAGTCGATGTGATTGTCCACCAGCAGCTTGATGAGCTGGCGGTTTCTGAGCATGTAGGCGCTGTAGCCGCGGCAGAGGCTGCGCAGGGCGTCCCCCTCCCCCTTCGGCGACTCCGCGATATCCGGGCCGTCGCCGCAGCGGGTCTGGAGGGAGAACACCATCACGTTCTCCCGGCTGGTGAAAAGGGTGTAAAAGGTCTGGCGCGAGATGCCCGCGGTCCTGCACAATTCGCTGACGGTGATCTGCGCGTAGGGCTTCTCCCGAATCAGCGCCATCATCGCCTCCGCGATCTGACGCTGGGATTGCAGCGCCGTCTTGTTCGTCCCGCAGTACATGGGCCTCGCTCCTTTGTAGGTTGGTATTTGGTGCAATAGGGTATTACCTCTTAGCGTCATTATAGCAAACCCCTTGACAGATGTCAAGGGGCGTGGTTTTTACATTTTGCACAGCTCCAGCTTTTTGACGATCAGGTCGGTCATGGCCTGCTGGACAATAGCGGGAAGTCCCAGCACGTCCAGGCTCTGGGGCGGGTCGTGCTTCTTCATGTAGTCGTGGATGGCGGCGATGTAGCGGCGCTTGACGTCGGTGCCGTAGTTGAACTTGTTGATTCCCCGGGCGAAGGCTTCCTTCAGCTGATCCTCGGGGATGCCGCTGCCGCCGTGGAGCACCAGCGGGGTGTCTGTTACGGCGTCGATCTCATCCAGCCGCCTCAGATCCAGGTTCGGCGGCAGCGGATAGTCGCCGTGGGCGTTACCGATGGCGATAGCCAGCGAGTCCACGTGCGTCTCGCGGCAGAACAGGTCCACGGTCTCGGGCTTGGTGAACAGGTCGGTCTGCTCGGCGGTGTGGTCCTTCGCCAGACCCACGCTGCCCAACTCCGATTCCACCGCCACGCCCCGGGCGTGGGCGTACTCCGTCAGCGCCTTCACGCGGCGGATGTTGGTCTCCAGGTCATCCCGGGAGGCGTCGAACATCACGGAGGTAAAGCCGCATTCCATGGCGTACTTCGCCTCGGCCTCGTCGTAGCTGTGATCCAGGTGCAGACCGATCCGGGCGTCCGTGCGCTCCGCCATGGCCTTCACCATCGCCGCGAACTCCGCAAAGCCGTTCAGGCTGAAATTGGTCACGTACTCCGGCAACAGCATGGCGATGGCGGGCTTGCCCGTGATCTCCGCCGCGTTGATCACCGCACGGACCTCGTTGTAGTCGATGCACACGAAGGAGAACACCGCCGTGCGCTTGTCGCGGGCCTCCCGCACCAGGTCGATCGCGTTTACCAGACTCATAGCCTCTACTCCTCTCAATCAGCCGCCCAGGTACGCCGCCCGCACGCGGTCGTCGTTAAGGACCTGCTCGGCGTCGCCGGATATGGTGATCTTGCCGGTGCCGAGGACATAGGCGCGGTTGGCCACGGACAGGGCCATCTGAGCGTTCTGCTCCACCAGCAGGATGGTGACGCCCGCGGCGTGGAGCTCCTTGATGATATCGAAGATCTGCTCCACCAGGATGGGAGCCAGGCCCATGGAGGGCTCGTCCAGCATCAGCAGCGTGGGCTTGCTCATCAGGGCGCGGCCCATGGCCAGCATCTGCTGCTCGCCGCCGGACAGGGTGCCGGCCACCTGCTTTTCGCGCTCCTTCAAGCGGGGGAAGCGCTTGAACACGTCCTCCAGGGAGGCGGGAATCTCCTCGGCGGGCCGGGTGAAGCCGCCCATCTCGAGGTTCTCCCGGACCGTCATCTGCTGGAACACGCGCCGCCCCTCGGGGCACAGGGCCATGCCCTTGGCCACGATGCGGCTCGCGCCCATGCCCACGATGGACTCGCCCTTGAAGGAGATCATGCCCATGCGGGGCTTCAACAGCCCGGACACGGTGTTCAGCGTGGTGGACTTGCCCGCGCCGTTGGCGCCGATCAGGGTGACGATCTCGCCCTCGTTGACCTCGAAGGATATGCCCTTGATGGCGTGGATGGAGCCGTAGTAGACGTGGATGTCGTCCACCTTCAAAAGGGGCGTCCGATTGCTTTCACTCATGGCTTACCCCTCCTTCTTCTTGCCCAGATAGGCCTCGATGACCGTGGGATTGGACTGTATCTCGTCCGGTGTGCCCTTGGCGATGATGCGGCCGTAGTTCAGCACGCAGATGCCCTCGCACACGCCCATGACCAGGTTCATGTCGTGCTCGATGAGCATGATGGCGATCTGGAACTGGTCGCGGATCTTGGCGATGTTGTTCATCAGCTCCTCGGTCTCGTGGGGGTTCATGCCCGCCGCGGGCTCATCCAGCAGCAGGAGGGACGGGTTGGTGGCCAGGGCGCGCACGATCTCAAGCCGACGCTGCGCACCGTAGGGCAGCGAACCGGCCCGGACCTTCGCCAGGTCCTGCATGTCGAATATGGACAGCAGCTCCAGCGCCTTCTCGTGCTGCTGCTTCTCCCCCTTCCAGTAGCCGGGGAGGCGGCAGATGCCGGTGAACATGCCGTATTTGATCTGGTTGTGGAGGCCGATGCGCACGTTGTCCTCCACGGTCATGTTGTCAAACAGGCGGATGTTCTGGAAGGTGCGGGCGATGCCCAGCTTGTTCGCCTGGACGGTATTCAAGCCATTCAGGTCGTGGCCGTTGAGCATCACGGAGCCCATGGTGGGCTGATAGACCTTGGTCAGCAGGTTAAACACGGTGGTCTTGCCCGCGCCGTTGGGCCCGATCAGACCCGCGATCTCGGTGCGCCCGATGATGAGGTTGAAGTCCTCCACGGCCTTGAGGCCGCCGAACTCGATGCCCAGATGGCGCGCCTCCAGCACCGGAGAGGAATACAGGTCGCGCTCGGGGATGATGCCGTGGCTGGGCGCCGGCACCATCTTGGTGTTCTGACGTCTGCGGGTGGTCTCGCTCACAGCGCCTCGCCTCCCTTCTGACCCGCGCCCCTGCGGGGAACCAGCTTGGTAAACAGGGCGCGCATGGTGGGATTGTTGGTGATCAGCATGACCAGGATCAGCACGATGGCGTAGATCAGCATGCGGTAGTCCGCGAAGGCGCGGAGCAGCTCGGGCAGCACGGTCAGCAGCGCCGCCGCGATGATGCTGCCCCAGATGTTGCCGATGCCGCCCAGCACCACGAACACCAGCACCAGTATGGAGGTATCGAACTTGAACTTGGCGGCGGTGACGGTGGCCATGCTCATGCCGTACAGCGCGCCCGCCATGCCCGCCAGCACCGCGGCGGTGACGAAGGCCATCATCTTGTACTTGGTGACGTTGATGCCCATGGCCTCGGCGGCGATGCGGTTGTCCCGGGCGGCCATGATGGCGCGGCCCGAGCGGCTGTTGATGAGGTTCAGCACCACGAACAGCGTGAACAGTATCAGCACAAAGCCCACCGGGAAGGTGGCGATCTTGTCCACATCCTTGGCCCCGTTGGGCCCGTTGACCAGTATGGTACCGGGGATGGTGGGGTTATTGAAGGAGACGTGGAGATGCCTGCCGTCCAGGGAGAAGTAAAGGCAGTTCAACACGTTTCTGATGATCTCGCCGAAGGCCAGCGTGACGATGGCCAGGTAGTCGCCTCGTAATCTCAATACCGGGATGCCGATCAGCGCCCCGAACACGCCGGCGAACACGCCGCCCACGATCATGGACAGGATCAGCCGTATGAGCTCGTTTTCAAGCCCCAGCGCGCCCTTGAGCCAGGCCGAGGCGATGATGCCCGAAAACACGCCGATGGACATGAAGCCCGCGTGGCCCAGGGACAGCTCGCCGGAGATGCCCACCACCAGGTTCAGCGACACCGCCATGACGATGTAGACGCAGATGGGAATCATCTGTCCGCGCAGGGAGCGCTTCATGACGCCGGTGGAGATCATGGTCTGGCAGATGATGAAGGCGATGATGACGATGCCGAAGGATATCAGATTGTTGACGGTGCTCTTCTTTAGCTTCATCCTTCTCACCTCACACTTTCTCATTCATGGGCTTGCCCAACAGGCCCGCGGGCTTGAACAGCAGCACGATGATCAGCACCGCGAACACCAGCGCGTCGCCCAGCTCGGTGGAGATGTAGGCCTTGCCCAGTATCTCGATGACGCCCAGCAGCAGCCCGCCCAGCATGGCCCCGGGAATGGAGCCGATGCCGCCGAACACCGCGGCGGTAAACGCCTTGATGCCGGGCATGGAGCCGGTGGTGGGCTGGAGGGTCGGGTAGGAGGAGCACAGCAGCACGCCCGCGATGGCCGCCAGCGCCGAGCCGATGGCAAAGGTCAGGGAGATGGTGCGATTGACGTTGATGCCCATCAGCTCCGCCGCGCCCTTGTCCTCAGAGACGGCGCGCATGGCCTTGCCCATCTTGGTGCGGCCCGTGAACAGCGTCAGCGCGATCATGATGACGATGTTGGCCACGATGGTCAGTATCGTCTCGCTGGAGATGACGAGGTTGCCGTCAAACAGCCGGATCTGCCCCACGTTGAACACCGAGGGGAAGACCTTCGGGTTGGAGCTCCAGATGAGCAGCGCCATGTTCTGCAAAAAGTAGCTCACGCCGATGGCGGTGATCAGCACGGCCAGCTTGGCCGCCTGCCGAAGCGGGCGGTAGGCCAGGCCCTCGATGACCACGCCCAGCGCGGTGCACACCACCATCGCCAGCAGCACCGCCACCAGCGGCGGCAGGTTCATATAGCTCATGGCGCAGAACGCGATGTAGGCGCCCACCATGATGACATCGCCGTGGGCGAAGTTCAGCATCTTGGCGATGCCGTACACCATCGTATAGCCCAGCGCGATGATGGCGTAGACGCTGCCCAGGCTGATTCCATTGATCAAGAATCGCAGGAATGAAACCATGTCTTCCAACTCCTCGTCAGGTAATATAAAGCAGTATAAGGTAACTGACCATCGCCAGCAATCCCTTCTGTTGGCAATCGTCAGTTACCTCGGTATATCCCCGCCCCGGGCATGCCGGGGCGGGATGCGTCGATATTGGATCAGCCGTTGAAGCCCACATAGGCGCCATCCTGGATGATGACGGCGGTGGGGGTCTTGGTCACGGCGCCGGTCTCGTCCCAGGTCATGGAGCCGGTCAGGCCGTCCACCTGGAGGGTCTTGAACTGCTCGATGAGCATTTCGCAGGCGTCCTCGGGAGAGGTCTCGCCGGTGATGCCGGCGGCCAGGCTGGCGGTGTACAGCGCGTTCACGGCGTCGTAGCAGTCCGCGGCGAACTGGTTCGGGATCTCGCCGGTGATCTCCTGATAGCGGGCGACGAAGGCCTTGGTGGCCTCGTCCTCAGCGTCGGCGGAGAAGGGAGTCAGCATGAAGACGCCCTCGGCCAGCGCGGGATCAAAGCCCTCCATGGTCAGAATGCCGTCCATGCCGTCCACGCCGAAGAACACGGGCGCGTAGTCCATGGTCTTAGCGGTCTGCAGGATCATGGAAGCGGGGGTGTAATAGATGGGCAGGAACACCAGATCAGCGCCGGCATCCTTAGCGGCGGAAACCTGGACGGAGAAGTCGGTAGTCTCGTCGGTAAAGGTGCTGGTGGAGACGATCTCCAGGCCCTGCGCAGCGGCCTCCTCGGTGAAGGTCTGATAGATGCCGGTGGAATAGGCGTCAGCGTTGTTGTAGATGATAGCGATCTTGGTGGCCAGAGAATGCTCCTTGATGTACACGGCGGAGGCGCTGCCCTGTGCGGGATCGGTGAAGCACACCTGGAACACGTTGTCCTTGTTGGCGGTGACGTCGGGAGAGGAGGCGGAGGGGGTCAGCATGAACACGCGATCCTCGTTGGCCTGAGCGCCCACGGCGATGCAGGGCGTGGTAGTGGTGGTGCCGGCGATCATCTGAGCGCCGTGGTCCAGCACGTTGTTATAGGCGTTGAGGGACTTCTCGGGGTCGTGCTCGTCGTCCTCGTTGATCAGCTCCACCTGGACGCCGCCCTGGGCGTTGATCTGCTCGGCGGCGACCTGCGCGCCGAACTTGCAGGCGTTGCCGTAGATGGCAGCCGCGCCGGTGAACGGCCCGATGACGCCGATCTTCAGGGTATCCTCAGCCAGAGCGGCGGAGGCCAGACCCATGACCATCACGATGGCCAGCAGCATGGCGGCGATCTTGTTGAACTTCATATCGGATTCCTCCCTATCAGAATTGCGACAGCGCGTCTGTGCGCACCCGTCGTTAATGGTTACTATACAGTTAACGCATATTGTTGTCAAGACCGCAAGCAATGCGTTTTGGCGTATTTTACGTTATTTCTCACATGAAGGCGTAACAATCCGATTCCTGCAAAAAATGGCATACTCACGGGGTTATAGATGGAAATATGGTTATTGGGGAGGCAATTGATGCGTTTGTCGGCTTTTGGTTTCGGATAATCAGGCATTATAGACAGCTTCCAACCCACGGACATTTGCCGCCTTCGCGCAGCCAAGCCATTTATAATTCCCAATTCCCAATTCCCAATTCCCAATTCCTTCACGTAAGCTCCCGCTCTTCCGCGCACATACCTAAAAAGGACGTCCGTATTCCGAACGTCCTTTATATGGCTTCATTCCCGCCACTCGAAGCGGTTGCCGATGAGCTGCACCTCGTTGTTGCTGACGTGGAGCAGTCCGCCCTCGGCGAAGGCCTTGCGGGTCTCGCCGTTTGCGGTGGTCACCCGGGCCTCGCCGGAGCCGATGGCGGCGGCATAGTCGATGTGGTTGGGCAGTATGCACACGTCCCCGGTGGTGGTGCGGACGATGATCTTTTCGGCGTCGTCGTCGTAGAACCTGCCCTCGGGGGTGACGATGGTCAGATGGATGTTCGCCATGTCACTCACCCTTTTTCGCCTTGGCCACGGCCTCGTCGATGGTGCCGACGAACAGGAAGGCGCTCTCGGGCAGGTCGTCGTGCTTGCCCTCGATGATCTCCTTGAAGCCGCGGATGGTCTCCTTCAGGGGCACGTAGCGGCCCTCCATGCCGGTGAACTGCTCGGCCACGTGGAAGGGCTGGCTCAGGAAGCGCTGCACCTTGCGGGCGCGGGCGACGATCAGCTTGTCCTCGTCGGACAGCTCGTCCATGCCCATGATGGCGATAATGTCCTGCAGCTCCTTGTAGCGCTGGAGGATGGACTGCACCTGACGGGCCACCTCATAGTGCTCCTTGCCGACGACCTCGGGGGTCAGTATGCGGCTGGTGGAGTCCAGCGGGTCCACGGCGGGATAGATGCCCAGGGACGCGATGGAGCGACTCAGAACCGTGGTGGCGTCCAGATGGGCGAATGTGGTGGCCGGGGCGGGGTCCGTCAGGTCGTCGGCGGGCACGTAGACCGCCTGCACGGAGGTGATGGAGCCCTTCTTGGTGGAGGTGATGCGCTCCTGCAGCGCGCCCATCTCCGTGGCCAGCGTCGGCTGGTAGCCCACGGCGGAGGGCATGCGGCCCAGCAGGGCGGACACCTCGGAGCCGGCCTGGGTGAAGCGGAAGATGTTGTCGATGAACAGCAGCACGTCCTGGTTCTCGCGGTC
>Ga0256404_1009286_pt1 | contig 14203 bp, 10 predicted proteins | sample RumenRJG_01DNA_FD_185990 | JGI IMG/M metagenome (GOLD analysis project Ga0256404, IMG submission 185990) | Bovine rumen microbial communities from Lethbridge, Alberta, Canada - RJG_01 | ecosystem: Host-associated > Mammals > Digestive system > Stomach > Rumen | place: Canada: Alberta | collected...
TCACAAATGTTTATTTTTTCGGAGTCAGTTGTATAAATTCCATCATTTAATATTTCATCTAATGGTCTATTTTTTGTTAATTTAAATTCATCAATAAACTGGGAGTCATATATTGAGTCAGTTAAGTGCTGCGAAACTCTACTCACAAGCAAAAGATTACTAAACTTAAGGAAAGCAAGTTTATTTCTTCTATCTAAATCCGTTAAATTGTAACTGGTATTGCCACCTAACTGAGCAATCTCTTTATCGCTTCTGACATTTTTGTCCGCGTAAACTTTATAGAAAATATCATATTGGAAATTTGTAACGAAATAATATGAGTCATCATCAATTACAAAGCTATCAGTTACAATAACTCCTTTATTGGAACTAACATCTTTAGTGCTTAAAGAAGAAAGTATTTCTAATAGATTTCCATAGGCTTTTTCGAAAACCAGCTTAGAAAGCATATAGTTATCTACTATTTCTTTAATGATTGATTCTTCTTCGCTTAAGTCATTTTTACTTAAAATATTAAAATTTTTGTCCTTAAAAATTTGAGAGACAACAGCGCTAATTTTCACATTTTGTCTTAACGTTTCTTTAACTGTTGAAATAATAGGAATATTAAAAAGTCTCGAATATAAATTAACGTAAAATAAATCATATTCATCTTTAATTAAGATTTTTAAACGCTCTTTGATTTCTGGATTTTCTATACAAATCTTCCTGATTTTACTAAAAATATATGAGAATTGCAGGCTTTTTGTAGTGAAAGTATAAAATTTAAAATCTTTATCTAACTCGTTCTTTGGAGAAACAAGGTCTTCAATATGAAGGAAATCATAATTAATTCCATTCCTTTTTAAGATATTTTGAAGCTCATAATCTTCATCGAGTTCAACAAGAAAAACATTCTTCCCTTTAAAGAAATATTGTCCATAAATGTTTGCTTCTTTAACGCAATCAGATTTGAATAAAACATTAAAGATTTCCTTTAAATTTTCATCATTACCATATCCACAAGTTCTAAGTAGTTTTAAATATTTTTTGGCTTTTGAATATTCAATGTCGCATTTTGAAATAACAGTTGCTAAAGCACTATCACCAAAACTTATGCAAAGTTTTTCTATAACATCTTCTTTCGTGAGTAACTTTATTTCTGCATGAGGATTTCTCGCTTTTTCCTTAAGTAAAAGAGGATGAAATATTCTATCAGCAATAATAATTGAGTTATTTAAATCTTGCATAACATTCCTCCCACATTACTATTTTATAAGAATGAGTGTCCTAATTTTGGTACATTAACGTTCGGCTTTAAGTTCAAATAAGATATCTCTAAGTTTAATTGCTCTTTCGAAATCAAAGTTCTTCGCAGCTTCTTTCATTGCTTTTTCAACTTCTTTGATCTTCTTAGCAAGTTCGGTCTTAGTAAGCTTACCCTTAATATTTTCAGCAGCTTCTTCCTCAGTTTCAGTGATATGAAGTGGCGCTTTAATTGCTTTTATAATAGTTGTTGGAACAATACCCATTTCATCATTATAAGCGCTTTGAATTTGTCTTCTTCTATTCGTTTCTTCAATACATGTTTTCATTGAATCTGTAATTGAATCGGCATACATAATGGCTTTACCATGTTCATTTCTTGCGGCTCTACCAACAATTTGAATCAAACTTCTTGAACTTCTTAAGAAGCCTTCCTTATCAGCGTCCAAAATACAAATCAAACTTACTTCAGGAATATCTAAACCTTCTCTAAGCAGGTTAATTCCAACAAGAACATCATACTTTCCTTTTCTAAGTTGATAAATTATTTCGGTTCTCTCTAAAGTTTTGCATTCATTATGCAAATAAACTGTTTTAATATTTCTATCTTTTAAATAAGCAGTTAAATCTTCAGCAGTTTTAATTGTTAAAGTAACAACCATGACTCTTTCATGGTTTTTAATTCTTTCATTAATTTCAGAAATCAAATCATCAATTTGGCCATTTGTTGGTCTAACTTCAATGATTGGATCAAGAAGACCTGTTGGACGAATAATTTGCTCAACAAATTCTCCATCCGTTTTTCCTAATTCATAATCGCCTGGAGTCGCACTAGTACAAATAACTTGATTAAGATTTCCTTCAAATTCTTCAAAATTCAAAGGCCTATTGTCTAGAGCGCTTGGTAGTCTAAAACCATATTCAACAAGAGTTTCTTTTCTACTTCTATCTCCATTATACATTCCTCTAACTTGAGAAAAAGTAACGTGGCTTTCGTCAACAATAAGTAAATAATCTTTAGGAAAATAATCCATTAAGCAGAAAGGCCTTTGGCCAGGTTTACGTTGATCAATGTGTCTTGAATAATTTTCGATTCCAGGACAAAAACCAAATTCTCTCATAGAAGCGACATCTTGCTTTGTTCGCATCTCAATACGTTCAGCTTCTAAAGGTTTGCTTTCCTTTTTATAATAATCAATTCTTTCTTCTAATTCTTTTAAAATATCATCACACGCTCTTAGAATGTTTTCATGACTTGAAGCGTGATCATAGGCAGGAAATAAATCGTAATATTTGTATTTAGTAAGGATTTCGCCAGTTAAATAGTGACATTTTGCTATTGTTTCCACTTCATCACCGAAGCAATCAATTCGAATATACCAGTCTTCCGAATCACTTGGCATAATGTCGATAACATCACCTCTTACTCTAAATCTACCTGGAGCAAGATCAATATCATTGCGTTTATATGAGGAGTTCAAAAGCTTTGCAAAAAATTCTCTACGGTCAATTTCTTCTCCTACTCTAACATCAAAAATAAGTTTTTTATATTCATCAGGATCAATTAATCCATAAATTGAAGCAACAGATGCAACAATTATGGTATCTCTTCTAGAAACAATGGAGTTAATTGCGCTAACTCTCATCATTTCAATTTCTTCATTCATCATCGCACTCTTATCAACATAGGTATCGCTACTTGGAATATATGCCTCAGGTTGATAAAAGTCGAAATTTGAAACAAAATATTCAACTCTATTTTCAGGAAATAATTCCTTCATCTCGCTATAAAGTTGACCTGCCAGAGTCTTATTATGAACAAGAATTAATGTTGGGCGTTGAATTTTTTCAATGACGTTAGCCATTGTAAAAGTTTTACCAGTTCCAGTTGCTCCTAAAAGTACTTGAAATTTTTTGCCCTCATTAAAACCTTTAACCAACTCATCTATAGCATGAGGTTGGTCACCAGTTGGTTTAAATTCACTATGAATAACAAAAGGTTTGTATTCTTCCATTATTTATTGTTTTCCTTGTTCTTTTTGGCTTCAATTCGTTTTTTAATACTATAGAAAAGACTTGGTTTATCGCTTTCCATTTTAGAGAAACCTTCTCCACCAATAAACTCAGCGCTATAAAAAGTACAAAACGCTTTCTTATCAATTCGAGTGATTGCGTTTCTTAAAGATACAAGTTCTCCACGAGTAAATTCAATGCGTACCATCTTTTTGTTTTCTTTTGAATAACCACCTACAACATTAATGATTGTGGCACTTCTATTCATTACATTGATTGCATAATCAAGAATCTCTTCAGTTTTGTCAGAAATAACATCCAAAACAAATTGATTTCCTGAAGCATTACTGACACGGTCTACCATCAAAGAAGCAATGATTGCGACAATAATACCTATAATTCCTGCCAGCAAATACGTTCCATTCCCCTTTACAATATTAACAATTATTCCAATAACAACAATCGAACCATCAATTGCAAAGAAAGGAATATTTTCTTTACAGCCAGTATATTTACTAATAATCAAAACTAAATTATCAAATCCGCCTGAAGATGCTCCAGCTCTAAAAGTTAATCCACATCCTACACCAACTAAAACACCACAAATAATACCAATGATTAATAAAAATCCTGGAGTAACTGAAGGCAAATCAGCTAGATTTGTAATGACCCCATTATTCCAAATAATATCAGATGGGCTTACATCTCCCTTATAATTAACTAGAAGATTAACTAAATTTTGTTGTGCCCCTGTGGCAGTCATTAAGTTATACATAATAGGATATGTAATCGTCGAAATAAGGGTGTTTATCGTAAATCTTTCACCTAAGAAAAGTAATCCGATAACAAAGAATCCCCAATAGAAAATGTAATTTAGGATACTAGGATCAATATAATTACTAAGAAGAATTGTAATACCAGTAATTCCACCACTAACTAAAGAGAAAGGAGCAAGCCCAAATGCAGATGCAACAACTAAGCAAAACGTTCCTAATAGAATAAAGAAAAAATTTCTAATAGTCCTTAAAATATTTTCTTTGCTAAAAGCAAGCTTTAACCACTCACGCATTTTTCTTCGCCTCCTTTTCTAAATAAGCATTTATAAATCCAAGTAAGTCCCCATCCATTACTTTATCTACTTGCGTATCTTCGTAATCGGTACGATTATCTTTAACTAAAGTGTAAGGACAAAAAACATAAGAACGGATTTGTGAACCCCATTCAATATTTTTTTGTTCGCCAATAATACCTTCAAGATTGGCTTTTCTTTCGTTTTCTTGCCTTTCGTAAAGTTGAGACTTAAGCATACTCATAGCTAATTCTCTATTTTTAAGTTGAGTTCTTTCAACTTGGCAAGAAACTACAATTCCTGTTGGAAGGTGTGTAATTCTAACAGCAGTTTCAACTTTATTAACGTTTTGGCCACCAGCCCCGCCGCTTCTATATGTATCAATCTTTAAATCTGAGGGATTAATATCAATTTTAATTGAATCATCAAATTGAGGTGTGACTTTTACACTAGCAAAACTTGTGTGACGTCTTGCGTTTGCATCAAAAGGAGAAATTCTAACAAGTCTATGAACACCTTTTTCACCTTTTAGCATGCCATAAGCGTGTTTCCCAGAGACTAACAAGGTGACGCTTTTTGCGCCAGCCTCCTCTCCTTTAAGGTAATCCATGACTTCAAACTTAAACCCATTTTTCTCACAAAAACGTGTATACATCCTAAAAAGCATGTCCGCCCAGTCACAAGCTTCAGTTCCACCTGCTCCAGGATGAATTTCTAAGATAGCGTCTTGATTGTCATACTCTCCGGAAAATAGAACAAGTCTTTTTAACTCTTTGAGTTCTTTATATGAATTATTAAAATCTGCTTGCGCCATTTCAGCAAGTTCATCATCGTCAACATTTAGAGTATCACAAAGTTCCTTGAGATCATTAAAAACTTTCTCAAGTTTTTTATATGTTTCAACTTTAAAAATAATGTCGTTTTTTGTTTCAATGATTTTTGAAGCTTCTCTTTGATTGTTCCAAAAATCATCTTTTAATGATAAATCTTCAAGTTCTGCAGCTTTTTTCTCAAGTTTAGGAATGTCAAAGAGAGTCGCCGAGAGTTTTAACCTCTACAAGCGCCTCACTCAAACTAACCTTTAATTGATACAAATCCACCATAATTAGTTGGTATGAACATCCTCAAAATCATGTTCTTTTGCAGCCTTTGCATCTTTATCAATATCTGTAATATTGAATGATGCTTTTGCTTCATCTTTAACAGCAACCTTAAGTCCTTCTTCTTTCTTTTCTGGAAGAGGTGCTTCTTCGTGTGGTTTTGCTTCAACTGTGAATGCTTCTTTCTTTTCAGGTTCTTTCTTTTCGACTTTAACATTAAGTAAATTAAGAACAACTTCAAGAGCAATTGTTTCATTCATTTCTTTAAACATAGCCCAGCCTTCATTAACGTAGTCTTGAAGTGGGTTTGTTTGTGCATAGCTTCTTAAAGAAACTGCTTCTCTAAATCTATTCATGTTATCGATTTGTTGTGTCCGGTTTCTATCGATACATCTTAAAGTAATTTGTCTTTCTAAATTGCTTGCAAGCTCTGGTTCCCATTCAGCTTTTCTATGTGTATAAGCATCAAGAAGAATTTCGCCAAGGTCTTCACCAGCTTCTTTTGGATCTGCTTCATCATATAATGCAGGTTTAATAACACCTTCAGCTAAAAATCTAGGAGTGACAAGTTGTGCGAGTAAATCTCCACTAATAAGGCCAGTTTGTGATCCTTCTGGAACTGATCTCTTACAAAGTGCTTCACCACATTCTGCGAAAGTTTCAAGTAATAACTCATCAATATCATTAGCAAATAAGATTTGGTCTCTCTTTGCATACATAATATGTCTTTGTTTACTTAAAACATCATCGTAATCGAGTAAGTTCTTACGAACATCGAAGTTTTGGCCTTCAATTCTCTTTTGTGCACCGGTAATTGCGCTTGTTAACATTCTGCTTTCAATTGCTTCATCACCATATCCAGCAAACATTTTTCTTAAATTATCATTAGCAAAACGAATCATTAATTCGTCTTCTAATGAAACATAGAATCTTGAGAATCCTGGGTCACCTTGACGACCAGAACGTCCTCTTAATTGGTTATCAATACGTCTTGACTCGTGTCTTTCTAAGCCAAAGACACAAAGTCCGCCTAACGCTCTTGTTTCAGGAGTAAGCTTAATATCAGTACCTCTACCTGCCATGTTTGTAGCAAGTGTGATTCTGCCTTTTTCACCAGCATGAGAAATAATCTCAGCTTCTTTTGCGTGGTTTTTAGCATTTAACATTTCAAATGATAAACCGGCTTCACTTAAATATTTTGCAACTTCTTCAGAAGCTTCAACTGATGGTGTACCAATAAGAATTGGTTGACCTTTTTGATGTCTTTCTGCGACTTCCTTAACTAAAGCTTTAATCTTAGAAACTTTAGTACCAAAAACATAGTCAACAGCGTCTTCTCTGATTACAGGTCTATTTGGTGGAATACATACAACTTTCATGTTGTAGATTTTTCTAAATTCTTCCTCTTCGGTTTTTGCTGTACCAGTCATACCACCGATTTTCTTAAATAATCTAAAGAAGTTTTGATATGTAATAGTTGCAAGAGTTACTGTTTCTTCTTTAATCTTAACGTTTTCTTTTGCTTGAATAGCTTGTTGTAAGCCATCGCTATATTCTCTTCCTTTAAGAACACGGCCAGTGAATTGGTCAATAAGTTGAATTTCTTGGTTTTCATCGACAAGATATTCAACATCTCTGCTCATAATATAGTTAGCTTTTAAAGCTTGGTGAATTCTATGAACTAAGTCTTGATATTGTGGATCATAAAGATTTCTAATGCCAAACATGGCTTGAGCTTTATCAATACCACTATCAGTTAAATTACATGCTTTTGTTTTTACATCAACTTCAAAATCTCCATCAGGGACATATTCTGGATGTTTTTTCTTATATTCTTCATCAACTTGTGTAGAAGGTCTTAAAAGTTTGACAAATCTATCAGCAACTGTATATTGAGATGCGCTTGCTTTAGCACCACCTGAAATAATAAGAGGTGTTCTCGATTCATCAATTAAAACTGAGTCAGCTTCATCAACAATACAATAATTGAGTCCTCTTAAAACACGTTGATTTTTAGCAGGAGCCATATTATCTCTAAGGTAATCAAAACCAAGTTCACTGTTGATCGTGTAAGTAACATCACAATTGTGAGCTGCTTGTTTTTCTTGGGTATTCAAACTGTGTAAATTAACACCAACAGTCAATCCTAACCATCTAAAAACTTGACCCATTTCGTTAGCGTCTCTTTGTGCTAAGTATTCGTTAACAGTGACAACGTGGGTTCCTTTTCCTTCAAGTGCGTTTAAATAAACAGGCATTGTTTCAGTTAATGTTTTACCTTCACCTGTTTTCATTTCTGCGATATCGCCATCATTTAAAACTAAAGCACCAATAACTTGACATTCGAATGGATATAATCCAAGAACACGTCTATCTGCTTCTCTAACAACAGCATAAGCTTCAATTTTAATATCGCTTAAAGATTCGCCATTTTTTAATCTTTCTCTGAATTCAGCTGTTTTAGCTCTCAATTGATCATCAGGTAAAGCTTTCATTGCGTCGGCTAAAGCTAAGACTTTTTTAGCCTCTTTTTTGTACTTTTTCAAAATCCTTTGATCAATTCTAAAAATCTTTTCAATAATATTTGCCATAATTAAACCTCAAACATTTAAGTATTTTACCATTATAAATAATGGTATTACAAATAATTTGTATACAAATAGTTTTTTTAAAAAATGTCCCCTTACGATATCATTTTTAACTACTAATTCTTTTTTTGATTAAAAACTAAAACTATAAAACTCTTTTAGCGACAACTAGTATTTTCATTTCTTTTGGATTAAACTGCCTAATTAAATTAACGGCCGTTTTCAAAGAAGCTCCTGTTGTTGAAATATCATCTACAATTAATATCTTTTTGCCCATTAATTTCTCTCCGTTTTTAATTACAATTACCTTTGAAATTTCTTGTCTTTCCTCAAAATTCCTTGCAGATTGCTTATATTTTTTAGTTTTATAAAGACAATTTATAAACGGTAGCTTTAAACATTTAAAGATTTCCTCAACGTGATTAAACCCTCTTTCTATGTCATCTCCTTCATAGGATGGTAGCCTTACTAGAAAGAAATCTCTAAAACGCATTTTAAGTTCCTTTTTAAACGGAGCAACAAATGCGTCTTTAAGTTCATAGTCTCTACATCCTTTAAATTGATAAATTAATTTCTTCATGTGATCGTCATATTCGTATATTCCCACTCCTTTTATTCCTTCTACTTCAAATTTAATCCACCTTTGCTCTAAGTTCCTTAAGCAACTATCGCAAATTAATTGATGATTAAAAATTGAATGGAAACTCTTATATTTAATTTCTTTAAAGCATATTTTGCAAAGTTGAATTGTCTTCTTCGATTGTGCTGATTGCTTCCACCATTTCTTTAGTTTTTTTAAATCCAGCAAAATATACATCTCCTTTTGTAGCGCCAATTGATCTGCCTACTCTCCCTGCTATTTGTATTAAAGCTTCTTTAGAATAAATATATGAATCAGCGTGCAAAATTATAACCTGCAAATCAAATAAAGTTACGCCTCTTTCCAGAACAGCAGTTGTTATTAGATACTTGTAATAACCATTTCTAAATTTCTCAATAACTTCACTTCTATTTTTAAGCTTCGAATGAACATAATATCCGCCTTTTGCAAAAATTTTCACAAAATTGTAAGTATTTTCACATTCAGAAATTGTCGGACAAAAAACTAATAATGGTTTATTTAATGTTCGATATCTTTTAATTTTATTAATTATAAAGAATAAACCTACAAATCTAGGAAACCTTCGAATAATTGGAACAGGTATTGGGTCGCCATGATAACGTGTTCGTAGTTTAACAATGCGTTTATTTTTCTTTGAAAATTCTTTTAATATGTCCTCAGTTGGTGTCGCACTCATCATTACCTTATTTCCTTTTACTGACCTATTTAAAATGGAAATTAATGTTTGATTTCCTGCATAAGGAAACGCATCAATTTCATCAACTACTAAGAGATCAAAGTAATTTTTATAACGAAATAATTGATGTGTAGTCAAACAAATTATGTCACCTTCAAGAATACTTGTATTTCCTCCAAAAACCGTTGTGACATCATAATTTTTAAAAGCAGACTTAATTCTTTTCCCTAATTCTGCAACGACATCTCGACGAGGTATCGCAAATCCAACTTTTTCTTTTCTTTTTAAAGCATACTCAATTACTCTATATACAAGTTCAGTTTTACCAGCACCGCAAACTGCGTATATTAATGTATCTAAACCCTTTCTATAATTTTCTAGAACTTCTTTTGACACTCTATTTTGCTCTTTTGTAAGTTTGTATTTAATTTCTAAATGACCGTTCTTTGTATGAGATTCAAAATCTAAATCAACAGGCTCTCCTAAAAAACCAATGCACTTTCTGCAATACAGCTCTCCATTTCGATTACCAACATACTTTAAATCTTCATTTCCACACATTTCACACTTAAACTTCATAATTACAGTTAGGAGGTGGGAGGGGCTGACCAATAATTTTGGATTTTATTTTTAGAGATGTGTAACCCCTCCTTACTATATAGAAGGGGGCAAAAGTGTTGAAAATTCATTTTTCGTAAAGAAAAAGGCCATTTTGGCCAAATCTTAATACAAAACTAATACAGATGGATTATTTTTCGTAGTCTTCGATTGTTTGTACTCTCTTACAGTGTCTTCCACCTTCAAAATCCGTAGAAAGGAAAATATCAATTCTTCTTAATACATCAACTAACGGAATAAACTTAGCTCCAAAAGAAATCATATTAGCATTGTTGTGTAATCTTATTAATTGAGCGACTTCGTCATTATAACCCAAACCGCATCTAACACCTTTAACTTTATTTGCGGCCATCATAATACCCTCACCACTTGTGCAAATTACAATGCCAAATTCACATTCTCCACTAGCAACTTTTTCAGCTGCAGCAATGCCGAACTCAGCGTAATTACAAGAGTCTTTTGAATATGTGCCTACATCAATAACCTCATATCCTTTTTTAATCAAATGCTCTTTAACTGCTTCTTTGCAATCAAATCCACCATGGTCACTTCCTAATGAAATTTTCATTTTACTGCCTCCAATATAGTTGATAATTTAAGTTCGCCTTCTCTAATAAGGATAATGTTATCTCCATCAATTTTAATAATAGTAGAAGGTTTTCCCGAAACACACGTACCTTCAAGCACACCATCTATTTTACCATCGAATATTGAAATTATCTCTTCTGTTGACATAGCAGGTGGCTCTCCTGAAATATTTGCGCTAGGAACAAGCAAAGGTTCACCTACTTCATTAATTAATTTTAATACATTTTTATCGTCTGGAATTCGAATGCCAATCCACCCTGTATCCAAAGTTAAATATGAAGATAAAAACTCTTTTGATTTAACAATAAAAGTAATAGGCCCAGGAGTGAAAATGTCTGCAATTTTCTTAAATAACCCTGCAAAATCAGCATATTTTTCAATTTGCTTAGTATTTGAGCACATTAAAGTAAAAGGCTTATCGGGTGGTCTTTTTTTAACTTCAACAAGTTTTTCAAAAGCATCTTTAGATGAGGAAATTGCGCCTAATCCAAAAACAGTTTCAGTTGGAAAAGCAATAATTTTTCCTTCTTTTGCAACATTAGCTAATTCTTTAATCTCGTCAGTTTTATAAATTCTCATATTACTTAAAAATATACAAATATCTAGTTTTTCCAAAACTATCGTTTCTAAAGAAGAAGTTTGTATCTTCAGAAAAATATTTTTGGATAAGGAATGTTAATTTTTCCTCTTGATCATAATTAATTTCAAAAGCCATTAGAAAATTATCATTCATAATTTCTTTATGATGTTTAAAATAATCTTCATAAAATTCTGTCCCGTCTTTGACATATATTGCATTTAAAGGTTCAAAATTTTTGACATTATCATCAATATCCTCCATCTTTTCTACATATGGTGGATTGGAAACTAGGACATCAAATTTAATCTTATTGTCGATAAAATATTTAAGCTTGTCGCTTTCAACAAATGTAACATCAGTTTTATATTTATCAGCATTCATTTTTGCAACATCTAAAGCGTCTTTTGAAATATCGCTTCCGTACACTTTGCTATTAGGAAAATAATTCTTTAAAGAAATTGCAATACATCCTGATCCGGTACATATATCAGCAATAGTTTGTGGCTCAATTTTGTAATTATTAAAAATAAAATTTACAAGGTCAGCAACAAGTTCTTCGGTTTCAGGTCTAGGGATTAAAACTCTTTTATCTACATAAAAGTCATAATTTAAAAATGGTGCTGATCTTAATGCGTATTGAGGTGGCATATTTGACGCTAAATCATTAATTATTTCCAAAAAATATTCAGGATTTGCAAGGTTTTCATCCATGTGTACCACCAAATCTGTATAATTTTTGAAACCATTAATTTTAATTAAGATTCCATAAATTTCACTTTTTGAAAAAGAAACTCCAGCTTTCTTTAGAGTTTCTTCTGCTTGTTTATATGCTTCAAAATTAGTTAATTCCATTCTTGTTACCAGCAATAATTTGTTCTTGTTCGTAGTTAATTAAAGCATCAGTAATTGCATCTAAATCACCATTCATTACTCTATCAAGTTGTTGAATTGTGAATCCAATTCTATGATCTGTAACTCTGTTTTGTGGATAGTTATATGTTCTAATTTTTTCATTTCTATCGCCAGAGCCAATCTTACTTCTATATTGAGCTTCAGTTTGAGCTTTCTTTTCTTCTTCTAATTGAGCAAGTTTACTTGCGAGCATTTGCATACAGATTTCATGGTTTTGAATTTGGCTTTTTTCTGTTTGGCAAGAAACAACAATGCCTGTTGGAATATGCGTAATTCTAACTGCAGATTCAGTTTTATTAACGTTTTGTCCGCCTGCACCTTGAGATCTATATCTATCAACTCTTAAATCTTCATTTCTAATATTAACATCAGCGGTTTCAACTTGAGGCATAACAACAACTGTCGCTGTTGATGTATGAATTCTGCCATTTGCTTCTGTTCTAGGAACTCTTTGAACTCTATGAACTCCACTTTCAAATTTTAATCTTGAGTATGCATCATCGCCTTGAACAATAAATTGGATATAAGAATATCCACCAAGTCCTGTAGGAGCTTCATCAACAACTCTTAATTTCCAACCACGTGATTCGCAATATTTGAAATACATTCTAAATAAGTCACCAGCAAAAATATTAGCTTCGTCACCTCCGACTGCGCCTTTGATTTCAAAAATAATATCTTTACCATCGTTTGGATCTTTTGGAAGAAGCATAATTCTAAGTTCTTCCTCGGTTTGTTCCATGATTTCGTTATTCTTTTTAACTTCTTCTTTGCCCATTAATTGAATGTCATGATCTTGATCATTACACATTTCCATAGCATCTTTTTTATTTTGTTCAGCAAATAAAAAAGTTTGGAATTTTTCAACGATTGGTTCAAGTTGACTTCTTTCCTTATTTAGTTTTTTGAAAGTATTCATATCGCTAGAAGTTTCTGGTAAAAGTAATAATTCATCGATTTCCTGTAACCTTTTTTCACTAGCGACTAATCTATCTCTCATATTCTTGTCCATAGCGTGCCCTCCTTGTATAAGTGCATTGAGAATTATACATAAAATCCTACTCGTTTTAAACTGCTTAAAAGAACGAAAAAATCTTTTTATCCTGTTTGTCTTAACTTAAGTTAAGGCATCTTGAAATTAATTATAATCTAACTCGTTTTGAAAGCGTTTTCGTTGTATAATTGTTTAGGTTTTTGAAATATGTCATATCAAGCACTTTATAGAAAATATAGAAGTCAAAATTTTGACGAATTAGTCGGACAAAATGCTATTAAGCAGACTCTTTTAAATTCTCTTAGAGCTGGCAAAATCTCACACGCTTATTTATTTAGTGGCCCTCGTGGAACAGGTAAAACTAGCGTCGCTAGACTTTTTGCTAAAGCGTTAAATTGTGAACATGGAGTCGGCGAAATTTGTAATGGATGTTTTTCGTGTAATTCAATTACAGAAGGAAACCATCCAGATGTTATCGAAATCGACGCAGCCTCAAATAGTGGAGTTGATGAAGTAAGAAACTTAATCGAAGCAGTTAAATATGGACCTATAAAAAGCAAATATAAAGTTTACATTATTGACGAAGTTCACATGATGACAACTAATGCTTTTAATGCTCTTCTTAAAACTTTAGAAGAACCTCCTTCATATTGCGTTTTCATTTTATGCACAACCGAACCTTATAAATTATTACCTACAATTTTAAGTAGATGTCAAAGATATGATTTTAAAAAGATTAGTGATGAAGACTTGAAAACCCTTCTAAATTCGGTTCTTTCTAAAGAAAATGTCACTTGTTCGCCAGAAGCTCTAGATGTTATTGTTGAGCTCGCTAATGGTGGAGCTCGTGATTCATTATCTCTTCTTGATCAAATTATTTCATACTGTGGAAGCAAAATTGAAAAGCAAGACATCTTTAGGATGTTTGGTTTAACAACTGCCTCTGAAAAACAAACTTTAATTTATAACGTTAAGAAAAATAACACCTTAGAAGTCATCCACATTTTGGACAATTATCGTCAAAGAAATATTGACCTTAATAGATTCGTTGATGAGGTTTTAATCATCTTAAAAGACGCTCTTGTCTATTCAAAAACACGTGATAAGAATTTAATAACTTGCAACGAACCTGAAGTTGCAAAAGATTTCACATATAACATTTCTGATGATGAACTTCTTTATTTCATTGAAACATTTA
>Ga0256404_1009291_pt1 | contig 14196 bp, 11 predicted proteins | sample RumenRJG_01DNA_FD_185990 | JGI IMG/M metagenome (GOLD analysis project Ga0256404, IMG submission 185990) | Bovine rumen microbial communities from Lethbridge, Alberta, Canada - RJG_01 | ecosystem: Host-associated > Mammals > Digestive system > Stomach > Rumen | place: Canada: Alberta | collected...
ATCTGGGCAGAAGAGTGGTAAGGTTGATTGCTCACTAAGCCACCACTTCCCGAACTTCCCAAAGTTCCCGAAAACAAATTTAAGCCACCTTCGTTTGAGGGTGGCTTTTTTCGGGCCACAAAATTTCACTGTTTATTTCTTCATCTTCTTTGCTACCCATAGAACCCAAGGGTCGATATTGTCGGTGAGCTCTTCAGGATAAGGCAGCGGGATAATGACATCAGGCTTGTGGCCGGGATTCTTCTCCTTGCACAGCTGCATGAAGATGTCGTCAACGGTCATCGGGCATACCAATGTGATATTGCTGTGGGGCAGGTGGAATTTGTTGATATTGCCTGTCTGGTCACAACCATTGGTACGTTCACGGCCATATACTTTGACACGGCTCTTGGGATATTCGCGAATCCACCTCACAGGCGATTCGGCAGCGCTGGCGGTTTTGTTGTCAACGATGATGGCACCTTTCTTCACAAGCGAAGTCCTCTCATTGCTTCCCTTGGGCACGGTCCACCAGTTGATGAGACTGCCTTCTTCGGTTACCAGAGCCTCCTTCATCACGTCATCATGCCTGTACTTCTTCAGTATGCGGTTGTTCTCAGTGCTTACCATATAATAAAACTTTGCATCCTTCTCCATTTTGCCTTCGCACATCAGCCAAGTAAACAGCATACTGATATGGTCGCTGCCGCCTCCGTTACCGCGAAGGTCAAGGATAAGGTATTTGCAGCCCGACTGCTTGAACTCCTCCTCTTTCTTCAGCATCCATTCGTAGGTTGGCACGTCACCCATGCACGACGGCAGACGCAGCAGATAAGTCTCGTCATCCACCTTGCAGCCTACTGGTTCGGGGGCATATCTGGGGATGAGTTTTTCGTAGTCAACGATAACATCTTTCGTCATGTTCCAGAACGTTGGTGAAGAGCATTGAGTGTGTCGGTCAAAGTTTTTGTAGAACCAGAACACATAGCGGCTCACGGCTTCGTCGCTTGTCATCTCACCGCGCATCAGCTGTGACAGCAGCGAGTCTTTCATGGCCTTGTATTCCTCCTCAAAGCCATTCCGCATGAGGATGGGGAAGATGGCGTTGTTCTTCTCGTTAGCATCGACAGCGAAGTCGAAGGTCTCGAAAGCCTTGCGGATGGAATCTGGCTGATTGCCGTAAGTCTTCTCGAAGCCGTCAACCATGAAGCGCGAGATGTCCTTCGTCATCTGAGGCACATCTGTGCCGAACACCTCCTGAATATTCTGAGGCATGCCGCAGCGGTCCCATATAGTGACAGACGGACGGCCCTCGCTGTCGTTAGTGGTTATGGAGATAGTCTCGCTGTCAAACCAATGCACGACGAAAGTGTGGTTGTCAATATCATAGGCATATTCGCTCAGATAGGTGCAAGGTGAGAAGCAGCATTGCAGATTAGACTTTGGGAAGGAGGCGTTGCCATAGACGGTGACCATCTCGCGGCTACCGAAAATCTGATATTCTTCCTGATCTGCCCGTTCTGTCCAATACTGCGAGGTGGCTGTGTTGGTCTGCTGTTTGCCACGCAGTTTCCACACGCCCTGCAGGCGGTGCTTCTTGACGCCAAGCTTCATCTGCAGCAGATTATATGAGCGCAGCATCACGTCGTCGGAGTCTTTCACCTGCTCGTAAATCTCGTCGATATTCGTGCCGTATGGGAACAGATGTTCGTTGAAGGCGCTACGGTCGTTGAACCAGCGCAGTGTAAATGTGCTGTCGGAGGTGCTGAACAGCTGGATGCCCTTATTTTCGGTCTTTGACAGCTCGCCGGTAAACTGCAACGGCTTTCCGTCAGGATTGGAAAGTCCGAAATTCACAGGTTCGCTGGGGAATATCACAGAGTTGTAGCCGATTGTAAGCGAATACTTATCCAAACAGAACTTATACTGCTTGAACTGTGCCTCCAGATGTTTGCCGTCCTGATGAATTATCTCGGAGAGTTTATACAGCCCCTTAGGATTGGAAGGCTGAGCCATTAAGGAGGAAACAACAAAGGCGAGCAGAATAGTTATAATGGTTTGCTTATTCATTTTGTTATCTGTTTGATTGATTGAAAAAGAGCGGATAATTTTGGCTGCAAAGGTACGACATAATTTTCAAACAACAATCATTTAAACAAAAAAACCGCTCTACCTGTCTCAGGCGGAGCGGACGCATTAACGTTAAAACAATTTTGTCGTGCCTACGTCCGGCATATTGACGAAGCCTGTCGGAACGCATGCGGGTGCAAAGGTAGGTTATTTTTGCGGGATAGCGCTAAAGTTGCAGGTTTAAGGTTGCTTGTTTCAGTTTTTTTTCGTATTTTTGGCGCGAAAAAGTATAAAATTAAGTATAACCAAGCTATACCATGACGGCATTTCTGCATCGAAATAGTATTATAGGGGGGGGGTAAATCTTCCGGTTCACCCTTTTGCCTTTATGCTGCGTCAGCCTGCGGATGTAGAGAAATTTTCTCTGTTCGCAGGCTTTGTTGTGTATGGTAGGTAATAGGGAGACAAGACATGTTAGGCAAAATGACAAGAATCACTGATTTGAGATCAGTGTGGCCCCACGAAGCAAATGACTTCACCAAATGGTTGGCGAAGGAAGAAAATCTTGCATTGCTGAGTGATGCGATTGATATTGAATTGGAGCTTGAAGAGCGGGAATCATCCGTCGGTAGTTTTAATGTGGATCTCTACGCAAAAGAGGTAGGGTCTAACCGTCGTGTCATTATTGAAAACCAGTTGGAGGACACTAATCACGACCATCTTGGCAAACTGATTACATACGCTTCCGGCAAAGATGCAGAGATCATTGTATGGGTTGTGAAAAGAGCGCGTGACGAACATCGTCAGGCAATAGAGTGGTTGAATCAGCATACGGACAGCAACATCGGGTTCTTCTTGCTAGAAATCGAGCTGTGGCAGATTGGCAATTCTGAAAAAGCTCCCCGTTTCAATATCGTGGAGAAGCCGAACGACTGGACGAAGACCATGAAGACTATTGACGGCTTGTCCGATACGGATTTGCTTAAGCTTGACTTCTGGACGAGTTTTAATGATGCGATGCGTAACAACAGCGATTTCACTCACCATTTCCGCTTGCGTAAACCTTATCCGCAGCATTGGTATGATTTGAGCATCGGCAGTTCTGCTTACCATGTGGAACTAACTATCAATACGCAAAAGCTGAATATTGGTGCGGATATATATATCAGTGATGATAAGGAACTTTTTGAGCAGTTTAAGTCACACAAAGAAGATATCTCGGCAATGCTTAATAGTGAAGTGGAGTGGCGCGAAGCAAAAAAAGCCTGTCGTTTTTTCATCACCACTAATATAAACCCCAAGAAACGTGAGTCGTGGCAAAAAGCCTATAATTGGTTCTTGGAGAAAGCCATCGTGTTTAAGGAGATTGCTGCTAAATACGGGAAATAAGAAAGAATTATGACTACACAGGAAGTAATAGATGTCATTTTTAATGACCCAACGGTGAAGTATGATTTGACAGAATTTCAGGGTTTAGGTACGAATATTTCTGAAATGCTAAACATAGAATCTCGTCAGGGAACAGGTAAACAGACGGGCAAGGAGGTCTTTTACATTAAACCTCTTTGCAAGTTTCATTCAGAGAAGAAAGAATTTCAAATATACGTTGAGGGCGGGAAATCTAATCCAGAGGAAATTGTCCGCCAACTATGGGTCTGGAAACTCATTCATTATTATGGGTATAACCCAGAGCAAATACGATGTGAGATTCCTGTTCAGTTTGGGAGCGAGATACCAACAAAATATGCAGATATAGCAGTTTATAGAAAGACGGACCTTGAAACTGTTAAGATATTGTTTGAGGTAAAAAAACCTAAACGTAAAGATGGTATTGAACAACTAAAATCATACCTTGGAGCAAAGGGAAATCCTATTGGGGTGTGGTCTAATGGAGCAGATAAATTAATTCTTTACAAACCACAAAACAAAGATTTTGATACATTATCAGAGGTTCCAAAAGTAAAAGAAGAAGCCTCAAATGTTCTTGAAATAAAAAGGAAGCTGGATGATCTTCGTACTCAGTTCAATTTTAAAAAAATTGTACAGGATTTGGAAGAACTGGTGCTTGCTGATAGTGGTGTAGATGAATTTAATGAAATCTTCAAGCTTATATATGCTAAAATATACGACGAAAAAATAGCGGCAGAGGATAGACGTAGGAAGCAGGAAGTTGAATTTAAAAAATATGCAGACCCAGAGTTTACTTATGATGCTATCAATAATCTCTATCATAAAGCTTGCGAGAGATGGCCAGGAGTATTTGAAGAGCCCAATATAAAGTTACGTAAGGATCATCTTCAAATTTGTATTGGTCCTATAGAAGGAATTCGGTTGTTAGGCTCCAACCTACGCATTATGGATGATGCTTTTGAATACCTGATGCCAACAGAAGCAAAGAAAAAAAAGGGGCAATTCTTCACACCTCGTCATGTGATTGAAATGTGTGTGCGTATGCTGAATCCTAAAGATTACGAATATGTCATTGATCCGGCATGTGGTTCTGCAGGATTCCTGCTGCATGCAATGGAATGGGCAATGCCTGCTGAAACAGTGGAGGAACAAGAATTAAGAAAGTCTCGCTATGCGGCAAAATACCTTTGGGGAATAGACTTTGAAGCTCGTGCTGCCAAGACTTCCCGTGCCCTAATGTTAATTGCTGGAGATGGTCATACAAATATTTTTGGACCTGACGTAAGTAGCATTGATCCGAAGACTTGGTATAACACAACGTCTGGACGTTTATTAATGACAGAATTAAGAAAGACGCCCTTGCTTGTCCATCCTTTACCGGAAACAGAGTTGCTGGCAGATGAAGATAAGGCTTGGGATTATTTTGAACATATGAAGTTTGATTTAGTCTTGGCAAACCCTCCTTTTGCTGGTGAACTGAAAGATAAAAAGATGCTTCAACATTATGAGTTGGCGAAACCAGCCTTACGTCGTGCAAAAGACAAACAGCCCAAAGAAGAACGGGATGTAATCTTTATTGAGCGCATCATAAACCTGTTACGCCCAGGAGGCCGTGCTGCCGTGGTTTTACCCCAAGGAAAGTTCAATAATTCCTCTTTAGTGTATATCCGTGAGTTTATCCTGCACAAAGCACGTTTGCTGGCTGTGGTTGGATTACATGGAAACACATTTAAACCTCATACAGGCACCAAGACATCTGTGTTGTTTGTTCAGAAACACACAGAAAAAGAACTTGAGAAAATTGAAAGTATTAAGGCTGAAGTAGAGAAATCTTGTCCTAATTATCAGGAACAAATTCGAACTCTAATAAATGATAGTGCGCATCTTGATGATATAGATGAAAATAGTATCCCTGAAGAAATCTATAATCTATTGTTAGAAGAGTTTCCAGAAGCCGAGGAGCAAGAAAATACAGAAGATAACGCAGACTCAAATGAAGGTGACGATACAAGTGAAGAACTGTCTTTGGAAGAGAAGATTGAAGAATCTTCAAAGAAGATAAATGACCTAAAACAACGAAAAGATTATCTTTTAAGCAGCCTACAATCTCTAATAACTGACGAAGAAGCCTTAATAACTACACACAAAGCAGAGATTCAACTTATTGATAATGATGAAACTCTTGATCGCAAAAGCAAGTTTGATGCAAAAAGGATATTGAAAGAACAACATAAACTTGCCATGAAGGACTTAAAAGATGCCCATAAAGAAACTGCGAAGTCTTTAAAATCAGAATTGAAGTTTATTGAAAAACAATTACCATTAGCAGAAGAAGCATTACTTCTATTAACAAATCGAGGAAAACTGCAAATCATATTAAACACGCCCGAGATTATTGAAAAGTTACGTAATAGATATGTTGATGCTCAAGTGGCTTCACGTCTAAACTATCCTATCTTCATGGCTGTTAGTGAACATGGAGGGAAAAACAATAGTGGCGATTATGAGTATATGAAAGATGAAAATGGCAATATTATTGAGGACGTATGGGGTAATCCTGAAATAGATCAAGATTTAGTAAATCATCAAGTGACACGTGATGATTTACTTCATAAGGCTGCTGAATATAATGTTTCTCTTCGTGGAAATGGTAATAATCCAACCTTTATTCCAAAGGATAATTGTTGTATTGCTGAAGCATTTGTTAAATTTGCGATAGAGCAAGGTTTTGATTTTTGGACGGAGGACTAAATATGGCGTTGTGGAATGAGATAGATTTGTCTTCGCTTGAAAACTTCAAAGACTTTTCGTCTGAGTACTATAAAATCGACTTTATGCAAAAGTCGAGTATGATTAGGAGTATTGGGACGGTGAAAGTTAATAAGGTCGCTTATATAACGGATGGAGAGCATGGTTCACCATGTTGGAGTGATACATCAGGCATAAATTATATTACTGCTGAATATATTAAAGAGAATTATATTGAACAGGGTGTTTACAAACAAATTACAGAAGAGCAGGATAAAAAAAACGCTAGAGCACGACTTCAGGATGGAGATATTTTGGTCTATTCTGTTGGAGCCTATGCCGGACTATCTGCTGTTGCTGAACCACATCTGTTTCCTGCTAATATTCCACGTTCAGTAGCGATTATTCGATTAGATAAAAATTGTCAACTGAATAGTGAATATGTTGCTGTTTTTCTAAATTCATCATATGGTAAGTTTCAAACATTGCGTTTGAGAGCTGGTAATTCTCAACCCGTTTTGGCGCTTGACAAAATTAAACAACTTGAAATACCAATAATTGGAGAAAAGTATCAAAATGAAATAAAAGATTACTATCTGCAAGCATATAAAGCTCGCATGGAATCCCAATCTCTATATAGTCAAGCAAGAACCCTTCTTACGCAAGAATTGCGACTTGATGCATTAAAGCCCTCAAGTAACAAATGGTTCACAACTGATTATTGCGAGGTGCTGAGGACAAATCGTTTAGACTCAAACCATTTTCGAGATGCATATACCGAATTGTTTGAGTTCCTCCGCAAACATTTCTTTTGTAAGAAGATAAGTCAAATTGTTTGCGTTAACAGAAGAGGCCTACAACCAATTTATTCTAATAATGGTGGTATTATGGTGGTCAATAGTAAGCATTTGTCACAAACTCATATTAATTATGACCAAACAGAAAAAACAACTATCGAAGAATTCTCTAAACAATCAGCTGCTCAAATTAAATATGGTGATGTGCTAATTTACACGACTGGTGCATATATCGGATTAACGAATGCTTTTAATTCACGAGAGAAAGCATTAGCTAGTAATCATGTTAATATTTTACGCTTATCAGACAAAACAATTGATCCCAATTATTTGGCTTTGGTGCTAAACTCTATCGTTGGTACACTTCAAACAGAGAAACATTCCCGTGGTAGTGCACAATTGGAATTATATCCTGCTGATATTGCCAAATTTATCATTCCAATTATTGACGAAGACATGATGCAAAAGATTGGAGAATTGGTTCGAGATAGTCTATCGTATCTAAATAAATCAAAACAACTTCTCGCTTATGCAAAAAAACGTGTAGAAGAAATGATAGAGCAAGAGGCTAATAATTAAGATAAATATACAAGGCATTAACAACATATTTTATAGACATAGATCCTCAATCCTTACATGTAAGACGTCATATGGAAGTCGAAAGTTTTTTTGATATAGTTGACGCGTCCGGGGACAAAAATCCTGAGAATGGAGCGACAAGAGCGCTTTGAATATAAAACTAAAATAACCTCATGCTCATCTTCCCCGAAATATACTACGAAGGTTTGTTCGCGCTGCTCTATGTGATGGCGCTGACATTCCTTATTCTCGTTGGCATTGTCAACCATACAGAGCGATGGCCGAAGCCTACAGAGTTTGTTTGGGCTGTTACAATATCCTTCCTTATCATGTCCTTTATCATTGGCTTGAAGGTCTTTCATATAATCTAATACCCTTAAACTCTAAAATTTTCGGAAAACAAAAGTATCGCAATTATGAGTTTTATCATCACAACTTCCCCTATAATAGACAATAGGACAATAGAAGAGTATCTTGGGCCACTGATTTCCAATGAAGTTCTTGGCGTAAATGTTATCTCTGACTCTATCGCAAGCTTCTCAGATTTTTTTGGTGGGTCATCCGGTACATATCGTAGTAAGTTAGAAGATTTAAAGAATAGCGTACTGAACGATTTGAAAAACCAAGCCACAAAACGTGGCGCGGATGCCATAATTGGCTTTAGTATATCCTTTAACGAAATTTCGGGAAAAGGAAAGCAGATGTTTATGGCAACGGCAACGGGTACTGCTGTTAAATTGGGACAAAATCGATTGGAGTACGCACGTAAAATACATGAACTGAAGACTTTCCATAACGAGGGCATCTTTACAGATGCCGAGTATGAACATGAGGTAGATATCCTTAAGGCATCAGTGGAAAATATCGTTGCAGTTGAGAGTGAGGAGGTTCTAAAACAAAAGGAAGCCCAGGAAGTAGCAAGAAAGCGACGTGAAGAGCAACTTGCTGAGGACCAAAAACGTAAAGAAGAATTTGAGGCAAGTAGGAAAGCAGAGCGTCAAGAATATTATAATCAAAATGCGGAAAGCTTGTCGGTAATTGAAAAGGGATTTGCTGCCCACAAAGAAGATATTCGGAATTTGTCAATAGAACAAATAAATTCTGCGACCTATGATGATATCTTGCCAGAGGGTGAAATAACCTTCTATGACACTATGCGTTACTTTATCGCCATCGGTAGAGCAGATGCTGCTGGAAAGTTTTATATTGACAAATACGGTTTGTCTGCTCAGGATGCGCTTGAATACCTTTCTGGAATTGAGTAGCTCTGCGTCCAAAAATACAGATGTAAAAGGTTGTAAATTCAAAGGAAATAATGAAGTATATCGCAATCATAGTTTCGTTCACATTATTCGTTGCATGCACTAACAAACAACCATCATCTTATAACTGTGCAGACGTAGATTCAAGAAAAGATTCCATTTTGTTAGCACAGCAGAAAGATTCTGTTGAAAGAAATCGATTGTTTGAAGCTTTAGGGGATACTGCATTTGGTAGTGTGTGTTACGGTATGGACAAACCTCAATACCAAAAGGCACTCGATGTTTTCAAGAAGCCACTTAAAAGCGATGAAGATTATCACGATTTTGTATTTGCGAGATATAAATTTCATGCGGATGAGGGGTCGGATGTAGAAAAAAATAATAATAAAACCGCAGAGGGATATCCTTATGGACTGGATAATATTTTAAAAGAAGACAGACTGTGGACCTATTTTTTTAAGGGAAAACTTGTTTCGATTAGATGGAATAGTAGCAGGATTATACAAGATGGCCAGTCGGCCGTGTCCTCCCTTGGACAACTTGTTTCCTATTTTGAAAAACGGTATGGACCACCAAATGCAAATAATACAAAAATGTTTAATAGCTCAGTTATTGAAACTGGCACATGGCATCAGATGAAAGTTATTGCTAGGTGGGAAACAGAGAAAAAGAAAATTGTTATTTTCTATCGTGATTTAGTGGGAAGCGAAAGAGATAAATGGATGGAAGATAATTATCCGTCGGATTATCAATATGAGCTGACAGTTATATTCCTAGACAAAATACAAAAAAAAGAAGTTGATGATTATATAAAACCAATTATACAAAAATACATCGACGATTATAATGAGCATCGAAAGCAAGATAGCATAAATAATGCAAATGCACTGTAATCTGGTGCATATATAATTTTGATACTTGACATAAAGCACTTAATTTAATAACCCTTAATCCCCGTACATGAAGCTCAGCGACAGACAGAAACTCATACTGAGGGCGCTATTGGATAACCCGAAAGGCATCACGCCCAAACAACTCAACGAGATTCTCGAAAGCAAAGGCGAACCGGCCTTTGATCATCGCAAGCTGTTCAAATACCTGAAATCGTTTCGCAACACCTGGGGGATAAACATCGTCAACACACGCGTACGCGGCACAGAGTTCATCTACAAATTCGCCGACACAGACAACGTGCCTGCGGGATTCACCATGCAATATGCCACGCATCTGCTTGAGGGCGACTTCATGAACACCTATCGCGACTTGGGCGCACGCATACAGCCAATCGTGATACCTCGCGGCGGCAACTATCTGCACCCCATAGGCGATGCCATGCGCGACAACCGTCTGCTGCAAATCACCTATAAGAAGTTCAACGACGTCAAATCCTACGACTGCATTCTCGCACCACACGCGCTGAAAGCCTTTGAGGGTCGTTGGTACCTCCTTGCCGTGAAGTGGATGAACGAGGATGAGATAAAGGACAAGCCTATGGGCTACAAGGGTTATGGCCTGCAGACATTCGCTCTGGATCGCGTTCAGGCACTCAGCATGATGCGGCAGCGCTTCAAGCTGTTGAAGGACTTCGATGCCGAGACTTTCTTCAAGCCCTTTTTCGGCGTGTATTGCAGCATGGGTGCTAAGCCGGAAAAAATCCTTGTGCATGCCAGCGAGGATGATGCGCACTACATCCGCACCTTGCCGATACACCACAGCCAAAAGGAGGTGAAGCGCAACGAGTTCACGCTGAAGCTGGTTCCGGCCAGAGACTTCGAAATCTATATGCGTCGTTTCCCCGACACGACATGGGAGGTGGCAGAAGAGAAGAGAGGGCGCAAGCCAAAAGCAAACGAGGCCTGAAAATGAAAAAACGGCCTCCTTATTTATTTCTTTTGAAAATTTTTTCGAAACAGGCGAAACGCTCTAAATATGAGTGCGATAAATAATATTTTGAGGCAGACCTTGTCACCCCCCGTGTTGGTGACAAGCCCCTATGGCCAAAAAAAATAATGAGAAAAATATTTGGTTGGATAATGCCTTTTTCGTACCTTTGCAGACGAAATCAAGTAGAAACCCGACTAAAACGAAAACAATAAGAAACAGACAGAAGACAAACATCATACTATAAGAGAAAAGAGCCTGAGGTTTTCGCCAATCCACTAAACAGCAAACCTAGTCAAATCCGCGATACGAAGGCCATCTGCTCACTCCCAATGAGGCGTGGGCATCGATGGTACATATCGCGGAGGTTTTTTGCTGACCTAGTGGATTGTGTATCGTTGGCACCACGCCTCAACTTTATCCCAAAACCAACCTTATATTAACCGTCTCCGAGAGGGGACAAATAACTAGAAAATAATGGAATACAAAAAAGACGGCGAAGAGCCGTCAGGGACCTTTATGCCCAACAGCGAAGTGCACAACAGCATCTTCATCACCAACAACGGAACGCTGTTCCTCGACGAAAAATTCGCAGAGAAATACGGATTGACATTCGAAGGCAATGTCATCAAAATAAGAGAGGTGCGGCCAGAGGCGCCAGTGGGTAATAACATGGAAAACACACCGATCTGCAACACCCGAGAAAGGAACGAAGAAAGGTTCCATTTCATTCATCCGGAGATAGGAGATGAAGAGGCTTGGCATACTCACGATATGGTAAAGCGATTGGTTGTCAATTACAGGATGCCAGATATATGTGCGTTTCTAAAGGATAAGAATCAAGACAGAAAGTTATTGCTTCCTTCAAATCCAAGCTTTGTATATTTAGAATTGGTACGAATGGGGATGCCGACAGGTGAAGGATTCAGCGAGAAAAACTTTAGCAATAACTATGTAAGATAGACTACGGCGAGGTAGTTCTCATTAAGCATCAGAATTTATTTCTGGTGCTTTTTTTTGTGCCTTCTTGTATGGGTGTGTCGGGAAATCTCGGGATATGACGGGATATGACGGGATATCCCGGGAAATCTCGGGAAGGCCTGTTCAAAAGCCATTCCGCCCCCAATAAATCGCCATACCTTTGCAGCGCTTTCCGACAAAGAGACGGCTCACGTTGAGCGCTCGGGCAGCGGAGGCAAAGAAAAGAAATGGATGCAAAGATCCTTAAAGTAGTGAAAAGCGGAGAGATGATCTCCGTGCCCAGTGAGAAAGCCGAAGGCGGCAAGCTGAACAAGCGCACACTCGTGTTGCAGGAGCTCGGCGGCAAGTATGAGAACCAGTATGTGGTGAGCACCTTCGGCGCCCTGGCCACCGTAAAATGCGAGGAGGGATGCCTCGTGGCCGCCACGCTGCGCTTCCAGACGCACGAGCACAACGGAACGGAGTATCAGGACGTAGTGGCAACGGAAATCGTGACAATGTAAAAATGAAAAATGAAAAATTTAAAGTGAAAAATTAAAAGTTAATTAACCGAGTCGAAGGCGTGAGCGGATGAAACGTATCCGGATGTAATTGAGCTCAAACTAAAAACTTCGCTTTCTCCCGACCCTCACAAATTCGACCAACTATGAGCAAAAAAACAAACAAAACCATTACCATCAGCGCAATGGTGGCCATCAGCGATGGCGAAGAGAAGAGCATGAATTTCGTACAGGTGATGCCCGACTACCCGCAGCCGGGAACGGTGACGCCCTTCCGCGGCAGAGGCACGGCGCAGATGCTGTCCGACGGACACTTCGAGTTCACCCGCAAACCCCGCAAGCACAACAAACCCGTGCTCAAACTGCCGCATGGCAGCCTCTCGTGGGGCAACGACGGATACGACCGCTTCACCTTCGTGCTGCCCGCACAGCGGCGGCAGGAGTTCGCAAGGCTGCTGCAGGAAGAAGCCGAACTCGCCATCAACTTCATGCTGGGACTGATCTGACGGCAACATGGTCAATCTGATATATATAGACGGCAGCGGGCACAAGGCGGCCCGCGCCGTCACCACACGTGAGGAATACTTCGCGCTGCGCAACAGCGAGACGAACATAGCCCGCTTCCGTGCGGCACGCGGCGGCAGCAAGGAGGACAAGATGAAGCTGCTGCAGTTTAACTACAACGACCTCATCCCCGACGGCAAGCTCAAAGACTGCCATCACGCCGCCTCCACCTTTGCCCACGACATCGACTGCGGCAGGGAGGACGAATGCAAAGCCATCGCCGGACGCATACTCTCGAAGAAAGAAGAGATAGGGCTGCTCGAACTGAGCGTGTCGGCCAACTGGGGGCTGCACGCCGTGTGCCGACGCCAGCCGGGCAAGACCATCCTCGAAAACCAGGTGCGCATCGCCACCGTCACCGAGACCGAGATGGATACCTCGACGCACGACGAGCAGCGCGTGATGTTCACCGGTCCGGCCGACGGGGCGACGTTGCTCTATCTGGATGAAGCCATCTTCGAGGAAACGCTGACGCCGGAAGAGAGCGCAGAGGAATATCAGCGCCTCAAAGAGCGCGAAATGCGCGGCGAGGAAGACGTGCCCCAGGGAGCCAAGAAGGCGAACAAACACTATCGGCCCGGCGAAGCCGAAGCCGATGAGGTAAGAAGTAAGAAGGAAGAGGGAAGAAGTGAGAACGAAGAAAATTGTCAATTGTCAATTGTCAATTCTCAATTGGAGTACAACGGCCTTCCCTACGCCGACATTGTGCGCAAATACTGGGAGCTGTTCAACGGCGGGAAAGAGCCCTCAGACGGCGACCGCAACGTGCTGACCTTCGAACTGGCCGTGACGCTCCGCAGCATCTGCGACTATTCGCTCGAAAAGCTGATGCAGGTCGTGCCCAACTACTGGCACAGCGACGAAGCCGCCGAGGAGTGGCGCAAGACCCTCGAAAACGCCCTCAAGGAGCCGAGGAAGGGCATGCCGTACCGGCTGAAGCAGGTGCTCTCGGCCCTGAAGACGCAAGGCGGCGTGAAGGCCTGCGGCGGCACGCTGACGGCGCCTCCAGCGATGCCCAAGAAACTGCCGCCCCTGGTGAGGCTGCTGACGAAGAACGTGCCCGACTTCTACAAGCCCGCTGTGGCCAGCGCCGTGTTCCCCGCACTGGGCGCTCATCTCCACGGCGTGAAGTTCCGCTACTGGGACAACGTGGATCACGAGGCCACCTTCATGAACGTCCTGATCGGTCGCCAGAGCATCGGCAAGGGCAGCATCAAGAAGCCCGTGGAGTACATCATGGCCGACATCAAGCAGCGCGACCAGCCCAACCGTCAGCGCGAGGCCGAATGGAAGCAGAAGAACCCCGGCGCCAAGCAGAAGAAAGACCCGCGCCCGACGGACATCTGCATCCAGATGCTCATCGACAACCTGACGGACGCCGTCTTCAACCAGCGCGTCATCGACGCCCACAACAACGGGCAGCGC
>Ga0256404_1009292_pt1 | contig 14194 bp, 8 predicted proteins | sample RumenRJG_01DNA_FD_185990 | JGI IMG/M metagenome (GOLD analysis project Ga0256404, IMG submission 185990) | Bovine rumen microbial communities from Lethbridge, Alberta, Canada - RJG_01 | ecosystem: Host-associated > Mammals > Digestive system > Stomach > Rumen | place: Canada: Alberta | collected...
CCAGCGCCACTCCGACAACGCGCTCGCCGTCGCAAGGTGGCTGAAGGATAACCCCAAGGTCGCGTGGGTCCGCTACTCCGGACTCGAGGACGACCCCTCGCACGAGGTCGCGTCCCGCATCCTCAGGCACGGCTTCGGCGGCGTCGTGGTCTTCGGCCTCAAGAGCGGACGCGAGGGTGGCCTGAACGTCGTCAACAACGTCAAGCTCTTCACCCACCTCGCCAACGTGGGCGACGCCAAGTCCCTCATCATCCATCCCGCCTCGACCACGCACTCCCAGCTCACGGCCGAGCAGCTCAAGGCCGCGCACCTCAGCGAGGACCTCATCCGCCTCTCCGTTGGCATCGAGGACGTGGACGACATCATCGCCGACCTCGACCAGGCCATCTCCAAGGCCTAAGGCCGGCCTCTGGCACGCCGCTCCTCGCGCCGCGCCGCCAGCAGCGCGACCCCGCGACTCGGGTTGCGCCAAAATCGCACCAAAAGGGGGACGACGCCCGCCAAAGGCGCCGTCCTCTTCGCATGCATTGCGGCCATCTTCATCCAACGGGCCCGCGCAAGGCCAACTTCGCACGCGAGGCGCCGGGCGAGAAGAGCTGCCGCCCCGCTCGCACCATCGCCTTGGCTTCGGCAGAGCCGCAGCCGCACGGTTTGGCCGCACGCCACCCGCCGACTCCGCCGGCGCCCGGCCCCTACGCCTTGTGCGCCTCGTCAAACGCCTTCGCCCGGGCCGCCGTGTCACGGCGCACCTCGTCGCTGCGCGGGTGCAGCTTCACAAAGCGCGCAAACCCCTCCGCGGACCAGTCGTCCCAGCCCTCCGTGTCGCCCAGGTTCTTGAACATGCACGTGGGCACCTCGCCCAGCGCCAGGTTCTTGCGGATGCACGCGTCGCAGCCAAAGCCACCCTTCGCCAGGTTCGCGGGGTTGTTCGGGTTGCAGGGGCAGCGCGTGTCGCCGCAGGTGCAGAAGTGCTTGCCCAGGTCCGCCATCACGAGTCCCTTTCGCTTTTCTTGCGCCCGCGCGTGCCGCCCGCGCCGCGCGTGCCGCCCGCGCCACGTGCCCCGGCGCCGCCCTTGCTACGGCCCGCGCCCTTCGCGCCGGCCTTCCGCGCGCCCTTCGCCGACCCGCGCCGAGCAGGCTTTGCCGCCTTGAACGCGGACGGGCAGATGTCCGCGCATGGGCAGCCCTCGCACTTTGGCCGCTGGGCCGTGCACGTGTCGCGGCCAAAGTGTATCCACTCCTCGTTCACGTAGGTCCAGAGCTCCTGTGGCAGCAGGTCAAGCAGGTCCTTCTCCGCCGCCGCGGGAGTGCTCGCGCGCGTAAAGCCCATGCGCGTGGCGATGCGGAACACGTGCGTGTCCACCGCGATGCCCTCGCATATGCCAAACGCCTTGTTCAGCACGATGTTCGCGGTCTTGCGGCCCACGCCGGGCAGGCGGCACAGCTCCTCCATCGTGCGCGGCACCTCGCCGCCAAAGTCGCTCATGATCATCTGCGACAGCTCCACGCAGTGTGTGGCCTTCGCGCGCCAGAAGCCAATGCTGTGGATGACCTCGCCCACCTCGGCCGGGTCGGCCTGCGCCATCGCCTGCGGCGTGGGCCAGCGGCGAAACAGCTCCGGCGTCACGCGGTTCACGCCGGCGTCCGTGGTCTGGGCAGAAAGCATCACGCATACCACCAGCGTAAACGGGTCGTGGTAGTCAAGCGCGCTCTGCACGCCGGGGTATCGCTCGTGCATGCGGGCGCAAAACTCGATGCCGCGCTGCCGGCGCGACGCCTTCGACTCTCGTGGCACGATCTTCTCACCTGCCTTGCCGTGGCCCGCTGTCGTGCGCGCGGGCGCAACGCGCGGGGTCAAAACTTGCCGTTAGTGGCACATGATACCCGCTTTTGTGTCCATGCGACCGCGCTGTCCGTGCCGCCGCCGTCGCTCGTTCCCGCGTATCGGCGGTTCGCGCGCGTATCGCCGTATACCTTCGCCCGCGCCCGCTTCGCGCCAGTCGCGCGCGGCCCGTTTGCGGCCGACCGCGAAGTCATGGCCGCAAAGCCTTGACCGTTTACATAGAATGTGTAGTTGCGGTGGTGATTGTGTGGCATGCCACCCACCCTAGTCGTGACGAAGCCGGAGGATGGTCGCATGAGCGCGCCTATAGCCAACTACCTTCTTACCAACGATGACCTGTACCTCATGGGCAAGGGCGTGTGGTACCGCAGCTACGAGAAGCTCGGCGCCCACCCCTGCAACAAGGACGGAGTCGAGGGCTACTGGTTTGCCGTGTGGGCGACAGACGTCAAGAGCGTCCGCGTGATCGGCGACTTCAACGACTGGGACACGGACGCCACCTACCTGGAGTGCACGCCCACCGGCGGCGTGTGGTACGGCTTTGTGCCCGGCGCCACGGAGGGTCAGCTCTACAAGTACCTGATCGAGACCGCCCGCGGCGACCTGCTGTACAAGGCCGATCCGTACGCGTTTTACGCGGAGTGCCCCCCGGGGACGGCGTCGCGCACCGCGGACATCTCCGGCTATAAGTGGCAGGACGAGAAGTACATGGCCTCCCGCGCCAAGCAGGACTTCTTCAAGCGGCCGCTCAACATCTTCGAGTGCCACCTGGGCAGCTGGAAGCGCCACCCGGACGGCCTGGCCGGAAACGGCGACCCAGACTCCGACGACCACGCCGGCAGCTACCTCACCTACGACGAGCTGTCCGAGGAGCTTGTCGACTACGTCAAGACCATGGGCTACTCGCACATCGAGGTCCTGCCCGTGATGGAGCACCCGTTCGACGGCTCGTGGGGCTACCAGGTGACGGGCTACTTCGCGCCCACCAGCCGCTACGGAAACCCCAGGCAGTTCAAGCACTTTGTGGACGCCTGCCACCAGGCGGGCATCGGCGTGATCTTAGACTGGGTGCCCGGCGGCTTCTGCCGCGACGAGCATGGCCTGGTGCACTTTAACGGAGAGAAGCTGTACGAGAAGGAGGAGCACCCCAACTGGGGCACGTTCAAGTTCGACTTCTCGCGCAACGAGGTCCGCAACTTCCTGACGTCCAACCTGCTGTACTGGGTGGGCGAGTACCACGCAGACGGCATCCGCATGGACGGCGTCACGTCCATGCTGTACCTCAACTTCGGCATCGACGACCCCGGCCAGAAGAAGTTCAACTCGCGCGGGACGGAGGAGGACGACGCGTCCATCGACTTCATCCGCACGTGCAACGACACCGTGGGCAAGTACTACCCTGACGTGATGATGATCGCGGAGGAGTCCACGGCGTGGCCGCTCGTGACGTACCCCACCTCCGACGGCGGCCTGGGATTCCACTTCAAGTGGGACATGGGCTGGATGAACGACACGCTGCACTACATGCAGACCGACTTCCCGTACCGCCCCGGCAACCACAAGCTCCTGACCTTCTCGACCATGTACCAGTTCAACGAGAACTTCATCCTGCCGCTCAGCCACGACGAGGTGGTCCACGGCAAGTGCTCGCTCATCACCAGGATGCCGGGCGACTACTGGCGCCAGTTCGCGGGCATGCGCGCCCTTGCGCTGTACCAGATGACGCATGCGGGCGGCAAGCTCAACTTCATGGGCAACGAGCTTGGCCAGTTCATCGAATGGCGCTACTACGAGGGCATCCAGTACTTCCTGACGGAGGAGTACGAGAGCCACGCCCACCAGCAGCACTACGTGGCGGCGCTCAACAGGCTCTATGAGTCCCAGCCCGCGCTGTGGCAGGACTCGTACTCGCCCAGCGGCTTCGACTGGATCGACGCGGACAACGCCGACCAGTGCATAATCTCGTTCGCGCGCCATGGTGACGACGAGAAGGACGACCTCGTCATCCTGATTAACTTCGAGGTGAACCCCCACGAGGACTTCAGGCTGGGCGTGCCGAGGCCGGGCATCTACGAGGAGGTCTTCAACTCCGACGACGAGGAGTTCGGCGGCTCGGGCGTCACGAACAAGGGCGTGAAATTCAAGACGGAGGACGAGCCGTGGAACCGCCAGGAGCAGTCCATCGAGCTCCGCGTGCCGCCGCTGGGCGGCACGATCCTGCGCTACGTGGGGCCGCTGCCCAAGAAGCGCACGCGCAAGACTGCCGCGAAGTCCGCGAAGCCTGCTGCGAAGTCCGCGACCGCGGGTAAAGCCGCGGCAAAAAAGGCACCCTCGCGCAAGACCTCGGCCGCAAAAACTGGTAACACTAAGGTGGCTGGCAAGTCCAAGGCGCCTTCGTCGCCTGCGAGCAAAGGGGGAAACGCGAAGGCGAGAAGTACCGGCGCCACGAAGTCGGAATAGCCGACGGGGCAAGCGAGCCGGGCGCGCACGGACGCGTCCGCAGGGGTAGGACAGGACCGCCGCCGCGGGGTCCCGTCGAACATCGTTCTAAGGAATGACATGACTGAACAGAGCTGGCCCAAGATCTTTACCGACAAGGACGACTTCATCAAGCAGTACCGCCTGGCGTGCGAGCGCGAGTTCTCCAAGCCCCATGAGGAGCTCGGTCCGCAGGAGCGCTACTACGCCATGGCAAGCCTCATCGCGGGCAAGGCGAAGGCGCTTCGCGGCGACACCCTGAAGCGGGCAAACGACAAGGGCGAGAAGACCGTGTACTACTTCTCCATCGAGTTTTTGCTTGGTCCCCTGCTTGACAACTACCTGCTGAACTTTGGCATCCGCGACATCGTGAAGGCCGCGTGCAAGGACCTCGGCATGCAGCTCGACGACATCGAGCGCTGCGAGAGCGACCCCGGCCTTGGCAACGGCGGCCTCGGCCGCCTGGCCGCGTGCTTCCTCGACTCGATGGCGGCGCTCGGCATCAACGGCAACGGCAACGGCATGCGCTATCGCTACGGCCTGTTCAGGCAGGCCATCGAGGGCGGCCGCCAGGTCGAGAAGATGGACAACTGGCTGGAGCACGGCTTTCCGTGGGAGACCCGCAGGAACGAGAGCTCCGTCCTCATCCGCTTTGGCGGCCAGGTCGTGCGCCACGAGGAGAACGGCCGCTACTGGTTCACGCAGGAGGGCGGCGAGCTCGTGAAGGCCGTCCCGTACGACGTGCCCATCGTGGGCTACGGCGGAAAGAAGGTCAACAACCTGCGCCTGTGGAGCGCCGAGCCCGCCGAGGAGAACTTCGACCTCGACGCGTTCAACGCCGGCGACTACGCGAAGGCCATGAAGTTCCGCTCTGACGTCGAGGCCATCTCGCAGATCCTGTACCCGAACGACGCCGGCGAGCACGGCCGCCTGCTCAGGCTGAAGCAGGAGTACCTGTTCGTCTCCGCGGGCCTGCAGACGATCCTGCGCGACTACAAGAAGAAGTACGGGGACGACGTCTGGGAGGACCTCGGCAAGCACGTATCCATCCACACGAACGACACCCACCCCGCCATGTGCGGCCCCGAGCTCATGAGGCTCCTGGTGGATGAGCATGGCGTCGACTTCGACCTCGCGTTCAAGATCGCGCAGCAGACCATCTCGTACACCAACCACACGATCATGCCCGAGGCGCTGGAGAAGTGGCCCATCAGCACGTTCCGCGACCTGCTTCCCCGCACCTACATGTTCATCGAGGAGGTCGACCGCCGCTATCGCGAGGGCTTCCCCCACACCGATCCCAACTGGCAGGAGGAGTTCAAGAACACCGCCATCCTGTGGGACGGCCAGATTCGCATGGCGAACCTCTCCGTCATCTTCGCGAACTCCGTCAACGGCGTCTCCGCACTGCACACCGGCATCCTCGAGGCGACGACGCTGCACGACTACTACAAGCTGAGGCCCGAGAAGTTCAACAACAAGACGAACGGCATCTCGCACCGCCGCTTCCTCGGCAACGCGAACCCCAAGTACGCGAAGCTCGTCTGCGACGTGCTGGGCGAGGGCTGGCTCGGTGACGCGAACAAGCTGGCCGAGCTCGAGAAGTACGAGGACGACCCCTCGTTCCTGGAGCAGTTCGAGAAGGCCAAGGAGTGGGACAAGCAGCGCCTCGCGGACTACGTCAAGGAGACGACGGGCACGGTCCTCGACACCAGCATGGTGTTCGACGTCCAGGTCAAGCGCTTCCATGCGTACAAGCGCCAGCTGCTGAACGTGTTCAAGATTCTGGACATCTACAACAGGCTGCTTGCCGACCCGTCCTTCAAGCCGCGCCCGACGGCGTTCATCTTCTCTGGCAAGGCCGCGCAGAGCTACACCTTCGCCAAGGAGGTCATCCGGCTCATCAACTCCGTCGCGGACGTCATCAACAACGACAAGCGCGTGAACGACGTCATCCGCGTCGCGTTCGTGCCCAACTTCGCCGTATCGAGTGCGCAGCTCATCTACCCGGCGGCCGAGATCTCCGAGCAGATCTCGTGGGCGGGATCCGAGGCGTCCGGCACCTCGAACATGAAGCTCATGATGAACGGCGCCATCACGCTCGGCACCTACGACGGTGCGAACGTCGAGATCGCGAAGCTCGTGGGCGACGAGAACATCAAGATCTTCGGCCTGAGGACCGAGGAGGTGGACGCGCTCCGTGCGAGCGGCAACTACTGGGCGTACGACCTTCTCAAGAAGGATCCGGACCGTCTTGGCCGCATCGTGAACCAGCTGAAGGACGGCGCGTTCGCGCGTCTGTCCGGCAACTTCGACAGCATCTACGACGAGCTCATGGTCGGCAATGACCACGACCTCGTGCTGAAGGACTTCTATTCGTACGTGGACGCGTGGGAGGAGCTGACCCAGGCCTACGGCGACCGGGCGAAGTGGAACCGCGCCGCTGTGCACAACACGGCCAGGTCCGGATATTTCTCCAGCGACCGAACCATTCGCGAATATGCCCATGACATTTGGCATATTGATGCATAGGTAATGATCGGGGCGAGGGGCCTCGGTACATAGGGATGTAAAGCTCGAAAGGGGAGAAGTTCAATGAGCAAGAGGGAATGCATTGCAATGCTTCTTGCCGGCGGCCAGGGCAGCAGGCTCGGCGTCCTCACGAAGGAAGTCGCAAAGCCCGCCGTCTCGTTCGGCGGGAAGTATCGCATCATCGACTTTGCGCTGTCCAACTGCGCCAACTCTGGCATCGATACCGTTGGCGTCCTGACTCAGTACAGGCCGTATCTCCTGCACAACTACCTTGGCTCCGGCAGCGCCTGGAACCTGGACGAGAGCGACGGAGGCCTGTTCATCCTGCCGCCGTACGCCACCCAGACCGGTGGCGCGTGGTACGCGGGCACCGCTGACGCCGTGACGCAGAACCTGGGCTTCATCAAGCAGAACGACCCCGAGTACGTCCTCATCCTCTCTGGTGACCAGCTGTACAACATGGACTACCAGAAGATGCTCGACAACCACAAGCGCCACAACGCGGACCTGACCATCGCGGTCATGCCCGTGCCCTGGGAGGAGGCGTCCCGTTTCGGCATCCTGACGACCGACGAGGATGAGAAGATCCTCAAGTTCACCGAGAAGCCCGCGGAGCCAGACTCGAACCTCGCATCTATGGGCATCTACATCTTCAACGCAGACCTCCTGGTCAAGACGCTGGAGGAGGACGCGGAAGACGAGAACTCCGAGCACGACTTCGGCAACGACATCATCCCGAAGCTCCTCGCCGCCGGCAAGCGCCTGTACACCTACGAGTACAACGGCTTCTGGCGTGACGTCGGCACCATCGCCAGCTACCACGAGACGAGCATGGACCTGCTGGGCACCAAGCCCGACTTCGACCTGTTTGACACCGAGGCCCCCATCATGAGCAACGCCGGCGCCATGCCGCCCGCGTACGTGGGTCCGGACGCCACCGTGGACGACTGCCTCGTCGGCAACGGCAGCAGCATCTACGGCAAGGCCGTCCACTCCATCGTCTCGACCGGCGCCGTCGTCGGCGAGGGTGCCGTCGTCCAAGACTCCGTGCTCCTGCCGGGCTCGGAGGTCAAGGCCGGTGCGCACGTCGTCCGCGCCATCCTCGGCGAGAACTCCGTCGTCGAGGCGGAGGCGACCCTCGGCAGCTCTGACCAGTCCGTTGATATCGCCGTCATTGGAAATGACGCAGTCGTTGCAAAGGAGGCGGAGTAGAGATGGAAAAGCTCCTGGGTGTCATTACCGCCAACTACTCCACAAAGTATCCGAGCGTCCTCTCCGAGACGCGCCCGGTCGCGTCCCTGCCCTACCTCGGCCGCTACCGCGTCGTCGACTTCGCGCTCTCCAACATGGTCAACGCCGGCATCCGCACCGTCGGCATGATCATGCCGTACAACTACCGCTCGCTGATCGACCACATCGGCTCCGGCCGTGACTGGGACCTGAACCGCAAGAAGGGCGGCCTGTTCATCCTGCCCGGCTCCGCGTTCGGCACCTCCCGCACCGGCTCCCGCTTCCTGCTTCGCGACCTCGAGTACAACAAGGTCTTCCTGAAGCGCAGCGACGCCGAGCACGTGGTCCTCTCCTCCGCGAGCTTCGTCTACAACATGGACTACGACAAGCTCATCGAGGCGCACAAGGCCTCCGGCGCGGACATAACCGTCGTCACCCAGTCCGCGAAGGGCAAGGATGCCGACGTCACTGGCCTGTCCGTCGACGGCACGCGCGTCCACGGCATCAAGCACGGCGTCGAGCGTGGCGAGGTCTCGTTCCTCGACTGCTTCGTCATCGGCCGCGAGTTCCTGCTCCAGCTGCTCAACTGGTACGAGCAGACCGACTACCTCGACCTCTTCGAGGCCATGGCGGCCGACTACGAGCGCGTGAACGTCCAGACGTACGACTTCGACGGCTACGTCGCGCCGATCTTCAACAAGGACAACTACTTCAAGTCCAACATGGACATGCTCGACCCGAGCATCTCCGCCGAGCTGTTCCCCGTCGGCCGCACCATCAAGACGAAGGCGCACGACAACGCTCCCGCGAAGTTCGAGACCGGCTCCCGCGTGAGCAACAGCCGCGTCTCCGGCAGCTGCCGCATCAAGGGCACCGTGTCCAACTCCATCCTCGGCCGCAACGTCGTGGTGGAGACGGGCGCCGTCGTCAACAACTCCATCGTGATGCAGTCGTGCGTGATCAAGACCGGCGCGCGCGTCGAGAACGCAATCGTCGACCGCGACAACGTCGTCCCCGCCGGCACCGAGCTCAAGGGAACGCCCGAGGCCCCGTTCATCAAGGAAAAGGCATCGGTAGAGTAGGGATTTAGCCCATGAGTGATCAGGTCACACGCAAGATAAAGATCCTGTTCGCCGCCACGGAGGCCGTCCCGTTCGTCAAGACGGGCGGCCTGGGTGACGTCGCTGGTTCGCTGCCCCGCTCACTTAATGCCGCAGGGGCGGAATGCTCCGTCATCCTCCCGAAGTACGCCTCGATTCCCGAGGAGTACCAGGAGCGGATGACCCACATAGCAGACTTCTACGTTCCCCTTGCGTGGCGTAGCGTCTACTGCGGCATCGAGAAGCTCACCTACCAGGGTGTCGACTTCTACTTCGTAGACAACGAGGCCTACTTCAAGCGCGACGGCATCTACGGCTACTACGACGACGGCGAGCGCTTCGCGTTCTTCTCGAAGGCGATCTGCGAGGCCATCGAGAAGCTGCCCGAGCTCCAGTGCGATGTGCTGCACTGCAACGACTGGCAGACGGCGCTCGCCACGGTGTTCCTGCGCGAGTTCTACCAGAGCTCCGAGGCGTGCCGTCACGTCAAGACCGTGTTCACGGTCCACAACGTCAAGTTCCAGGGCCAGTACAACGACAAGGTCCTCGAGGACGTCCTCGGCCTCGCGGACAACCCGACGGCGTCGAGCCAGCTGTACAACGGCTACGGTACCATCGACTACATGAAGGGCGCGCTCTGCTACTCAGACCTCATCACGACGGTCAGCCCGAGCTACGCCAACGAGCTCCAGATGCCGTTCTACGGCGAGGGCCTCGACGACATCTTCCGTCGTCGCTCGTCGCAGCTCCGCGGCATCCTGAACGGCATCGACGTCGATCTGTGGAACCCCGCGACGGACAAGCTCATTGAGTGCAACTACGACGAGGACTCGCTGGACCGCAAGGCCCAGGACAAGGCCGCACTCCAGCGCGAGCTTGGCCTTGCGGAGGACCCAACTCGCCCGCTCATCGTCATGATCGGGCGCCTCACGAACCAGAAGGGCCTCGGCCTCGTCCGCTATGCCATGAACCACCTGATGGAGCGTGGCACGCAGGTTGCGATCCTCGGTACGGGCGACAAGGACCAGGAGGACGCGTTCAAGTACTTCGACTGGACGTACGGCGACCAGATGGTCGCGCGCATCGCCTTCGACAACGCGCTCAGCCACCGCATGTACGCCGGCGGCGACATCCTCCTCATGCCGTCGGAGTTCGAGCCATGCGGCCTGTCGCAGATGATCGCCATGCGTTACGGCACGCTTCCCGTCGTCCGTGAGACCGGCGGCCTGCAGGACAGCGTCGTCGCGTACAACAAGTACACCGGCGAGGGTACGGGCTTCAGATTCACGAACATGAATGCCGACGAGATGGCCAACTGCGTGCTTGATGCATGCGAAGTGTTCTGGACGGATAAGGACGCATGGATTAAGCTACAAAGGCAGGCAATGGAGACCGACTTCAGCTGGAGTCGCGCGGCAGGCGCGTACATGGACATGTACCACTCGCTGCACCCGGAGATCGGTCGTTAAGCAGAAGAGGGTATGGCTTTGAGGGCTAGGCACAACACCTCAGACAGCCAATACAGGAACCCGTTCGGCGCCGTCCTTGCTGGCGGCGCCGTTTCCTTGTGTATTGACGTCTGGGACGAGCCGTTGGCGGAGGCGCGGCTTCGCATTTGGATAGACGACAAGGGCGAGAAGATCCTGAACATGGATCGTATCCCCCTCGGCGATCAGGAGGCCGCCCAGTTCGGGGACGACGTCCCCGTGCGCTTCGGCGTCACGATCGAGCCGGAGGAGCCCGAGGTCATCTGGTACTCGTTCCAGATAGTCGCGGCGGACGGCGCCGTGTGGCGCTACGGCGTCGCGCGCGAGCACGGCTGCGGCGAGGGCGCCTTCGCCTTCGGCGAACCCCCCTCGTTCCAGATCACCGTGTACCAGAACGAGCGCAAGGAGCAGCCAGACTGGTACAAGAACGGCATCGTCTACCAGATCTTCCCGGACCGCTTCTATCGCGGCAAGGGCTGGGAGAAGAGCGTGGAGGCCGCGTTCAAGAAGCCCCACAACGCCGGCCCCGGCATGCGCTTCGTGGACGACTGGTTCACGTACCCGCGCTACGACAAGACCCAGGACGGCCGCATCGCCAACTGGGACTTCTACGGCGGCACGCTAAACGGCATCCGCGAGAAGCTCCCGTACCTCGAGGCCCTCGGCATCACGGTCATCTACCTCAACCCCATCTTCGAGGCGGCGTCCAACCACCGCTACGACACGGCGAACTACCTCAAGATCGACCCCATGCTCGGCACGGAGGCGGACTTCAGGGCGCTGTGCCAGGACGCGTCCGCCCGCGGCATCTCCATCATCCTCGACGGCGTGTTCAACCACGTCGGGGCGGACTCCCTCTACTTCAACAAGTACGGCAACTACGGCTCGGAGGGCGCGGCCCAGCCCGGCGCCTCCGCGTACGACACCTGGTTCACGTTCCGCAGCGACGGCAGCTACTGCAGCTGGTGGGGCGTCGACGACCTGCCCGACGTTAACGAGGACAGCCCCGACTTCCGCGAGCTCATCTGCGGCCACGACGGCGTCATCCGCAAGTGGCTCCGCCTCGGCGCGCGCGGCTGGCGCCTCGACGTCGCCGACGAGCTCTCCGACGACTTCATCTCAGAGATCAAGGCCGCGGCCCTGGCCGAGAAGCCCGATGCCGTCGTGATCGGCGAGGTCTGGGAGGACGCTACCAACAAGTTCGCGTACAACAGGCTCCGCCACTACTTCTGGGGCTCCGAGCTCGACGGCACCATGAACTACCCGCTGCGCAAGGTGCTCCTGGACTTCCTCACCAACCGCGTCGAGGCTGCGGAGGTCTGCCGCGTCACCCAGTCCCTCATGGAGAACTACCCTCCGGAGGCGTTCGCGAGCGAGCTCAACCTGCTGGGCAGCCACGACCGGATCAGGCTCCTCACCATCCTGGGCAACTCGCCGGAGCCGGATTCCCTCGGCGACTACCAGCGCTACGCGTTCCGCCTGGACAAGGATCACACCAACCTCGCCGTCAGCCGCCTGTGGGTCGCGGCCCTGCTGCAGATGACGCTGCCTGGCGTACCAAGCATCTACTACGGCGACGAGGCCGGCCTGCAGGGCTACGGCGACCCGTACAACCGCGCCGCCTTCCCGTGGCGCCGCGAGAACAAGGACTGCTTCGACATCTATCGCAACGCCGTCGCCATCAGGAAGTCCCTCCCCGTGTTCACGGACGGCGACTACCGCCCGTTCGCGATCGGTCGGGACGTCTTTGGCTTCTGGCGCGAGGACGCCAACTCCAAGGTCTGCGTGCTCGTGAACGCGAGCCTCGACGTCGACCACACCGTCCCGATCCCGCTGGACGGCCTCGAGGTGGACGACGTCGTCTCTGGCAAGGCGCCCAAGGTGGAGGACGGCAGCGCCCGCGTGTTCCTGTGGCCGCTGGGCACGGCCGTGCTCAACCTGCACAAGAGCCAGCGCCTGCAGAAGCCCATGGAGCGCGGCATGGGCGTGGTCTGCCACGTCACGTCGCTTCCCAACCCGGGACGCCCCGGCAAGCCGGGCACGCTGGGAGACCCCGCGTACCGCTTCATCGACTACCTCGCCGCTGGCGGCCAGCGCTACTGGCAGGTCCTGCCCGTCAACCCCACGGACCACTTCGGCTCCCCGTACGCGGGGCTTTCCGCGTTCGCGGGCAACGTCGCGCTCATGTGGGGCTACGACGAGGACGGCGGCACGTCCTTCTCGGCGGACTTCGAGGGCACGCGCGAGTACCGCGACTTCCTGCAAGAAAACGAGGAGTGGCTCATCCCGTACGCAACGTTCCGCGCCATCAAGCGCCGCATGGGCGAGAAGAGCTGGCAGGAGTGGCCGGAGCGCTACCGCGAGTACACCGGTAGGCTCGCCCACAGCAAGGAGCTCGCCGCGGACGTGCGCCGCGAGTGCGCCGTGCAGTTCGAGTTCATGCGCCAGTGGGGCGAGGTCCGCGCGTACGCCAACGCCCGCGGGATCAAGATCATTGGCGACATGCCCATGTACGTGAGCGCGGACTCGTCCGACGTCTGGGCGGAGCGCAAGTACTTCGCGGTGGGCGCCGACGGCTACCCCGCGGGCCAGGCGGGCTGCCCGCCCGACAGCTTCTCTGCGGACGGCCAGCTGTGGGGCAACCCAACGTATCGCTGGGACGTCATGCGCGCCGACGGCTACCGCTGGTGGATGCGCCGCTTCAAGCGCGCGTTCCAGCTGTACGACTACGTGCGCCTGGACCACTTCCTGGGCTTCAGCAGCTACTACTGCATCCCCAACGGCAAGACCCCGCTCCAGGGTTCGTGGTACTTTGGGCCTGGGCTCGACCTCTTCCGTCGCGCGTACCAGGAGTTCGGCCCGCTGCCCGTCGTGGCGGAGGACCTTGGCACCGTCACGCCGGCCGTGCGCACCCTCGTGAGCGCCACCGGCTTCCCGGGCATGGACGTCGCCCAGTTCTACCAGGGTGATCCCAGCGAGCAGTACGAGCCCGCGCCGCAGAAGATGGTGTACACCTCCACGCACGACACCAACACGCTCCTGGGCTGGGTGCGTGAGCGCTATGGCCTCGCGCCCGCGGAGGGCGCCGGCGAGGAGGATGTCGTGCGCCTGCACGACGAGGCCGTCGCCAAGGCGGACCGCGTGATGGACAACTGCCTTGCCACGAACGCCGATGTCGCCATGGTCACGCTGCAGGACGTCCTTCGCCTGGACGAGAACCACCGCATGAACGTGCCGGGCGTCGCCACGGGCAACTGGAGCTGGCAGGCCACCCAGGAGGCCATCGATGCGTCGCAGGATCACCTGCGCGACCTTGCCGAGAAGAGCGGCCGCATCTAGCTGCATCGCCAGCGCGCGCCAAGCCGCGCGCTGGCAGATAGGCAAAAAACGGGCCGGGGACGTCATGAACTGCGTCCCAAAACTTGGACGGCCAAATAGAGACTAAGCCGTATTCAGGGACTGATTCCGGAACTCCTCCGGGGTCAGTCCCTTCAGTTTAACTTGCCGCCTTCTCGTGTTCCAGT
>Ga0256404_1009293_pt1 | contig 14193 bp, 12 predicted proteins | sample RumenRJG_01DNA_FD_185990 | JGI IMG/M metagenome (GOLD analysis project Ga0256404, IMG submission 185990) | Bovine rumen microbial communities from Lethbridge, Alberta, Canada - RJG_01 | ecosystem: Host-associated > Mammals > Digestive system > Stomach > Rumen | place: Canada: Alberta | collected...
AGACCCACCCCCCTGCCCCTCCCTGCATGGAGGGGAGTAATTACTCTTTTGGGAAATTGAAACCGTCAAAAAAGCATATTACTCCCCTCCCTCGCAGGGAGGGGCAGGGGGTGGGTCTCTTTCTTTTATCATATTCAAAGCAATCATGAAAACTCTCTCAAGACTATTTTTCGTTTTTATGGCATGTTGCGGCTTGGTCGCAACATTCTCGGCTTGTAGCGGTGGTGGCGACGACGAGCCTGAAAAGGCCGACGACACCTACGTTTCGACACCCACCGTGTCGGCCGTGACAACGAATTCGGCTGTTGTCAGCGCCAAGACCACGGGTAGCAGCATTAAGGAGCGTGGCGTGTGCTACAGCACCGCTCCCAATCCCACCATCAACGATTCGAAGCAGACGTCCTCGACGGGTGAGATGAGCATCACGCTCAACGGCTTGAAGCCCGGCACCACCTATCATGTGCGTGCCTATGCCCAGAGCAGTGCCGGCATCACCTATTCCAGCGACGTCTCGTTCACCACTCAGGAGGAAAGCTCTGAGAGCGATCTCGACAAGTGGAAGGCTCCCACCTATGCCGACGACTATCGTAACATCTCCGACTGGTCGAAGCGCGCGCAGTGGAACCTCGCCAACGTCCACGATCCTACGGTAGTGCTTGCCGACGACGGCTACTACTACATGTATCAGACCGATGCCTCCTATGGCAACGCCCATGAGAAAGGCGGCCACTTCCATGCACGTCGTTCAAAGAACCTCGTCGACTGGGAGTACCTCGGTGGTACGATGACCAACACTCCTTCGTGGGTGAAGGAGAAGCTCAACGAGATTCGTGCCAAGCAGGGCCTCGACCCCATCAGCAATCCGCAGCTGGGCTATTGGGCTCCGTGTGTGCGCAAGGTGAAGAGCGGCCTCTATCGCATGTATTATTGCGTGGTGGTCGACAACTACATCAAGTCGGGTAAGCCCAACACCGATGCCAACTACGACAGCTCCTGGACAGAGCGTGCCTTCATTGGTCTGATGGAGACCAGCGATCCCGCCACGAACAAGTGGGAGGACAAGGGCTTCGTCATTTGCTCGTCTTCTGACAAGGGCAAGGATGGTTGGAAGCGTGCCAGCAAGAACGACTGGGAGGCTTACTTCTATTTCAATGCCATCGACCCCACCTATGTCATCACGCCGGAAGGCCAGCACTGGCTCATCTACGGCTCGTGGCACTCTGGCTTCGCTGCCGTGCAGCTGAATGCAGAGACGGGTAAGACGCTGAAGGAGCTTGGCGACCCCTGGGCATCATCGGCTGCCGGTCTGGCCACCAACGGCTATGGCAAGCGCATCTGGAGCCGCGGCAACAGCCGCTGGCAGGGCTCGGAGGCTCCTGAGATTGTCTATCACGACGGCTACTATTATCTCTTCATGGCTTATGACGGTCTTGACATTCCTTACAACACCCGCATCGCCCGTTCGAAGACCATCGACGGCAACTACACTGGCAATGAGACAGTGCTCACGCATCCCTATCAGTTCACGGGTTCGCAAGGATGGGTAGGCATCGCCCACTGTGCAGTGTTCGACGACGGAAAGGGCAACTATTTCTATGCCTCGCAGCAGCGCTTCCCCACAACGGCTGGCGGCAATGCACCGAACGCTGTGATGATGGGTGGTGTGCGTAGCATTCAATGGCTCTCCAGCGGTTGGCCGGTGGTCATGCCTGAACGCTATGCTGCCGTTCCGCAACAGGCCATCACGTCCGACGAGATTGCCGGCACTTGGGAACACATCGACCTTGGCTATAAGTATGGCGAGATGAAAACCTCCACCACCATGGAGTTTGCTGCCGATGGCACCATCACCAGCGGTCCGTGGAAGGGTGGCAAATGGTCGTTCAATGCTTCTACCAACACGCTCACGGCCAACGGCGTAGAGCTGAAAGTGCAGCGCGAGTGCGACTGGGAGGCTAGTCCGCGCAAGCACACCATCGTCTATTCCGGCATCAACGGTGCTAAGAGCTATTGGGGTAAGAAGAAGTAAAACCTCCCCCCCGACCCTGCGGGTCGAGGGGAGAGTTGAGAGTTGAGTGTTGAGAGTTTAGAGTTCTTTCTCCGCTTCGCTACGAAAGCGCCGCTTCGCGTCGAGCGGAGAACTCTCTGTTACTCCTTTCACTTTTCACTTTTAACTATTCACTTCGCGCTTGCGCGGTAGTCAGGCCGAATCGAATACAAATAACAAAAAAGCCCAGGACATCCCTGGGCTTTTATGTTTTCATTCGTGTTGGTGATTTCACCCTACCGTAGGGGCAGACCCCCGTGTCTGCCCGATGTGTGGGCAAGTGGTTCGTTATTGTTCGGGCAGACACGGGGGTCTGCCCCTACGCGTGGGTTCTTAATTAATCAAATAAATCTTCTTCAGGCCTTTGTACTTGCACGTCACCGTTGCACGACCTTCCACAATGGGGCTTACCTCGAAGGTTACGCCAGGGTTCTTGTCGCCCATACCGGGAGCCGTAGCAGCGACTTCGATTTTCGAGTTTGCCTTCAGCGGGGCATACACCTGATAGCGGATGGCATCGGTGAGGCCGTTCTGGTTCGAGCAGCGAATCGGGGTGTCGGGAATGTTCAGGCGCTTGCCATCGGCTGTGATCGTCACCTGTGGCACCACGGGCACGTTCACAATCTCACCCGACTTCGTGAAGCCAACGCCATGAAGGTCAAAGAGTCCCTGCGGGCGCTGCGGCTGCTGCGGACGACGTCCCCATTGGCCTTGCGGCTGCTCGGGCTGTTTCACCTCTGGTCCTTCTGCCACGAGGTAGATGGCGTGCTTGCCGGTGAGTCCCTCAACGGCGGGAACCTTCGCTCCAAAGACGGCAGAAGTCCGATGGTCGTTTTCCGGAACGGCGATGGTGGCTATCTCCTGTCCCTTCCACGGGTCGTCCAACAGCACGTGAATCTTGAAAGCACCGTGCTTGCCGTGAGTGAGGTTGACGAAGAATTGCGTGTCGTCGCCCTTCTTCGTTCCTTCGAAAGGCTTCACGCCCTTTGTGCTTGCCTGGAGACCGCCAAAGCCGAAATATTTGAAACCGATGATGCCACCGTTCTGAATGCCGGCGAGGTCCATTGAGTTATTCCACACATCGTGATTGTCTTGCATATACTGGTTGGCATTCGGACCGTACATGAAGCAAGCCAGACCAGCTGAGTAGTAAGCGTAGGGAGGCAGACCGAAGATTTGGAAGCCCTCGCTGGTTACCTCGGCACCGGTGTATTCATTGCCGTCGCTGGCCTTCGCCGTCCACTCGTTGTTCTTGACGAACGGGTCGTAGCCGGTGATGCGCACCTTACCACCCTTGGCAACGGGTTTCTTGTCCCACTCAATCTTCACCGGAGCCACCATCGCCTGACGGGCATTGCCAAAGCCGCGCGGCGGACGGTGATAGAACACATACCACTGGCCGTTGATCTGTTGCAGCGACCCATGGGTGTTGTGGGCAGCATTCGTCGTGATGAGCTTCGAGCCGTCCTCGTTGAGCACTACGCCACGAGAATCCACCAGCACGCCACCTGAGCGCCACGGGCCCAGCGGTGAGTCGCCATAGGCGTAGCGCAGGGCGGAGTTGGTGTTGCCAAGGCCGTATTCCTTGCCGCTATAGCCCGAGAATACCATCACATATTTGTTGCCCACCTTTCGAATCGATGAGGCTTCAAAGAAGTTGAAGTCCAGCGGATTCTGACCTTTATAAAGCGCTTTATATTCGCTGCCCTCCTTGTCGAGCAACCTTCCATCCTGACTGCTTGCAGGAATAAACGGATCAATGAGTTCCGTGCCCTCACGCTTCGAGTACATCGTGTTCTGATCCAGCTCGCAAGCCGTAGAGTGCTGGAAGCCATAGAACACATAGGCGCGGAAGCCCTTGTCGTAGTCGGGGTCTTTCTTATCGGTGATGTAATCGATGAACACCGATGGGTCGAAATCAATGAGCGAGCCCGGCACACAACGCAGGCCGTCCTCCGTGAGGTTCACGGGTGTGAATGGACCGTTCGGGCGGTCGCCGCGACAGACCATGGCGATGCGTCCCCAGCCACGGCTGTGCGGATACAGCCAGTAGGTCTTCTTGCCTGTCTGGCGGTCTTTCACTTCCACCAGATCCGGTGCAAACATCGTGTCCCACTGTCCACCGGCAAACCACGAGAAAATTGGACCTTCGTCGCGCCATTGCGAGAGGTCTTCCACGGGTGCCGACCACATGCGGATGTCGTTACCGCAGTAGGCAGAGTAGGTGATGTCGTGCGAACCGATGATGTAAGCACGGTATTTTCCCGGCTGGTCGGGGTCTTCAAACACGCGGGGCTCGCCATCGGGCAGATGCTCCCACAGGGGCAGATACGGGTTTTGGGCTTGTGCCGCCACTGCTACCACAGCGAGCAACACGTTCAGAAATAGTCGTTTCATATGCGTCGAATGTTATAAGTTGTCAATTGCCTCGAAACAAGGAACTTTTGGAGCAGCGAGAGTAAAGAGAAACTCGTTTCATCTTTACCGAGTCGTGACAAAAGTCATGGAACGAAGTTACATAAACTTGAAACCAGAACCTAGAACCTAGAAACCAATTCTCTCCGCAAAGATACTATCTTTCTTTCGCCCGTAGTTATTAATATGTTCACAAGTTTTTGCAACTTGTAAACAATCCGCCATTTGATACAATCCGTAAACTATTTGTGACAAAGGACCCTTACTCCAAGGAATCATGGTTGAACGCTGCCTGTTGTCCCCTCCTCCTGGGAGGCGACAATAAATAGACTCCTTTCTCTTTTTTGACACCCTCTCTCCCTCCCCTCACGGGGAGGGTTGGGGAGGGGTCTCTATTCTTCCACAATCGGATAAAGTTCGATGAACTCGCCCTGGTGCGACTGGCCGTCGTTGATGAGGGCGGCCGTCTTTTCGCCCACCGTGTCGATATCGTGGAATCCCGGCAAGCGCATGTTTCCATTCAGGTCGGTCGTCGTGGGTCCTGGGTGCACCGAGAATATTTCCACCGGCGTGTTGCTCTGCACAAACTCCGTAGCCATCACACCCATCATGGCATTTTGTGCCGCCTTACTTGTCACGTAGGCTAGCGGATGCCAATAGGGACTGATTTCCGAAGGCACGGTGATGTTCACGATGCGCCCTTGGTTCTTCTGCAACAGAGGCAGCAGCAGCTTCGTCAAGGCGAAGGTGCCGATGAAGTTCACGTCGAGGGTCTTCCTAATGTCATGAATTTCCGTGTGCAGGCTGTCCACGCTCATATCACCGGGTATGCCGGCATTGTTCACAAGCAGCGAAAGGGAAGGGAACCGCTCTTTCACCTCCCTCACAGCCTGTTGCAATCCCGTCAAGTCAGCCAACTCGATGTTCACCCAGCCCAGCACGTCAACACCCAGCGCCGACAGTTCACCAATGGCGTTCTCTGCCCTTTGTGCATTGCGGGCGCCAACAATTACCTTCCAGCCGCTCAGCCCCAAGTGCTTTGCGATGCCGAATCCGATGCCTTTGTTGGCACCCGTCACTAATGCTATTCTCTCTTTCATCTCTTAGTTTTAGTTTTTGTATTTCCACTGTAGGGGCAGACCCCCGTGTCTGCCCGAAACAAATTGAATGTTTTGTGTCAGTTGTTCGGGCAGACACGGGGGTCTGCCCCTACATGTTGCGTTGTTTTAATCCGTGTAATCTTTCTCGCACAGAGTCCGCAGAGCCGCAGAGTTTTTCTGAGAAATCTGTGTAATCTGTGTAATCTGTGGATAAAACTACACCGCCTCCAGTGCCTGGGCGAGGTCCTCAATGATATCATCGATGTGTTCCGTGCCAATAGAGAGGCGGACGGTGGCAGGAGTGATGTGCTGCTCTTCCAACTCCTCGGGCGAGAGCTGCGAGTGGGTAGTCGTATACGGATGTATCACCAGACTCTTCACATCGGCGACGTTCGCCAGCAGCGAGAAAATCTGCAGAGCATCGATGAAGCGCCATGCCTCCTCCTGACCGCCCTTGATCTCGAAGGTGAAGATGGAGCCGCCGCCCTGCGGGAAGTACTTCTGGTAGAGCGCGTGGTCGCGATGACTCTCCAGCGACGGATGGTTCACGTGTGACACCTTCGGATGGTTCTTCAGGAACTCCACCACCTTCAGCGCATTCTCCACGTGTCGCTCCACGCGCAGGCTCAGCGTCTCCACGCCCTGCAACAGGATGAATGCGTTAAATGGCGAGAGCGTGGCTCCGGTGTCGCGCAGCAACACCGCACGAATGCGGGTGACATACGCCGCAGCGCCCACGGCCTCTGCGAATACAATGCCGTGATACGATGGGTCGGGCTTCGCCAGCGTCGGGAACTTCTCGGGCTGTGCCAGCCAGTCGAACTTTCCACCGTCTACGATCACACCACCCAGGCTCGAGCCGTGACCGCCGAGGAACTTCGTAGCCGAGTGTACCACGATGTCTGCTCCGTGCTCCAGCGGCCGAATCAGATAGGGTGTGCCGAAGGTGTTGTCGACGATGAGCGGAATGCCATGCTTGTGGGCCACCGCAGCCACGCCTTCTAAGTCGAGTACATCGCTGTTCGGGTTGCCGAAGGTCTCTGCATACACCACCTTTGTCTCTGGGCGGATGGCAGCCTCCAGTGCCGCCAGGTCGTTCACGTTCACGATGGTGTTCGTGATGCCCTGTGTGGCGAGCGTGTGCGTGATGAGGTTATACGAACCACCATAGAGGTTATCGGCAGCAACGATGTGGTCGCCGGCCTGTACGATGTTTTGTAGCGCATAGGTGACAGCGGCAGCACCCGAAGCGACGGCGAGTCCGGCAACACCACCCTCGAGGGCAGCCACGCGGTCTTCAAACACACCCTGTGTGGAGTTCGTCAGTCGGCCATAGATGTTACCTGCATCGCGCAATCCGAAGCGATCTGCAGCATGCTGGCTGTTGTGGAACACATAGCTCGTGGTCTGATAGATGGGCACCGCACGAGCGTCGGTGGCGGGGTCTGCCTGCTCCTGTCCTACATGGAGCTGCAGCGTCTCAAAACGATAATTCTTACTCATAGTTGTTATAATTAATAATTAATAATTTACAATTTATAATTATGATTACCCTCTGCAGGTTGAACCGCAGCTCTGCTGCCTTACCCGTCCGAAGGACTTTACCCGCGCTTTAGCGCTTTACCCGCCCGAAGGGCTTTACCCGCGCTTTAGCGCTTTACACGGCCGCAGGCCTTTACCCGCGCTTTAGCGCTTTACACGGCCGCAGGCCTTTACACCTTACACGGCCGCAGGCCTTCATTTTTCGTTTGCAAAGGTACGGCAAAAAGAAATATCCTCCAAATTTCTTGCGAAATTCAGAAAATATCACTACTTTTGCAGCATCAAAAGGAAATCTTTCTATCACGGGCCCTCTATAGCCCCTTTCACAGAATAATATTCTACAACAATGGCAGCACCCATCGACGAAACCGACCTGCAGATACTGAAAACGCTGCAGAATAACGCAAAACTGACGACAAAAGAGCTGGCCGACGCCGTTCATCTCACCCCTACACCGGTCTTCGAACGACAGAAACGACTCGAGCGGCAGGGCTACATCAAGAAGTATGTCGCCATCCTCGATCCTGAGAAGCTCGGACTGGGGCTGATGGTGTTTTGCAAGGTGAAGCTGAAGCAGATTAACCACGAGATTGCCGATGCCTTCACGCGTCGCATCATGCGCATTCCAGAGGTCACCGAGTGCTACAACACCAGTGGTGCCTACGACTATTTATTAAAGGTTCGCGCACGCGATATGAAACAATACCAGGAGTTCGTACTCACGAAACTCGGCGACATCGAGTCCGTCAGCTCCATCGAGAGCACCTTCGTCATGGCCGAGATCAAACAAAACTACGGCATCAACCTAGCAGAAATCAAATAGAACAAAACAGACGAACTTCTTTTTGAAGACAGACGGGACAGAAGGACTTTTTTTGAAGACAGACGGGACAGAAGGACTCTATTGGATGATTATTTCATAGCCGTATCGGAAAAAAAGTCGATGTTTTTTTGCTGTGCCCTTGTTTTTTTGTATCTTTGCCGAAAATTCATATTCACCGAATAATCCGAATCCTCAGAATAATCCGAATCCTCAGAATAATCCGAATCCTCTGAATAATCCGAAAAACTCCAATGACTCCCAATAACCAAAACCCTCCGAAAACGTTCCTCCCCCAGCATGGCCATTACCGCCACCTAAGGGTGTATCAGGTCACAGAGATCATCTACGACATCACCTTCTACTTCACCCAGCACTATCTGCAGAAGGGAGATCGCACCATTGACCAGATGGTGCAAGCTGCCCGTTCTGGCAAACAAAACATTGCTGAGGGAAACCAGGCTGCTGCCACGTCGAGTGAGACGGAAATCAAGCTGACCAATGTGGCGAAAGCCAGTCTGGAGGAATTGCTCGACGACTACGAGGACTATCTGCGTGTGCGCCAGTTACCACAATGGGGCAACCTCCATCCGCGTTACGAGAAGATGCGCCAGTATGCGCGGAGCAAGCAAATCAATAACGACTATGCGCAAGTAGTCCAAAAGATGAACGATGAGGAGATTGCCAACCTATGTATCACGCTGATTCATCAAGCGATGTATATGCTCCACAAGCTGCTCATCACCATGCAGGAGCGATTCGTCACTGAGGGTGGCATCAAAGAACGGATGTTCCAGGCAAGAGTGAATTATCGGAATAGCCAGAGAAATCAGAGTGGTCAGAGTAATCTGAATAATCAGAATAATCCGAATTCTCTGAATAATCAGAATTTTCTGAATAATCAGAATTTTCTGAATAATCAGAATTCTCTGAATGATCAGAATCCTCCGAATAATCAAAAGGAGGGCATGAAATGAAAAAAGGGATGTGAACCTTTCTAAAAATTTTTGCTACCTTTGCAGGTTGAGCAAGCAGCGGAGCTGCGGTTCAAAGTTCTTTCTCCGATAAACTACGAAAGCGCCATCCTTCGGGATGTCGAGCGGCCGCTTTCGTAGCAAAGCGGAGAAAGAACTTTTACTCATAGTTACCTCATAATACCCCCTATAGTTGAACTATGAGGTACTATGAGGTCGCATTTGTAACTTGTTGATAATCAGTATACTATACCCCCTATATAGCCCCCTATAGTAACCCCTATTATACCCCCTATATAGGGGGTTTATTATTTTGCCTTGTAGTAACTTTGCCGTTGCATTCGAGATGCAACGGCGAGTGTGGGCTGCGGCTCAGCATAGCTCGAGCGAGCTCGGCTCTGCGTTCGCCTTGCACCACCCTTGCCAACCCAAGCCCCACCCCCAATGGGGGCAGAGCGGTTGAGAACTGTTTAGATGCGCTACGCGCAGTTTAGAACGGTTAAGAAGAATGGAACTCACGGAGACGCGTCTTTAAAATCTCTTTCCGTCACGGCTCGCAGGGACGCCTGCCCTGCCAGCGGAACAAAAGCTACTGTAACTCGTGCAACACACATGACACATTATTTAAAAAACAATGATTAATTTGAAACCAAAGAAACTTTCACCCAAGGTCATTAGCGACCTGCATCGCCACGTATGGTGGCTCATCAACCTGAGAGATGGCATCAACCATGAGGCACAGCAGACACAGCTCTGCGCCGACATCGCCAATCTGCTGGCTCCCTATGGCATCGATGCCACCATCCACCGCCATTGGACGGTACCCATGAACGACAACCGCGTCGACGTCTTCCTCTCATATTGGGAGCCAGGCAAAATGTCGGCATCCGTCGCATCGGAGATCATAGAGTTTCACAACGTCAGCGACACCCTTTTGTCAAGGATGAGGCTCTACGTGGAGTTCCGCCGCTTCTTCCGGCGGCTGCAGTCCAAGCTGTTTTCCGTTACGCTCAGCGAGCTGACAGGACCGGCCGGAGAAAACCTCCCCCGCCCCTCCGAAGGAGGGGAGTCGCGCGCCAGCGTTGGAAGCCTCTCTTAGCCGTAGGGGCAGCGACACAACCGGCAAGGGAAATCAAAATTATTAATTATCAATTATCAATTATCAATTATTCAATGAACAAGACAACATTTGTTCTCTATAGCGAACAATGGGGCCCACTCAGCTGTCTCAGCGATGAGCAGCTGGGCAGGCTCTTTCGACACATCTTCTGTTGGCTCATCGATGGCTCGGGAGATGTGAAGAAGGAAGAGCAACTGGTGGAAACCGACATTCTTATTCCTTATCGTTTCATGACTACACAAATCTCTATTGACACCGAGAAGTTCAAACGGAAATGCGAAAAAAACCGACAAAACATTATGAAAAGATGGGCAAAGAAGAAAAATGATACGAACGTAGATTTGGTAATACATAATGAGAATGAGAATGTGAATGAGAATGTGAATGAGAATGAGAATGAGAACGAGAATGAGAACGAGAATGATTACGGAAGAAGATATTCCTCTTCTTCCTCTACCGTTAGCGATGCCGCTAACGGAAATGAGGAGGAGGATGAGGAGGATAATTTTTCAAAGATGATAGAAGAGAAATTCATGCCGTGGTGGAATCAGCTGATCAAGGACTACGAAAGCAACATCAAGCCTTTGCGCATGATGACAGAAAAGCGAATTGAGCGACTTCGGCAAATCTGCGACACCTATGGCAAGGACATTCTCTTCGAGGCCTGCCGCAAGGCAATCAGCTCGCAATTCTTGAACGGGCGAAACGCCAAAAACAGATTCGTCGCCACCTTCGACTGGATCATCGACGAGAAGAACTTCCTGAATGTACTGGAAGGAAACTTTTACACCAAATAGGAGCCTCCCCCAGCCCCTCCCGTAAAAGGGAGGGGTGAGGGGGAGTGTTAAAAATTCTAAAAGGGTATTGCACAGCTCAACAACTTGGCGTAACTTTGCGCTTGCATTCGAGATGCAAGCGCGAGTGTGGGCTGCGGCTCAGCATAGCTCGAGCGAGCTCGGCTCTGCGTTCGCCTTGCACCACCCTTGCACAGTCAAATCCAAAGAGTGGATTTGCCCACAGCCGAGGCGTGGAGGAGCCTTGGATATGTTGAATCTAATACGATGAAAAACAATGTCTGTACGTTACAAGCTTTATCAGGACAATCGTGCCGAGTCGAAGAACCGCGGCAAGTGGTACGCCCGTGCGGTGTACAACTCCCGCCCCAAGACTCTCAAGCAGATGGCAATGGAAATCCAGGAGAACGTCTCCGTGAAGAAGTCGGACGTTCTCGCCGTGCTCGATGAGATGGTTGTCGTTCTGAAGAAGTGGATGCAGGACTCGAACCGCGTCAAGATTGACGGCTTCGGCTCGTTCAAGATTGGCCTGAAGACCAAGCCTGCCGACACTGCGAAGGACTTCTCCGCTTCGAAGCACGTGGTTGGTGCCCGCATCAACTTCCAGCCTGAGGTGACCATCGACGCCGCTGGTCAGCGCGTCAAGGCCATGCTGCAGGGCCTGCAGGTCGAGGAGACCAACGAGAACGATGTCGACAAGGACGAAGAGGAAAACACTCAGAATCCTTAAGCAATGGGTAGCGGTGCAGGAGCAATGCTTTTAGAAAGCAAAAGCATTGACTTTGCATCGCTACCTCATTGACTTTAGACGCTGGGAGCTATGCTTTTGCAGTCTGAAAGCAATGCTTTAGCAGACTGAAAGCAATGCTCCGACTCTCTGAAATGATTGCTCCTGCAAAGCAGGGGCAATGCTACGTGAAAAATCGGAAAAATTTAACAACAAGTAAAATTATGAAGAAAGAGACTATTAAGTACATCATTCAGCTCATCGTGGCGATTCTCACCGCCATTGGCTCGACGCTGTCAGTAACCACCGCCGCTTCCGGTGCCCCTGCCGAAGGTGTTGCCCTGCTGGGCGGCACCATCGTGGGCACCGGCTGGCTTCATCACCTCAGCACGTTGGTATGAAACCTCCCCCGCCCCTCCGAAGGAGGGGAGTGCGCACCAGCGTTGGGGGCCCCACACCCAGTTTGTAGGGATGGGCTTTATTGCCCATCAGCAAGGCACATGACAGCTTGCGGACGGGGATTAAACCCCGTCCCTACAAAGGGCAATGGGTCGCTGCGCCCAAAATCATTCAAAAATAATTAATGAAAAATTCATGTTCAATTCATGATAATTTCTGTTGAATAAAAAATGCGGCTGAGTAAGAATTTCACGTTAGAGGAAATGGTGGCGACAAGCCACAGAAGGCTGCAAGACACACCGGCGCTGGAGGTTGTGCAGAACCTGCAGAAGCTATGCGTGCTGGTGTTGCAACCACTGAGAGATACCATAGGCGCACCCGTCTACATCAATAGCGGGTATCGCTCGAAGCGACTGAACGCCCGAGTCGGGGGCGTACCGAATTCCCGACACCTGCAAGGAAAGGCTGCCGACATTCATTGCGACAACCTCGACTATGCAAAAGTGATCTTTGACATATTGAGACAAAACCCGAATGTCGACAAGGCCATCATAGAAAGGAAGGGACATAGCGTCTGGGTTCATGTACAAATGTGAGAGCCATACGCATGAACCGCGCCGCAGGCGCTTTACACCTCTTGCACTGCCCGCAGGGCCTTGGAAGGTTTCGGATTTAAAGAAAAATGGGCGGAAAAGTAAAAGAAAAGAAGTTTTTTTGCGGTTGTCCCCGATTTTTTCATTACCTTTGCAGGCGATAAAGCTTTTTCGCTCACTAGACTAGCATAAATGTTATCGCAATCAGTCAAGGAATCAGTGCCCCTCAGCCTCGACGTTGTGCATCAGTGGGATGACGCTGCGTTGGGTATGCTTTATAGAAATTTCTATAAGGCTCTGGTGGCATTTTCTTGGCAGATGGTGGAGGAGCAGACGGTGGCTGAGGAACTTGTGCAGGATGCCTTCGTGAAGATCTGGCAGCAGCGCAACACCTATAAATCGGTTGGAGCGCTCCGAGCATGGCTTTACAACACTGTTCGCAACGCGAGCATCAGCTATCTACGGCACCAACAGGTGGAGCGCAACCGCATCCAGGCGTTGGAACGCGAATTCCTTCTGATGCGCGACGACCCCGATGACTCGTTGCTGTCGCGCGAGGAGGCGTTTCGCCAACTGCTGATGGCCGTAGAAGAGCTGCCTGCCAAGCAACGCCAGTTCTTCTTGCTTTCCATAGAGGGAAAGACCAGCCGCGAGATTGCGGAGGAGATGGGCATCACGATAGAAGGTGTGAAGAAGCAACGGCAGCGCGGCCTGGCTCGTCTGCGTCAGTCGCTGAAGCCCGATGCCTTCCTCTTGCTCCTGCTGGTGGTGAGGGTGTAGGTCATCGGCCACGCGTCGCCCACCATCAAGCAGACGAATTCCACCCGTTTTTTTTACATTTTCCCTTCTCGAGTGTCCCCTTGCGTTTTCTTTCTGCGTTTGAAGGATATAGCAATGAAAGAAAAAGACTGATATGGATACAGAGAAAATACATGATTTGAAACGCATGATGGCGGAAGCCGACATCGATGGCGACGAGCTCCGGGGGCGCTATGAGGTGTATTCGTCCATCGACGACGAGGAGGCTCTCCATCAGCTCCGCAACAAGCTGGGAGCTATCGAGACGGCTGCCGATGCCGAGGAGGAGCCGCAGCACGTCCAGAGGCAGGTGTGGCGCGTGTCGCACCTTTTGCGCTATGCCGCTGCCGCCGCTGTCATCGTCGCCATTTTCGGTGGTCTGTTCTGGTACAGACAGTACACCGCCGTTGAGCCGCCCGTGCTCTCGCAGCAGATGCTTCAGGCGATGGAGCAGAGCCAGCAGAGCGGTCGCACCGATGGCATTCGTCCGCAACCCCTGAAGCCACACGACAAGACTTCTATCACCGGTGAGTCGTCAGCACCCGCCGATGAGTGGATAGAGGAAGTGGTGGAGATGATTCAGCAGCCAGCCGCCAGCGAACAGTTGGCCGTCCTGAGCATCGACACGCGCGAAAGCAAGGAGTACTGGCTGATGCTGCCCGATGGCTCGGTGGTGCATCTTAATAACGGTACGCGCGTGATTTATCCCGAGCAATTTGTTGGGGACAATCGCGACGTGATCCTCGACGGTGAGGCCTACTTCATGGTGGCAAAGGACAAGAGCCGCCAGTTTGTGGTGCATACGCCGCAGGGCGAGATACGGGTGTACGGTACGGAGTTCTGGGTGAAGACCGACTATAAGGC
>Ga0256404_1009297_pt1 | contig 14187 bp, 10 predicted proteins | sample RumenRJG_01DNA_FD_185990 | JGI IMG/M metagenome (GOLD analysis project Ga0256404, IMG submission 185990) | Bovine rumen microbial communities from Lethbridge, Alberta, Canada - RJG_01 | ecosystem: Host-associated > Mammals > Digestive system > Stomach > Rumen | place: Canada: Alberta | collected...
ATTACATCCTCCACGTCCAGACCGAAATCAACCTCCGTCCAAGAAAACTTTTGAACTTTTCCTCTCCAAAACAAAAATTCTTACTATCTTTGCATAACAGTGTTGCACTTGATAGTTGAGTCTACGGTCATAAAGGAATTTGCTCTAGTAAAATAAAAGACTGAATTTTTCGTTATTCCAATATGGAAAAGCAAACACATACAGCGGAAGACCTAATGGCAATGGTCAGCCAACTGCCGATTGTGGAGCGCGTCCGTTTTCATAAGTTATTCAAGGACAGCCCACAGAATGGAGTGGAGATAGATGAGTATCTTACAGAGCAGCGTTTTTCGTCAGGGAGAGTGTGTCCGATATGCGGTGGTACTCATGTACAACGCAACGGCAGGCGGAGAAACGGCACTCAGAAGTTCATATGCAAAGACTGCGGTAAGACATTCTCGATACGGAAGAACTCGATATTCAGCGGGACACGCAAGCCCATGTCCGTATGGCACGAATACATGGACTGTATGGCAGAGGGGCTGACGCTTGAGTGCCGAGCGATGCGGCATCTCGCACAAGACGGCATTCACGTGGCGGCACAAGATACTGGATGCGATGTCTAAGAACGAGGATGGCAGCGGATTGGATGGGATAGTCGAGGCAGACGAGACATTCCTTCGGGTGTCCTACAAGGGAGAAGCCGCCTTGTTTTCATCCGGAGAGGTGGAACGCGATGCCCGGCGACACGGGGGCGGGAGCCACCAAAGGGGGCTGTCCGACGAATTGGTTTGTGTCCCATGTGCCATAGACCGCAAGGGAAACGCCGTCAGCAAGGTGGCCAAGTTGGGGAAATGCTCCACCGAGGCTCTCGACATGGTTCTTGGTGGCCGTATCTCCACGGAATCGACACTCTGCAGCGACGGGGACAGTTCTTACAGGAAATTCTCAAGACGCAATGGCCTTCGGCTTGTGCAAATAAAAGGAGGAATGTCTGTGAAAGGAATCTTCCACATACAGCACCTGAACGCATACCACACTAAACTCAAGGCTTTTGTGGCCTCTTTCAAAGGAGTTTCCTCAAAATACCTCAACAATTACCTTGTATGGAACAACGCTGTCGAACACAAAGGAGGCTCGCTTCGAGAAAAAGCCACGAACATCCTCAACTTTGCCACATCGGCATTGTTTGAGGAGACTTGCCTTGCTGTCCCTATGCGCCCTCCATTACCTATTTTGGTGAAAAATCAGTCCTAAATGAAACCAGAGCGAAGGAATTTCATTCCGCATCATTTATAAAACCTCTGCACTTTCAGTGCAGAGTGGTTTAGTATATCTTCCGATATAAAACCTCGTCAAGGCACAGGGTCGTAGCCCGAGCCGCCCCATGGATGGCAGCGCAGTATGCGCTTCGCCGCCAGCCAGCCGCCGCGGAAGGGCCCATACTTGCGGATGGCCTCCTGGGCGTATTGCGAGCAGGTGGGTGTGAAGCGGCAGGCAGCAGGCGTCAGGGGTGAGATGCAAGTACGGTAGAATGCTATCAGCGTCAGCATCGCCTTGGCAAGTACCCACTTCAGTGTTTTGTAGAGCCTTTTCATACTGCGATGTGCTTGTCGATGTCGGTAACCAGAGCCTCGATCAGCTTGTCCATTTTGCGACCCAGTTGCTCGAAGCCAAATATTTCGTGATGAATGTATACAAGCGAAATCGTTAGGCTGAGATTTCGTTTTCGGAGGTGTTGATATAGGTCTTCTTTTCTGGTTCGCCAGCACTCACGCGTCAGTCGTTTCACGTGGTTGCGATCCACCGCATGCTTAAACTTACGCTTCGGTGCCACAATCATCACCTGGCAGGGTACCGGCAGGGCCTCCACACGCCATTGCACGCTGTAAGGAAACACCATCAGGCGATGCCCATCGGCATAGAGTGCATCGATGAGCCGTTGGCTGCAGAGCCGCTCCTCTTTGCCGAAGGTGCAGCTCATTTTTTCTTTGTCTCGGCCTCTATCTTCGCTTTCTCGGCAGCGCGTGCGGCACGCCGTGCCGCGGCTTGTGCTTTCTTCTCCTCCATGCGTTGCTTGTAGACCTCTTTGTTGGCTATGACAGGTTTGCTCTTTTTATGCGCTGGAGCCGTGGTGGCTTTTGTTGTGTGGCGCACGGGCTCGTTCTTCGAGGCAATGACGTGCTCCTGCGCCTTGCCCATGATATGGTTCTCGATAGCCATCGCCATCGACGGGGCCGACTTGGTAGGCGCCGCTATCGAAAGCTTGATTCCCTGCTCCTTCAGTGCCGCATGGGTCGACGTGCCGAAAGCGGCTATCATCACATTGCGCTCCTTCACGTCGGGAAAACTCTTCACCAGGCTGCGCACACCGATGGGCGAAAACAACGCCACCACATCGAAATCCTCCAGATTGAACTTCGTCAGGTCCTTCGGTTTCGACGTATACATCGGCGCTTTCGTATACTTGAGCTTGGCTTTGTCCAGCGCCTTCGTGTATTCGGTGTGCTTCTCGTCCGAGCAGGGGAAGAGGTATTTTTCGTCGCGGTGCTTGCCCAGTATCTCCACAAGGTCGGAGAAATACTGGTTGCCGAAGAACACCTTGCGTTTGCGATATTGGATATAGTTCTGCAGATAGAGTGCGATGGCTTCAGTGGAACAGAAGTACTTCATATCCTCGCTCACGGTCTCGCGCAGTTCTTTCAGCATGCGGAAGAAGTGGTCGATTGAATTCTTGCTGTTGAATATCACGGCCGTGTAGTCGGCAATATGGATGCGTGTCTTGCGGAATTCGGTGGCCGAGATGCCTACCACTTCAAAAAATTTGAAAAAAGTGATGTCAACCCCGTGCTTGTTAATCAAGTTGCGGTAGGGCGATTTCTCCAATTCAGCGGGTGCAGGCTGTGAAATCAGGATTTTTTTGATCTTCATGCTCTAACTGTAGTTTATGTCAACTCGCTGTACTACTGCATCATAAATGCTCTCAATGCCACCAATGCAGGTATCAGTTCGACGGTGCAAAGATAGTAAAAAAGATAGAATTTGGAGGTGTTTGAATGTGTTAAAATAATTTTAGCACCTCGAGAAAGTCTCATCACAAACGCCACTGCCAGCAGTACTCCAAGCCCGATGAGTACGGTCATGCCGCCTGATGGCAGGTAGAAATGGAGGTATAGCCCTGCGGCGAGGACTGTGGCTTCCAGCAGGTGGTAGATATAGTTGCTCGTGATGTAGAGTGCCACTTCTTGTTTGCACTCGAAGACGTTGCCCAACCAGCGGACCACTCCGTTGCGCACGATATAGAGCAGCCCCAATAATGCAGCCGTGGCCAGATAGATATACCAGGAGGCGTCGGGAGTCAAAAGGCGCACGGCGGGCAGAGTTACAACCCCTACCATCAGCAGTCCCATTGACACCATCACTACACCGCGGTTCAGGTTACAGTCACGTGTCAGGCGGTCGAGGGCACGGCTGTCGATGGTGGACTTCAGTGCATGTAGTATGTTGATCTTTCGTATCTTATAGTAGAGGCACAGCAACCCACTCAACAGCATGAGCGACACGAAGACCCACGCCGGCTGCCCTGTCGCGGTGCGTTCCATTGTGGTGGAATGCTGCGGCTGCAATGCATGGTGGCGGAAGATAGATGGCCGCTGTATTGTTGGAACAACCTCGCGCACGGGTAGCAGCGAGTCAAGTGTGAGTCCAAGGATGCTCTCCGGCGCTGACTCCGACGCTGCAGACGATGTATCCCACTGCCAGAAGGGCAATGCACTCAAATCCAACGTATCTACATTCTGTTCGGGCATACGCTATTCGTTCATGATGATTATTTTTTTGCAGCTCACCCCATGGAGACCTTGTCCTTGGGCGAAATAGACGCCTAGTTGTAGGCCTTTACTGACCCACCGATAGGGTGTGTTGGGAAGCAATTGTAGTTGTGTGACTTGACGACCTGTCGCATCGACCACACTGATTGTCATTGTTTCAGCAGCCCGAAAGGTTACAACCTCGCTAGCGGGGTTGGGATATACTTCCAGCAGTTCCGAGGTGAATTCAGAGGGTGGCACACCTAAGGTGCTGTCCACACACTGCCATCCTGCAGGCATATCCCAGTAGACAAGCGGCAGGCTGATGTCGTCGACCCAGGCGCAGTCGCTGCCACGGCTGGTGGAATGGTCTTTTTGGTAGCGCCAACACAGGGTGTGGTGACCTGCACTGAGGCGATAGCGGTACTGATGCCAGCTCCAGTCGCCCCATAGCACGGGTTGCATACGCTCGCCGTCGACCAAAAATACCAGTATGTCGTGCTGGGGCTCGGAGGATACTTTGACCCAGAAACTTACCGTGTCGTCGTGCGGAAGGAACACACTAATCGCGAGGTCGGAAGCCTGTCCGTGACTTATGGCGCCCGAGCGGGCGCTGAATTGCCCACTGTGGTGCACCGTACTATCGATGAACCATGGCACGCGACACGCTGTATCCCATGGATGGGAGGCGAAGCCATCTTCAAAGCTCTCGATACGGTCGCCAGGCACTAACCAGTGGTTTCTTTCGCTATGCCAGGCATCCCGATAGAGTATGGTCTTGACGGCCAGGCTGCACAGGGGTGTGGGGGTAGTGAAGGTGAGACAGGTGCTGTCGGTGCTGAGGTCGAGGACGCTCAGGCGCAGTGAGTCGTATTGTCCACTGATGTCGGCACAGAGGGTATAGGTGGTGGCTGGCATCAGCCTATGCGCTTCGCTACCATCGCTGTGATGCAGACGCAGGGTGAGGGTGGGGCGTTCATCGGGCAGGTCGCATCGCACGGGAACTGTGGCCTGGACGCTGTCGCTGCTGGCAGTAAGCGTGGCCAATAGGAGTGGATATGAGCCGATGGAGGAGATGCGAAGCGGTAGTGTAATAGACTGCCGAGCGCCTGGAGGAAGGCTGTTTATCACCGTTGTCTGCACCTCAATCAGTGCCGATTGCAGGCTGTCAGAGGACGATTGCGAGAGTGTTATGTTTAGATTTTCAAGGTGTTGCAATCCGATGTTTTCTACTATGCAATGCACAGTACTATTGGCCACATTGACTTCGCGCAGGGCAACGCCACGTGGTGTGGTGGCGAGCACCTGGATTGTGTCGACCGAGGGGAGGTGGTTGCGTCCGGAGATGGTAAGCACTAGTGGTCTGGCTTCGAGCGATTGATGCGTATACAGGAGTCCTCTGCCAAGGCTGTCAAGCCGCACGGTGCCCAGCAGCAGGCTGTCTTGCAGGGCGGCGACCGTGGCAAGCGGGGTTCCTTGCAGGCGTAGCTGGCATTGCCCGTTGCGGGCTTCGTCAATGAGGGTCACCGTGGCTTGCTCGGGCATGCCGAGGAAGGGGCGCAGGGCAGGGTCGCCCAGCAGGCAGTAGGTCTCCCAATAGAATGAGCCGTACAGCGAGCCATAAGCCGTGACGGCCATGTTGCCGGCGGCGAGCAGTTCACCTTGTGTCTCAATATCAGGTGAGCGACCCGCCCAGCGGTCGAAGGCACCTTCGGAGCCTGCCTGATAGGTGGGTTCGAGGGTGGCAGGGAATTTGGGACCGATGGCCCAGAGGTAGTCTTCGACCCAGAGGGTGTTGTTGGTGGCGCCGATGACGCCTATGGCACCGCCCGCAGGCATGCGGAGCAGCTGCTCGCCAAAACAGTCGCCGCTGAAGTCGTTGCTTTTGCAGCAGTTGTTGACGTAGAGCAGCGGCATGTGGGACGGTAGGGAGTCGAGGGTGGATAGGGTGACGGCGGGCGATGTCCAGCCGCTCTGGGTGCAGTGGGCTGTGTAGTTGAGCAGACCTACTCCCTGCCCTATTTCGGTGGCGATGGTGTGGATTTGGTCGCGGGAGTCAGGGTTGTAGTGGCAGAGGGTGTCGAGCGTGGGATTGGCGAGGGTAAGCTCATGTTTGAGGTAGTTGACTTGTCCGTTGGTGGTAGTGGGGGCTGGGCTCGTCCCTTCATATCCTGCCACGAGAAGCACTCGCCGCAAGGCGGCGGTGTCGAGGCTATGCCCCTGTTCGTAGGCGAGGGTTTTGCGCACCACGGTGCCCAATTCGGCGGTGTCGCCCACGGGCCAGCGCCCGATATAGGCCGACGGCAGCAGGGCACTGCCGAAGCGCACATAGGGGAGGTCGGTGGGGTGGTGATCCATCTCGGAGGGGTGATTGAGGCCGGGGAAGGGTTGCAGTTCGGCGGTGTCGCCCACCAGCAGCAGGTATTCTGGCGCGGGAGCCAGCGCTGTGGCGTCAGTGAACAGGGGCTGGATGAGGTCGCGGACGCTGTCGCACTGCTGAGTGTTGGTGTAGCGCTCTACCACCTCGAATCCCATCTGCCGCTTCCACTGCACGAAGGGTTGCAGCCCCTCGCGGAACCGGGGGCGCGAGACGATGAGGTAGCGCGGCGGAACATCCTCCAGTGCTGCCGCCTCGGCCGCGGGATGAAGGGCGAAGCGGAGGGTCAGGTGGGGGTAGTAGGCCAGGTCGCCACGCACAGGGTTATATGCCAGCGGCCTGACCATCAGCCGGAAGTATTGCCATCGGCCGATGGCGCCGAGGCTGTCCACCTGCACCAGCGAACCGCCGCGAGCGAGGCTGTCGGCAGTGTAGGCTGCTTTGTGGTGGCAGGGTAGGGGGCGCGGGCTGTCTTTTATCCAGGGTCCTGCCACTGGGGGCAGTGGGGTTCCGGGGTCGATGGCCTGGTGTGCGATACGTTCGTCGCCCACCACCTCTGCCAGCGTCAGCTTGCTGCCCCTGGGAAGTCGTATTACGGTGGAGGCCAGTGGCAGGTCGGGGTAACCCACGGGGCCGACACCCGAGGGGAGGCCTTCCCAACGAAGGGTGCCACCGATGAGAGAGGGCTCGGCCGAGGGGGCGAATGCCACTTCGAGGGTGGTGGAGGTGGTGCTGCATACCTTCAGTGGGCCGTCCGCCCATGATTGAGCGGCCGCTCCGATGCACTGCAAGCAGCACACTGTCAATGCTATATATTGCCTTACCGACATGGATTGACGCTGTCTTTTATGCTGCAAAAATACGAAAAAAAATCCATACCGCAGGAGCCCAAAATTTTTTGCAAAAAAGTGCCGCACAGCCCTCAAATCACCTAATCATAACTGACACATTTCCAGCATACTGTAGGCTATAGGTTTTGCTCCCCTTTTTGCTAACTAGGGGGATGCAAAAGTATGGGAGTTTGCATTCCCTGTCCTTTTTTGTCTTTAGAATTCTGCCGATACAAAAAAGGGACGCGCCGTGCGGCGCGTCCCGGGAGGGAGAGGTCTTTGTAAAAAGTTGGCGGCTATTGGAGGATGAGGCGTTTGGCGGCGGTGCCCATGGAGGTGTGGATGCGGAGGGTGTAGGTGCCGCGGGGGAGGGTGCGGGTGTCGAGGCGGGCGGAGTGGCCCGAGGCCTGGAGGGTGAGTAGGCGGCGGCCGGAGAGGTCGTAGAGGTCGATGGACGAGAGGTTGAAGCTGGAGAGGATGCGGACGTATTCGTCTGCGGGGTTGGGGCTTAGGGAGACGTGGCGCTGGAGCAGTTCGTTTTGTCCGATAGCCAGCGTGTCGCTGCCTTCGCCGCCGCCCTCGCCGCCGCCCGTGCCGGTGCTGTCGGGATTGGGGGTGAGGATGGGGTAGATCATGATGTGGTAGTCTATGCCCGATCTACCATAGCGCCAGCCATCGGGCCAGCCTCCGCTCCCGTTGTACAGACCAGGACGACGGTAGTATGCGGCAGGCTCAGTGTATATTGGCCAGCTGTTGTTTAGGGCAATCCCGGATGGACCAAATTCACATCGGGAGGGGAGCCCGGAGGGCAGTTCATAGAAGCCGTACATGGTGAAACCGACATAGAACGAGTCGGCCACCACCTGCGGGGTGCTGAAATAGCGTTCTTGCACGGGGATGGGGCCTATCGGACCATCCCAACGGCTCTTGCCGCAATCCCAGTAGTAGTCCGGTGGGTCGGTGGCTTGCACCAGCAGGCTTTCCCCAATCTGCACGGGGTTTTCCTCGCCCGCCTCGTAGAGGATGAGGTACTCGGAGAGTTTGGTGGTGTCCGTATCAACCGCGGTTTCCCTGCAATATGTTGTCATGGTGGCGACGATGCCATAGACGATGAGCGTGTCGTCGGTGAACATACGTTTGGCCACAATATCTTCGTCGTGATAATTTAGTGCGTATGTATAATGAACCGTATCGTCATTTATCCATCTGTCGTAGAACCAGGCAGAGTCGGGCGTGCTGCTGTAAAGGGTGTCTTGGGCCGACAATGTGTGACCGGCGAGGAGGAATGACACGGCGAAAAGAAATGCAATTCTGTTCATGGTATTTTGATTTTTTATTGGTTGCAAATTGTTCGGATTGAGTAGAAGTCGTATTGGGTTTGCATGGTTTGAGGTATGCCGATCTTTGTGATAGTCTCTGGAAGCTCCATATCCTTAAACTCTCGCTTGTGATCGACAATGGTGGAATTATTCTCTCCGAGTTCAGAACAGCCACCGTCGGAGCTGCGGTGAAAGCTGTAAAGCCGCAAAGTATATTCCGCGTTGTTAAACCCCGAGGAAATAAACCGACCGGGATGGTGGACGAGACGCGTCAGCGAGTGCATCGTTTCGTCCCGGTAGGTGCGCGTCGGCACTGAGCCGCCTGCGAGCAATGTTGGATAGGCCATGTCCATGATTGAATGGGGGAGTTTCTGGGGGCCATTGGTGGGGAATGGTAGGGAGTTTTGAACCTTATGCTTAAGTAGGATTTCAAGGCTGTTGGATTCGGTATCGAAGGTCATGTCTATCGGAGTGTAAATACTGAAATAATCATGGGAGACGCGAACGGTATTTTGATAGTGAATACCATTATATCGTACCACGTCAAAGGCATCTTGGAACTTTGTGTCGAAGACAACGGCATATTCATTGGCAAGGCCGTGCCGGTGTCCGAGGCTTTCGAGCAGCACGCGCGAGAGCGACACGATGTTCGTAGGATTATGGCGTATGCTCACGGAGAAGATGTTTCCTGTCGGTACCTGAGGACGCTCGAAGCACCAAAGGTGCCCCGTGGGGGTTAGAGGGTCGTGGGTGCGGGAAGCGAGGACGACGTAGTTATTGGTGGTGATAAGGTTGTCCAGGCGGTGACTGGCAAATTCGGTGTTGGCGACTGACACTCTGAAACGCCACGACCCAATCGAGGAGAAGTAAGCGTCTGCCAGCGCCTGCACGGAGTTGGAGGCGACGGCGGTCATCACTAGGTGAAGCTTTTGCTCGGTGTTATAGACCACATAGTGCGTCATTCGCTCAAAAGATTTCAGGGTGTTGACCTGCACGTATTGGACGCTGCTCACGGGGAAGTTCTGCAGGTCAAAGTAGCCCAACACGGCTTGTGTGTTGAAGTTGGCATCGCTAATGCTGCCACAGAAGTAGACGAATCCTTCATGCACAATGAAGTCGCGTACTTTGACTTCGCGTGGCAGTTGCAGTGCGGGGGCAGTGAGGGAATTGTCGTGGAACTTGATGAAGCAGGGGTAGTTGTGGATTTCGTTGTAGACGAGCCGATTTTGCTCATCAAGTTCGCGGACGATGGAGGTGTCGCATTTCACCACTGGCAAGTGTTGGGTTTGTTCCTGCGCATGCGCATTGGCGGCAAGCAGCCATAGCATTGTAGCCAAGAGGAAGGCGGCTTGCGCTCGGTTTTTTTGTAATCGTTTCGTTTTCATGGTGTTAATTTATTATTGGGTTTTGTTTTCGCGGCAAAGATACGAAAAAAATCTGATTGGGGGGATATTTTTAGAATATCAGGAGGCAAAAAAAAGCCGCCCCGGGTCGGGGGCGGCGAGGGGATGGTGCGGCGAGAGGGGTCAGCCGACGGAGGCTTTGAGCTTCTCGGCGTTCTCGGCCAGCTGGAGGGCCTCGATGCAGTCTTCGATGTTGCCGTCCATGAAGTCGGGCAGGTTGTGCATGGACCAGCCGATGCGGTGGTCGGTGACGCGGGACTGGGGATAGTTGTAGGTGCGGATTTTCTCCGAGCGGTCGCCGGTGGCCACCATGGTCTTGCGCTTGGAGGACATCTCTTCCATATATTTGTTGTACTCGCGCTCGTAGAGGCGTGTGCGCAGGAGGGTCATGGCTTTCTCCATGTTCTTGATTTGCGACTTTTGGTCCTGCATGGAGACGACGATGCCGGTGGGGACGTGTGTGAGGCGGACGGCGGAGTAGGTGGTGTTGACGCTCTGTCCGCCGGGGCCGGAGGCGCAGAAGATTTCCTTCTTGATGTCGGCGGGGTTGAGCTCGACGTCGAACTCTTCGGCTTCGGGCAGGACGACGACGCCGGCGGCGGAGGTGTGGACGCGGCCTTGGGTTTCGGTGGCGGGGACGCGCTGGACGCGGTGGACGCCGCTCTCGTATTTGAGCAGGCCGTAGACGCCGTCGCCAGAGACGGAGAAGGTGATGTCTTTGTAGCCGCCGGAGGTGCCTTCGTTGAAGTCGGTGACCTCGACTTTCCACTTTTTCTTTTCGCAGAAGCGGGTGTACATGCGGAAGAGGTCGCCGGCGAAGAGGCAGGCCTCGTCGCCGCCGGTGCCGCCGCGGATTTCGACGACGGCGTTCTTGGAGTCGGTGGGGTCGGCAGGGATGAGGAGGAGGCGGATTTCGTCCTCCATGGTTTCGCGGCGGGCGAGCGAGGTGTTGAGTTCCTCTTTGGCCATGTCGCGCAGCTCGGCGTCTTTCTCGGTCTCGAGCAGTTCGCGGCATTCGGCGATGGTGGCCAGGAGGGCCTTATAGTCGTGGTAGGCGCGGACGACGGGCTGGAGGTCTTTGTAGTCTTTGCTGAGCTTGACGTAGCGCTTCATGTCCATCTTTTGGCCGTTGCTCCCTTCGGTCGCGACACCAAAAGCGTTCATCTGTTGCTCTATTTCCTGGTAGCGGTTGTAGATGGCTTGTAATTTGTCTAGCATTGAAATGTTGATAGGTTGATATGTTGAAAAGGGTGGTTAGCGGAGTATGGTGACGGTGCCGTCGCCGGTGATGTTGCGGTCGGGGTGGTAGGCTGTGGCGTAGCGGTAGAAGTAGACGTAGGCGCCCTGCGGACAGGGGGTGCCGTCGGAGGTGCGGCCGTCCCAGGAGAAGTCGATGGCGTCGCTGTGGTGGACGAGGAGACCCTGGCGGTTGTAGATCCAGATTTCGAACTTGACGATGGGGATGGTGAAGGTGAAGAAGAAGCGTCGGTTATTGGGTGCGTCGGGGGTGAAGGTGTTGGGGACCCACAGGGCGTTGACCTGGATGGGGAGCGATATGGAGGTGTCGGCGCAGCAGCGGTCCTCGTTGCAGGCGTGGAGGGTGATGGAGACGCTGTCGCCGTCCACACCGAATTGATGCTGCACACGGCTTCCTTCAACGATGGCCCCATCGGAGAATGTCCAACGGGAGGAGTTGCTGTAGGGCGAGCGGTCTTCGATATTGAGGGTGGGGTCAGCGATATCCACATAGGGTTTGGAGGTCCAAATGGTGGGGATGGGGTATTGGAGTACGGCGATGGTGATGGCGGACTCATTCTGTACGCAGCGTGAGGCTTGAGCGGGATAGACGGTGTAGGAGGTGGTGACCCTGGGATGGACGACAACGGTGGTGCGTCCTTGCTGCGAGTCGAGCGAGGGGTCGTGGGGCGAGGCGGCCCAGCGGGGGTCTTCGAGGCCGGAGGCGGAGAGGGTAACGCTGTCGCCAAAGCAGATAATCGATGCGTCAACGTTGGAGGTGATGGTGCTGTTGCCTAGCACCTTGACGGTGGTGGTGGAGGTGGCGGGGCAGAGGCTGTCGGTGGTGGTGGTGAGCGAGATGGTGGTTACACCGACGGGCGGGGTGAAGGAGATGCTGTTGGAGTCGGCACTGACCATGAAGTTCACCGGTGGGTCGAGCGACCAGTTTTTCTGGCGGTCACACTCGTAGGTGCACGAAGCCACAGCTGCCTCGCCATCGCATAGCAGTGCCTCGGCCAGCGTGATACTGTCTGCGTGCCCCTGCAGGGCGCGCACGGTGACGGTCTTCTCGCTGCCGCAGTCCTTGCCGAGGACTTTCACCCGCATTGTGACCTTGTAGTAGCCATCGGTGGGGAAGCGGTAGTTGACGGCGTTGCCCCAAAGGGTGTCGAGGACAGCGGAACGGAGGGTGTCGCTGTAGACCACCCAGCGGGTGGAGTCGGCGTCGATGTTGTTGTTGCCGTAGGTGACGCTATGGTTGGTGAGTGCAACGCCGAGGTTGCAGTCCGAAACGGCATCCACATAGGGCGTGGGCTTGCCGTTCTCGACGTTGGCGTAGACGCGCGAGGTGATGGGCTTGGTGGGGTCGAGGGCGGAGGTCATGACGCACATGAAGGTCTGCTGCGAGATGGTGTCGCCAGCGTTGGGGCCCTGGGTGACCACAAAGTCGGCCAGCTGGGGCACATAGCGGTTGTCGGTGGTGGTCTCGGAGACCTGGCGGAAGGGGACGGTGGCCATGTGGGCGTTGTTCATCACATCCTCCTCGTAGCCGGTCTCGGCGACGTACCAGGTGTAGGAGAGGAGTTCCTCGGGGGCGATGAGGGTGTCGATGGCGGAGGAGGAGGCGTCGGCGCAGCCGACGGAGTTGATGCGCATGGCGCGGTAGTCGCCTGCGATGTAGGCATAGACGGGGTCGACGGTGGGGACGCAGTCGGAGGTATACATCTCGATGCGCACTGTCTGGTAGATAAACTGGCTGAGGCTGACGGCGACGCGGGCCCAAGGTTTGTAGACATAGGCGCAGGTGGTGGAGGCGCAGCTGGAGCCTGGACGCCCCATCTGCCACGGAGCCTCGGGCACACCCGATGAGGGGATGGGCGGCGCGGAGATGCGGAACCAAAGCGAGTCGTTGATGGGCGAGTTGGGCCAGGTGCCGTCGTCGTTCTGCTTGACGATGCGGATCATGAATTCGCCGGCCACATCTGGAGTATGGCTGTAGCATCGGCCCACGACGGCATAGTTGAAGAAAAGGAGGGCGTTCTCGGCGGTGACGCGCATGGTGTAGAAGAGGGCCTCGGAGCTTTTGTTGGCGTTGGAGGAGCTCCAGTTGTGGCCATAGGCCGCACCGTCGTAGGAGGCGCGCGGGTCGCCCAGGCGGATGCTGGTGGCGTAGCCTGGCGGGATACGCGGCATGCCGGTGCCGTTATTGATGGTGAACTGGTCGGTGCCAGCGTTGGCCTGGGTGATGATTTGGAAGCGGCGACCGTTGGCATCCCACAGGTTGCCGTCGTTGCAGCAGGTGATGCCGGCGTCAGAGGCGGTGTTGAGCGAGGTGGCGGTGATGTTGGCGTGCCCCGTGATGTCGGTGCAGTTGGAGGCGGCGCAGGTGCTGTAGATGGTGGTGCCCGACGAGGCGCCGGAGGAGATGCGCTGCCCGACGCGAGCCGACCAGAAATACTGCGAGCTACCGGTGTTGAACGAAATGGGGTTGCGGAAACCCGGGCAGGGGTCGACTTGGCTCCATGCAGGGATATGGGCGGCCAACAACAACAGCAAAAGGTATATCGGTCGTTTCATTGTGCGGGGGTGTTTGCGTATGTAACGTGGCGCGGAGGGATTTTATTGTGCGCGCACGAACTTTTTTAGCAAATCGTTGACTGACTGTGAGATGCGCCAACTGTAGACACCCCAGAGGGCGAGGGCGGCGAGGAGGAGGGTTTTGAGGGCGGCGTCGAGGAGCACGTGCAGCCCGAGCAGGGGGGTGAGCCAGCGGCTCCACGCTTCGCCCAGCAGGAGCATCAGTGCGATGAGGGTCAGCACCTTGAGCTGCGCGGCGGAGAAGATGGAGACGCGGAGACGGAGGTGGAGGTAGGCCAGCAGGAGGGCGAAGTAGAGGCCGTAGGCGCAGAGAGTGGCTGCGGCGGCGCCGCCGATGCCCATGCGGGGGATGAGGAGCTGGTTGAAGCCGATGGCGGCGGCGGTGAGGAGGGCGATGAAGAGGAGACTGCGGGAGTAGAGGCGGGAGTAGTTGAGCACATCGGTGGCGATGGAGAGTGACGAGTTGACCACCTTGGCCAGCCCCAGCACGAAGACCACCACGCCGCCGGCGGCATAGTCGGCACCGCTGGGGATGACGGTGAAGAGGGCGTCGATGTTGATCCAGATGAGGGTGAAGATGAGCAGGCTGACCAGCAGCTGGTGGAGGCTCACCTGGCGGGCCAGGCGCGACACCTC
>Ga0256404_1009300_pt1 | contig 14183 bp, 11 predicted proteins | sample RumenRJG_01DNA_FD_185990 | JGI IMG/M metagenome (GOLD analysis project Ga0256404, IMG submission 185990) | Bovine rumen microbial communities from Lethbridge, Alberta, Canada - RJG_01 | ecosystem: Host-associated > Mammals > Digestive system > Stomach > Rumen | place: Canada: Alberta | collected...
GATTGAAAGGTGTGAGCCCATTCCTGTAGGGCCTTCTGCTTCTCTTTCGTAAATGTCCTTTACAAATACGTCAACATCATTGATATATCCGTTCTTCAAAAGAACATTTGCCATGTAGTGCAGTACTTCATCCTTGGTAGTACCCTGAACTTCAAGATCAATAATGTCTGTGTTAAGAATATCGATTAATGGCATATTAATTGTCCTCCCTTATATGCACCATAATAGTAGCAGATTTAGTCAAAATTAGCATTATGCAACCACAGATATTTTTCGTCCTCATTTCTGGTTGTCTGTAACCATGGATTGCCATCAAGATGACGGATCATCCAGCAGGTATACATCTGGAAGCCAGGTGCTGCCGACTGCGGATGCAGTCTGCCTCCCGGAATGGCCGAGAAGCTGTTGTCCACGCTCTTGAAAACGTCATCACCGACAAAGCTGGCACCGAATCCTTCCGGACGGTCAAACTTGAAGTAATACAGTTCCGGCTGCGGATGTCTGTGCGGCAGGAAACCGGACCAGTTTCCTCTGTCATTTAAGACTTCACCCAGTACCATGTTGGAATACGGGGCAATAGCCTTATCAAAGATCGTATTGACTCTGCGCTTGGCCGTATTGCCGAATTTACCGACACAGGAATAACTCCATGGGGCATCTTCCGGACGGTACAGTTTTGCATCAAATGTACCTTCGTTTTTTGTGCACTGCACTAAGATCTCGGCGTCGCTCTTGGCAGTGACAGTAACTTCTGTCTTCTTGCAGACATGTAAGGCATACGGTCCGTCCGTAAAGACATCCTTGCGGTATGCTTTTTCGCACTTATCTTCCCACTTGTAAACGATATCTCCGTCTAAAAGCAGAACTGCCATCTCTTCGTCTTCTTTGCAGAAAGTTCTTGTTTCCCCTGCTTTCATGCGGTAGACGCGCACGTCCATCATCATGTCACGGTACTCGTTGTCATACGTTGTTAAGATTTCTTCTCCGTTTTCATCAAATTGCGGATAACCAAACAGTTTTTTCTCCATGTTCCAATTCTCCCTTTCTCTATTTGTTTTTACGCTTTATGGCACGCACGGCGGCTTTGGCAATATCCTCTGCCGTCATGTGATATCTCTCTTCTAAGAACGGCTGCGGAGCTGCAATTCCGTAGCAGTCCGGCACACCGATGAACTCCTGCGGCACCGGGCAGTTTCTTGCCAGTACATTGGCAATGGCGGAACCGAGCCCTGTGGTCAGCTGATGGTTCTCGCAGCTGACAATAGCTCCCGTCTTCTTCGCCTCAGAAACGATCAGTTCTTCATCCAGCGGTTTCCAGGTAAACATATCGATAACGCTGGCGGAAATTCCTTCTCCCGCGAGCAGTTTTTCCGCCTGCAGGGCATTGTTTACCATGATACCTGAGGCAATCAGAGTAACATCCGTTCCTTCTTTTAAGACAACGCCCTTACCGATTTCAAATTCGGAGCCGTCCGCATAGACTGTTTTAAAGCCGCGGCGGATCAGTCTCAGATAAGTGATCTCCGGAAGTTTGGCAACTTCTTTCGTTAAGGCATACGTCTGCGTATAGTCGGCAGGATCCACAATGGTGACATTCGGAATGTTCAGATAGATTCCGCAGTCTTCCAACGGCATATGCGTTGCGCCGTTCACCCCTGCCGTCACGCCCGGGTCCGTCCCGATGATATGGACCGGCCAGCGGGAGTATCCTGCAGACAGAAATGCCTGGTCAAAGGCTCTCCGGGATGCGAATACCCCGAAGGTATGAACAAACGGGATCATCCCCGCTGCTGCCATACCGCTGGCAAGCGCCACGGCATTCTGCTCGGCGATGCCGGCATTCAGCACTCTTTCCGGGAACTCCTCTTTCATTTTCTTTCCGTTGATACAGCCCAGTAAGTCACAGTCGATATGAACGATCCTGTCATTCTCCTTCATTAAATCGATCATGGCTTCGCAATAGGCATCGCAGTTCTGACGCGTATCCTGCGTATTGTTATTGATAACTTTTACTTTCATTTTACGCATCCTCCCCGCTCTGCAACTTCTGCAGTCTTGCTTCGGCTTTCTGGATCTCTTCATCCCAGCCTTCCGCGCTTAAGGTGGAGGAATGTGCACCGCTCTTTTCGGCAAATTCCACGCCTTTCCCCTTGACCGTATGCAGAATCAGTACGCTTGGAGAGCCGGTATGCTCTTTGGCGGCAGAGAGTGCGTCATAGATCTCTTCCACATCGTTTCCGTCCTTGACATCAATGACATTCCAGCCGAACGCATCGAATTTGGCACCGATACCCTTGGCATGGCTCATGATCTCTTCCGTGCTGCCGTCCAGCTGACGTCCGTTATTATCCACTAAGGCAATCAAATGATCCAGATGGTAATGGGCCGCAAACTGCGTTGCTTCCCATACTTCACCTTCATCCGCTTCGCCGTCTCCGACAATCACGTAAACCCGGTTGTCTTTCTTCTGCAGTTTCATGGCCAGTGCCGCACCGACCGCTTCCGAAATGCCCTGTCCCAAAGACCCGGTCGTCAATTCCACGCCTGTGGTTCTTAAATGGTCGGTATGCGACGGAAAAGCCGAATCCGCATGATTCAGTGTATATGCATCACTCTTATTAAAATAGCCCATGACACCCAGCGTTGCATACATGACCGGTCCAGCATGTCCCTTCGACAGGACGCACCAGTCCCGCTCTTCCCACTGCGGATTCTTCGGATCCACTTTCATGATGGCTCCGTACAATACCGCAAAGGCGTCCGCAATCGACATGCTGCCACCCAGATGTCCTCTTCCGTGAGATTTCAAAATCCGCAATGTTTCCAGGCGGATCTCAGCAGCAAATTCTCTCAGCTGCTTCATCTGTTCTGTTTTGCTCATGACTCCCCTCACTTGATTCCTTTTTTATCATAGCACTAACTCAAAGGAATTGCATTATAAAAAGACCATTTGTTGACACGCTTTTGAACAACAAATGGTCATATTTTACTGATAATGTTTTTTCAGTTCTTCGAGCACTTTACAGATCTCTAAGGAAGCTTCTTCCGACATGATATCGCTTGTCAGCTTGCCTTCTTTTAAGCAGCGCAGCGCTTCATTGACTTCACCGGTGAAGTCGCTCGCCTGCTCAACTTTTACCGTTTCCACCGTATCGCCGATGTAAATGGTTGCTTCGGTATTCTTCCAGAAGTTGACGATTTCGATGCGTCCCTTCTCCCCGTAAAGAATTCCCTTATTGACTGTCGGATCGCGCCAGCTGGCTTTGACATCGGCAACAATGCCGTTCTCATAAGTCAGTTTCGCAACCGTTTCAATATCCACCGGATATCCCAGAGATTCCGTAGAGACGATCTCAACGTTTGTTAACGGACTCTTCGCATAGAGATTGGCGAAGCAGATCGGATAGACACCGATATCGAAACAGGCGCCACCCATGGTCGGCTCCATACTGATGTTTCCTTTTAGTTTGGAAACATCGATATCACCGCAGTATTTCGCTTCGATTCTCTGAATCGGACCGATCTCTTCCACGCGGGTGCGCAAGAGTGTATTTAATACCGTGAAGCAGGTCTTATGTGCTTCCATTAAGAAGCAGCCCTTTTCCCTGGCTAAGGCAAAGACTTCTCTGATTTTTTCCTGTGTCGGAAGCATCGGCTTTTCGCAGATGACGTTCTTTCCGGCATTCAGGCAGCGCTTGATGAGGTCGTAATGCGTCTCATTGATCGTCGCGATATAAATCAGATCCACCTTTTCATCCGCCAGCAGTTCTTCGTAATTCATGAACTTGCAGGTCGGATACTTCAGGGCAAATGCTTTGGCACGCTCTTTATCACGGCTGGCAACCGCATAGAGAAGACCGTCGGAATAGATAATACCGTTGGCAATGCGCGGAGCAATTTTCCCGCAGCCCATAATGGCGATGTTGTACATTACTTTTCCCCCTGATGAACCACGATCTGATCGTACGGAATGGAGATGCCTTCGTTATCGAAGCGTTCCTTGATGCGGAAGCGCAGCTCATTCTGGATCCTGTAGTGATTTCTGTCTTTTGCCTTGATATAAACGGAAATCTGAACGGAGCTGGAATCGTAGGAAGTGATTGCCACCACGTTCGGGACATCGTAACAGATCTCCTTGTTTTCTTCATAGTACTTCTGGGCTTCATCCCGTATCACTTCATAGACCGCTCTTGTATTGTCTTCATACGCCGTCGGCACCTGGATGATAGCCATATTGAATTCGTTGGAGTAGTTGATCACGCTTTTGATCTGCCCGTTCGGGACAATGATCTTTTCCCCGCGGAAGTTTGTCAGATAGGTACAGCGCATGGCAATGGAAGTTACCGTGCCTTCAAAGTCGCCCAGTTTGACATAATCCCCGACCCCGTACTGGCGTTCAAACATAATGAACAGTCCGGCCAGCATATCCTGAATGATACTCTGGGCCCCAAGGGAGATCACCAAAGCGCCGATTCCGGCAGCCGTGATGACATTGGAGAAGAGATTCTGGAAGCCCAGCTGATTCACAACCAGGATGATTGCCACAAAAGTGATAATATAGCGTCCCACCGAACGCACCAGCGTCATGCTGGTCGCCAGATCCTTGCTCTTGTTCTTATCGTCAATATCCTTGGCTTTTTCCATCATCTTCGTCGTCATGGCAGTCAGCCGGTTCAATAGGAAGCGGGCAAACAGCCAGATCAGAATGATCACCAGAATATCCTTCAGAAGCGTCACGATGGAGTCATTCAGTTCATTTAAAACCTTATCCCAGTCTATATTCAGTTTCATACATTACCTAGCCTTTACCTTTTCATTATAAATCCTAATTGAAAACAATGAAATACTGTGCTAAAATAATTGGGCATATACAGGGGTGTAGTACAACGGCAGTGCGGCGGTCTCCAAAACCGTTAATGCGGGTTCGATTCCTGCCACCCCTGCCATTTTTTATTTTCCGGGCAAAAAAGTCTTTCCGCCATTACGGCAGAAAGACTTTTTTCATTTATTCTCCCATGCGGTACAGGATGATCTTCCGGTTTCCGATGACTGTTGAAATCTCATCCGTATCGTACGGTGCTTTCATACTGACATGCGTGGTGCTTTCTGTGATCTGGTATCCCTGCGGAGCTTTGATCTCCACCAGTTCCACTTCATGCGCGTACGGGATATCTTCCAGAGTGAATGCTCCCTGAGAAACCGTTATCGGAATGATAATATCCGGCTGGTTCTTGTTGCGCAGATAATAGGTGCCTTCCAGCGGTGTTCCTTCGAGTTCATAACAGAGGATCTGATGATTCTCCCCTTTTAATAACCCGATGATCTCAGAGAAATCAGCACTGCGGCTGACCTCGTATTCGGCAGCTTCCTCTTGTGTTTTCAGATAGATTCCGCCGCTCGCATACGTCCCCAGCGTCCTGTTTTCACTTAAGTCATACACTTCAAACAGCGCGCCGTTTAATAACAACTCTTCCTCTTTTTCATCCGTTTTCCGTACCGTTAGATCAATTGTCCGGAGCATGCTGACCATCTCGGTCTCCAATAGGTCATCTTCCGTTTCCGTATCGATTCTCACATAGGTATTGTCCAGATAGTCATACCCTTCCGGTAATCCGGTCTCCACCAGATAGTAGGTCTGCATCCGCTGCAATTCGCTGAAGACGGCCAATCCGTCTTCCTTTGGCCCCAGTGTCAGGGAATGGATCTTACCGGAACCGTCCGGATAGTAATAGGTTCCGTCCGCAAGATCTCCCCGCGCGGCATTTCCGTATTCATCCGTTGTTATCTCTTTTATTGCATTCTTACAGTCCTTATCGCTGTAAAGCGTAACGGTAGCATTGCTCAGCGGCATTCTTCCGCTTTTTGTATCCGCAAAGTGCAAAAGGCATTCCCCGCTGTACTGCTTATCGGCAATCTTTGCATGCACCAATTTGACATTTTCCTCAAGATCTTTGGTACCGATGATCCAGTACTTATGATTCAGTTCCAATACGCTCTGTTTCCGCATGCATAATACGGTTCCGGCCAGCGTCGCATGAGACTGTCCGGAAGTGATCTCAAAGCTCTCATCATCAAACCAGCTGCTTAAATCCACCGTGCAGCCCTCTTTCACAAACAGCAGAGGCACCGTGTTTTCTCCCGCCTCTTTCACTTCCTGAAACAGCATCATCTCGCTGCCGTTTCTCTTTTTATGGTTCTCATCCCATTTCCGGAAGTTTACCGAGACCGGTTTATAGTAATTGCGAAGCGTGATCTCGCTTTCCTCATGGAATTTGATTTCCACCGGTGTCACATCCGTGGACAGTTCAAAGATTTCATCGCAGCGGATCTCCTTCACGTAATAAGTCCCAATCTCCAAATCTTCAAAATAGGCAATTCCGTCTTCCGAACACTCCTTCGTTTCAATGATTGTTTCAAAGGTCGGATCGGCAGCCAGCGTGAATGTTGCACCGCTGGCCTTGTTGCCAAACTCATCCGTTTTATAGACCGCGAGCGATCCTTTTTTGAGTTCATTTTTCAACGGCTCCTGCAGACTCAGCGGAATCAATGCTTCCTTTGTATTTTGATAGGAATAGATAAACGGAATCTCTTCCTCCAATAACTGATAGTATTCTGACGTTTCAACTTCCTTAAGGTAGTACTCAGCGCTCAGACAGACTTCCGCCTCCGCTTTTCCTTCCGCATCGCACCGTAAGATTCCCAATAAGCTGTTTGCCGGAATCGTGATGCCGTTCTCAGTGATCTCATTTTTATTATGTAAGGTAAATACCACCTTGGAGACTTCTTCCGGGGTACGGAAATGTGATGGTTCCATTTCCTTTACTACCGTCAGTTTTGCTCTCTGATGGGTATTATGGAGTGCCGTGGAATTGAGTGAGATACGCTCTTCCTGGTTGGTATATTCCAAATCGATCTCATGCTCCGTTTCCTCCAGCACGTAGCCTTCCGGAGCACTGACTTCTTTTAAGATATATTTTCCGAGCGGGAGCGCATCCATGGTGACCGGTCCGTCGTCCCGTGTTGTAACTTCTTTGACCAGACTTCCTTTTTCAAACAGAACGCTGCCGTCCGCTTTTACGATATCTTCTCTGGCCAAAAGCTGTAAGACCGCACCGGAGAGATAATGCTCTTCAAAGACCGGTTTCCGCAGGATTCCGTATGGGGTTTCCTCTTCCGTAACGCCGCTCAGCATCTCCCCGTATTTTTCAATTTCCAGTGAGGCCACCTGCGGGGTATTCGCAAAGGAAATCAGAACTTCATGGGTTTCCGGATCCACGGAATCATCAACGGTAACCGTGACACGCTCGGCTTTTCTGATATAACCGTTTGGCGCATCCAGCTCTTCCAGCTCATATGTCCCGTGTGGCAAATACCCGCTCCACACGGCTTCTCCCTTTTCATCGGTCACAAAGCTGTCCTGTCCATCGACCGTCACGGTTTCCCCCTGCGCATTGTATAAACGGAAGCGCACGTTGGCCGCCGGAATCACCTTCCCGCTTTCCTCATCCGTCTTGATCAGTTTCAGTTTGGCATAGATTTCCTTATTGACTGCCTGCACTTCCACGACATCCTCGCTTCCGTCAATCACAAACGGCAGTTCACCCAAAAGATAGTACCCCTCTTTTTTCTCTTCTTTCAGTTTGTACGATCCGTACGGCAGCTCCACACTGACCGCATAGCCGAACTCGTCTGTCGTCAAAGTAGTAACGGTTTCCCCTTTCTGGTTCAGAACTGTGAATGTAAAACCGGAAAGATCTATGTCCGGGAAGACGGTGTCAATGCTTTTGCGTACCGCTACTCTTCCTTTTTTCACCTGATTTGTAACTGTTATTGTCTGGTCATTCTGCGTCAGATCGATCGGTCCGTAAACATCCGTAGAAAGCTGGTATCCTGTCGGCGCACTGATTTCTTCCACCATATAGTGACCTAACGGCAGGTCTTTCGCTTCCGCAACCCCGTTTTCATCCGTGGTCACCGTCAGATCCACGCCCAGCGCATCCGTATCGTAAACACGGAAGACGGCATTCTGCAATGTCGCTTCTCCCTGCGGAACGCTTCCCGTTTCCGCGTCCGTCTTAATAATCTTTAATGTATAGTTTTTTAACAGATCGATCCGCAGTGAGAAATCCGCCACCGGGTCATAGGACGGCACGATATCAATGACCATCTGCCCGTGTCCGGTCGCATCTTCATTCGCGTAGGCAATTAAGGCGTCCTCCGCCATATGCAGACTCTTCAGTTTCAGCTGCGGTTCAAAATCCCGGGAAGTAACTTTCAACTTCAAAGTATTGTTATCAATCGATGCCTCCAGTCCCTTTCCCGCTTCCACGGTGTAATTGGAGATGACCTGATTGCTGTCCTGCAATACGACTTCCTGATTGAGACGCGTTGTAACCGTAGTATTGGCAAAGGACGGCTTGGCCTTGTTGCGGTTCGCTTCAATGGTCGCATCCAGCTCCTGCATGTATCTTTTATAATAATCCGTATTCAGTTCCGACCCGTCGGTTGTCATGGTGATGAATTCCCGCTTGGTGAGTGTTTGCCAGATATACAGCTGCGTTGCCACATACCAGTCATTGGACTGATGCCCCGGATAGCTGTAGCCGTATTTGACGATCTGCCAGAGTTTATATCTTTCCTGGTAGTTCAGATCAAAATAGCTCGTGTAGTCCACATGGGTCGGCGTGTATTCATCCACGATCTTAAACTGGACTTCCGGCTCAATGCAGAAGACCGGCTGCCCGTCCAACAGTAACATCGTGATATAGGAATAACCCCAGGGCGTATTGGCCTTATAGCGGGCCAAACGGCTTCCCAGCTTCGGTGTTTTCCCGTTTGCCATTAACTGCAGCGGCATCTCTTCCGCCGTCTGCTGATCATCGCTTCCGCTCGGATCCCCGTCCTGAAACAGCTCGTCATAACTCAGCTGGTATCTGACTTCCGGATCTGCAGGAACAAACTGCAGATCGTAGGGATCGCTTTCCTGCACTTCTTCCGCAAACACAGGCGGATACACCTGTAAGAGCACTAATAAGATACTCAGAAATATTGTCCGGTATTTTCTCATTTTTCCTATCTCCTTTCCTACGGCTGAATAAACGCATCGTTATGAAGCAGATAGAGTCCGTAGCCGTAGACTCCTCTGCCGTTATTCTGTAACGGCGTTAAAAACCAGTTGGTTACCTCCATGTCCCGGTAGACCCATCCGGTCTCATTTACAATGCGCTCCGCTTCCGCTTTGGCTTCCTCATAACTGAGGGAACCGCTCAGAATCCGGAACGCTGCCGTTCTGTTTTCCTCTAAATCCATATAGGCATCGCACGGCAGATCGGGATTGATCCCGCCGGGACATGCCTCCGTTTTCTTCGGTTCTTCTTTCTTCGGTTCCTCTTTCATAGGCTCTTCCTTTGGCGGTACGGGATCCGTGATCTCCGCGTCCGGCTTCTGTACCTCGTGCGTGATTATTTCTTCTTCCTTTTTCTGCGGCTGCGGTTTGGTTTCTTTCTTTTCCGTTTCCGCAGGTTTCTTCTCTTCTTCTTTTATTTCCGCTATTTCTTTTTCTTCCTCTGCAGGTTGTCCCTCTTCCGTTTCTTCCGGAAGAGTTGCTTCTTCCTTCTTTTCCGGCAGATTATGGGAAATGACTTCAATTCCTTCCCTGGCGGCTTCCGCAATGCCGTTTTGCGGCTTTTCTGCTGTTTCTTCTTGGACGCTCTGACAGCCGCACAGCATAAGACAGAGCAGTAACAGGATCCATCGTTTCATTATTTCTTCCTTTCCGCCGCAATCAGAATAAAGCGGCTGTTTTCCTTTTCCATATTGCAGGTGATCAGTGTCAGAAAGCGGCTGCTCTCATCAAACTCAATGCCGCTCTGCGTAGTACTGTATTTCTTCACCTCTTCCAGCATGTTTCTTACTTCTTCCTCTGATTCAAACTCCCCGTGATAAAACCCGTAGGGATAGTCTTCGGAAAGCGCATAGTCATATTCAAAGAGCATCAGAAGATCATACGTGATTTCTTCCTCTTCCGTTACGACGCAGAACCTGCCGTACTTTTTGGCATAGTCCGCATCCCGGTAGTTTTTTAGAAGTGTCAGTCCCCCTTCTGCGGTTTTGGAACTGTGACCGTTGATAATCAGATTCCGGCTGCTGGGCGAGCTGTTATCATCGACAAATAGCGTTCCCATGCGGTCATACTCCCCGCTTAAATCCTTCCGGAAATAGGCATCGTAGTCATATGGGGTATAGACGACCGGAAGCGACTCCTCTCCGTTCGGCGTATCGAATACAAGAAAGCAGCAGACATCCGGATTCTGATTCCGCAGTTCTTTCAGTTCTTCCTGCCTGCTTTTTCTGAGAGGATTCCGTATCTCCGGGATTTTGGAAGTACCGGTAAACGTTTCTTCCTTCTTCCCGGAATAATGGAGGAATGTCAGACAGAGCAGCAACAACACCATCAGAATTGTTGCGGGTGCCACATGTCTTATCCGCATAAAAAAAGACGGAACAGCATCAGCGTCAGCATTCCCATTAAGATGAGTAATGTATCTTCAAAATCAGCCTGCATATTCTTTTCCTCTCTCAGCTCATTAAACCAATAGAAAAAAAGAGCCCGGATTCCTCACAAAACGGACCGGGAAACAAAAAGAAAACGTCCCGGCTCTTTCTGAACCGGGGCGGTATTGTTAACTGTGATTTACGAGGCTGACGTCTCTTCTTTCTTTTCTTTTTTCTTTCTGAGATAAACGGTCGTGCCAAGCGCCAATACGAGCGCTGCAGCGGCAGAGATATAGATACCCGTGTACGTCGGTTTCACTGCCACAATTTCCACTTCCTGTACCGGAGATGTGGTATCGGCAGGATCATAGACTGTTTCCACACTCATCTCTTCCCCATAGGCCGGAACACTGCTTAAGCTGATGACGCCTTCTTCGGTACCGTGATCTTGGCTAAGCCGTTGAAGAGAATCTTCTCCGGCGTATAGCCTTTCACGTATCCTTCCGCTGCTTCCTCCGTTTCTCCTTTGGAAGCACCGATGGCCAGACCGTTTTCCGCCTTACTGTAGAAGCGGTAAGTTTCCTCGTTAAGTGTGATCTCCATGCTGTCGGCAACCACACCGAAGACCATGTCTTTCGTCGTAGAGATAACGTTCGATGTCAGATTGCCGTCTGTAAGAGACAGCGTTCCGCCGACTTCGATGCCGGACACTTCCCCGCCTAAAAGGACATTGACATCCACACTGCTGTCCTTATCCAGACTCAGCGTTTTCCCTGCCAGGATCCCGGCGCCGCCGAGCACGCCCGGAGCATTGATGTCCACCTTGATATGGGAAGCATTCTCCAATACGAGCGGATTCTCTTCGCCCGTTCCGGAGATGCCGTAGAAGTTCATGGCATAGAGCGTATCCGAATCTTCCGCCTCCATCTGGATCGTGAGATCCGTGTGGTCCAGATAGACTCCGCCGTCTTTCATCATGCTGACGGCACAGAAATAGGAGAGCGCGGAGCCGTACGGTACAAACTGATCCGCCGTCGCATGACCTTTCAGGTCAATAACGGCATTCTTCGCATGCAGCGAGCCCACCAGGAATAAGGCATTCTTGATGGTCGGACCGTTGGAGACGTGCGGTGCCGTAAAGTCGACATTCAGCTGTGCCCCATCTTCGAGGTAAACATCTCCATTGGCATGGATGCCCGTGCCCATGGAATTAAGATCGAGTTTGGTATTTGCGCTGATGTAGAGGTTATTGCAGGTAATGGCATCATTGAAGCGCGATTCCAAAGGTTCTGTCGTTAACGAAGCGGAGATGCGCACATCGCTGTTGGAATAGATGCTGTAACCGCCGCCGACCAGTTTCAGTGACCCTGCCCCGTCCAGATGAACGACCGGGATCGTTTCCGACTTGGTGTTATTGACATAGATTTCAAAAGTGATGCCGGACGTATTGTAACTCGGATCGTAGTAAGTGTTTTTGATTTCATTCTCTCCCGTGAAATGGAAGAAATATTCCGGGATCTCATTGTCTCGAACAAAGAGGAACAGACTGCAGCTGATGGAAAGATCGCCGTCATAGACCCAGTTGGTAGTATCCAGCTTTACGTTTTCAAAGTCGATATTGCTGCCGTCACTCTGATAGCGGATGATTCCGCTACCCAGCGCCGTCTTGCTTAAATCCATTGTTTCGCCCGGCGTCAAGGCAAACTCTCCGACATAGAGCACCGGAATGAATTCCGACTTATTGACCACCTCCAAGGTGCAGATTTCCGACTCATACGTGTTGCCCTCAATGTCTGTTACCACGCACTTGTAGTACATCACCGGATCGTCCTGACGGGTAGCCGGAACGATTAAAGTATCCGTCTTGGCGCTGGAGCCGCTCAGGACAAATTCATGATGGCGGTCCGTAGCAATCCACTGATACGAGGCCACCATGTCCGGATGGTCCACTTCCACATGGAACTCTGTCCCACGCGGATAGTTCACTTCCATAGAGACAGGCTGCGTCACAAACTTGATGGTTTCTTCCGCCGCAAAGACAGATTTACTAAAGGTTGAAAAGCTGACACAGAAAAGCAGCAGCGTCAGCAGGATATGAAAAATGCACTGCCGGTTTCTTTGAGAATGCATAATGATTTCCCTTTCTATTTCTATTTCAATGATAATTGACTTCTGTTTTAACTATTTTATCATTATTCCCCTTCCCGTAAAAGAAGCATCCCAATAAAAAAGGCTTAGGCAATTCTGCCTAAGCCTGGATATTTTCAATTCCCTTACGTAAGAGCCGATAATAGTCCACCGCGAACATGACAGCCGCCACCGCCCAGCTGACCGCGAAACAGGCCATGCAGTTGGTGAAGCTCAGATGCGGGAACATTATGAAGAGAGCCCACAGGATTCGGATCACGATGACCGACACAAAGATGATGATCGTCGATTCAAATGTCTTGGAGACGCATTTGAGGAATCCCTGATAGATCTCAATAAAGACATAGAGGAAATAGAACTTGCACTGATAGTTGAACATCTTGGCAATGATATTGATCGTTGCCAGATCTTCCGAGAAGAGCCGGGCAATCGGGTATCTTGCCAGGATCATGGCTGCCGAGATACCGATGGTAACCGCTAAGCCAAACGCCATACTGACACGGACGATCCGCTTGACTCTGTCATACTGCTTCGCCCCGTAGTTCTGTCCGCACAGGGTCGCAAAAGCCACACCGAGCCCGTCCATAAATACCCAGAGGATATTCTCCATCTTATAGTAAACGGCATAGGCTGTGATCCGGTTCGGACCCAGCATGTTAATACCGGACTGTACCATCATGGTCGTTAAGGAGAAGGCCACGCCGCTGAAGGCCGACGGAATGCCGATCTTCAAGATCCTGCCGTAACACTCCTTATCCGCCTTCTGACGGAAGAGGTCGATATGCGTGATCTGTGTCACAATATAAAGCGCCACCAGGGCTGCCACAAGCTGCGAGAGAATAAAGGCGATCGCAATGCCGTACTGCTCCAAATGGAACACGCCGACAAAGAGATAGTCCAATACAATACAGAAGATATAGGAGAAGATCAATAGATACGTCGGTGTCTTCGTCTCCCCGAAGCCTCTGAGAATACTGATCGACAGCTGGAACAAAGCATAAGGCAGAAAGCCCAGCGAATATAAGCGCAAAAAGGACGCAGAGGAAACCATCAGCTCTTCCGGCACTTTCATGACGCGTAAAAAGAAATCGGAGCCTGCAAAATACAGTCCCGTAAACGCCAGGGCAAAAATGCCGAGGATCATTATGGAAGTCTTTATGGAGGCTAAGAGTTTCTCATAGTTGCGGCTGCCGATAAAATAGGCAATTACAACAAGACACCCTAACTGCAGGTTGATGCAGACGCTCTCAACCAAGCGGATCAGCGTACGCGTGGATCCGCCGACGATGGCGACCGCATTGTCCCCGACATAAGCCCCCAGTACCAGTGCATCTGCCATGCCGTATAATTGCTGGAAAACCCCCGCAAATAAAATCGGCAGCATCAGCTGCAGCAGTGACTGTAGAATCGGTCCATTCAAAATATCCGGTTTTTTCTTAAACATATTTACTTCCTGTAGAGAGATTATAGCACAAAACTATGTGAAATAAATCCTGTGTTCAAATAGGAAAAGACAGGCCGTTATGGTATACTTTGCTTGT
>Ga0256404_1009301_pt1 | contig 14182 bp, 16 predicted proteins | sample RumenRJG_01DNA_FD_185990 | JGI IMG/M metagenome (GOLD analysis project Ga0256404, IMG submission 185990) | Bovine rumen microbial communities from Lethbridge, Alberta, Canada - RJG_01 | ecosystem: Host-associated > Mammals > Digestive system > Stomach > Rumen | place: Canada: Alberta | collected...
TCTATAGTCAAAGTTTCTTCACCCTTCCCATAGCAAAATACTAACCTTGCCACTACCTTAAGTAAGGTTAGTGAGCAAAGGATTAGCCTATGTTAATAAGCCAGTCTATTTTTGGTATGCTTTTTACCATAAAACATACTGACCTACAACTGTACTACATTGCTATCTCTAGATTTGATATGTCTAACTTTATTAAGTGTGGCTCTTATTCTCGTTACCTTATTTCTTTCGAAAAAGGCACGGTTATGACACACTCAATGTAAAAACTCACTAGCGGGTACCTATCATCTACACCCTCATAGTGATATACTTAGTGGGGTTGTGTGTACTCTTTTATTCTAGTTTTTCCCACTAAAATAAGCCTCCTGCACACAAGGTACAGGTCGGCTTTCTATTCCTTCTGGTTTATCCAATTGTTTCTACTTTGCATATCTATTCTTCTGGCACTCGGGCGGTAGACTTCTCGACCATGGAAGCAAGTCCTCGCAAAAACTCATATCTTTTTCATCCATATGTTTTGGCATCTCTGTCAAAAGATGCTTGAAATACTGATACACATTTAAACCATTCGCTTTTGCTGTCTCAACCAAGCTATCAATAACCGCAACCCGTTTGCCTTTCAGTATGTCTGAAATCTCATATGTTAGTGCACGGCTAGATAGCAGCATAACTTGATCCGGGATACTTATTTCTCCGTTAATCACGAATGCTCTTAAAGGGCACACTGACTTTCTAGCCATAAAAATTACAACATCATATGTATTTAAAGCATAATTAATATGCTCTATATGATTTTTTATAATGGTTCTCGTATTCGCTTAAAAAAAATGAATAATGTACGGCTTGTTCAAAATTCTTCCTTCCTATATTTGTATGTACCTACTACCGCACATAATATTTCAAGTTCTTATGATTCCTTTAACTTAGTAAGCACTCTCACTACTTCTTCAGCATTTTGGGGAATCTTTATCTTATCCTTGTTACGATATACATCCATTAGACCTTTTACTAAATCATCTATATTTTCCTTTTGTTTGCCATATAACCCAAGAGCATCATATAAAAAAATCACATATGGTTCTTTATCATATAATTTCTTTGGAGAAAAAGCCGCTGTTGATACCGTCGTAATCAGAACTGTCTCATCCATAATATAGTCGCCGCACAGAATCTCCCACATCTCTTCAGGATATTCTACATTTATTTCAACATCAATATATAGTGATCTGTCTTCAGCCGGATGCAGTCTATAACAGACATCGTCTAGATTTATGTTCGCATCGTGAAGTGCCTTAATGACAAAAGATTTAAAATCTTTATTTTTCATATCAAGGGCATCTGTTTTTTCAGAAAGCACTATGAACTTTCGATTATACTTATCATTTATATAATGAAAAACTTTTTGATATATCTCAACAGTATCAGGGCTTATTGAAAACTCAAGTTTTTCAGTGGGATACTGGTATCCTTCCTCTACCATATCTGGTCGGTATAAAAACACTTTATGAATAGATACAGGTTTCCATTTAAAGGATAGGATACGCCTCGAAATTGTATTCATGACCGAAAGATATCCGCCTAGTATCCCATCCTTGTCATATGTTGCAAGTCCATCCTCCACAACATTAAATCTGATCTTTTGATTAATGCATCTAAGGGCAATCACCACCGGTGTTTCACCAGACGAATAAATTTCCTCATAAATAAAGTCTTCCTCACTCTTGTAAAATCCTATTATAATATCATTTAAATACTCTACCGGTTTTAAAACATTGCGAAGTCTACCACAAAATTTTTTGGCAAAGCCTTCGTTCGTATTATTAAACTTCTTTACATAAAATACATTATGAAATACTCCGGCCTGGCAAACCGCTTCATAATCCGTTTTGGCATTTTCGTATTCATCATACAAAAACAAATCTCCCTCTATTTTTTTTGAAAGGATTAAATTAATCGAATTAAACAACTGATAAGGTCGTCCAACGATAAAAGCATTCATTTAGTTAATTCTCCAATCCAGTCGCCTATTTCATTAAAATAGGCTTCGTCTTTTTAACACCATATAAAGTAATAAGAGCATTGCAATAATTCCCACAATCCAACGAATCATTGCCATATCCATAAGAGCATACATGATTATCATTGCGACTCCTCCAATCACAAAATAAAAATACGTTTCTTTCCTATTGTAGGGATATATTTCTCCTGCACTTTTTGCCAATCGAAGTGCATTAAAATGGTGAAAAACAAATAAAGCCATGTATGATATCACCGTTGCCAACACTGCTCCCGCTATTTGCATCACAGGAATTAGCATCCAGTTCAAAACGATATTCAACACGGCCGCAAGCATCGTTCCCATAGCAATAATCTTTGGTCTCTTTAGATATGATTCATAATTCACATCAAACACATACAAAAAATTAACAAAAAAGGCAAATGATAAAACCGGGATATAGGTGATTCCATTTACAAATTCTTTGCCGCCATATATCTCTGCTGCTTCCGGAATCATCATAATGAAAATCAGATAGCACATAAAAAACAGCGATAAAATATTTTTTCGTCTTTTTCTTAATTCTTCATAATCCAAATTTTTCAAATATCGGAAAAGGAAAGGTTGAAAAAACGTATTTAATGCCGTCCACAAAACACAAATCAGTGTTGCAATCGAATATGAGAAACTATATATTCCGACCTCCGATTTGTCATTTAAAAAGGCGTTCAGCATTAACCGATCGCTTTGTCCGTAAATCACGTTTGATAACGAATGAAAAATGATGGGAATACAAAGCGGAATATACTGACGTACTACACTCCTTCTAATCTCCTTTATATATGGAAATACAATAATACCGGATAGCACTATTCCCATAACAATATAGGATACAGCAAATCCAAAGACCCGACCGTAATATTTTTCATCCGCATCTTTGATAATCAGAATCAATATAATGGAAAGCACACTGGTGCTTACCGCTATGATAATCGAAATCAATGCCTGCAATATAGGTTGCTGCTTCTGTGTATATAGTGTTGTTCCAAAGGATACGATATACTGTCCGCAGGCGTGCAAAATTGCTATGGCAGTCAGAACCTTAAGTTCAGTTGAAAACAATCTTCCTGTAAATAGAAAGAAAAGCATCGATAAAACCAGCAGAATAAAAAAAGAAACCAGCGAGCAGGCAAGCATACTAGCAATCTTTCCATTTTGCACTTCCTTTTTTTCATCATTTACGATATATACGATTGACTGCGTTGTCTGAAGACCGGCAACCGCAACAATAATACTGACCCATGTCGAGTATAAAGAAATCACTCCGTATCCGCTGGTACCAAGGGTTCGGGTCAGAATAGGGATGAGTAAAAAATTGACAAGCTCCACACAAAGCATCCCTACAATCGTAATAAGTCCAATTTTATTAATGCTTTTATATTCTTTATTCATAAACCTTCTCTGTCATTTATTATTTGAGACGGTCTACATGAATTTCCCCTGTTCTGCCAAAGAATAATAATGTTCCTCGTCTCTCTTTTTAAATGCAACCGCCGGATGACCGCCAGCAATTGATAACGCCGGCACATCCTTACACACTACAGAGCCAGCCTGAATCACTGCGCCTTCTCCTATCGTTACCCCCCCCAATATGATGACACGATCCCCTAGCCAGACATTGTTTTCAATCGTAACATCCTTGTCGATATTTGTATTGTCATAGGGAATGGCATCTCCGCTATCATAATTATGAAAGGATGTAATCATAAGGCATTCTGTGCCCGAATGAAAATAATCACCTATTTTCACTCGACCTCTGCCCTTAATCACCATACCATTAAAATTACAGTGATCTCCTATTTCCGTAAACGGAGTAAACACACACTTGGCATTCACCGCAAGACTCTCCCCATAGGTTTTAATTTTCCTTTTTGCTAAAAAAGTATTGATTGCCGTCCGAGACCGGTACTTAATCTTACGTAATAAACCAATTAGTTTTTTTTTCATCACTTTGCCCCTCCGTAATGCACTGGAACATTATTGTGTCGTTTAATCTCCGTATAATTCACCCAAATCCTATCTTTCACCCTCTCCTTTTCCTCGACATACGGAATATACGCAAGTGCAAATATAACAAAGTCATAAAATGATGTGAAAGCAATTGTTTCAAAGAACATCCGAATTAAAAGCGTCAAAGTCACAATTATAAATACTGCATTTTTCTTCTTTATTTTTACTTTTAAGACCCTGAAAATAAAGACTGCAATAATCAAAAATCCAATTATTCCAAAATGCTTGTGTAATGCCAGATAAGAATTATGCAGTTCTCCATTTAAAGTATTTAAAATCGGCATCTCTTCAGCGGGTACTCCAAGAAGAAAATTCTTTAATGAATTCACCATTTTGGTCAAATAATCCGTAATATATTCCAGTCTTTCATTTTCGTACCAGACCCGTTCCGCATAACCAATCCCCTTAAACCGGTTAATGACACCCTCAAAGAAAACGCTGTAGTATCTTCGAATCGCAACAGAGAGTCCGGCGATACCTGCTATAACAACACCAAGAATACGCAATGGGTGTTTTGATGTAAATCTTATATTGTATAGCAACAGCATCGCTGTCAAAAATACAGATGCTACAACGCCGGATCTTCCACCTGAAATAAAGCATACCGCTGTGGTAATCACCGCAGGATAAATCGGCACGATTTTTTTAGACCTGGCATATTCTAAGTATAATAAACAGGTTATCATAATTAACCATGCAGTAATCATATTTCTACTGCCATGATAAAATACGGCATTTGAATCAAGGTTATTAATGATCATCCGAAATAGTACGATAACCATCGACGTATAATACAATACATATAAATATGACAGTTTTAAACCATACTTGGCAATACATATACCTACGACAATCATCGGTAGTTCGAGTATAATTCTTGTATATCCGCTATGTTGGAAAACGGCGCATAGCAATCCTGATAGCAAAAATGCACCAACCGATAATAAAAACCGATTATCGGCTCTTAACCTAAAATCTGCTACTAATGCAACCGGTAACAATCCCACCATAACATACAGCAAAATCACAAAATGATACGGTGGAATAAACATACTGATAAACCGAAGCAAAATATAAAGCATTACCAGTAATTGCGCCATTTCATCTTTTTTTAAGGTTATACGCATCCCCATCAATCAATATTCCCTCGAATCTTTTTCCAGCATTCTTCAACACCGGCTTCTTCCGTATTGAGCTTCACCTTCCAAGTCCCCTTATCTGCCAGCTTCATATATCTGTCTATCCTCTCCACACGTCTCTCTAATGGTTCACTGAACGGCTCATTTTTCTCATTACTACGCTTTAAGGATGTCTCAGGCGAGATATAAAGCAGTATGGATGGATTCGGCTTACAATAAGTCTTCAGAAGCACTCTCCACAGTCTGCTCTTCTTCAGGAACTCTTTCCCAAACATAAATGAAAAATCAATCTGTGTATCGAAAATATATCTATCTGCAATTACAGTATATCCAAGAAGTTTATACCACCGAAAAGTGATGCCGTATAGTCTGATAAGATCAAGCAGTGCCATTATATACCAAGAACCTGATATCTTGGCATCCTTAAACATCTCCGTTCTCTTCTCGCTGACGCCGGATTCCGGCAGTTTTTTCCCCATCACCCTTCGAGCCAGCTTCTTTGCAGCTTCACACCCCGATGTATATCCGCCCCTACTCCAGATTATCTTATATTTCTGTCCTTCTTGTTCTAATTCCTTCGCATATAGATCTATGTACGTTGATTTCCCGGCGGAATCTATCCCACTAAAGGAAACCAGTTTGCCTCTGCTCATACGTTCAGTTCCTTCATCACTTTATCCATATTTTCTATGTAGACTCGCCACGAAAAATACTTTTCAAATGCATTAAACGAATTATCTTTCATCACTGCTATTTCATCCTTTGACAGGCGTGCTATCGTGCCGGCAATTTCACTCCTTGATGTTTTGTCAAAATTATAACCGCACTTTTCGGTTAATACGATTTCTTCCAAGTCTCCTTTTAGTGAATTAATTAAAGCCAACCCACATCCCATATAATCTATAGACTTATAGGATTGTCCCACCGCCATACCCGGTGTGAATCCATTATAACCAAAATCACATGATTCCAAAATCTTCTTTTTCTCGAACTCATCATACACAACCCCATAATCTTCAAATTCGATTTTATTCTCTTTAAGATTGGCGACCACCTTATCCTTCTCATTGCCTTTTCCAATCAACACAATCGTTAGTCTTCTTCCTCGTTCTTTGATTCTCTGTGCCAAATAAATAAGCGAATCAAAGTCATAAGATGTTGAAAATGCCCCAAGATAAGCAATTCTGATTCCATCATGAGCCGCATAATGCGGAATCTCATCGTTTTTCTTGCAAAGTGGAATCATCATGCTATCCGAAACAGGAATATCATCTTTATACAAGCTGCATTCTATCAGCACCTTATCCGCTCGGAGTACGGCCTTATCCCGAATGGATCCCCACACCTTATAAGCCAACTTCAGCAAATTATTTGACGGCGCATTGATATTCGGCCAAAGATCAACGACATCTACTATCACAGGGATATTGTGTCTTTTTGCCCATGTTACAGCCTTAAGTGCGCTGTAATTCGGAGGAACACAAACATATACTAAGCCCAGTTGTTCTCTGCTCAGAGCCTTCTTAATATCCCACGCATATACAATGTGTGACCAAATCCTACTAATCGAAAAATTTGTCCTGTATCTGGGGACGTGAAGCTTCAAACATTTGTCCCATTCCTCATAATCGTAGGTTTTATAAGGATGAACAAAATCCGCTGTAAGGATTATCGGATTATAGGATGTACTAAAATAATCCTTCAGCATTTTTACTCTGGAAGGCATTTCAGGGTGATAAAATAGACCTACTATAGCTATTTTCTTTTTACTCATGTCACTTTTGCCTCTTTATGGATCTGGCTGGCAAACCTGCAACAACATCATTTGCTGCCACATCCTTATTTACAAAAGCGTTCGCACCGATTACAGCATTATCTCCTATCGTAATATTTCCCACCACGACTGCATTGGGGTAAATGGTCACATTATTACACACAACCGGTACCCCCCCCTCAGCATCAACACCCAAAGTAACGCCCTGATATACTGTAAAATAATCTCCGATTTCCCTCACATTCAAATGAACGCCATCACCGTGAACTACATTTAATCCCTTTCCAACCTGGACATTTGCATTAGCATGAATACCATATTTAAACTCAAAATGACGCATTATAAAATACGGTAGGAAAGCCAGGAACTTTCCAATTTGACTCTTCCTCAAATACTGAACTGTACGGAACCAGAAAATATATTGAAATGTTCTTCCTCTTGGAAGGAAGTACCAGCGAATATAATCCCTGATCCTTGCACTATGACCGGGAAGTTGTAACAAATCTTCCCTCAAGCATTCTCTAAACGTTATTCGTTCGTTCATTTGTTCTCCTAATCAGCCGCTAAAAGATAACCGATTATTTTTTTATATTCCTCAGCAGCCCTATCCCAAGTGTATTGCCTTGAATATTCATAACCTTTTAGGGCATATTCCTTACTTAATACATCATCACGGATGTACTGAGCCGCTTGCGTTGCAATATCCTTAAAATCATCCGTATATGGATTGTAGAACATCACACTATTCCCATATATCTCAGGCAATGACTCCCGCCACGCAGCAAAAACAGGTTTGGCACAGGCCATCGCCTCAAGTGGCGTCATTCCGAAAGATTCGTACCTTGAATGTGTCCAATAAAGCGTACAGTTAAGATACGCTTCTCTTAATTCACTGTTATCAATATAATCAATAATGTGAACTTTCTCGTCTAACTCATACTTCTCTATCAGTTCCTTAATTCGTAAAAAAGAATCTCGATTTTTCTCTCTTCCAACAAAAACAAGATGCTCTTCGATTCCCATCTCTGCCATATGATGATAAATCTCTAACATTTCCTCTAACTTTTTGTGCTTATGAAAATCTGAAATGCAGAGTATGTACTTAAACGGAAATCTCTTTTTAACGGTCTCGTCTTTTTCGAGCGGATAAAAACATTCATGATTCACCCCATGATAAACTACAGCACTTTTCTTGAATCTGTGACTATGATATCTTGCGCCTATCTCTCCTCGTTCGAAATGAGAAACTGCTACAATCATATCTGATTTCTTTGCAATTCGGTCCCTCATGAATCTTGTATAAAACAATTTCAATGCAGAGTTGTCCACATCCGGCTTCATATAAAATTGAAGTGTTGAGTGGTATACCAGGAGAATAGGTTTTTTTAGTTTTGTTAATGAGTACGCAACTACCTCTGCAGCGGAAAAAATCATATCAGGTTGGGTCTCTTTTACAATCTTTGTAAGTTCAAAATTATCAAATTGCAGGCGTTGGATGGTGCTGTTTAACACAGTATCCTGTACTGTAATTAAAGACAATCCGGCAATTTTTTCATAATGATGTTTTCTTGATTCCGCAACAAGGCATGAAAAGGAAGTATCCAGCATAATGCCAACAAGTTTCGGTAGCAACCCCCGTAAGAATGTTTCGGCTCCTCCTCCACGAATCATATGCGCAACGATAAAAATATGTTTTTTTGTGCTCATGTTAAATTATCCATCATCCAATCATAAAGATTTTCGACATATATTCTTATACCATTTGAAACGGTACCCTGCGGCATTACTTCCATCTCGTCTAACTGCCACTCAGTATCTTCCAATACGAACAATCGTATCATATCCATAACCTCATCTTCATCAAGTGCACCGTTACCTAACTTTTGCCCTTTATCACCTTTTAGATCTTCGATATTTTCTATAAACTTAGATGCGTTCCGAAACCCATAATAAAAAAGCATGAAATCATAAGAGCTGCTTCGCTTCTTATATGTCTCCATATCAATAAGATAAACCTTTTTTTCATCAATATCGTAAAACAGATTTCCTTCCTGCAGATCTCCATGACTTCGACACAAGCTTATCTGATCTGTGCTAAACCTTGTAGCCAATGCTTCTGACAACATCTTTATTTTCTCAAAATCCACAGGAAACTTTCCCGTAAGATTTAATGCATCGATTCTTTTGCTAATGCTTTTTACAAGATTATTGACATAGTTTTTCGCATCCACATATTCTTTCTGACCGGAAAAATCAGAGATAATATCCATCACATTTGGCAGAAGATGACTTTTTTCTTCCTTAGTCAAACGGGGAAAGCTATAACCACAATGTATCTGTTCCATATAGCCATCGTTTGTTTCAGATAGCGGTATCAGGTATTCTTTTCCGGCATTTCTGATCAATATCTCGTTCTGAATCCATCTTTTCCCAAATCCGGACTTTATAATATTCTCGATAGTTCCATTTCTATAGTCTACAATCTTAATCTTCTTATTCCCGGGCTCAATAAACATTTCCTGATTTACGATTCCGGGAGGAAAAATAAGTTTCTTTTCACATAGTAACCACGGTAAAAAAAACACCCCTGCTATATAAAGATTCATAACTACTTTTCTATGTAAGGAATATGTGATTCGATATTCTCTTTTCACCTGCTCCCTGATTTGACGGCATGCCTTTCTTGGAATAACAATTCCAATTCTCGGGAAACAATACATGCTGCAACCTGAATCTATTCTCTCACTCTTCTCTGCAACTCTGACTTCCATTCCATAATACTCTGTCAGCGTCTTCGAGATAATCCCATATACATCTTCTCTGACTGCAAAATCTCCATATGGCATAAATCAGTTTCCTTTAATTTTTTCAACTAATGCCTTTGGCATAGATGTCCCATTTGAAGCAAGATCTACATAAAGCCTGTGCAATGTTCCTGAATTGCATCCAAATCCCATATCGCTTGGATTAGTAAGTTTTTTTGCGAAGTGAACGGCATGTGGATTCTCTTCTATAAATTGTATTACAGAGTTCGGAACAGGCGTTTTTAAAAACTTGTGACTCAAATATATGGGAAGAACTACTCTAAGTCCAACATTATCCTCTCTGCTCCAGTCGAAAACCTTATCCCACTCTATCTTCTGATTTCCTCTCAAAAGCCTGTCAATATCCGCATAGAGTCTAATACCGGGCGTTAATGTATAATAATGCCCCGCAGATATATGATAGGAGCAAAAATACAGCTGCTCCGTAGGATTCAGCACTTTAATATGCTTTCCCTCAATCGCAGTTGCTGCTATTCTGCTTTCTGCCAACCGCTTTGTCGGAGCCTTTTGATTTAAATACGACCTTGCAACTGCAACCCAGGTAATCTGGAATGAAAATCCCCCCGGTATCAACCCCGTATTCTTATATTTTGTAACCTGTACTGTATCGGATTTTAAAATAAAGCCGTATTTTTGAAAGACTGCCTCAATCTTTTTTTGCTCGCTTCTATCGGCCGTCATATCAATATCACCGGATTGAAAACAACCCAGGCATGCATGCCCTCTTAGGATAGAGCCAAAATTTTCCGTTACGCACAGAGAAGTAATGCCTTCTTTTTCCGTATCTGCAAATATTTTTTCCAATACTTCCAGCAAAAGCTCGTTTCTTTTCAAATACTGTTTATGAATATCCATCCATCTCTTTTCTTCCGGAAAAACGATGCTTAAAGTATGAGATACGTAAGATATAATCTTCCATTCCTTGGCAATAGACTCTGTTTTATCTGCTCCAAGTTGGCCTGCCATATTCTTTATCGCAGCATCGATATCAGGCGTAATGGCATCTCCCGCAAACATCAACTGATTAAGAAGCAGCGCCGTGTTCACATCATGATTCATTGATATCTTTTCCTTTCTCGTAACTTTTATCCCGCTGATATCACTGCCTCTGCAATCTTTTTTCCGCTTAATCCACACTCATCCAACACATAGGAATAATCCCCCGCCTTGGGAAATAAATCATTGATTCCTATGCGGATAAGCCTTGGATGCTTCTCTTTAGCAGACAAATATTCGGCTACTGCGCCACCAAGTCCACCAATAACATTATGCTCTTCTATGGTTACAATCATCCTATAATGTTCGGATATCCTTTCAAGCATTTCATAATCAAGCGGTTTTATGGTATGAACATTAATCACTTCCGCAGAGATTCCTTCTTTCTCTAACGCTCTGGCAGCACGTAATGATTCACTTACCATTTCGCCGGTCGCAATTAAAGCTATATCCTCTCCTTCACGTAATACAAGACTCTTTCCTATTGTGAAGTCATAATCTTCTTTATAAACCTTGCCGACACCGGGTACACCGGTTAATCTTAAATATGCGGGTCCCTCATATTCCGCAAGGGCTTCCACGCACTTTACTACCTCTGTACAGTCAGCCGGACTTAACACAAGTATTCCAGGAACCGTCCGCATTAGCGCAAGATCTTCTAATCCAAAATGTGTGTTCCCATGTGCTTCCATTGCAACTCCACTGGCTAAGGCAACCACTTTAACGTTCAATCTCATATACCCTGCCAGAGTCCTTACCGCCTCAAATGCACGCATAGAAGCAAACGGAGCAAAGGAAGTAATAAAAACATTAAACCCTTCCTTTGCCATTCCTGCGGCCACTCCGGTCATGTTTTGCTCCGCAATACCTATATCCAAAAACTTATCCGGATAATCTGCGGCATATTGTGTAAGGTTGGCGGAACCTGCAAGATCAGCAGCGATGGCAAACATATCATCATGTTCCGGTGCAATCTGATGCATTATTTCTCCAAATGTCTTTCTAGAGCCCATTCTGCCCCATTGCATGATGGATTGTTTATTAATCTCTATCATCAGGACTCCTCCAATTCTTTCAAGAACAATTCATACTCACCTTCGGTAATACGAGCATGATGCCACCCCTCTTTTCCTTCGATACTTTTGATCCCCTTAGCTTTTAATGTCTTTGCCAGAACTACCGTCGGTTTTCCATCGGCTCGAGTCCTTAATCCCTCTATTATTTCGTTCATGTTGTGTCCGTCGATTACTACCGTATTCCAGCCAAATCCTTTATATACCTGCTCAATATCATAAATAGGCATTACCTTTGAAGTATAACCATCATTCTGCTGTCCATTGATATCGACAATCGCTGTCAGATTGTCAACTCCGATTTTAGCCGCAGACATGACTGCTTCCCAAACGGATCCCTCATTACTCTCACCATCTCCTAAGAGAACGTATACATGATAATTAAGCCCTTTCTTTTTTGCTGCCAAAGCTGTCCCAATACCGATTGATAACCCATAACCAAGGGAACCGCTCGATGTCTCTATTCCTTTTGACAAATTCATCATCGTATGCGTGGGAAAATCACTACCCGAATCTTCAAAGGTCATCATTTCCGCGTGGGAAATAAATCCGCATTCGGCAAGTACTCCATAATAGCCCAAAGCAACATGTCCTTTGCTTAATATAAAGCGGTCTCTATTTTCGTCCAACGTTTTGTCTGGAGCTACATTCATTACATCGCCATATAAAGCGGCAAAAATATCTGCACTTGAAAGTGCACCTCCTATGTGTCCGCCTCCGGTTTTGGCGTGATAGGTCATTTCTATGATATTTCTCCTGACAGACTTTGCGAGCTTCTCAAGCTTTACAATATCACTCATTTCTATTTTCCTCCGTCAACCCTGATGACTTCTCCATTAATAAAAGAGGCATCATCTGATGCAAGAAAAGCAATTACCTTTGCTATTTCCTCCGGGGTTGACATTCTATTCATTGCCGATTCTTCTATCATCTTTTTCCGGTCTTCACTGCCCAGAAGCTGTGCCATATCTGTATCCGTCATTCCAGGCGCAACAGCATTAACACGAATGCCTGCACCTGCCATTTCCGCCGCCAGAACCTTAGTCCACGATATCAATGCAGCCTTCGAAGCGCCATATGCCGTGTTTCCTTTGTCTGTATCTATCCCTGCTATTGACGCAACATTAATGATTACGCCTTTTTTATTTTTTATCATCTGTCTTAACAGCAGCTGCGTCAGTTCAAGATGACCAAAAAAATTAATATCGAACACCTCCCTCACCGTTGCTAATGGAAGCATAGAAAATGCGCCATACTTTGCTATTCCGGCAGAATTGACCAAGACATCAACAGGAGCCTTTTCCTTTAGGAAGGATTTGACTGCTTCCTTCATTTCTTCAGAATTAGTCATGTCAAAGTAAATTGGGCGGATTTCCACACCATAATCAGGTGCAATCTGAGCCATCAGTTCATTGTGCTCCACAGACTGTTTTCTTGCATGAGCGATAATATTATATCCCCTAGACGCAAATTCTCTGACAGTTGCCAATCCAATTCCTCTGTTTGTTCCCGTAATAAATACAGTCTTACTCATCCATTACCTCTGCATAAACTTCCTTGCAGGATAGCCCATAACTTTATATCCTGGCTTTATATTATTCATCACAACGCTTCCAATGGAAACATATGCTTCCTCTCCAATCGTGCGTCCAGGAATAATCTTTACTCCAGACGCAAGATATGCTTTTTTGCAAATATGAACCCCACCGGTAATATCACACCAGGAGCTTATCGTTGCAAAATCATCAACTATCGCATCATGCCCCAGACTAGACGAAAGAATTGTAACAAAATCACCGATTTTTACATTTACTGTTATTTCAGAGCGAGGATACATAATAAGTCCTTCACCAAACTGATTATGATCTCCGATTACTGCTGTAGGATGTATAATCGTAGCGAACTTTGCTCCTTTTTTCTTTAATACCGAAACGACTTTTTCCTTTGTTTTCGGATCGGCAATTGCAAGTGCCAGATATTCATCTTCTTTCGGTTGGTAATCCATGATAGTTCCCAGTACAGGGTATTCACATTCATAATCATCTAACGCATGAATATTATCATCAATGAACCCCAATATATTCCATGTCATCTGCACCTTATTGACATCTTTCACCCACTGTAAAAGTTCTCTGCCAAAACCGCTTGCTCCAATTATGATTATATCTTTTATCATCTTAGTGCCCCCTTAATCTATTAACCTCGCAAATTCCGGCAAAGTGTCATCAATACTTCTTTCAATAATCTCATAAACAAAAATATCTGGTTCATAGTCGTCAATCATATCAAAAGAAAAGATCCAATGATGT
>Ga0256404_1009302_pt1 | contig 14178 bp, 10 predicted proteins | sample RumenRJG_01DNA_FD_185990 | JGI IMG/M metagenome (GOLD analysis project Ga0256404, IMG submission 185990) | Bovine rumen microbial communities from Lethbridge, Alberta, Canada - RJG_01 | ecosystem: Host-associated > Mammals > Digestive system > Stomach > Rumen | place: Canada: Alberta | collected...
ACGAAGCCGAACTCCTGCAGCGAGAGTGCCAAGCCGCCGATGCTGGCGCGGTCGATGAGAAAGAGCATCGACACTTTTGCGAAGAGTCCTTCGACGGCGACGTAGGTAAGGAGGAAGAAGATGGCGGCACGTGCGTGTGGTTTTTGCATGAAAGTCCTGACGTTGGCACGGAATATGCGCCGTATCTTGTCGAAGGTCACCCGCTCTCCCCTCATCCGCCGCTCTGCCGGAAGGGGAAGCGTCAGCAGATGGACGAGCATGAGCACGAAGAGCAAGGCGGCAACGATATAGATAACGATGGCCCATGAGTTCTTGACTTGTCGGGTAATCACTTCCAGATTGCCCGCCACCATCACCAGCACGCCCTGTGCCAGGACCATCGCAAGGCGATAGAAGAAACGGCGGACGCGAACAAACGACAGCCGTTCGTCCTCCTCGACGGTGAGTTGATAGAAACTGTCGATGGCGATGTCGTGAGTGGCAGCGCTGAAAGCCATCAGGAAAAGGAAGAACATAGTGCCCGACAGCCACGACTTGGAATCGACGAAATGTGCCACGCCACAAAGCGAGAGCGTGATAAGCAATTCGGTAAGAATAATCCACGTGCGGCGTGTCAGCGAGAGGTCGATTGCCGGTCGCCACAGCGGTTTGAGCACCCACGGCAGCAGGAGACAGGAGGTGTAGAACGTAATCTCCGCATTTCCCATGCCTAAGCGTTTGAACATAATGAGCGAAAGCATCATCAGCACCATATACGGCAAGCCCTTCGCCACGTAGAGCGAGGGAATCCAGAACCATGGATTCTTCTGTTCGGTGCGTCGGAGAAGGCTGATATACTTGTCGTTCATTGTTCGCGTTCTTTTAAGAAATTACTACTCAGGCGGCTTTTTTCTTACCAAACTCCGGGTCAATCTTGATGAATGCCGTCACGATGAAGGTAATGGCACACAGGAACATGACGATGACGAAGAACGTGCGGTAGCCGACGGCGTCTTTCAGGAATCCCGAAAACATAGCCGGCACCTGCAAACCCAAGTATGAAAGTCCCGTGCAAATGGCATAGTAAGAGGTTTTGAACTCGCCCATACTGAAATAGAGCATATAGAGCGTGAGCGCAGTATAGCCCAACCCGTAGCCGAACTGCTCGATGAAGATGCACGAACTGATGAGCACAATATTGTCAGGCATGGCATAACTCATATAGACATACACAATGTCGGGGAGCGTAATGGCGCATACCATAGGCCACAACCAGCGCTTCAAGCCGTTGCGACTGGCAAGCCAACCGCCGACGATACCGCCGAGCAACAAACCGATAAGTCCCACCGTGCCGTAGGAGATGCCATACTGGGTCAGCGTCAGTCCCAGTCCGCCATCTTCCTGAGGACGTGTCAGGAACGTCTTGCTCATCGCATTGAGCAAGGCTTCGGGGAAACGGAAAAACATGATGAAGATAATGGCAAACAGCAGTTCACGCCATGGCATACGCGTGAAGAACGACACGAACATCCGCTTAAGTCCCTGCACGATTTCAGATGCCGTCACATTATTGCGCGTGTCGCCATCAGACTTCGGCATGAAATAACAATGCCAAAGCCAAAAACCGATGAACAGAGCCGCCACGCCATAGAACACCAGACTCCAGGCGAAAGCGTTGCGACCGGGATAGCGCTCTTCCAGAATGCCCGCAAGCGGCACCAGCGCCCCGTTTCCGAAAATCACCGCCAACCGATAGAACGTATTGCGAATGCCCACAAACCACGACTGCTGATGCTCGTCGAGTTCCAACATATAATAACCGTCGGCGGCGATATCGTGTGTAGCACTCGAAAATGCCATCAGGAAGAAACAGAACATCGTCCCCTGGAACCAAAAGTCGGTGTTCAGCGTGAAAGCCACTCCCGCCAGCGAAGAGCCTAAAAGCAACTGCATGGCAATCACCCACCAGCGTTTCGTCTTGTATAAATCAACAAACGGGCTCCACAAGGGTTTGATAATCCAAGGCAAACCCAACCAACCGGTATAGAGTCCTATCTCTGCATCACTCAATCCCATCCTCATATACAACACGATGGCAACCGACGTGACAATCACATTAGGCAGACCTTCTGCCATGTATAGGGTCGGTATCCACGACCAAGGATTTCTACTCTTTTTCATTACTTATATATCCTTTTAATTTCTGCCCCACGATAGTAGTGCAACAATATTTCATTATAATGATAACCTCTCTCCCCCATCACGGCGGCTCCAATCTGACACAGTCCCACGCCATGTCCCCAACCGGCACCTTTCAGCGTGATGCGTACAGGCTCGCCGCTGGCATTGCGCTCCGTCTCCACCTCGAAGTTGGAACTGTACAGGTGGCTTTCGCTCAGCGCACGCCGTATCTCGAGCTCCTTACCGATGGTGAATTCCTTGTCGGTTCCCACGATTCTGAGCTTCGAGATGCGCCCACTCTTGCCTCGCTCCAGCGGGATGAGGTCGAGAATCTTTCCGAAGTCCATCTTCAACTTCTCGCTGACGAGCGCGGAGAGTTGCTCCTGTGTGTAGGAAACTTCCCAGCGATAGAAGTCGGGCGTCTCCTGGTCATAGTCGTTGAGCACCTGTTTCAGAATACGTTCGTCGTGCGTGTTGCAGAAAGGTTCAGCAGCGGGATTGGCTGCGTCTGCCGTATCGGGCACGGAAACGAGATAAGGCTTCGGTGTGTCTTCCCAGCAATACTGGAATTCCTCGGTCACTCCTCCGCAACATTTCGAGAAGCGCGCATCGCATATCTCATCGCCGAACATCAGTATCTGACCGCGTGTATCGCGCACCGCCTCTGCCACATGGTTGTTAGTGGCTTTCGTTATGCCCTGATAGCGCTGGCAATGGTCGTCGGCACACACGTCGAAAATAGAGTGGTCTTCGCGGTCGTACCAACGGATGAGTTCATCGTCTTTCTTGATGAACGAGAAGAAACTGTTCGTGCCATCCTTCAGTTGTTTCCGCTTCTCCATCTGTGCCAGCAGCCAACTGCGCGATATGACGGCGTGGGCTTTCAGGAATTCGGGCGACGAGGTGGCGTTCATCTCGCTCGAAATGACGCTCGTCAGATAGTTCTCCACCGGCAGTTCGTTGATGGCACAAATCTTATCTGCCTCCACCACGAGCCGGAGCACTCCCTGAAACACCTGCGTCTCCTTCCGCTCCCAATGGAAATGCACCCCGATGGTCACGTCGTCTATTGAGAACGAGGCGTCGCCGCTCTGCGGAACGAAGGTCAGTTCGCGATATTGCCTGCCGTTCCACAAAATACTGCCTTCCGCAAACGACACTTTCTGTGCACCCTCAATCGTCTCACCTTTCGCCATATAGGGCTGGTTCAACGTGAAATGTATCTCCTCGGCACTCACGATGCCGACCGTCACCTGCGGCTCTGTCTCATAATCAGACAACGACGAGCCCAGCATGCCGTCTATCGACTCGGTGCGTATGCGGCTGACCACCGCTTCCATCTCCTCTGCGGAGATGCTCACTTCGTTGTAAACTTCCTGCAACCGTTCGCTGGTCAACTGATCGAAATCCTCCTTGCGAGGGGTGATGACCAGTCCTGCCATGTCGAGTGCTCCCGGACTTATGAGCAACTGCTGCTCTCCCTCTGCATAATAGCATGCCGGACGGTGCTGTCTGCGCGGGAATACCACCATGAGGTAGTCTTCGCCGTTGCGCCATCCCACGATGTTCATCTGCGGTTCAGGAGATTCCGGTGACAAAGGCAATGCCTGATAAAGGCGTTTGAAAAGCCGTTCGCCCGACTCCTTCCGGCGGGCACGTATCAAGAATGCCGGACAGAAATAGTCGGAAACGATATACAGTCCTTCGTTCTCATCCTCGTTAACGACCACCTCCAACTCGCGACTCAGCCGCTGCCAACTTGTTTGCAAAGGCAGTGCGACGCCCATCCCTGCCTGCAGATGCAGATGGTCGGGAGCCGACGCACCGCTCTCAGGACCATTATAGAATATGGTCATCTCCGGATATTCGTCAAGCAACTTATAGAAAACGCCATAGTTGCCAAGAATCCGCTGCGGCTGATGCTTGCGGGCTGCTATTGTGAAGTGGACCGGAAGAATCGGATAGGGATTCACCAATATCTCGAAACGGGAGCCGGCTGCCTTCACGAGCTGCTCTGCCGGACGGTTTTTCTCACATAGGAAACACGGACGCTCAGCGATACTCCTCTGGTCGATATTGGCGGCGGTTGAGCGGATGCGGGCAGGATTGTACTGCACCGTCGCAAAATAGTTGCCAAGTCCCAGTTCGCGCACCGCCACATCGCTTAAATCGCGGAAACGCTGACGGGCATCCGTCCAACGCTCCAACTGGCGTTTAAAGAAGCGATGCAAGTCGTTGCCTCCCGCAGAACCGACGGCAGTTTGCTCGTTGCGTTGCCGGCGCGCCAGAATCTCCATCGTGCGCAAGCGATCTTTATATAAGTTGTTGGCGTTCTGACGCTCTACCGACAAAGCAGCATCGCTGTTTCCTTCCCATCGTCTGCACAGGTACAACTCGTCGTAGATGCGCCCGATGCGATAGCGTCCACTGAATGCCAAGCCCAAGGCGTAATCCTCGCCATAGCTCGTATTGGGAAAATGTATCTCACGCAACAGCGGTGTGAAGAATGCCCTCGGAGCTCCCAAGCCATTGATGCGCAGGGCATTGTTCGCCCCGTTCTCGTCGGTCCATTCACGATGGTCAATCAGACCGGGAGGAAGCGTCTCCAATGCAAAGTTGCACATGCGGTAAGACCCAATCACCATCGCCGCCTTCTGTTTGTAGAACTCATCCACAATACGCTGCAGCGTGTGAGGCGAACTGTAAAGGTCGTCACTGTCCAACTGAACGGCAAACCGTCCGCAACGGTCGTCATCGACAGCCACATTCCAACAGCCGCCAATACCCAAATCCCTTCGCTCCGGAATGAGGTGAATCAACCGGGCATCGTCACACTGCCCGTCCAACAGTTCCGTTGTCCCGTCGGTGGAATGGTTGTCCACCACAATGACGTTATACTTGAAGGTCGTTTGCTGATTGAGTGCTGACCGAACGGCATCGAGAATAGTTTTCGCACGATTGAATACGGGTATTACCACCGAAGCCTCACACTCAAAGGCAGCCTCCCCGAAGTCGGGCGTCTCCAAAGCGGTCGAATCCACCAATGCCCCAATCGCCTCAAGATGGGCGGTGGCTGCTGCCTCCATCTCTATCTGAACCTCGCGGTTACGGGGATTGACATAGTCGAACTGGCGCTCTCCACTCTGGCGCAAATCGAACTCCTGCTCCGTGTAGAGATACTCGTCAAGATGGAATATCCTGCCGCGTCGGCTCAGGAAAAGCCGAAAGTCATACAACGCCGCAAAGTGATAGTCGGCTATTCCGCCAGCCACATAGTCATGAAGCGAAGACGAACGGAACATCAGCACCGAACCGAAATCGAAGTCGTCACGCACGCTGCCCAACTGATAATCGATGACAGGGTGTTTCGCGACGTTGACCCCAGTCCCTTCATGGCGCTCTTCATAATAATCGCTGTAAACCAACTCCGCAGCAGTCCTTTCCAACACCTGAAGAAAACGGCTGACAGCATGCTGACCAAAACGATAGGGAGCGGATTTCAGACACAACATCACATAAGCCGACTGCGCATGTTCGCTCATCTGCCGGAGAGCATCAGACGACGTGAGCCCTTCCGCCTCCAGGAACGAGCAACCCTCCGGAGCCTCCTCCTTTGAAGAAAGTTCCGAAGAAGTCAGCAAGAATATACGATTTACGTAGTACGACGACCGCAACGCCGCAACCGTTGACAAGGTCGCATCCAGGTCGCCGCAAGCTAAAAAACAATCTATCTTCTTCATCACAAATACATTTAAAGGGCATCATCATTCCTTTTTAATCAGCGATTATCTACATAAAAACATCCCGCAAAAAAGAGGGAAATAATAACATGCCCGCAAAAATCACCACAAAAATACAAAATAGTTAAGAAATGACAAAAAGAAACGGGTACTTTTATTTCCCATATCCAGTTCACATCACCAACGCATACCTTCATTGCTACACAAAACACGCATTCAACTTAGACTATATTTCCGAAAAACAATGTAAGTAAAATGACATGAATTCGATGGGAATAACCACCAAAACATGCTCCGTATAAACATACAGAAATGGGCGTATAAATATGCAGTTGAACTTTCACTTTCCAAAAGTTGAAGTTTTGGCTTGCAAAAGTTGAAGTTTTAGACGCTAAAAGTTCAACTTTTAGAGTGCGAAAGTTGAACTTTTGGAAAGCACTCTTTAACGTATTGAAATTCAAAAGTTTACAAAACACCTTCCAACAGCTCTACCCTTGCATAAATATACAAAAGCAGCAAGTGGCTGAACAAGCAGAATGACGGAAACGGAATGAGAGGCATCGCAGGATTCTCGTCATCCTTATATCGGACTCACGCTAAAATAATGTTTGCTTTTTTCACTCACTTAATCGTAACTCTGGCTGATGCCCAAGCTACTCACGTTCGGAAAAACTCAGATAAAATTTGGTTTTTCACTCACTTAATCGTAACTTTGGCTGATGCCCAAGCTACTCACGTTCGGAAAAACTCAAATAAAATTTGGTTTTTCACTCACTTAATCGTAACTTTGCAGTCTGAGAAGTATAATCTGATTGATTCCCGAAAGTTGATGGAAGGTATGAAAAAGCAGTTGATAGGTCTTTCGCTGGCGCAATTACGTGAGATTGCGCTGTCGTTAGGCATGCCTAAGTTTGCAGGCGGACAGATAGCAAAATGGCTCTATGTACGCCATGCGACCGACATCAGCGAGATGACGGATTTGTCGAAAGCGAACAGAGAACGTCTGGCGGCAGAATATGAGATTGGCTGCCGCGCACCGATTGACTGCCGGACATCGAAAGACGGAACCATCAAGTATATCTTCCCTACGACGGACGGGAAGTTTGTCGAAACGGTCTTCATTCCCGACGGCGACCGCGCAACGCTGTGTGTGTCGTCGCAAGTGGGATGCAAGATGGGCTGCGCCTTTTGTCAGACGGGCAAGCAGGGGTTCGACGGAAACCTGACTGCCGGCGACATCTTGAATCAAATCTATGCCTTGCCCGAAAGGGAACAACTGACCAATATTGTGATGATGGGTCAGGGTGAGCCGATGGACAATGTAGAGAATGTGCTGGCTGCCATTGAGGTGATGACCGCATCATGGGGATATGGATGGAGTCCTAAGCGTATCACGGTAAGCACTGTGGGGCTGAGGAAAGGACTGCGCAAGTTCCTGGACGGGTGCGACTGCCATCTGGCTGTGAGTCTGCACTCCCCCATCCATGAGCAACGGCTCAACATGATGCCTGCCGAAGAGGCGATGACGATAGACGAGGTGGTTGAGACGCTGCGTGAATATGATTTCTCTCATCAGCGCCGCCTTTCGTTTGAATACATTGTCTTCAAGGGACTGAATGACAGTCGGATGCATGCCAAGGAGATTGTGAAGCTCTTATCAGGATTGGACTGCCGCATCAACCTCATTCGTTTTCATGAGATTCCGGGAGTGGACCTCCCGTCAAGTGACGAAGAAGGGATGCTGCGTCTGCGCGACTATCTGACTGCCCATGGTTTTTTCACGACGATAAGAGCGTCGCGTGGGCAAGACATCGAGGCTGCATGCGGAATGCTTGCGGGGAAGCGCATCGCTAAATAACAAATTGATGATTGGCAAATGATAAATATCGTAAGGGCGTGGGTGATGAGCTTGCTGTTTGTCGTGCTTTGCACAGCATGTCAGTCGGGCGGCTCATGGCAGACGAAAAGTGCAGGAAGAGCCTACGAGGTGGTGCTTGTGGATGATATTGACAGCATCTTTTCCGAGGAATTGTCTGCAACTATCGACTTCCTCCCGCAACCGGAGCCTGCATTTGACGTTTCGACTACCGACAAGAATCATTTCAGATGGAACATGAAGCAGGCAAGAAACGTGGTCATCATCGACACGGCAGCCAACAAGCATGAGACTGTTACGATAGAATATGAACACGACACATACGCCTCTCCGCAAATCATCATCTCCGTGAAGGCACCGAATGCGAGAGCCATCAGGGAGAAAAGAAAAACCATAGGCAGGGAACTCAGACAACTGCTCCATGCCCAAGAACGAAGGAACGAGATGCAGAACCTTCAGAAGGCACACGCCCCAGAGCCTGAAAAGGCAGCAAGAGAGATGTTTGGTGTGGACATCAGCATCCCGGCAGACATGACTCATATCAAACGCGGAAAGGATTTTCTGTGGATATCAGACGATGGGACGAGTGTCATGCGCAACGTTTGTCTGTTCAAAGGCGAAAACATCGACAGCATCCTCCAAGCCAATATCAAAGGCGAGACGGATGAGATGTACATGACGCTGGTTGAGCAGCAGCCGATGAAAGAGCAGCACCCCCCCATGACAGAAGGATTGTGGGCGATGAAAGGCGACGCGATGGGCGGACCTTTCGTCATGCTGAAGAGCGGAGACCTGACGGTGTTGGGATTTGTCTATGCACCAAACATGAAAAAGAGAAATCACATCAGACAGTTGGAGACTGCCATGCTCTCACTGAAAGATGCTGCGAAAAAGGAAGAATATAGAACTAAAACAATAGAACAATATGGAAGAAAGAAAGATTCGCATCGCCATCACTCATGGCGATACCAACGGAATTGGATATGAACTGATATTCAAAGTTTTCTCAGAGCCCGCCATGCTGGAACTCTGCACGCCTATCATCTACGGCTCGCCCAAAGTGGCTGCCTATCACCGCAAAGCGCTTGACCTGCAAACAGGATTCAACATCATCGGTCACCCCAGTGATGCGCACGATAACAAGCTCAACATCCTGACCACTTTCGACGAGGAGGTGAAGGTGGAAATGGGAATTCCTTCAACGGAGGCGGCAAAAGCAGCACGCATCGCACTGGAGCATGCCGTCAAAGACTATGAAAACGGACATATCGACGCCGTTGTCACCTGTCCTGTCAATATCGAAAAGATGAAGGAAGAAGGTTTCCCGTGCAACGGTCAGGCTGAATACATTGAGAAACAGCTGCAACAAGACAGAAAAGCACTCAACATGCTGGTGTATGATGACCTCAGAATTGCTTTTGCAACAAGTCGGATACCATTGGCAGAAGTCAGCCGGAACATCACGAAAGAACTCATTGTTGAGAAAGCGACAACCCTCGCCGGCTGCCTGAAACGCGACTTCCAGATTTCCAATCCGAGAATTGCGGTACTCGCACTGAACCCCACACAAAGTGAGAAACAGTTTATCGGAAACGAAGAAAAGGACATCATCACTCCTGCCGTGAACGAACTCATGGGCAACCGAATCAACGCATTCGGACCGTTCGCTGCCGACGAGTTCTTCACCAACGACACCTACCAGAGTTTTGACGCCACCCTCGCACTGCATGAAGAGCAGGGACGCATTCCGTTCAAACTCATTGCCGAAGCGAACGAAGGCACCATATACACTGCAGGACTGAACCTGATTCGCACAGCACCCAACATCGACATACAATACGATGCGACGGGGAAGAACACTGCCGATGAGAATCCGCTACGCCAAGCCATCTATCTTGCCATTGACATCGCCAGAAGCCGCACAAATTACGACCTTCCGTTAGCCAATCCGCTTCCAAAACTCTACCGGGAACGGAGAGACGACAGCGAGAAGGTACGCTTCGCCATCCCCAAGAAAAAAGAAGAGAAGCCACAGACTGAGCAAGATGAAGAATAAACTGCAGGCGCACTCATCCCCGACATGAAAAAGAAATATCAGAACGGTTTTTTCCTTTTCGGACTGGTGCTGCTTATTGTCATGCTTTCACAGCTTGACTTCAAGGAAGTGTGGAACGGGCTGCAACGTGCCGGCTACTGGTTTTTTGCAGTAGTGGCATTATGGGCAGGGCTCTATATATTCAACACCTTCACGTGGCACATCATCATCAAGACCACGGCAACCGAAAGTGGCGGCTCCGACAAACCCATCTCATTTTGGTGGCTATACAAGACCACCGTCTCCGGATTTGCGCTCAACTATGCCACGCCGGGAGGACTGATGGGCGGAGAACCTTACCGCATCATGCAGCTTGCCCCGAAAATCGGAACGGAACGCGCTTCATCGTCGGTCATCCTCTTCGTCATGACACACATTTTCAGCCACTTCTGGTTCTGGCTGATATCCGTCATTCTCTATCTGCTCACACAGCCCGTCAACCTGCTCATCGGAAGTATGCTCGCCGCAAGCACCATCTTCTGCCTGCTCGGCATCTGGTTCTTCATGTCGGGATACCGGAAAGGACTTGCCAAACGAGCCATGAACCTGTTGCGCCATATCCCTTATGTGAAAAGATGGGCGATACCGTTCATCGAAAAAAGACGGGAGCAACTCGACACCATCGACCGGCAAATAGCCGCCCTGCACAGCCAGAAGCCGCACATATTCGCCACGGCATTGGCTTCCGAACTCGTCTGCCGCATCTTGTCGGCTCTTGAAATATTCTTTATCCTCCTCGTACTCTATCCCAGCGTCAACTATATCGCCTGCATACTCATCCTCGCATTTACCACCCTGTTTGCCAACCTGCTCTTTTTCATGCCCCTGCAAATCGGCGGTCGGGAAGGCGGATTCCTCATGTCAATCACGACACTTGGATTCCGCACGAGCGACGGCATCTTCGTTGCACTCATCGTACGCATCCGTGAACTGATATGGACACTCATCGGATTACTCCTTATCAAGTTCGAACAAAAGGAAAAAGACAAGCTCCCGACCGAAAGAGGACAATTACAATAAATCATAAAAAAACTGCCAAAATTGCAGTTATCTCCAATAAAATATGTAATTTTGTCACCTCAAAGAAATATTTCGAGCGGATGAATACGTCTGAACTGCAAAGAATCAAACAACGATACAACATCGTGGGCAACTGCGATGCGCTGAACCGTGCACTTGACGTAGCCCTTCAAGTAGCGCCTACCGACCTCAGCGTGCTCATCGTTGGCGAAAGCGGTGTGGGAAAAGAAATCATACCACGTGTCATACACGACAACTCGCCACGCCGACGGGAGAAATATTTCGCCATCAACTGCGGGGCTATTCCTGAAGGAACTATCGACGGCGAACTGTTCGGACACGAGAAAGGTTCGTTCACGGGAGCCATCGGCGAGAGCGAAGGCTACTTCGGCGTAGCCAACAAAGGCACCATCTTCCTCGACGAAGTGGGCGAACTGCCGCTCGCCACACAAGCCCGACTGCTGCGCGTGCTCGAAACAGGAGAATATATCCGCGTGGGAGGTACAAAAGTCATGAAGACCGATGTCCGCATCGTGGCAGCCACCAACGTCAACATGCAGAAGGCAATCAGTGCCGGACGGTTCCGCGAAGACCTGTACTACAGGCTCAACACCATCCCCATACAGATGCCGTCTCTGCGCGAACGGGGAGAAGACATCGTGCTGCTGTTCCGCCTCTTCGCACTGCAAATGGCAGAAAAGTACCGCACACCGAAAATCACACTGACCGAGGATGCCAAGCAACTCCTCCTGCGCTACAAGTGGCCGGGCAATGTCAGACAACTGAAGAACATCACCGAGCAGATGTCTGTGCTGAGCGAAAACCGCGAAATCAACAAGGAAACACTGCAGAAATTCATCCCGCAAGACCCGGAGAGCACACAACTCACGCTCATCAGTTCGCCCGACGGACAGCATTCCTACGAAAGCGAACGGGAAATACTATATAAAATATTGTATGAACTGCGCGGAAACGTGTCAGACTTGAGACGCGACATGAACTCGCTCAGGAAACAACTCGACGATGCCAGGACGCTCAATGCAAAAGTAGCGGAAATCAATGCACAACTGCCTGTAGAGAAAGTGCGCCCGGAAAACAACGCCTACGAAGTGGCTGAAGCCGAAGAAATCTCAGAACCCGAGACACTCAACCTCAACGAACTCGGACGGCAGATGGTTGAAAAAGCACTCGAGCGCAACGGATGGAACCGGAAAAAAGCCGCACAGGAACTCGGCATCTCCGACCGTACACTCTACAGAAAGCTGAAAGCGTATGGGCTGAACGAAGATTAAAAAGAAAGAGCAGCGATGGAAAACAAAAAGACATACACAAACAAGCAAACACATCAAGCATGGCGCCGACACTACACCCTGCTCGCCGCAGCCGTGCTCACCATCTGCATGCTCACCGCCTGCGCGTTCGAAGGATATAAATTCAACGGCGCCAGCATCGACTACAATAAAACAAAAACCATACAGATAGCCGACTTCCCTATTCGTTCAAGCTACGTTTGGGGACCCATGCAAGCCATCTTCAACAACGAGCTCAAAGATGTATTTGCCAACCACACACGGCTGCAACAGGTGAAGCGCAACGGAGACCTGAAAATAGAAGGCGAAATCACGCAGTACCAACAACGCAACAAAAGCGTCTCCAGCGAAGGATACTCCGCACAGACTGAGCTGTCGATGACGGTCAACGTGCGATTCACCAACAACGTCAACCACAACGAAGATTTCGAACGGCAGTTCACCGCAGCAGCGACATACGAGACAACTGTCTCGCTCACCTCCGTACAGGAAGAACTCGTCACGCAGATGGTCAAAGAAATCACCGACCAGATATTCAACGCTACCGTAGCCAACTGGTAAACGAGCGCCACACCACAACCGAAAAGTCAAGATATGGATATAACGACACTCATCAAACACCCAGAGACCATGAGCAAAGAAACTCTCTACCAACTGAGAGAGCTCACGGCACAATATCCATATTACCAGACAGCACGGTTGCTCATGCTGCAGAACCTTTACCTGCTGCACGACTCATCATTCGACGAAGAACTGCGAAGGGCAGCCGTCTATATCACCGACAGGCGCATCATCTTCAACCTCGTGGAAGCCAGCCACTATGCCTTCAAGAACAGCGGCACACAGGCACAGGCTGAAAACAAAGAAGAAAAAGGCAGTCGCTCCATCTCACTCATCGACGATTTCCTTAACTCACTGCCCGAGAAAGACGAACCGGTACAACCGGCAAAGAGGAAACCAAACGCCGCCGATGCAACCATTGACTACGTTGCCTACCTCCTCGCACAAGAAGACGAAGAGAAAGAAAAGGCACAACCACTCATCGGGCAACCACTCATCGACAACTTCATCAACCAGAAAAACGGGAAAATCGACCTCAAGGAGACACCCGAATACCTGCCCGAACTCGAGGAAGGGAACAGCAGTCAGCAAGAAGGACTGTTCACCGAGACACTTGCCAGAATCTACATCAAACAAGGACGATTTGAGAAAGCATTGGAAATTATTCAGCGATTAAATTTGAATTATCCAAAAAAAAATGCTTACTTTGCAGACCAAATCCGATTTTTGGAGAAATTGATTATCAATAATAAAAACAAATAACAACAAAACAATGTACACACTATTCGTAATTTTCATTGTCATTGCAGCACTCCTGATGATATTCATCGTGCTGATTCAAGAGTCTAAAGGAGGAGGACTTTCCTCCAATTTTGCAGGTGCCAACTCACTTGCCGGCGTAAGAAAGACAACCGACCTGGTTGAAAAAATCACGTGGGGACTGGCTATCGCCATGGTCGTGCTGAGCGTGATTTGCGCATACGTAGCACCCTCTGCCACCACTCAACAGAGTGCGATGGAACAAACCACAGAGAATCCGCTGACAAGTCCGAAGAACCAACAGCCATTCGGCGCAAGTCAAGGACAAGCAGCACCGGCGCAAGAAACACCTGCCACACCTGCTGCACCAGCCGCAGAGACTCCTGCTCAGGCACCCGCTGCACAATAACAGGCAAACAAACGGCAGAAATCCGATGGGCACAAATCCTGCCCCATCGGACACTGCCGCGTAACAAATCATTCCAAAAATTTGGTGATTTGAAATAAAACACGTACCTTTGCATCCGCTTTCCATCACGGAAGCGTGAACACGGTGCCCGTAGTTCAGTTGGTTAGAGCGTCAGATTGTGGTTCTGAATGTCATGGGTTCGAGTCCCATCGGGCACCCAAAAGAGACATCGCTGAAAAGCAATGTCT
>Ga0256404_1009303_pt1 | contig 14178 bp, 11 predicted proteins | sample RumenRJG_01DNA_FD_185990 | JGI IMG/M metagenome (GOLD analysis project Ga0256404, IMG submission 185990) | Bovine rumen microbial communities from Lethbridge, Alberta, Canada - RJG_01 | ecosystem: Host-associated > Mammals > Digestive system > Stomach > Rumen | place: Canada: Alberta | collected...
CCCTGTCCCTTATGGAAGAACCGAAGCGTTTCTTCTTTTTGAATTTCCTGACAGACTGCCGTGTCCCATCTTTCTTTACGATGACGGATGTACTGTCCTGTCGTTCGGGAGGCCTTTTTGACCTCTTCTGGAGTGCCCGGAAGTCCATTTCCTCCGTGATGAACACGTTGGCCCTCTCCACGAGGCGTCCCGCGAGTTCCTCATGGGACTGCTTTGTATAGGCAGCCTTTTGGCGGAAGACTGTCTTCAACAGGCGTTTCCGCCTCCGGCAGGTGCCGGTGATCCTCCACCTGTGATGCCCTTTCCTGACCCTGCCGTCTTCATCATAATTATCAGGGTTGTGCATTCTTACGGAACGCTCGATCTGTCTGGAAAGACGGGTGATCTTCCGGTTATATCCTTTACAGTCCGGCGCGAGCTCTTCAAGGACGCAGGCTTCATCAAAGACGGCCGCCGCAGTGGAGACGCCGGGGTCAAGCCCTGCCACGGCATCGGTGGAAGTATGCCTGACGGGGGCATCCCCTTCCCGTAAAGGACCTTCTCCACGCCGGCATAGACCCTGGAGGCTTCTTCCTGTGCCTGGTGGGAGGAGACGAGATGCCTGTTTCTGGCCTGCCACGGGCGGATGAACGCATGGAGGCTGTTCTCCGTAAGGCCGTAGGACTTTACCAGGGCGTTCATGGCGGCGCCGGCCTCCCTGCGACAAGCGCCGTCTGTTTTGGCGTATACTTTCTTAAGGGCCCGGTATTCCGGGTCCCGCCTGAGCATACGGAGGCGCTTCTTGCACTCCTTTACGATGACGTTATGAAGTTTTCCCATGGCAGTGAACCCTTTTGAAAGGACCTGTTCTTTTTGCCTGCCGGTCTTAAGGGGGAAACGCAGAGTATGCATGGATATCCTCAGGGCCTCGTTTTCTGTGTCTCTACATAACGCTGAATGGTCTGTGCGCTCACGTCGCCTGCTGTGGAGACAAAAAAGCTCCTGGTCCACAGGGACGGCATGGCGGAGAGGGCCGGGAATTCCTTTCTCAGCAGAAGGGAGGAGGCGCCCTTGACGGTCTTCATGATATCGGAAGGACTCCATGTGGGACCGCAGGCGGTGAAGAGATGGACATGGTCGATATGGCATTCCATGGCGAGGATCTCAAACCCGTTCTTTTCACAGATCTCCCGGGTCAGCTGCTTAAAGCGTTCCTCAACGCCATCGACAAGGAAGATCTTTCTTCTGTACCGGGGGCAGAAAATGAAATGATACCGTATGAGCGAGACTGTTGTTTTTGTGTATAAATACTTGCTTTTCATAGATTTATTATAGCACAAAACTGTAGCTTATTAAACAATAAACATCTACGATAGAAAAGAGAAAGAGCGGATTCATCCCACGGTTAAAACCGTGGGCTTTCTCCGAAATCTATTGTAAAACAATCTTAATGGATCACCAGTGATTAAAGCTGCATATCTCTTCGATGGGTTTCCGGATCTTTTTCCGGGGCGCCTTTGCCTCTGCACTGTATCCTACTGCAAGGACCAGGCGGACTTCGCTGCCCTGAGGGATCCCGAAATAGTCCTCCATCTTTTTCTGGTCGTTGACCCCAAGGATGCAGGTGGAGAGTCCAAGCTCCAGTGCCTGATAACACATGTTCATCGCTGCCATGCCGATGTCGCCCTGAGCAAACCTCTGTGTATCCCCGTAATGTTCCTTAACGAAAGGCATCACCTTTGCCGGCTGTTCCACGAGGATGACAAAGGCGGGGACCTGCTTACGGAACGGAGCACCCGTCGCACCGCCATCTACTACAAGCGCATCACAGAGTTTTTCCTTGGCACCAGGCTCATCAACGATGATGAACTTCCATGGCTGGGCATTGCAACCGCTTGGTGAAAGACGCCCGGCTTCCACGAGTTTCATAAGGTCTTCCTTTGAGACCGGGCGATCGGCGAACGCCCTGCAGCTCTCCCTCTTTTTCAGCATCTCCTGAAATGTCATTTTGATCATCCCTCCGATCTTTACAATTTCGTTGTTTTCTACTGCCATTTATTACTATAGCATATGCTTTGGCCGCGCTCCAACGTCCGGAAAACTGGCGTCTCCCTTTTCTTATGGAAAAATCTTTCTGCTATATCACTGGTGTAGCAGAAGATGACTGGAGTCCCAGTAATAAACAAGGAGGAAACAGAGAATGAAGAGAGAAGGACAGCGGCGTGCGGAGTACTTTGCGGCGCTTGTGGAAAAGGTAAAGGAGACCCCCGTCGCTGTCGTGGTGGGGACGGTGATACAGATCTATGACCGTAACCGCAACCCCGTACAGGAAAAAGACCTTGCGACGCTTGGGGCGGGGAACTATCTGGCCCTGTGCCCGTTCCATGCGGATGAGAAGCTGGGGAGCTTCGTGGTCACACCTGATAAGCAGATGTGGTACTGCTTTACGGAGAACATCGGGTGGAGCGGGATCCATTTCGAGATGCTGTATTTCGAGTTGGATTTCAAGGATGCGGTCTTCCACCTTGCCAGGAGGTGTTCCCTCATAACAGAGGAGGAGTATAAAAGGCAGTCAGGAAAGAAGATGGACGAAAAGATGGTGAAGACCATTGAAAAGTCCATGGAGAAGCCGGTTTCAAAGCCGTGCGCACCAAAGGCGTCTTCTGATGTCATCAATACCGTATACAGCATAATGCCAAAGGTGTGCGGACTCAGGAAAGAGCATGAGAAGCAGCTGCTTAAGGCGCGTGGATTAAAAAAAGAGGACCTCGGAGATTACTTTACCTTTCCCACAAGGAAGATGGACCTTCCCAAGCGCATTTATCGTGAGACGGGTGAGATGATGGCAAAAAGGAAGTTCGGGAAACCTCTTAGGGAACTGGATGAAACTGAAAGGGCCTGGATGGAAAGATCCAGGGCACTGGCGACTCTTGCCAAAGAACTCCCATGTGTCCCTGGCTTTTATACAAACGAGAAAGAGAACAGGATCGATTTTTCGTCATATAAGGGCATCGGGTTTCTCGTCAGGGACGACAGCGGGAGAGTTCAGGGTATCCAGATCCGCAGGGATGTCGTCAAAGAGGGGGAATCCAGATACGTCTGGTTCTCGTCCGCATTTGCGGAGGCCGCACCGGGATGCAGCAGGGGCGCACCTTCCGGGGCTCCGGGCGGCGTGATCTTTCCAAAAGAAGGGAGAGAAGCTGCCGCGCTGTGCATTACGGAAGGGCGCTTCAAGGCGGAGCAGATCGCGAAGAAGGGAAATATCGCAGTCTACATCTCCGGTGTGAGCACCTGGAGATCCGTCCTCCCCATGATCGACAGGATCAAGGGAGAGAGGAAAAAAGCCTACGTCATGTTCGATGCTGATATGATGGGCAACACGGCTGTTCATTCCCAGCTTAAGGAGATATGTGAGAGCCTGCAGGAGCATGGCCTGAAACCTTTCCTTCTCCTGTGGCCGATCGCAAAAGGAAAAGGGTTTGACGACCTGGTCCTTTCACAGGGGAGCAGCTACCACAAACATATGGTGGATATCTCCTACAAACGGTTCGAGCCCCTTTACGATGAGGCGGTACAGGGAGTACTGGACCGCTACGGTGCTGCAAGGGTGCGGGATATAAAGGTCTATGCTGATCGTGCGGCGTTTAACAAAGACGTACAGGAAGCGGTCGAGACAGCAGTCGGATTATGAGAAGAAAAGCCTTCGCAGAGCGAGGGCTTTTTTGTTGAGAATATATGCATATGAATATATAATTACATCAGATATACGAGATGTTTACCATCTCTTCCGGGGAACGGGAACAGGACAAGCAGAAGGATACTAAAGCAGAAAGAGCAAAAGAAGTCAATTACCCCACCCATTCATCCTGAATGGATGGGGCATGCAGAGGGAAAGAGATTTTTTCTCTGTAAGCCCGGTTGATTAGCCTCAGTCCCTTTGGGACTACGTTACCGGCAAATATGTCCGGGAGCCGCAAAGGACGCGGCGTTTGTACCGGACGTACAGGCACGGCGGGATACTCCACTCGTCCCGCTCGCTGCGCCGGCGCATTAAACATCCCTGCAGGGTTAGGGGAAGTGTGCGCCGGGTATAAAACTGCCGGATAACATTGGCTATGTGGAAACGCCCCTTTCGGGGCAGGACCCGCAGGTGAAAGACTGTACGCTACGCATACAGTCTGAGGCTGCGGAAGGCGTAAGCCATTTTTGTAACTGTCAACCAGTTTGTGGGTGGCACATGACGGGCAGGCACGAATGCCCGCCATGAAACCGCCGTGTTAACAGGAAGGAGGGTTGTCCCGTGACCATATTTACAGTCGACAGATACGGAAGGCCGGGCATGCCCACCTTCAACATCAAAAAGATCCGCAGGTTCCTGGAATGCGGGAAGGCGGAGATCTTCCGGTACCACCCGTTCACAGTAAGATTGCTGTACGCGGAAAGCCTGGATGTGCAGCCTGTGGAGATGTGCATCGACGCGGGGGATGGGCACATAGGGATCTCAGTGAAATCCCGGAAGCATGAGTTCGTCCATTCGCAGTACGACCCGCTTCCCGATGAGAAGGAGCGCCATGAGGACCGCAGACGTTACCGCCGCATGAGGAGGGACAAGCTCCGCTTCAGGAAACCCCGCTTCGACAACAGGCGTAAGCCCGACGAATGGCTGGCGCCGACGGTGGAGCACAAGAAAGACCTCCATGTGAACCTCGCGGTCATGTTCAAATGCGTCTGCCCGCTCACATCCGTCACGGTTGAGACCGGATCCTTCGACACGCAGGAACTGGAAGCCATTGAAAGAGGGCTCCCGCTTCCTGAGGGGACGGACTACCAGCAGGGGCCGCGCTACAGGGTGAACACGCTCCGCGATGCCGTCTTTTACAGGGACGGCCACACCTGCAGCCTGTGCGGCGGGAAGGGGAAGGTCCTCCGCATGCACCATGTCGGCTACTGGAAAGGGGACCATTCGGACAGGATAGGAAACCTCATTACCCTGTGCACCGGGTGCCACACGGCGGCGAACCATAAAAAGGGCGGCCCCCTGTACGGCTGGAAGCCGAAGGTGATGCCTATGAAGGGAGCGGCGTTCATGAACCAGGTGCGTTTCAGGGTCGTGGAGGAGACCGGGGAAAAGACCGGTCTTCCGGTAAACGTCACTTGGGGCAGCGCCACGAAGACGGCGCGGAAGTATTACTGTATCTGGAAGACTCACGCGAACGACGCGTTCGTGATGGGCGCTTTCCATCCGGTGCACCGCTGTAGGGAGCAGGTCTTCCAAAAGCAGCGCCGCAACGACCGGCGACTGCAGAAGTTTTACGACGCGGTGTATACCGACATCCGCGACGGGAATGAAAAGTCCGGGCAGGAGCTTTCCTGCGGCAGGACGAAGCGCAGCGAGCCAAGGCGTTCGGACAGGGACCTCCGCCCTTTCCGCGGATGCAAGGTAAAAAAGGGGCACATTACCATACGCAGGCAGAGGACTCAGATAAAACCGGGCAGTCAGGTGAGATACGGTAACGAGATACTCCTGGTACACGGGACGCACACGCGCAGGGACAAAAAGAGCGGTCAGGTGAATACCAACGTTGAATTCACGCATCCGGCGAAGAATGGCAGGAAGTCCGCAGACCTGCGGAGGGTTACTGTTATAAGGGAGCAATATACTAATGCGTGGAGACGCGTCACATAATACAGAAAGGAGGGCAGGGGAGTGACCGGCTTTCGGGGTAAAGAGGCCGCATTCACCCACGCCCATGCGGGCTTCGCTCCTATGGACGTGGTACCCTGCGGTAATAATGGAAATAAACAACACAAACAGGGAAAACATCAGGAGCGCCCTCAAGGCCCTTGAGAGGAAAGTCCTGAACAGAGCTGGCGGATGCTTCTCCGGTGAAGACGCGGAGAACTTCATCGAGGCTATAGTGTTCCTAAAAGAACGGGGATATCCCCTCGCGGCAGGCAGGGACAGCGGCAATAACGCCTTGAAAACATATGAGAGCCTGCCCGAAGAAGACAGGGAGGTCCTGGATGGATTGGACTATCCGTCCAATCTGGGAAAGCTGATTGACGAGGGAGTGGCGGAAGCTGTTATGAAGCTGTTCGGCAAGAGCCCTCTTTTCCAGGAGGGATACGGGCCGGAAACGCCATCCCCTGGAGATCTTTTTTCGGCAGTGGTCAGCTGTTATGATACAAGACGGATGCATGCCGACACGATCCGTCAGGGGGACAACATCGCAGCGATCATACAGGACCTGCTCCTTAAGGGGATCAAGGTCGGGCCTGACGACCGGATCAGCGTGTACGATATGGCAATGGGAACGGGGCTCATGCTTTCTGCGGTTGCTGAAAAGGCAGGAGTAATGTGTCCTAAAGCACACGTTGTGTGCTGCGGACAGGAAAAAGACCCGCATAAGTATACCCTGGCAAAAGCCGCTGCCATGCTGAAAGGCCTCGATCACGACTATGCCAATGCGGATGTGATCCCTGAAGACCGCTTTATAGGGCAGACATTTTCCCTTGGGGTCACCGGTTTCCCCATAGAGACAAACTGGGGAAAGAACGCAAAAGAGGTGATAGAAGAGTACAAGGCGATACCGTTTGGAAGGTTCCAGCCCGGCCTCCCTTCTGTCAGCGATGTGCAGGTCCTGTACCTGCTAAACGGGATATCAAAGATGGCGGATGGCGGGAAGATGGCCATCGTCATGACTGACGATGCGCTTTTGGACCCGCGCGCAAAAGAGATGGAGAACATCCGGAAGTATGTCCTGGGGAACGACCTGATCGAGACCATAGTCAGGACCAAAGCCAAGCCAAAGATCCGGAAGTTCAGCTGCGTTTATATCCTGAACAAAAAGAAGCTGGCAAAAAGAAGAGGGAAGATCCAGATTATCAACATAGAGAACGAGATGGTGGAAGGAAAGGATATAGTCCTTCAGGCATATAAGGAATTCCGGAACCGTACCTATGAAAATGGGGAGCATATGATCGAGAGCAGGATACTCAGTACTGCAGATTATGAGGGGATGCTGATCCGGAAAGAGTAACAAAACATATACAGATATTAAGATGCCTGCAGTGTCGGTCGACACTGCAGGTTTTTGATGGGCGCTTTCCCAAGGATACTTGAATTTGCTTATTTGGTTCGGGCTCTCAAGACTGTCAGCTTGATCCTTCCCACGTTACAAGCTTTTCCTCAATTTCTCCAGTCTGTACAGACGTTCATCATCGAGTTCAGCATTTCCGTTTTTAAAGGAATACCCCATTTTCTGATAGAACGGAAGTCCGGTGATCGATGCCGGGATCTCGATCCTTTTTGCCCGAAGGGCGAACTCATCCTTTTCCAGCGTTTCCATGATCGCCCTGCCAATGCCCTTACCCTGATGATCCGGGTGCACGAAGATTGTGAACAGAGCGCTTTCATCCTGCTTATCCCAATAAGGACCGATCGCACCGCAGGCGATGATCCTGCTGTCATCCTCGACAACGTAAAAGTGTGTCCATGACACCCTCTGCAGGATATACTCCGGTGTTTCTCTTGTGACCAATGCATCGATCATTTCAGCTGGATAATCCTGGGCGTTTGATGTCCGTAAAGTTGTTCTTATCAGCTCAGAAACTGCCGCAGCATCACTTTCTTCAAATCCTCTGATCTCCATCTTGTTTTTCCTTTCGACAATCAGTTCAGATACAGAATACTACAACCTGATGCACATGACCAAGGGACTTTCGGCAAACAGGAAGACTATTGCCGAGAGTCCAAAGCCGGCTCCACCCATCCCGATGGAGTTTTTTGTCCGCACGCTTTTCTTATAAAAAAAGACTTCCGCTATATACGTATTGAAACAAGACGACATGGAGTTATCACCAGAAAAAGGAGGGAAAAGTGGATAGCAAAGTGGACAAAAAGGCGAAAGTGATCGTGTTTTGGGACGGAGGGAGCACGCAGATGACCCTTGCGGGAGACAGAGAGGAAGACCTGTGGAAGCCTGTCGGGGAGATCGCAGGAAAGCTTACCGGAGACAATAAGCCTGGCACAGTCACGGTTGTCGTTGATGACAGGGAAGCCGCGCAGCTAATCCTGGAGAACGGGTCCGTAAGACCGGGCGACAACAAGATCCGGCTGAGGAGGTCCTGCTACGGGGTGAAAAAGCTCCGTAAGATCGACCCGGAGACCGGCGCGCACCAGTTCTATGATCTTGTTCCCAACAACATGGGGCCGAGGACGCTGGACGTTGGAGCGAGGTTCGGGCAGACCGGCGGGACAAATGCCGGCGCGGACATGGTCGAGGGTGCGTTCGTCCTGAAGAGCCCGATGCCGAGCTGGATGTACTGGCCAAAGTATTACCAGCTTCTGGGGAACGGCTACACGGATTATACCGATGACATCTATGATGAGGACGAGGAGATCCGAAAACTGGAGGCCCTTTTCGGGCCGGATGATGTGCCGGTATCCGACGAGGACGATCTGGTCTTAAGGATCAACGAGTTTCTGGAGAAAGAATCGAAAAACTGCCTCGCGCAGCTCAATATCGATTTTGTTTCCAGCAGGCTCCCGTTCAACCATAAGCAGGTGGTTTCTGCCTGGCGGGAATGGAAAAAGTTCAGGTACTGTGTCAGGGCGAAAGAGGCCAACGAAGTGATTGTAAAGCTTCTTGCCATCACGAACGCCTCTTTCAAGGACGGTAAGAAGAAAAAGACAGTCTCATCATTTTTGGTAAAGGAATCTGACCCGGACACGGAAATGAAGGAGATCGAAAGAGCAGTCGACCAGTGGGAGAGCATCATCTGCTCGATGGAAGCGGTGCTTCCTCTAAAGACGGAAAAGGGGAAGGAGAAAAAGAAGACTTCCCCGTTCGGCAACATCGGGATGCGAATGGCAACCGGAGAAGAGACGGCGGGGTGGCTTGAGAAATTCCGTGCGCCTTCTGACTTGGCGTACAGGGTCATCAATGTAGATGCGCCTGATTTTATGGAGCGGACCGATAAGTATGCTTCGAAAAAGGGCATCACAAAATTTGATCATTTCATCCATGGAAGCTCCACTCCGAACTGGAAGTCGCTTATCATGAAGGGACCGCTCCTCTACCCGGACGCTCCGATCCATGGGAAAGCCTACGACATCGGCGTCTACACCGCACGTGACCTTGTAAAGTCGCTGGGGTATACATCGCTGGAAGGCTCGATCTGGGCATACGGCGACCAGCCGGTCGGCGTGATCGGGATCTACAGAGCAGCCTACGGGAAGCCTCTGTATCCCGACGGCAAGAGCGGTCAATACAGAAAGCTGGTGCTCGAAGGTGGTTATGGCTGTCTGGATGCCAGGGCAGAATACTCGGGTTACCGGATGGATGAGATCGTGTTCTATGAAGAAGCAGCGTTAGCTCTTGTGGGCCTGATTTTCATCGCGAAGGACGAAGAAGCCCTTAATGCGATCGGACTGCCGGCCGTTGCATAATAATTGATCAAAAGAATCCTCAGTCTTCGCGGGCTGGGGATTTTTCGTTTGGAGTTATTGCACAGAATTGTTGTGCTTTTCGGTTTTTCAGACTTTTATTTGTGTGGCAATCATAAGTTATTGACATATGCCATTAATTGGAATATCATAATAATTGACATATGTCAGAAAGGAGAGGCTATGCCAAGACCATTCAGATGCCGCAGAATAGAGCAGCTTCCAGTCTATCGAAGCTTTTCGCCTGATGATATCACAGCCACGGAAAATGTACTGATGTCCGTTGACGAGTTTGAGGCGTTGAGGCTTTTGGATGACGAAGGCCTTACCCAGGAAGCCTGTGCAGCCAGGATGAATATTGCCCGGACGACTGTAACCGCCATTTATGAAAGTGCAAGGAAAAAGATCGCTGATGCCCTTGTAAACGGGAAAAGGTTGCTGATCACAGGCGGGCATTGTAAATATGAGCCGGTTGAGATACATCAGGAAATTATCGAGAAAGGAGCGAATACCATGAGGATTGCGGTCACATACGAAAACGGAGAGATTTTTCAGCATTTCGGCCATACCGGACAATTTAAGCTATATGATATAGAAGATGGAAGGATTGTAAATGAACAGATTATTGACACGGACGGAAATGGGCATGGCGCTCTCGCTGGTTTTCTGCAGGCAGTGAAAGCTGATGCGCTGATCTGCGGCGGCATTGGCAGGGGTGCACAGATGGCGCTTGCAGATTTGGGTATCGGGCTTTATGCGGGGGTTCAGGGGGCTGCGGATTCGGCCGCAAAAGCTCTTGCTGAAGGGACTCTGGAGTATGATCCGGACGCCAGGTGCGATCACCATGGGCATCATCATGGCGAGGGACATCATCACGGATATCATGGTGATGAAGGCTGCCACCGCCATCACGGTGAAGGACATGAGTGCGGACACCACCATGGCAAAGGGCTCGACTGTGGCCATCAAGAGGGAGACGAAGGATGCCGTCACCATCACGGCGAATAAAAGAGGATCTTCGCCAATCCTGTTTATCTGTATTTTCGCAGTCGGGATTGCAACACTTGGTTTAAAAAAGCACAATATCAATAATCTTGAAGCAATAGACAGTAGCGTTGGGATCTCCCGTCGCTACTGTTTTTTGTTTTGCGGGGATGTTTCCTTATAAAAAAAGAATTCTTCTAATTCAATGGTGAAGCAAGAAGAAACGGAGTCTGAAGACTCAATCAAAAAAAGGAGGAAACACATGGAGAATATGTCAAAGCTCACGGAGGCTTCTGCATGCCGGAGATCACGGGAGTTCAGTTTTGTATCCAGAGAAGGGGCACAGCCGGAGAACTATTTCCGGACGATCATCGTAAAGGACACGATTCGTTACGCGCTTATCTACAACGTCCGTGACCCGAAGGAAGTGATGCAGTATATGCAGGGGAGGTTCCCTGAATGCGGGTTCAAGAACTACCAGCAGATGCAGCAGCAGCTCCTCTGGGATCACCGCAGGGTGATGCGCTACCTTAAGGGTGAAAGCAGGAAACCGTCATTTCCAAAATCCCTTCCGGTCAGGATCGGAGACAGGGCTTATGATGTTCACTGTGACGTAGCCTTTGAGTGTGGCGATCAGGTCGAACTGGTCATCTTCAAGGTCGGGAAACCCTCGATGACACAGACCGGCCGCGGGAACGCATTCCAGAGGGACATGCAGCTGTATGCGCTGCAGCTGTATGGAAGGGAGCTCGGGTTTACAAATATCACCAGCTCTTTCTATTTTCTGAGGAAGAGCTCTGACACCTCGTACTGGAACCAGTGCGAGCAGAACTTCTTCGGGAGCGGTGACAACATCATACAGATCACAGATCTGTATGACGGCGCAGAGAACGAACTGGACAGGAAGATGCTCCCCCTGATCACAAAGAACGACAGCGGGATAGCACCTGAAGACCAGGAGGAGAGCACCTGTGAGTACTGTGACAAGTACGATATCTGCAGGTATACGCTCCCGCCCGTCCGGCTGGCCGTCTCCGCGGCTCCTGAAGAAAAAGCAGGGAACGCGAAGATGGAGTTCTCCGCGCAGCAGCAGAAGGCCATCGGCTTCAATGACGGCATTGCCAGAATCATCGCCGGGGCCGGAAGCGGCAAGACCGCAGTTGTGACCGAACGGGTTGCGAGGCTCCTCCGGGAAGGGACGGCGCCAGAAGCCATCCTGATGGTCACTTTTACGAAAGCCGGTGCCGGAGAGATGAAAAGGAGGATCGAAATGAAAGCCGGAAAGGAACTGCCTGGACTCACGGTCTCGACATTCAACGCCTTTGAGTACGAGATAGTGAAGGACTGCTGGCAGGAGCTGGGTTTCCAGCGCATCCCGAAGGTGATCGATGACGTTGAGCGGTTCGCGGTCATTGCGGACCTGCTGGGCAAGAACCCGATCCTTGAATGGTCTGGAAGGGCGTTCATGAACTTTTCCAGTTCAACAGGATGGGGGACGCGCGGTGCGCTCCGGATCGCCGCGGATGTTTTCAGGGCCTGCAAGATGAGCAGGGCTGCGAAGGGATCCGTGGACATGTCCGATGCCCGCAGGGCGGCCTCACAGGAGGAGATCAGCCAGACAGCACTCGGAAAGCTCGTCGAGCTCTATGACGAGTATGAGAAACTGATGCTGGAAAAAGGTCTGATCGACTTCGATGACCAGGAGATTCTCGCGTTCAGGATGTTCGAAAAGGACCCGGAGTATCTGAAGGAACACTTCCGCTTTGAGCATATCATTGTGGATGAATACCAGGACACTTCTCAGGGTCAGGTCGAACTCTTAAAGCTCCTCAGGACCCTGCCGACGTTCAAGTCGCTGATGGTAGTCGGAGACGACTTCCAGGCCGTCTACGGCTTCAGGGACACTTCGCCAGAGTACATCATAAACTTTGAGCGCTACATCGGGGAGGACGTTCAGGACATCATCCTTGACCGTAACTACAGGTCTACCCCGCAGATCTGCGAGTTCGCTTCTGATATCATCGCCCCCAACCAGGACAAGGTCGAGAAGGACCTTGTAGCGGCACGCCCGGGCGGCGTGCCTGTGATTGTCAACGGCTTTTACACAGCCAAAGACGAGATCAGGTACATCGTTCAGGGCATCGCGAACCACCTGGCCGACGGGACAAAGCCGGAAGACATCGCAGTCCTTGCTTACACGAAGGGGGAGCTCCAGAAGATTGCCGATGCCCTGACAAAGGAAGGGATCCCTTCCATGTTCGGTGCACCGGAACCCCTGATGGAGAACAGCCGGATCCGGGCGGTCCTTGCGTTTGCACGCGTTGTACGCGATACGTCAAACACGAAGGACGCGCTGACGGCTGCAAACGCCCTGTTTGCGGGCACGTTGATGGATAAGGAACCCGAAGAGGTGGAGAATGCCGTACGGCAGATTGTTGAACGTGCGGAGATGATCCGCAGCGCCGGTGACCAGAAGTCACTGTTCCTCTCGTACATCGATGAGATTTCTCTTGAGGACGAAGCTGTCGCACACTTCAGGGAGGGGCTTGATACGAAGGACTATGAGGAGATTATTGATTACTGCCGGGACTTCTCACTGTACGGTGACGGGGTAGAGTACCGGCGCACGGATTCCTATCCGGGCGTCGAGCTTGTGACGGCGCACAGTTCGAAGGGGTTAGAGTGGCCCATCATCTACAACACCATCACCAGATACCAGAAAAGTGCTGTGATGCGTACCGTGGACGTCGAAGAGACGAGGCGGCTGCTTTTCGTATCCGCGACAAGAGCGCGGGATGAGCTCTTTATCACGGGTCTTTACGCGAACGGCACAAAGATGAACAAGGTGGAGAACAGGTTCCTGAAAGAACTGTTCGACATTGTGAGCAAAGGCTGGAATTACCTTCCGGTCTGAGTTTTACAGAAGAGACAGTCCCGTCCGGTTGGATGGGGCTGTTTTTTATGTTGGAGTACTCTGAAAGTTCAGACCGCAGCAAGAAATGCTCTGGCATTTGGGAGAAAATCAGCCAGTGAATAAAAATGGCATTAAAAGAGGGACCCTGTCGCGTGGTGCGAACGGGATCCCCCACATAACAGGGTGCTGGTTCGGTATAGTGTCATCAGATCTCTTCAGAACCTGCGGCGCCTGGATCATCTTTTGTGAACTCGCTTCTTGCATCTTCTGCAAAATCGCCGGCTTTTTCCAGGAACCGGTTGGGCTTCTCCGTGCCCTGTGCGCCATCGAAGAAGTACCCGACTCCAAAGAACAGGGCGATGATTATTACAGGAATGAGAAACTGCCAGAAGAACAGCATAAGCAGGGCGAACACGACGGTCGGCATCGAAATGACAGTTTTCTCTTTCCTTGTTACGACGAAAGTAGTCTCTTTGATAAAGCGGATGAATCTCATAGTGTTACCTCCATATAGCAGAGAACGGACCAACAAAGGAAAGAGCCTAAAGAGATTTTCATGCCCTTTATGTGGGCGTCCAAAGGTATACGCTGCTAAAGACCAGCATGTGCTGTGTGGATACTGCCATATACCGCTTGCTTATATGCCGACAGATAAAGCCTAGTTATTGCCATTAACAGCTATTGACTCTGTGATATTGTTTTTTCTGAAAAAAGAGCAGGTTAAATTAACATAATAACTTAACCTGCACATTTTTTGACTGTCATTATTCGGGAATAGGGGGCATCTCAATGAACAAATCTTTGAGTTCATCAACATCTCCGGCTTTTTCCCATTGCTCCATTCCCTTTTTCC